>Ga0068853_100002445_pt1 | contig 13908 bp, 13 predicted proteins | sample KBSCornC32_FD_65655 | JGI IMG/M metagenome (GOLD analysis project Ga0068853, IMG submission 65655) | Corn rhizosphere microbial communities from Kellogg Biological Station, Michigan, USA - KBS Corn C3-2 | ecosystem: Host-associated > Plants > Roots > Rhizosphere > Soil ... | reverse complement strand
ATCTTTTTAGCAATGACGATGCCGTCAAACACTTCGCCCGCTACAATTGCAAACGGTATTTCGCCGCTGGTCTGGTGCCGGAGTTCGAATGCTGCGACTGTTCGGTAATCGGAAAACGCTCTGCGACGGTATCTCCCGCCGCGACCTCTTGCACATCGGCGGGCTGGGGGCGTTTGGGGTGGCGCTTGACGACTTGCTGCGGTTGCAGCGAGTTCAGGCCACCCCCTCGCCAGAACCTTCTAAGTTTGGCCAGGCCAAATCGTGCCTGCTGATTTACAAATACGGGTCTCCGCCGCAGCACGAAACATTCGATCCCAAGCCGGAAGCGCCTGCTCAGATCCAAGGTGAGTTGAAGGCCATTTCGACCAATGTGCCTGGGATTTCAATCGGCGAATATCTGCCGAAAACGGCCCAGATCGCCGATCGGCTTACGATCGTCCGCTCGTTGACTCACCCCTACCCGCTGCATGGCACGGTGTACGCCGTCAGCGGCATTCCCGACGTCGATACGCGCATCGAGGCTCTTCCCCGCGACAAGCGCCAATGGCCCTTTATCGGGTCCATCGTCGATTATCTCGACGAGCGTCGCAGCGGCGGACGGCTGCCCGAGCTCCCTCGGAATATCGCGATGCCGTACATCATGGGATCCAAGACGAATTACCCGCCGCTGGCTGGGCCGTATGGCGGCATGCTGGGAATGCGTTACGATCCGGTTTACACCAACTTTCTGGCCGAAGGACTTCAGATTGCGCCCGAAGTCGTCAAGGGTGCGAAGTTCAAGGACCCGTTGCTGGCAATCCGGCCAAGCGACAAGCTCGAACTGGCGCAGGGCGGCGCGTCGGATGTCACGAGTGCTCGGCTCGACCTGCGGCGAAGTTTGCTGGGCCAGTTCGATCGGGCGCGTCGCGGGCTCGAGGCCCACTCGCGAATCAAAACGTTCGACCAGCAGCAACAGATGGCCTTTTCGCTGTTGTCTTCCGGCAATATGCACGCGGCCCTCGACTACACCCGCGAACCGATGAATGTCCGTGAAGCGTACGGCATGACGCTGTTCGGCCAATCGTGTCTGGCGGCGCGTCGCTTGATCGAAGCGGGATCCCGCTTCGTGACGGTCATCTGGGATGCGTACGGCCTGAACGCCGGGTCGTGGGATACTCACTGGAATCATTACGGACGTCTCAAGGAATTCCTGCTGCCGGTGTTCGATCAGACATTTTCCGCATTGATCCGTGACCTCGACGAGCGGGGTATGCTCGATGAAACGTTGGTACTGGTCATCAGCGAGCACGGCCGCACGCCGCAGATCGATTCGAAACCGAAAGGGGCAGGCCGAGGCCACTGGTCGCGCGCGTATTCGCAGGTCTACGCGGGCGGCGGCATGGGCCGCGGCCATCTCGTCGGCCGGACCGATGCCCAGGCGGGCGACGTCGTCGATTCGCCCATCTCCCCCAAGGACGTGCTGGCAACCGCATTTCATCTATTGGGAATCGACCCCGAGACAACTGTTCCTGACGCCGAAGGCCGTCCTCTGCCGATCACGGGCACGGGAATACTGCAACGCGAACTGCTGGGGTAGGACAGGTTGTCATCAGTCCGGCCTGGATTTTTATTCGTCGTTGCGGCGAGCGAAGTGGAATCATCGACAGGTCAGTCCTGTCCTGCGCGGGATGGACGGTTGCGTTATGCGGACGATTGGAGCATGATTCCGTCAGCGTCGAACGACAGTTTTCCTTTGACCATCAGCCTGCGAGGTTCCCGTGAAACGATTTTTCATTGCCGGTCTGGCAACGGCTCTCTTTGCAATTGTCCCGCTGGGCCGTGGCTGGGCAGAGGAAAAGCCTGCCGCGAAAACGAAAAAGGTCGAAGCGAAGGATATTACGCTCAATATTCCGGAAGGCTGGAAACAGAAGCAGGGCAGCGCCATGCGGGTCGCCGAATTCGAAATTCCGCCCGCGGGCGACGATAAGGAGCCGGGCGAATACGTCGTGTTCTTTTTCGGGAAGGGTCAGGGCGGCGACGCGCAGGCCAATATCACGCGCTGGGTCGGTCAGTTCGAGGCGGAAGGACGCAAGGCGCGGACTGTCACCGGTGAATCGGCACAGGGCAAGTACACCCTGGTTGATCTTTCGGGGACATACAACAAGTCGATCGGCCCGCCAGTCGCAGGCAAAAAGAAGACGCTGCCGGGCTGGCGCGTGATCAACGTCATGATCGAGACCGACGCCGGCTCGTATTTTCTCAAACTCGACGGGCCGCAGAAAACGGTCGCCGGCGTCGAAAACGAATTCCGTGCCTCGTTCGGCGCAAAGAAAGAGTCCGAAAAGGAGCAGTCTGCCGACAAGGGGAAGTGACGATCGAGAGCTGGAAAACTGTGAGCCGCGAATGAATGCGCATGAACGCGAATATTCTTGTTGGACAACGCATCGTTTGGAATGCCTAAAGAAGTTCGTATCCATTTGCGTTTATTCGCGTTCATTTGCGGCTCTTCTCATTCGACCCACGTCTTGCCCGACGGCGATCGGCTGTGATACGCTGGCGTGAGCAGGTAGAGACTTGGCGCGGGAGACAATCGCATGCGCGGCATCATGACGGAAGTACCGGAATTCATTCTTGAATGGCGCAAACGCACCGGCGCAGCGCAGCGGGACGAGGTCTGGGAAGGAGTTCTGCACATGTCCCCCGAACCCGATTGCGAACACCAAGATTTCGAAGGTTGCCTCGAAACATGGCTGCGACTGAATTGGGCACGCCCCCGGCGGGCCAAAGTTTATCATCGGATCAACGTGGCTCGCCCAAATGCCGGCAGTTCATGGGTCGATGACTATCGGATCCCCGATCTTGTGTTGCTGACGCGTGAGCGGTTCTCGATCAACCATAGGACTCATTTCGAGGGCGGGCCCAATGTCGTCGTCGAAATTCGCAGCCCCGGCGACGAATCGGAAGTAAAGCTCACCTTTTATGCCGAAATCGGTGTGCTCGAAGTTTGGATCATCGACCGCGATACAAAAGAGATCGACCTCTACGTTTGCTCTGGCGACGAGTACCACAAACAGCCGGCCGGCGAGAACGGCTGGGTGCTGAGCGCCTGCACGGGCATCGAGATGCGAGTCGGCCGTCCGGGAAAGTTCGCCATTCGACTCAAGGGCGACGACGCCACGCGCGAAGAGTTGCCGGAAGACTGATCGCCCCCGCATGAGCATTTCCAGCGTTTTGATTTCGCAGCTTGCCGCAGAGCTCGAAGGCTGCCTCGATGGGGAAGTGCGCTTCGACGACATGACGCGCGGGCTGTACAGCACCGACGCCAGTATCTATCAGATTTCTCCCATGGGAGTTGTGTTTCCCCGCACGCCGGCCGACGCGCGGGCCGCGATTGACGTCGCCAGACGGCACCGCGTGCCCATTCTTCCGCGCGGAGGAGGCACCAGCCTGTCGGGCCAGACGGTCGCTGCCGCGCTCGTCATCGACTTCAGCAGATTCATGAATCGCATTCTCGACATCGACGTCGAGCGGCGCCTTGTGCGCGTCGAGCCGGGCGTCGTACTCGACCAGTTGAATGTGGCCCTGCTTCCCTTGAGTTTGCAGTTCGGCCCCGACGTCGCCACCAGCAGCCGGGCCAACCTGGGGGGCATGATCGGGAATAACTCAGCGGGGTCACGATCTGTGCGGCAGGGAAAGGTGATCGATCATGTCCGCGAGTTGAAAGTCCTGCTGGCCGACGGCAGTGAGATCGTCTGTGGCCCGTGCAGCGATCAGGCACTCGAAAACAAACGAGCTCAGCCCGATCGCGAAGGAGAAATTTACCGCCGGCTGCCGCAGATCGTCGCCGGGAACCGCCGTGAGATCATTGCCAAATACCCACGCATCCTGCGACGGGTCAGCGGCTACAATCTCGACGCGTTCATCCCCGAGATTTATGAAAACTCGCCCCTGGCCCCGATCGCCCGGCAGCTCGATGCTGAATGGCCCGACCGTCGGTCGTTCAATCTGGCCCGGTTGATCGTCGGCGCCGAAGGCACGCTGGGGACCGTCACCGAGGCGCTGCTACACGTCGTCCCTTTGCCCAAAGAACGGGGCGTCGTGTGCCTGCAATTCCGCACGACCGACGCGGCGCTCGAGTCGGTCACGAAAATCCTGGAGTGCCAGCCTTCCGCGGTCGAAATGCTCGACCGCAACATCATCGAGCTTTCACGGACCAACCTGAAATACAAAAAATCGCTGGACTTCGTCGAGGGCACGCCCGAGGCCCTGCTGATCGTCGAATTCTCGGCGGACGACGCCGTACACGTCGCGGATGCCTTGCAGCTTCTCGAACAGAAACTGCACGGGCAGCCCGGGCTCGAACGATTCTTGCCAGCTCGCGACGCCGAAACGCGCGAACAGATCTGGAACTGCCGCAAGGCTTCTGCCCCGCTTTTGCTCAGCATTCCCGGAGCGCGAAAGCCGATCGCCTTCGTCGAAGATACGGCCGTCGATGTCGCCAGGCTGCCACAGTTCACCCGCCGGTTCCGCAAGATCCTCGACAAATATCGAATCACCGGAGCGTACTACGGGCACGCTTCGGTCGGCTGCCTCCACATCCGTCCGATGATCGACACCAAAGTGGCGGGCGACCTGACGATTCTCAAGTCGGTCTCGGACGAAGTCGCCGCCCTGGTGCAGGAATTCGGCGGAGCGATGACCGGCGAACACGGTGACGGCCTGGCCCGCAGCTATCACAACCTCAAATTGTTCGGGCCGAAATTGTTCGCGGCATTCGGCGACGTCAAGCGATTGTTCGATCCCGATGGGTTAATGAACCCGGGCAAGGTCACGGCAACGCCGTCACCAATCGACGACCTGCGTTATGGAACCGCCTACCAGGGCACGCACGTCGACACGTATCAGGACTTCACGCGCGAGGCACAGATTGCCGAAGCGCCGGGCCAGGGTTTCCTCGCGGCGGCCGAGATGTGCAATGGTTCGGGAGTGTGCCGCAAGACGGGCACCGGGACGATGTGCCCTTCGTTTATGGTAACGCATGACGAAGAGCATTCGACTCGCGGGCGGGCCAACGCGCTGCGGTTGGCGCTTTCCGGCCAACTGCCGGCCGGGTCGCTCACGTCACGGCGGATGTGGGACGTGATGGACCTGTGCCTGATGTGCAAAGGCTGCAAGGCCGAATGTCCGTCGAACGTCGACGTCGCCAAACTCAAGGTCGAATTTCTGGCCCATTATTATGCCCAGCGTCGTCCGTCGATGGGAACCGTGCTGATGGCCAACGTCGCGTGGCTCAACCGTCTTGGATCGGCGCTGGCGCCAGTTTCAAACGCGGCCGCGAGTTTTCCCGGAATGAACTGGCTCACCGAATGGATGACGGGCGTCGATCACCGCCGCACGCTGCCGAAATTCGCCCGGCAGAATTTCCAGCACTGGTTCGATGGGCATCAACCGCATCCTGATGCCGGAAGAGTCGGCCGCGTCGTGCTGCTCGACGATTGTCTGACATCGTACTGCGAACCCGAGGTAAACCAGGCGGCCGTCGAATTGCTGGAACGGGCCGGGTACGCCGTCGAGCGCGCCGGGCTCTGGTGCTGCGGCCGGCCGTTCATTTCCAAAGGACTGGTCGACAAAGGAAAGACACTGGCCCGGCAGAACGTCTCGCGCCTGGTCGAGTTCGTCGATCAGGGAATTCCCATCCTGGGAGCCGAACCGAGTTGCCTGCTCACGCTCGTCGACGAATATCCAGACCTCTTTCCCGCGGAAGCCACGGCGCGCGTCAAACGAAATTCATTTCTGGTCGACAGTTGGCTGGCCGATCAAGTCACGAGCGGCAAGGCGAATCTGGAGTTCAAACCGCTCGAATTCGCCGGCGTGGTTCACGGTCACTGCCAGCAGAAGGCGCTGGTGGGAACATCGGGAACGAAACGTCTCTTGGGGCTGATTCCCGGATTAAAGGTGCGCGAGATTGATTCGGGATGCTGCGGCATGGCGGGATCGTTCGGCTACGAACACTACGAGATCAGCATGGCGATCGGAAATCGGGTGTTGTTTCCTGCCGTGATGGACGCTGCGACCGGCGTCGTTGTCGCGCCGGGATTTTCCTGCCGTCACCAGATCGCCGACGGAACCGGCCGCCGCGCCGAACACCCACTGGTCGTCGCCGCTGGGCAGTTGTCACGTGAATGTAACATTCAGTGATTACCGGTTGACAATCACCACGAAACAAACGAAACACACGAAAACGGTATCGCAAACAGATCCCCATCCAGGAGGGACCATGCGTGTCTTGGCTTGCCGCTCACGAATTACTGTCGCCGTCACTTGCCTCTTCGCGATCGTTCTTTGCGTGAATGCCAGAAGCGAACCGAAGAAACCTGGTGCGAGCTCAGGTGCGACGGCAGCCTGGCCTCAGTTTCTCGGGCCTGATCGCAACGGCATCTCGCCAGAAACGGGGCTCATCGCCGCCTGGCCCAAAGATGGCCCGCCTGAGGTCTGGCGCGTGGCTGGCGGCCAAGGGATGTCGGGCCTGGCGATCTCGGGCGGAAAACTGTTCACCATGGTGCAAAAGGATGGCCGTCAGTGGCTGGTGTGCCTCGACGCCCAGACAGGCAAGTCAATCTGGGAGCAGGACGTCGCGCCGGCGTATCGTAATCAGATGGGAGACGGTCCCCGCGGCACTCCGGCTGTCGCCGGCGATCTGGTCTATGCCTTCACCGGCGAAGGCATTCTGGCCGCTCTTAAAACGGCAGACGGCAAAATCGTCTGGCAGAAGAATCTCGTTTCTCAGTTTGGCGGCAAGCCGGCAGATTACGGGATGGCCGGCTCGCCTCTGGTCGTGGGAAAGCGGGTCGTTGTGACGGTCGGCGCCTCGCAGGCGACCGTCGTGGCGGTTGAGGGCGCGACGGGAGAAGTCGCCTGGAAAGCCGGTCAGGATTCGCCGGCTGGATATTCATCGCCAGTCGTCTTACGCACCGCCGATCGTGAATTCGTAGCCGCGTTTCACGGCGAGGGATGCCTGGGTCTCGATCCCGATACCGGGGCCGAACTGTGGAGCTACCCATACATCACCGATTTCGGCTGCAACATCGCGACCCCACTGGCGGTCGACAGCGGCGTTTTTCTTTCAGCGGGCGAGAATCATGGTTCGGTGCTGCTGGCGCTGAAGGCCAACGGCAATGCGTTCGATGTCTCAGAAACATGGGCATCGCAAGGCCCCAAGAGCGTGATGCGTAACGAGTGGCAGACCTCGATTCTGCTGGAGGGCTTTCTGTACGGATTCGACAACGTCGGAGGCGCCGGCCCGATTTCGCATCTGGCGTGTATTAATGCCAAGACCGGAGAGCGGCAATGGCAGCAACTTCGATTCGGCAAGGGAAACATGATCGCCGCCGAAGGCAAGCTGATCATGACCACGATCCAGGGAGAGCTGGTGGTCGCGATTGCCAGTCCGCAGAAGTTCGAAGAACTCGGCCGCAAGATGGTCGTCGGCAAAACGCGAACCGCCCCGTCGCTGGCCGGCGGAATGCTCTACCTTCGCGACGAACGCGAGATCGTGTGCGTCGATCTGCGGCGAAAGTAGGGAGCGTCGAGCAAGCGGGAGCCACTACGCTGGCTGTTCCGGCGTGACTTCAGACGGCTCGTGCTTCGGCGGCTCGAACTTGGGAGCGATGGCCTCTTCGCGCGTATCGGCTGGAATCGGCCGCGATTGCGAGACGCTCGACGAACGACTGCTCGAGGCGGAAGTCACCTCATCCTGGAGGTCGTACATCCCCTTCTTGAACTCCATCATCCCCTTGCCCAGATTTCGCGCGACCTCGGGCAATCGCTTGCCGAACAGCAACAGCGCGATGACCATCAATATCATTAATTCCCACGTTCCGATACCAGGCATGGCAAGATCCTCACTTGGATCGCATGGACTACGTCACAAACACAGATCTGGTTCACAAATACAAAACGGGGCCATCCGTCAGACCTGCTTCTTGGGTTCATCGTCCGGGACAGCCTTGTCGTCTTCGATACCCGCAACGCCCTTCTTGAATTCGGTGATGCTCTTGCCCAATGAGCGGGCGACGCTCGGAATTCGCGAGCCGCCGAACAAGACCAGCACGATGGCCAGAAAAATCCACATCTCTGTCGCGCCTATTCCAAACATCGTCCACCTCCGGGAAATGAGTCGCAGCCGTCGGCGACGACCGCTCTGACAAAAATCTCAATTCTGTGCAGCTTCAACTGCGAATGCAAATCTTGAACATCGAATCATCCGGGCGAATGCGGCCACACGTCTCTGAAGACCGAAGTCGGCAGCGCCGACCAGATGACCAGAAAATCTCTGGGGCAAACTTTGGGGGAGGGAAAAGAAGGCAGGATCGTCCAAACCGTGCCACCGCTTGCGTGGCGAAATTCTACGGCCCGGAAATGCCGGCGACCCACTCGGTTTGCCCGCTGGATGAGCAGGAGAATTGAGCGGAAGGATCAATGGCCAATTATACCACTACCCCTCGACCTGTCAACGTAGCAGTAACATCAAAATTCACTTGTGCGTTAGGCTCTCGTGACGATAGGATATCAACATAGTTTAACCCCGAGCCTGCGGCGAGGCCGTGTAGCGTCTGCATCGTGTGAGTCGAGACCTTTGGTTGCGACGCTTAGCCCGGCATAGCCGATTATCGCGACCGGGCGCGGGAACGAAACCTTGAAACCTGGCTCTGGCCGGCCTCGCCGCAGGCTCGGGGTTAAACGAAGTAGGATAGCTCCCCAGGAAAACCACCATGCTCCAGATCCAAAACGGCTCGCCTGCCCGTAATTGCCAGGGAATGAGCCGGCGCTCAGCAATCAAAGCGGGGTTCCTCGGCCTGGCAGGTCTGTCGACGGCCGATCTGTTGCGAATGCAGGCGCAGGGAGCGGCGACCAAACGCGATACGGCCGTCATCCTGATCTGGCTCGACGGGGGCCCCAGCCAGCTCGAAACCTACGATCCCAAACCCGACGCGCCTTCAGACTATCGCGGACCCTACGACGCCATCGCCACCAGTGTTCCGGGGATCTACATTTCCGACATCCTGCCGCTCCACGCGCAACATGCCGACAAGATGGCCTTCGTCCGCTCGGTGCATCACGGCACGGGCGACCATTTCGCCGGCGCCCACTGGATGCTCACGGGGCGTTTCGGTTCAACCTCGGTCAGCCTGCCGCAGAAATATCCGTCGGTCGGCTCGTACGTCGCCCGCGTGCGGGGGGCGAACCAGCCGGGTGTGCCCGCCTATGTCGGCTTGCCGGCGGCACAGAGCGTCTACCTGTTTCCCGGTTATCAGGGAGCGGCCTATCTGGGCCAATCGTTCAATCCCTTCGATGTCAATCGCGAGCAGTGCTATCTGCCGGCGAACTATACGTCTCCCATCAGTGCGCCCAAGTGCCTCGACAATTTCACTTCGACCGAGCCCGCACAAGCCGCCGGGCGAGTGGACCTCTTGACGGGACTCGACACGATCAAGCGCAACCTCGACCAGAGCGGCACGATGGACGCGATGGACCGTTACCAGCAGGAAGCGGTCTCGATGATCCTGGGTGGCAGGGCCCGCGAAGCCTTCAACGTCGAAAAGGAAGACCCGCGCATTGCCGATAAATACGGGCGCGGCCCCTGGGGTCGCTACACGCTGATGGCCCGGCGGCTCGTCGAGGCGGGAGTCACGTTCGTGACGGTCGACATGCCACACTGGGACGACCACTCGAACATCAAGGAAGGACACGGCTACAAGTTGCCGCACGTCGATCGGGCGGTGAGCGCCCTGCTCGAAGACCTGCACACGCGCGATCTGCTCGACCGGGTGCTGGTCATGGTCATGGGAGAATTCGGCCGCACGCCGCGGATCAACACGGGGCAACCGGGCATTCCCATTCCGGGGCGCGATCACTGGGGCGATGCGATTTCAGTGCTGATGGCCGGCGGCGGCCTCAAGGGAGGCCAGGTGGTCGGCAAAACAACGTCAAAGGCCGAGCACCCCGTCGAGCGCCCGCTGAAGCCCGCCGACATTCTGGCGACGGCGTACCGCGTGCTGGGTATCGACCAGGCGCTGGCGTTCAAAGACCACGCCGGCCGCCCGATTCCGATTCTCGATGAAGGCAAGCCGATCGAGGAATTGTTTTAGCACCCTCCCACGCCCGCAGGGCGCGTCTCCCCCCCCTTAGGAAGGGCGGGGAGAAGAACGAGGCTGCGCCTTCGATAATTGCGCCTACTCGTTTTCCTGCGAATCATCGATCGGCGAAGCCGCCTTGCGCGAGTCGGATCTCATCGACGTTCCCGGGGCCGAAACGCGGCCGGCCGAGAAGGGGCCGCGGGGCACCGGTACGAAGCGAATTTTCTCGCGCGGCCTGTCATTGGCCGGTTCAACGGCTGGTTCGTCTGTTTCCGGTTTTCCCGCATCGGGTTTAATGGTGCGGCTCGAGGCCTTCATCGCCTTCGTGCCCGAATGTCCGGCTGAGCCTTGTCCGGAATCAGCTCCATCGGCCACGTGCTGCGGATCGCGCGGTTTCGCCGCGGCGGGATTGCTCCCCTTCGCATCGGGAATCACGATCGAAAGCCCCTCGCGCACGTCGTTGGGACTGCGGAGCACGTTGCGATTGGCTTCGTAAATCTCATTGTAACGGGCGCTCGAACCCAGGTAGCGGGATGCCAGGGCCGAAAGCGTTTCTCCCGGCTGAATGACGTGCGTGCGATTTGTTCCCACATTGGTGCCTGCCGGGCTCGACTTTTGATTCTCACCGGCTTTCTTGCCGGTCGCTCCCGAACCGGTCGATCCCGATGGCCCAGTCGGTTCCCAGTCGCGGTTATGCGCCGGAACCTGGCCGTTTGCCACATCGGTTTTCAACGGTTGAATCGGCTCAGGCGCAGGCTTGCGCACGGCCGGATCGCGCGGCTTCGCCTCGTCGGGTTTGCTCGCCGGCCCGCTCGGTGGTGGAACCGGCGCTGCGGCATTGTCGAACTCTTCCAGCCCCTTGATGTAAGGAGCCTTGGCCTTGCCGGCGATTTCGCGATCGAGCTCTTCGGCGTTCTGCAGCGGAGGCGGCGTTTCCTTGTCTTTGACTTCCGGCTCGCGTCGGAAGAACAATGCGCCCACAATTCCAACTAATGCCAACCCCAGTGCCATCCCAATCTTCATATCGCGTTGCATCGTCATAGTCCTCAGCGGCCACATTGAATTTCAACAGGCGATCATTCAGCAGGTGAACCTCGATCGAGAATCTTCTGGAGTCGATATCGTCGTTCCGCTGCGGGTCAATCGAGCATGAACTCGCAAACTTGAAGAAAAATGTCGCCGCCCCCCGCGGAATTGACGGATCACCTGACCGTGACGGAAATACAGTGGTTCGATTAAAGAACCTGTGCCGCCGAAATCAGATCGGGGTTGAGGCAATCGGCCGGATCGAGTATCCTAAATGTGTCGGTTCTGTCGCACGATCGGGCGGCTGCCGGCGTCATGAGTGGAACGGCCATTCTTGTTCGTGTCGAACGATCACGTTTAGGGACTATTCTTATGGCATCGTCTCGCGCTGATGAAGTGGCGGAAATCCTCTGGGAGCTCAAGCGGGCCGGAAAGATCGCAACCTACACTCACATTGCCCGGCGGGCAGGTTTCAGCGCCGGCAATGGCGGGCGTGCAATGGATTCATGCCTCAAAGTTGTGCGTCGCGACTGGCCCCACCTGCAATGGTGGCGGGCCGTCAAAGACGATGGCACCCTGGAAAACGGCTCCGAGCAGGAAGTGAAGTTGCGCGAAGCCGGTTACCCGATCGAACCGGGAAAGAGCGAGAAGCAGACGATCCTCGTCTCGATCGAGCAGCATTTGATGACCTGGCAGGAGACTGCCGTTGTGGCCACGATTGGCGCCTCCGCGCCGTCGGGGAGCGACGGCGACGAGTCCGAAGATTCCGCCGACGAATAGAGCGGCAAATAGTAGAATTGTCAGCAGTCCTGTGGCCCCGGCCGCAGGGCTGTTTTTTTACGGCTCCCCAAAAGTCATTCGTGAAGAGCGGAAGCTGCGGGGCTCATCCGTCGCCCCAAATTTTTTTTGCCCCTCTGCCGCGAACTTCGGAAATAGACGGTTGCCCACGGATGGCGTGGCAATACCACGGATAAGTAGTGTCATGCCGAACCGGAATCAAACTCGTTCTTCATCCGTGGGCTTGCCACGCCATCCGTGGGCTTCTCCTGTTTAATCCAGGTTCAATCCGGGGCTAAGGCGCTCTTCAGCCGCGCGAACAGTTCTTCCACATGCCGCTTGACTTGGGGCAGCGCTTCGCTCGCAGGAGCGAAATCCAGGTCGTGGACGCGCCAGTATTCGACCCGCTGGGCCCAGACTGGAAACCGCGATTGCATCAGCGGCCGGTGCTCGGCCTCTTTGAGCGCCACGATCAAATGGGCCGCCTCGAAATCAGGCACCGCGGCATCGAGCGGGTCGCGCAAGGGATCGGGCAGCGGAATCCCCAGTCGATCCAGATACGCTCGCGTATGGATCGATAATGGTCCGATGTTATTCGGATCAAGCGCCAGTCCCCGCGAATCGGCCCCCCACGAAATTTTCTCGCGGCCGGCGAGCCAGTTGAAATAGACTTCAGCGAAGCGGCTGCGATAAAAGTTCCCCGTGCACAAAAACAGCACGGTCTGTCGCCCCGCGTCGTGATGTGATTTGACGTCTGCCACTGTGCCGTCCTCCGTGTCTGTTCTGTGATTCCTGTCCTCGGTCGACAACATACCGCGCGCGACGGGTCGGGTTCAACTGGTGCGCTCCGAGGCGAAGCCTCGCGTATCTCCCCCCCTTAGGAAGGGGAGGCTGGGGGGGGTCGTGTGACGCGGTGATACGGCTGTGCTGACAGGACGGCTGTTCGTGGTATTTTGTCGCGTCGGTTCTCAGACGAAGAAATCAATTCGTATGGATCTCTCGCAAGGCAAGCCAAATCACATCTTCACCCGACCCCCCTACCCCCCCTTCCTAAGGGGGGGAGAAAATAGGCGCCCTGCGGGCTTGTACATATTGGCGAGCGCTCATTCTTTCGGCGGGCGTACTGCCGGCATCCGCTTCGTCAGCCGCGCAACGCGGGCTTCGCGGGGGGCGTCGATAACCAGCGTCACCCGGCGGCTTACGTGCACCGTCGCCGGGCCGGAAATGGCGATTCCCTCGCCCCGTTTACGTTTGATTCTGCGTTTCGGCATGGTTGCCTTTCCTGTCGTTGACTATTCAATCCGCACTATTCGCGTTCATTCGCGGCTCACTTCTTTCGTCGGCTGACGTCGTCACAACGCGCCATTTCGCATCGGGAAAATCTGTCCATCAGCCATTCGACAGCACTCCCTCGCTGGCGATTCGGGTTGGTGTTGCTGGCAACAGCCGGCTGAGCTGTCGCCGCGCGCGGCCGCGGCGGTTTCGTGCGCTTCGTCTTGGCGGTCTTGCGGCAACCGTCGACGGGGCAATACCTGTATTGTTGCTGCTCGATGACGCAGCGGACCCGCATCAGGCATTTGTGAATCGGGCAGAGCACGACCGCCGGCCGGGCCTTCGTGCGTTTGCGCTTGCGTTTGCGTTTTCTCATGATCGTCATCTCCTGTCCGCGGCAAGGCCCGGTCGTCGTCACAGATCGGCTTCCCGCCGCGCGAGGCACGTTTCGAGCACGGCGGTTTCAATTTCTTCGGGATACCGGTCGAGACACCAGTCGCCGATGCGCGTTTCGAGCGACTCGCGCGGATCGGCGCCGGGCAGCGCCGAGACGGCGTACTGGCCGCACCACACGGCCATCTCCAGACAGCGAACGCGGCTGATTTCCACGGCCGCTCCCTCGCCCGGGTCGCCTCCATCGAGCCATCCCGCACGGGGGGCCGACCCGGTCAGAAAATCGCAAACCACCGCCAGAATGTAATCGACCTGGCGATCCGCG
>Ga0068853_100002440_pt1 | contig 13917 bp, 6 predicted proteins | sample KBSCornC32_FD_65655 | JGI IMG/M metagenome (GOLD analysis project Ga0068853, IMG submission 65655) | Corn rhizosphere microbial communities from Kellogg Biological Station, Michigan, USA - KBS Corn C3-2 | ecosystem: Host-associated > Plants > Roots > Rhizosphere > Soil ... | reverse complement strand
GTACAACGACCGCGAGGACACGGCTTTCGAGATTCTCAAACAGGCAATCTCCCGGCAGGCCAATGTGACGGCGGCCAACGCCCGCGTGGTCTACAGGTATGCCCTGCTCTTGTATCGCCGGGGCAAATTTGATGAAGGATTGGCCGTGCTCGACGGTCGGCAGAAACGCAGCAACAATGAAGATCTGTTGCGGATCGCATTCCTGATGGAACAGCCCGAGGGTCGCATGCGGGCACTCGAAGCTTATCGGGAATTGAGCCTCCAATCGAATGCAGGGCTGGCCACGCTCTTTCGCCCGGCCCTGCTGCTCCTGTGGGGCGAGAAGTCGCAGGCGCTGGCGGAAAGCCGCCGGTTCCGTGCTCAAACGGCCAATGGACTGCCCGCGCTGCGACGCGCATTTTACGAGCGTCTCTTACAGTACAACTGCGGTGAGCTCGCCGACGACGAATTCCTGAAGACGACGCAACCGTCGAAATGGGACGAGTGCGAAGCGCGCTTCTTCATCGGCCTCTCGCAGCTCGCCGACGGGCATCGCGATGCCGCGAAGTCGCATTTCCGCGCGGCGGTAGCGACACGTTGCGACGGGTTTCTGGCCTGCGATTGGAGCGCCGCGTTCCTGATCCGGCTGGATGCGGATGCCCGCTGGCCGGCGTGGATTCCGTGACCGCGCGCATCGATAAACGTATGTCCCACCTGCCGGGTGGTGACCGCGCGCAAAATGCCGGTGCAAGCTGGTTCAATCGCTCAGCGGAGCACTCTGATTGCGAAATCGCGGCTTACGTCCGTTACTGCCGGCCGCCGGTCACCGCTCGGCAAGCGGGACCCAACGCGGGCTGCGCCCGCAACCGTCATTTTTCAATTTGCATTTTTCAATTTTCAATTTGCAATAACGCGGTATGGTAAGTTGGCCCGCAACCTCTCAAAACGTATTGCAAATTGAAAATTGTAAATTGAAAGTTGCAAATCTGGACGACATTTTACATGCGCGCACCGTGCGCGCATTTCACAAACAAAGACTCTACTTTTTCACGGAGCGCAGATCGTATGGGCTGGTACCCGTTGTCGCCGCCGCCGGTCGATCGCGTCAGGCACAGCCTGACCTACCGGCTGTTCGAGTGCGCAATCGGCGGCAAATGCCAGCAGCCATGAAACGACATGAGCGTCGTCCATTTTCGCGGATACTGTTTGTCTCGCTATTTGCTGCCCGCCGCAATTGATCACGGCGTCTCCGCCATCCGCGAATACTGTCGTGCCGCCGCGCTCGCGGTGTTCGAAAAGATATGGATGATTCTCGTCGTGCGATACGGCGACCAGTCGATCGTCTCCCGGCACGAACAAAGCCGCCAGTGATGGGTCGTCGATATTGGCAATCACCGCGCCGCGAGCGTACACGCTGTCCAGAAGTACGCGCAGGCAGCGTTCGATCATATCTGGGGTATCAGCCGTTTCCGGGACTGTCGGCCACGACGTCAGGATGGCGACCTGGCATTTGTCGAACGCCAGGCCCTCTTCGCGAAGACTCTTCAGCGAAATCTCGCAAACGGCCAGTTCGACGCGGGGATGCAACAAGAGAGTGCGGCAGCCGCTGGCATTGTTCGCCAACGGCCGCATGTGGTCTGCATCACCCACTCGAATGCCATCTGCCGCCGCCAGCCCCACGGTTTGCCCGGTGGCGTCCAGCAATCGGGCGACCTGGCGGGCAACGGCTGTCGCCTGTGCGTCTCCGAGGACGGCGACGATCGGAATGCGGCCCGTTTCGCCGCCGGGAATCAGTGAATCGACGATGGCCTCTGCCACCGGGCGCGAGGGCTCGCAGAACGGACTGCGGTGCAGGTAAATCGCAGGTCCACCGTTCACTTCCAGGATGCCTCCCTGTTGCTCGCCCAGCGGCAGCGCGATGTCGGCCGCCATGACGTCGACGCCCGCCACATCCAACCCCGTGACGCGCACGGCGTCGCAGACTGCGGCAATCGTTTCCGGGTGAACAGATTCGGTCACTTCGAGCACCGTGCCGCCATAGCCTGCCTTGGGATCGTAACGCAGGGCGACGGCCTCGTCCGGTCGAGGGATCGAATTCAGGCTCAATTGCCGATCCGCCAGGATTTGCACGGCCTCTTCGTCGACCACGATGGGAAACATCGCATATTCGGGTCCCTCTCCGCGCCTGGGATCGCGATTGGCCAATGCGATAAGCTGGGCGATCGTTTGCCGGCCGTCCCCCACAACCTGCGCCGGGTCGCGGCGGATGGCGGCCACGAGCCGGTCATTTACGACGAACAAACGATGAGCGGCTCCCGGCAAATGCCGCTCGACGAGCACGTCCGGACGGTACTCGCGCGCCTGCGCGTACGCCAGCGAGATCTGCTCCCTGGTCTTGAGCATGAGCGACACTCCGGTGCCGCAATCTTCGTCCCGCGGCTTGACGACCACGGGCAGACCCAGCTCGCAGGCGGCGGCCCAGGCGTCGTCAGCGTCGGAGACGAGCCGCCCGGGCGGAACGGGAATCCCCATCTGCCGCAACAACTGCTTCGTCAGCGATTTGTCACGGGAAATCGCTTCGGACAGGAATCCAGTCCGGCTAGTGATGGAGCCCATGAGCCGTCGTTGCCGGGCGCCGTGCCCGAGCTGCACCAGGCAATCGCCGTCGAGCCGGACGACGGGGATTCCGCGCGAACACGCCGCTTCTACGATCGGCCCGGTCGTGCCGCCAAAACAGGCCTCTTTGGCGCAGTCGCGGAGCTCGCGGACGCACTCCTGAAAATCGGGCAAGGATTGGGCGGGCGCTTCGTCAACGAGACGAGCGGCAAATTCGACGGCCAATCGGGCGATCGGTTCTTCGGCGAATTCGACAGCCACGCAAGTGGTCGACCGCGGCCCGGCGGTCTCGATCCAATGCGCTGTGACAGGCATTCCCGCGAGAGTCTGCAATTCCTGCACGAGCGCAGCAAACAAGCCGGCTGCAGTGCGTACCCGCTCCAGACGCTGCACGAATCGGTGCCGGTTCACGACTCTGGCAATCTTTTCATCCGGCGACGTGCCGTACCAACCGAGCAAACGCTCGCGACAGCGGCGCAGTGAGAATTCATCGCCACCAGTCTCACGAATTGGTTCCAGTACGAATTCGAGCACAGGCTGTCGCGACCAGATATTGGGGCCGGGAAAGGCGCGTGTTTTTTCGATGCGCATGTTCTCTCAATTTCTTGAAAGTGGCGGCCGCGGTGCTGATCGCGAATGTCGCGAAGAGGCCGAAGCAGCAGGCGATAAGACTCCATGCGTACCAGCGGCAAAAATGAGGCGCGCAAAATCCCAGCATTCATAGGAAATGTGACCGAGGCGCAGCCTGGTCATTTCCCCCCCTTAGGAAGGGGGGGCTGTTGGGGTCGCGCGGCGCGGTGATAACGCTTTGCTGGCAGCCGGACGCGCCACCCATGTCCTGAACCCACGCTGCGCCCCTCGATCCTCCACCTACCACGACGGCACCGGCGGGGACCAATTCTCTTCGAATCGGTGCCCGCCGCGCCGCTCGCCTTACAGTCCGGCAGCCCGGCGGGCCGGGTGGCTCGCAAGCGCCTCCAGGAACTGGCGGGCCAGGCCGGCGTAGAGGCCGTTGTGGGCGATCAACTCGGCATGCGTTCCCCGTTCCACGATCCGTCCCTGATCGAGAACCAGCACCAGGTCGGCATCACGAATCGTGCTCAGGCGGTGCGCCACGACGAAGCTCGTTCGCCCCACCAGCAGCTTGCGCAGGGCCATCTGAATGCGCACTTCCGTCAGCGTATCGACCGAGCTGGTCGCTTCGTCCAGAATCAGAATTCGCGGGTTAGCCAGCATGGCCCGCGCGAAACAAACGAGTTGCCGCTGCCCCAGCGACAGGCGCGACCCGCGTTCGCCGACTTCCGTTTGAAACCCCTCGGATAGTCCCTCGAACAGATCGAGGCATCCCAGATCGCGGGCCGCCTGCGCGACCTCGAAATCGGTGGCTTCCGGGCGTCCCGTACGGATATTCTCCAGCACCGTTCCCGTGAACAGAAAATTATGCTGCAAGACGATGCCCATCTGGTGATGCAGCGAATCGGCATCGATGTCGCGAGTGTCGACTCCGTCGATCAGCACGCGCCCCTGCGTGGGCAGGTAAAAGCGGGCGATCAGGTTGATGATCGACGTTTTGCCCGAACCGGTGTGGCCCACCAGCGCGATCGTCTGTCCGGGCCTCGCGGTGAACGTGATATCGTGCAACACGGGCCGCTGCGGATCGTAGCCGAATGACAGGTTTTCGAATTGCACGCGGCCCTGCATTGGTGGCAGGCAAACGGCAGATTCATGGTCTTGCCAGTCCGGGGGCGTGTCGAGCAGTGTGAAGACCCGTTCGGCCCCGGCCATCGCCGTCAGCGCCTGATTGTATTGGTTGCCGAGCATCTGAATCGGGTTGAAAAAGATATTGGCCAGAAAGAAAAACTGAATCAGGTCGCCAGTTGCCATCTGCCCCGAAAGCACACGATAACCGCCCACCAGGAGCAGGGCGGCTATGAAAAACTGGCTGTTGAATTCCAGGAGCGGCAGGAACACGCCGGCGGTCCGTGTGGCCTTCATGTTATAGCGCGCGTGGTCGCGCACCAGATCGTGGAACAACTGCGAGTTGACCTCTTCGCGGACGAAACCCTTCGTCACCCGGATGCCATTCACCGATTCGGCAAGAGTCGACGTCACGCGGCTGAAGCTTTCCTGAATGTTCCGGTAGGCGCGGCTCAACCGACGGCGGAAGTAGCGGTTCAGCCCCCACATGACCGGCGTCATGGCGATCACGACACCGAACATCACCACGTCGTAATACAGCATGAACACTGCCGACACGATCATCTGGCCCACCCCCACGAGCGTCACAAACAGCACATCCTGGACGCCAATGCGCATGGCCTCGCAATCGGACGTCACGCGGCTGATAATCCGCCCGATCTTCGTCCGGTTGAAAAAACTCATCGGCATCGACTGCAAATGAGTGAAAATCTGCTGTTGCAGGTCATGGACGACCGCTTCACCCAGTTCGAGCGCCAGCCGCTGCCGGAAATGGAAATTGACCTGCGTGAACAGCGCCATCGCCAACAGGCCCAGTGCCCAGGCCAGCACGCTCGTGAACGGTTCGCCGTGCGCAATCGGGCCGTTGATGACCGCCCCGATGACCCAGGCAACGCAGGGCAACTGAATCGCCCGGACGGCGACCGAGACCAGCAGCCAGTTGCGTTTGGCCGCGTAGGGACGGGTATACGTCAACAACCGGCGGATCAATCCGAAATCAAGCGGCCGGCGATCGGCCTCGCGCTCTTCGTCTCCGCGCAGCCGGGTAATTTGCAGTGGCGCCGGGCCAGGAGCGATTTGAGTTGGTGTTTTATTGTCTCGCATAAAACCAGCTATGAAACTTTCCTTTCAATTCCTTGAATCGCCGCTGCCGTCTGGTAATGTCCGGGCATTTCGAGCAACTCGGCGTGCGTTCCGACCTGGCTGACCCGTCCGTCTTCGAGCACGAGCACGAAATCGGCGTGCCGTAGCGTGCTGAGCCGGTGGGCCACTACGAACGTCGTGCGCCCCTGCATAGCGCTTTGCATGGCTTCCAGGATTTCGTGCTCGGTGTGGGGGTCGATCGATGCGGCCGGATCGTCGAGCAGCAGAATCGCCGGATCCAGCAGAATGGCACGGGCGATCGCCAGGCGTTGCCGCTGTCCCCCCGAAAGATTCATCCCCCCTTCTCCAAGGACCGAATCGTATCCTTCGGGCGCCTGCGAAATGAATTCATGCGCACAGGCGATTCGTGCCGCGCGCTCGATGTCGTCTCGAGTGGCGGTGGGATTGCCGTACGCGATATTCGCAGCGATCGTGTTACTGAACAGAAAACTCTCCTGAAAGACCCAGCCGATATTGCGGCGAAGATCGGCCAGGTCGAGCGAACGTAAATCGATCCCATCGATCAGCACGCGGCCGGCCGTGGGGTCGTAAAATCGGCCGATCAGCGACAGCAGCGTACTCTTGCCGGCCCCGGTCGCTCCCAGAATGGCGACGCACTGACCGGGTTCGACTGCAAACCGCACATCCTCTAACACAGGAATCGCCGCGTCGTAGGCGAATGAGACGTTGTCGAATTCAACCCGGCCATTCGCGCGGGGCAACCGCACGGCGTCCGGCGGGCTCTTGATCTCGACGGGCGTGTCGAGCACTTCGAAGACCCGCCGCGCTCCGCTCAGGCTCTGCTGCACGCTGTTGGTGATGTTCGTCAGGTTGGCCACCTGACTGGCAAACTGCGTGAGCAAGCCGGCAAATACGACCAACCCCGTACCCAGCGGCATGCGGTCCTGAGTGACAAGCCACCCGCCGTAAGCCAGCAGAATGACGACGTTGAGTTGCGTCAAAAGCCCGATCGCCGGCGTGAAAAGGCTCACCTTCCAGAAAATCTGCTGCTGCTGATCTTCGACCGCCTGTACGGCCGAGCCGAATTTGGCGATTTCCTCGCGCTCGCGGCCGAAACCTTTGACGACGTGAACTCCCTGAATGTTCTCGGCCAGCGTGAGTACAACATGGTCGACGAGATCGCGCGTGCGATCGTAAGCGGGGCGCACCAGGCGAGAGAAGATCACCGTGAGGACCCACAAGATGGGCGTGGTGGCCAGACACGCGAACGTGACTCCCACGTCGATCCGCATCATGTAGACGAGGTAGCACACCAGCGACAGCACCAGGATCACCAGTTGAATCACGACGCCGTCGACGAACGCCCGTACCGATTGCACGTCGCTGGTGACGCGATTGATGAGCGCCCCGGTCGAGTTGGCGTCGAAGAACCGAAAGCTGAGCCGCTGCATCTTGTCGTAAACCTGTGACCGCAGGTCGACGACGATGCGCTCGTGAATGAGCTTGCCCGAATCGACGGCGTAGATGTAATTGAGCCAGCCCCGCGCAACGGCCAGGATCAGAATCGCCGCGGCAATGAGCGCGACTTCGGCCAGGGGAGACCAGCTTTGCGGTGGAGTGAATCCGAAGGGATAAGCAGCCGGTCGTTTGGCCGCTCCGGCGTGAAACAGCACGGCATCGATCCCGACGCCCGACAGGTCCAGCGCCGCGAGCGCCATCCAGAGCAGCAGGCCCTGCTGCGCCAAAAGCCGCAGGCAACCCCAGCGATAGCGCCAGCTCAAAGCCAGCATCCGCCGCAACAGCTCCCCCGAGCCCGGTCCCTGGGCGGCATTCTCGCCTTCACTCACAACTGCTCCGTCAGCACTCATGGAGGAATTGTAGCGGGCCACGCGGCCGTAGGACAGGTTTCCAACCTGTCCGCGCTGGAGTTCAGGCGGGCACCGATTCGTTTAGAATCGGTCCCTGCGCAGTTTGACCTTCCTGGAATCTCGCCTGCCGCATTGCAAGTCGACCGTCGCGTGCTCCACCACGGTGAACCAACACGTACCGCAACGTCAACTTGCGCAGGGACCAATTCTATTCGAATCGGTGCCCGCCTGAACTCCAGCGGACACTGGCAAACCCGCACGGCTCCGACTAAAGTTGACAAACCTGAATCGCCATAATCCCCGCGCGGCTGAATCCCAATTCGGCCCATCCCATAGCCCCACCCCCGGATCGCCCGATGCCCGAATTGACTTCGAATGGTTCCAGCCGCAGTCTGACGCCCGTGCAGTGGCTGGTTTGCATTATCGCCTCGATCGGTTTCGCATTTGACATTTATGAACTGTTGATGCTGCCTCTGGTCGTTCGCCCGGCTCTGATGGAGTTGCAGGGAGTCGCGCCGGGAACGCCGGAATTCTCGATGTGGGTTGGGCGGTTGTTTTACATTCCGGCCTTCGCAGGAGGCATTTTCGGCCTGCTGGGTGGATACATGACCGACCTGTTCGGCCGCCGTCGTGTTTTGACCGGGAGTATTCTGCTCTATGCAATATCAGCGTTTGCCGCCGGCTTTTCGACGACCATCGAAATGCTGCTGGTCCTGCGCTGCACGACGTTTATTGGCGTGTGCGTTGAATTTGTCGCGGCCGTGGCCTGGCTGGCCGAACTGTTCGAAGATCCGCGGCAGCGAGAAAACGTTCTCGGATACACACAGGCCTTTTCGTCGATCGGAGGGCTGCTGGTCGCGTTCGCCAATGGGCTGGCGATCGCCTGGGCAGCCGATCTGCCTTCAATCAATTTACCGGAAGCCATCAATTTTTTCGGCGGCGCGATCAAGGAACCGCACGCCGCGTGGAGATACACGTTGATGTCGGGATTGATCCCGGCGATTCCACTGATCGTCATCCGCCCGTTCCTGCCCGAATCCCCGGCCTGGTCGCAGAAGAAAGCGGCTGGCACACTGAAGCGTCCCAGCATCGCCGAACTTTTCGCTCCTGAATTGCTCAAGACGACAATCGTCACGACGATCATGTTCGCGTGCAGCTACGGTGCCGCATTCGGGGCGATTCAACAAATTCCGCAGATCGTCCCCGGCCTGCCCGAAGTGAAGGCCGTGGCGCAGAAACAGATTGAAGAGAAATCGAAGGACAAGCCCCTGCCGGTTCCCGAGACGAAAAAGATCGAAGGACAAATCAATCAGAAGGTCGCCTCCGAAGTCACCAAAGTTCAGGAAATCGGCGGGCTGGTCGGCCGCTTTATCCTGGCATTTCTGGCGGTACGAATCGTCAGCCGCAGAAAGCTCTTGCGCATATTTCAGATTCCCGGGCTGATTATCATGCCGATCGTCTTTGCCTATGCAGCCGTAACCAGTCTGGATTACCTGTACGTCGGCATTTTCATCGCGGGACTTCTCACCGTCGCTCAATTCAGCTTCTGGGGAAACTATCTTCCCAGAGTTTATCCCGTGCATCTGCGAGGCACCGGCGAAAGCTTTGCCGCGAATATCGGCGGCCGCATGATCGGGACCTCATTCGCGTGGGTCACCAGTACGCTGGCACTCGAGAAATTCATTCCCGGCGCATTGCCTGCGACAAAATGGGCGTATACGGCCGCAGGCGTGGCGTTCTTCGTTTATGCCGTCGGCAGCGTGGCCTGCTGTTTCCTGCCGGAACCGCGTCACGAGGAATTGCCGGAATAGCTCTCGGCGTATGCCGGGGTTTCTCGGTTGGGTACACTGGTACTCGACTTTTATGACTATTGATTCTCGAGTTCCTGAATTGCTGGCTCCTGCGGGAGATGACGAGGCGCTGCGCGCGGCGGTCGCCAATGGGGCAGACGCCGTCTACTTCGGGCTGTCGGATTTCAACGCGCGGCACCGGGCAGTGAATTTCACGCTCGAGCAACTTCCCGCGACGATGCAATACCTGCACGAAAACAGCGTGCGGGGCTACGTCACGTTCAACACGCTCGTTTTTTCGGACGAATTGCCACGGGCCGTCGATTTTCTCGCGGCGATCATTCGCGCGGGGGCCGATGCCGTCATCGTGCAGGACCTGGGAATCGTCCGCCTCATCAAGCGCATGGCGGCCGATTTTCCAGTGCACGGTTCGACGCAGATGACGCTCACTGAGCCGCGCGGAATTGAATTCGTCCGCCAGCTTGGCGTCGAACGGGTGATTTTGGCGCGGGAGCTGTCAACCAAAGAAATCGGACGGATCACGGCCCAGACCCGCATGCCGCTCGAGGTCTTCGTGCATGGCGCGCTGTGCGTGGCCTACAGCGGGCAGTGCCTGACCAGCGAAGCCCTCGGAGGCCGCAGTGCCAATCGGGGCCAGTGCGCCCAGGCCTGCCGGTTGCCTTACGAATTGTTCGTGGACGGCAAACCGGTCGATCTGGGAGACAAAGCCTACCTGCTCAGCCCGCAGGACCTGGCGGCGTACGACCTGGTGGGAGACCTGGCCAATCTGGGCGTTCGCAGTCTCAAAATCGAAGGCCGACTGAAGAGCGCCCATTACGTGGCGGCGACGACGCAGACGTACCGCGCGGCGATCGACGCGGCTATCGAGAAACTGCCCTTTGAAATCACGCATCAGCAGGAGCTCGATCTCGCCCAGAGTTTCTCCCGTGGGTTTACGCACGGGTTTCTGGGAGGCATCAATCACCAGGAACTGGTCCAGGGCCGGTTTCCGAAGCACCGTGGCGTTCGCATCGGCATAGTGACGAGTGTGTTGCCCAGCGGCGTCATCGTCGAAGTCGATCCCAAGCTGTGCGGCGCTGATGCACGGGGCGAACTGCCCTTGAAACCCGGCGATGGCGTCGTCTTCGACGAAGGCCACCCCGAACAAGACGAGCAAGGGGGCCGTCTATTCTCCGTACAAGTCGTCGCTTCCGCCACGCTTGCGGTTTCGCGTCATTCCGAACGCACCCACGACGAACCCCTGCACCTGCGCCTCTCATTCGGTCGCGGCGACATCAACCTCGCGGCGGTCTCACCGGGCAGTACCTTGTGGCGGACCGACGACCCGGTGATCAAAAGGCGTCTCGAACGGTCGTTTGCCGGTGACGTGGTCCTGGCACGGGTTCCTCTCTCGCTGGAATTCTCGGGCGAAGCGGGGTCGTGCCTGTGCGTCGTTGGTCGTGATGAAACCGGCACGTCGGCCGAAGTGAGCTGGGACCAACCCCTCGCCGAGGCACGCAAGCATTCGCTGACGCTCGAACTTGTCCGCGACCAGTTCGGCCGATTGGGCGGGACTCCCTTTCGACTGGAAAAAGTGACGTTCGCCGACAGCAGTGGGCAAGTCGACTCCCTGCCGGTCATGGTTCCCAAGAGCGTGCTCAACGAATTGCGCCGGCGACTTGTCACGCAACTTCTGGAGGGGCGGCGCGGCGCGGAACCGGTTTGCTCGGTCAACACTTCTGCACTGGAGGAACTGCGTGCCGAACTTAAAGAAGTCATCGCCAACCGGACTGTAGCAGAACTCGTGAGAGTTCCCGTAGCTGAAGTCGCCGGACTTCAGACCAAAGGCGACGATCTGAGCTCTGGCGAATTGCGCTACGACGCGGCCACGCCGAATCTGACCGTCCTGTGCCGCAACCTCGAACAGTTGCATGCCGTTCTGGCCTGGTCTCCGACATCCGAACATGATCGCCCGGCGATGGTCTACTGCGACTTCGAAGAGGTCCGGCTGTCGAAACAGGCGGTCGCACTGGCCAACAGGGCAGGCGTCGCTGTCGCCGTGGCGACCCCGCGCATCGTCAAGCCGGGCGAAGAGGGGCTGCTATTGCAGATCGCCAACTGCCATCCCGATGCCGTGCTCGTACGGAACCTGGCGGCCCTCAGCTTTTTCAAAGAGCGATTTCCGGAGATTCCTTTGATTGGCGATTACTCGCTCAACGTGGCCAACGAATTGGCGGCTGCGCTGTTTGTCGAGGCGGGTTTACAAACGCTGGTTCCCAGTTACGACTTGAACCTCGAGCAACTCGAATCGCTGCTGGCAAGAATTGATCCAGGCCTGTTCGAAGTCGTCGTGCACCAACACGTGCCCATGTTCCACATGGAACATTGCATCTACTCGCACGTCCTCTCGAACGGAAAGGACTTCCACGATTGCGGCCGTCCGTGCGACCGGCACCAGGTCGAACTGCGCGATCACGTCGGCGAGGCCCATCCGCTGTCGGCCGACGTCGGTTGCCGCAATACCCTCTTTCGTGCGCGGGCCCAATCGGCCGCGCCCTATGTGCCGCGGTTGCTCAAAGCGGGAATTCGCCGGTTCCGTGTGGAGCTCTTGCGCGAGGACACCGCCAGCGTTTCGGCGCTGCTTGACAGCTACGCGCGCGTGCTGGCCGGCCAGAGCACTGGCCCACAAATGTGGCAGGAGCTGCAGGTCCTCAACCAAGTCGGCATCACCCGCGGCACGCTCGAATTCGAATGACCTCCGTAGTGTGGACTTTAGTCCACGCGAGATCGTTTAACCCGAGCCGGGCACCGACGCGAAGAGCGTTGGTCCGAGGCCGGCCGCACTTGTGGTCAATCTGTCTTATCGCTCCCGCTCGCGACGAAAAGCCATGCCGGGCGGAGCGTCGCGAGCGGTTGCTCTCACCAATCGCCGGATAGCCTGGCCGGCGTCGCCGCTCGCTCCGGATTAAACGATGTGCCGCGACTCATGGCCGGCGTCGCCGCCCCTCACTCTAACCTGGCCAAGATGCCAAGAATTCTGCTTTCAGGTGTTGTGGCGCCGCAGCAAATTGCGTTTCCTTTCTGGGCCAATCCCTGTTCGCACTCAGGAGCACGCGATGACACGCCTATTTGCATTAATGCTGGTGACTTTTGTCTGGTCGGGGTCTGAGAATGCACTGTCGGCTGGGGAGTCGACCACCAAAGCCGGCGAATCGAGTGGTCCGTTCGGCTCATTGAGCGACGCCCGCGAGGCGGTCACGCGCGTGTTGCGGGCTTCGAATAAGGCGAACAGCCTTCCGTCTCGGGAAATGATCGCGTCGCTGACGACGACGTACCAGCAGCTCGCCCGTTCGGAGAAGATTCCGTCAGCCGATCGCAATCGACTGCTCTCTCGCCTGCGCACGCGATTGACCGAACACGAATTGGCAATTCGCCGCGAGAAACAGGCCGAGCCGTCGCTTTCGGGCGGAGTCGCCAACGATGCCCAGATGCTGCTCGACTTGATCCAATCGACGGTGTCGCCCGAGACCTGGGAAATCAACGGCGGCCGCGGGTCGATCTTCTACTTTGCCAACCGGTGACGGCAAATAACCACGGATTGAACACAAAATAACACGGATGAAGTACGACATAGTCCGCCTGTATCCGTGTTGATCTGTATTTCACCCGTGGCTGAAACCCATCCCGTTCCGCCTCCGGCCGAATTCTTTGAACACAGCATTCGGCTTGTTCGTGGTCCGTGCGTCTCGTTGTGCGTGTTCGCATTTCAATTCCCAATGTGGCCGGAGTACAATCGACTAATGTAAAATCAGAGTCTGACACCCGGGAAATTACACAATGCACACCACACGCAGGTCATTTCTGCGAACGCTGGCGGGAACGGCATCGCTCGGCCTGGCCGATGTGACGCCGTTGCGCGGGCTGCGTGCTCTCGCGGAGGACAAGCCGGCTGCAGCGACCGTTCAATTCGGCCCGGACCTCGAACCGATCATCCGGCTCATCGAAGACACGCCCCAGAGTGACTGCGTGCGCGTGCTCGTCGAACAGTTGCGCGCCGGGCTTCCCTATCGGCGCCTGCTGGCTGGCGTGTTCTTCGCCAGTATCCGGCGGCTCAATTCGTACCACGACGTCTACAAGATTCAGCCTGTCCACCAGATAGGCCAGCAATTGCGTCCCGAAGAGCGGCTGCTGCCTTTGTTCTGGGCGATCGACGGATTCAAAACGCGGCAGCGGGAATGGACCAATCCACCGCTGACCGAATTGACCGGGCCGCTACCTTCGGCCGCCGAAGCTGGCCTCGACCTGGCCAGCGCCCTGGAAGCGGCGGACCTCGAGACAGTGGAACGGTCGCTGGTTGTTCTGTCGCGCAGCCGGGGAATCGAACAAGCCAAAGAACAGCTCTGGTTGTACGGCTGTCGCAACGGGGGCGCGGGGGGCCACGGGGCGATTGCGGTGGCGAGCTGTTTCCGCGCGCTCGATACGATTGGGTGGGAACATGCCGAGCCAGTCTTGCGCATCGCCCTGCGCGATGCGACTTCGTTGGGTGGCATGGGAAAATCCGATCAATACTTCCTGCCGAACACGGCCCGTGCGGATCGGCATTTGAACGATCTGCCGCAGGGCTGGGCGACCGGCCACGCGGATAAGAAGGCCACGCTCGAACTATTCGGCCTTCTGCGTCAGGGCCAAGCCGAACCAGCGTGCCAGGTTACCATTGAGCAGGTTCTGGCCGGTGTCGGGGCCCAGGCGATCTGGGACTCCGTGCATCTGGCGACCGCCGAATTGATGGTCCGAGAAGAATCGGGCTGGGGAGTTGCCAGCCGGCCGCTGCATTCCAATACATCGATCGGAGCGCTGCGTCA
>Ga0068853_100002439_pt1 | contig 13917 bp, 11 predicted proteins | sample KBSCornC32_FD_65655 | JGI IMG/M metagenome (GOLD analysis project Ga0068853, IMG submission 65655) | Corn rhizosphere microbial communities from Kellogg Biological Station, Michigan, USA - KBS Corn C3-2 | ecosystem: Host-associated > Plants > Roots > Rhizosphere > Soil ... | reverse complement strand
GAATGGGGATACCGGCCGTTCGCCGAACCCCAGATCGACGCGCTGGTCCCCCTCCTCCATGATATCGTGACCCGCCATCGCATCACGCGCGGCAATGTGGTCGGCCACTCGGACGTCGCGCCCGCGCGCAAGACCGACCCCGGCGAGCTTTTCCCCTGGTGGCAACTGGCCCGCCTGCGCCTCGCCCTGCCCCGCCCCACGCGCAACCTGGTCGATCCTTTCTGGTCGGACGGCGCCTTCCTGCTGGCGCTGCAACGCTTCGGCTACGACATCGCCGACCAGGAGGCCGCCGTGCTGGCCTTCCAGCGGCGCTTCCGCCCGGAGTTGATCGACGGCATCATCGACGGGGAATGCCGCGCCATTCTCCTCGCGCTGCTGCTCCCGCGTCCGAGAGGGGATGACTGACCCGAAAAGCCTGCTATAGGCGCGCCTGCCAGAGGGTCGGGCGATCGCGGCGGATGCACATCCGGCGAGGAAAGTCCGGGCTCCACGAAACGACGGTGCCGGATAACGTCCGGCGGCCCCGCAAGGGGTCAGGGACAGTGCAACAGAGAGCAGGTCACGGACACTTCGGTCCCGTGAAAAGTGAAAGGGTGCGGTAAGAGCGCACCGCGTCCCCGGCAACGGCGGGCGGCACGGTAAACCCCACCGGGAGCAAGACCGAATAGGGGCGGCGCGCGGAAGGCAACTTCCGCAGGGCATGTTTCGGCTCGACCGCCCGGGTTGGTTGCTAGAGGCGTCCGGTAACGGGCGTCCAAGAGGAATGATCGCCCATCCGCCACGCGTCCCTCGCGGGAAACGGCGGCGGTGGACAGAACCCGGCTTACAGACCCTCTGGCTAAATGCTTCGCACCCGCCGTCTCGCGACGGACTTTGCCATCCGCGCCTTTCCTTGGAGGCGCCGCAACGCTACATTGGACCGATGTCACGACACGGTAGCAGAAACGACTGGGGATTCCCCCGCTGGCGCGGCTATGGCTCGTCGCGCGAGGCGCAGTCGGTGCGCCTGTGCGACCGCCACGGCTGCGATCGGCCGGGCGAGTGCCCAGCGCCCAAATCCCCCAACAACCCGGATCGCTGGTATTTCTGCCAGGATCATGCGGCGGAATATAACAAGGGCTGGGACTATTTCGCCGGTCTGGACGCGGAGGAACGCGACCGCCGCCAGCATGACGAGGCACGAGACGCCGGCGCCTACAGTTCCAGCGCGTACAACAGCTGGGGCGGCCCCGGCGACGGCACACGCTCGCGCGACGAGATGCGGGCGCTCGACGTCCTCGGTCTCGAAAGCGATGCCGATTTCGACGCCGTCAGGAAAAGCTGGCGCCAGCTGGCCAAGGAAAACCACCCGGACGTCCGGCCCGGCGACGCGGATGCGGCATCACGTTTTCAGGCGATCCAGGCCGCCTATGACGTGCTGCGCACCGCCGAAGAACGCAAGAGCTGGAAGCCGGTGCAGCGATAGGGCGCTGGTGCGCATGCTGTTGAGATAAAATCGATGATCTCAGCAGACGCTAATTCGCCTTGATGAGGCAGGAATAGCCGGCCGCGCGCAGCTTGCCGCACAGGCGCGCGGCATCCGCTTCGCTTCGCAATGGTCCCGCCTGCATGCGCGTAACTCCTCCGCCCTTCTCGAGGAACAGCTTGTAGCCGGACAATCCCGAGACGCGCTCGGTCGCGGCCTGCCAGAGCGCGCGGGCGCGCGGTTCCTCGCGAAATGCTCCCATCTGCACGCGCCAGCCGCCTCCCGATGCCGGCGGCTTTTCGGCGGCAGGCGCCGGCGCTCGGGCGGGCGGCAGAGCGGCCCGAGCGGCGTGCGGCGGCGGTTCGCGCTCCGGCGGGGGCCGTGATTCCGCGGCGCGGATCGTTGGTGGCTCCTTCTTAGCCGGCTCGGGCGTCGGTGGCGGGATGCTCGAAGGCGCGAGCGGTTTTCGGATACTGCCGCGGGATGACGCCGGCGCGGGTCGCGGCGGTTCCTCCGCCTTGGCCGAGGGCGGCGGCGCGACCTTGATCGGTGTCGGCGCGCTTGCGACCTGGCGCGGCGGCGCTGTTGGCGCGGGCCGCGCCGATGCCGGTGCATCTTTTGCTGGCGCAGCCTCGGCGGCGGCATAATCCGTCCCCTTCGGTGCGCGGGCCATCTCGGTTGCGAGCGCAAGCCCCTTATGCCGTTGCTCCTCCCCGATATAGCGATCCATGACCGCGAGGCTCGTCGTCGCCTGTTCCAGCCCGGAAGCGGCCGCCCGGGTCATCAGCGCATAGGCCCTGACCCAATCCTTGGGAGCGAGGTCGCCGTTGAACATGGCGGTGCCGAGAATATATTGCGCGCGCGGCTCGCCCCGTTCCGCTGACTTGCGGATGAAGGGCATCGCGTCCTCGCGCTTGCCCTGCTGAAACAGAAGCAGACCGTAATTGTCGTTCGCGCGCAGATGGCCCTGCGCGCCCGCCTTGCGGAACCATTCGAGCGCCTGCGCCGGGTCGGCGGGAACGCCGCGCCCCAGCTTATAGGCCTGACCGAGATTGAACTGGGCATCGGCATCGCCAGCGGCGGCAAGCGGTCGCCATTCGCCGACTGCCCTGGCATAATCACCCTGTTGCCACGCATCGACGCCGGCTTTCACATCGGCGCCAGCCGGCGTTGCCGCCATAGTCGCCGCGCATGTCGCCACGATGGTCCCCACCAACGCTGCTCTCATGATAACCAGGTCCTCCAACGAAATAGTTGAGGGCGGCATAGCGGACCCATGGTTAACAACCCATTAGCCCTGTCCGTTTACCAGAAAAGACCGTCGACTTTCTACGGACACAGAACCGAATTAACCGGAAATTAGCACCCCGCATGAGAGTCTTGCCCCGATTTCCATAGTTTCAGGGGTCTTACCGGGTGAGAATATTGGCGCTCGCGTCTCAAAAGGGCGGATCAGGCAAGACCACATTGTCGGGTCATCTCGCTGTCCAGGCGCAGCGGGCGGGCATGGGGCCGGTCGTGCTGATCGATATCGACCCCCAGGGTTCGCTCGCCGACTGGTGGAACGACCGTTCGGATGAATTTCCCGCCTTCGCCCATACCACGGTCGCGCGCCTAGCCGCCGATCTGGAGACGCTGCGCCTGCAAGGCTTCAAGCTTGCCGTGATCGACACGCCGCCCGCCATCACCATGGCGATCCAGAGCGTGATTTCCGTGGCCGAACTGATCGTCGTGCCCACGCGCCCGTCGCCGCACGACCTGCGCGCGGTCGGCGCGACGGTGGAACTGTGCGAACGCGCGCAAAAGCCGCTGATCTTCGTCGTCAACGCCGGCACCCCCAAGGCGCGCATCACCGCCGAGGCCGCCGTCGCCCTTTCGCAGCATGGCACGGTCGCGCCGATCACGGTGCACCATCGCACCGATTTCGCCTCGTCGATGATCGACGGGCGCACCGTCATGGAACTCGACCCGAACTGCAAATCGGCCAAGGAGGTCGAGGCGCTGTGGAGCTATATCGCCGACCGGCTGGAGCGGAATTTCCGCCGCACGGTCTTCACGCCCAGCAATGGCGTCGCCGCCCCGCGCCCGGTGGCAGGCGGCTTCGGCCGCCGCGTCGTCGGTTCCTGAGGAGATACGCGGATGGACCATCCCAAGCCCGTCGCCTCCCTCACTGGCGGTCTGCTTGCCCGCAAGGGCCTCGCGCGTCCGGCGATGCGCCGCCAGCCCGTCGCCATGAGCGGCACGGGGCCGCGCGCGGTCACCTCGCTCGACGATCTCGGCTGGAACGACATGGGCGAGGACGCAGCGACGACCGGGCCCCAGCCCGGCCCTTCCCCCGTCGCCCAGCACATTGCCGCCATTCAGGACATATTGGCCCTGCGCAAGGCGGAAGCCGAGGCGGAGCAAAAGCAGTCGGCGGCGGCCAGATCGCCCAAAGCGACGTTCACGCCGCTCAAAGCCAAGCTAGTTGTCCCACCCGTCACGCCGCTGCGCGAGAGCCGGAGCGCGGGCAAAAGCGCCTTCACCCTGCGCCTCGACGCGGAGCGCCACCTGCGCCTGCGCCTGCTGAGCGCGGTGGTCAATGAATCCGCACAAAGCCTGCTGATCGGCGCGCTCGACGCACTGATCGCGCAGCATCCCGACATCGATGCCCTTGCCGCCGATCCGAAAGCCCGGCGAGGCATGGATGAGGCAGGCCGGGAACAGGGGAAATGACCATGACCAACGGCACTTTCGCTCGCCTCGCCGGCGCATCGCTCATCGTCGCGACATCCATGGTGGGGTGTTCGGGCGCCAGGATGGAGCAGCGCCCGGCGCTGGCCACGAACCAGGCGGCGGGCATCGCGGCGGGCATCGAACGCGCCCTTGTCGGCCGGGACTATGCCCGCGCGCTGCTCGACGCCGAACGGCTGGTGGAGGCGACCCCCCGCGAGGCTTCGGCCCGCACGTTGCTCGGCCGCGCCTATCTCGCCAACGGTCGGTATGGGTCGGCGCGCACCGCCTTCGAGGATGCGTTGACGCTGGGCGCGACCGATCCCCGCACGCTCGTCAGCCTGGCCCTGGTCCGCACGGCGATGGGCGACCCGGAGGGTGCGCGCGCCCTCATCAGCGCCCATATCGAGACCCTGCCCGCAAGCGACTATGGCCTCGCCATGGCGATGGCGGGCGATCCGCGCGAGGGCACCCGCGCCCTGATGCAAGCCGCGATGGCGCCCGACGCAGAGCCCCAGACACGCCAGAATTTCGCCTATGCGCTCGCGCTGGCCGGCGAATGGGGGCAGGCGCGGCTCGTCGCCGGGCAGGATCTGACCGGCAGCCAGTTGCAGCAGCGCCTCGCCCAATGGGCCGCCAGCGCGCAGCCCGAAGCCTATCCGCAGCGCATTTCCGCTTTTCTGGGCGTAAACCCACGCGGCGACGATGCCGGCCTGCCCGCGCGTCTCGCTCTCGCCGCCAGCGAACCGACTTCGCTCGCCGAGGCACAGCCGATGGAGCCGTCGCAGATGGCGGCCGAGGCGGCGCAGGACACGCGGCCGGTCGAAATGGCGACCGCCGATCCCATGGCGCCCGACGCTCCGGTCGATGCAGCCTTTACCCCCACGCCCGACGCCGTGCCCGTTCCCCTGATCCGCGCCTCGACCGATCCGATGCGCGCTGCCGTGATGCAGCATCTCGCCCGTCCCATGCCCGCCGTCGGCAAGGCCCGGGCCGTCTCCACGGCGCTCCATGGCGGCAGCGACTGGGTCGTCCAGATTGGCGCGTTCAACAGCGACAAGGTCGCGTCCAGCGCCTGGTCGCGGGTGAAGGGCAAGGCGTTTGAGGATCGCGGCTATCGCAAGATTACCGGCACGGTCAGACTGAACGGGCAGACCTACCATCGGCTCGCGATGAGCGGCTTCGACAGCCGGGCTTCGGCGATGGACCTGTGCACTGCCTTGCGGTCGCGGGGCCAGAGCTGCTTCGTGCGCCGTGACGAGGGTGTCGCCAACGACATCCGCATGGCGCGGGCCGGCAAGGATGCCAGGCCAGAGAAGGCCGCGAGCCTGTCGAGACCCCGGACCATCGCCTCGCGCTGACCCGCGCGGTCATTTCCAATCTACCGACGCCCTCGCCGTCCTGCGGCGGGGGCGTTTTACTGTGGCATAATTGCTGCACCGTAATGATAAATCGCCATAATAATGATGCGGCACAACAACGCGCTTTCTTTCGCACGTGCCGCACGCCAGCCTTTCAGGGCGTTTGCGACCGATTTTAACGGTTTCGCAAGCGCGAAGGCAAACGGCTGGCGTAAAGAATCTGCCGCAAAACCTATCCATGGACGGTCCGTCAAGCGGCGCCAGCACGACAGTCGATCGTGCAAAGGCCTGCGCGGCCCAAACTTCTCTGACAATAGCTCCTGGGGGTCTACTCATGGTCAATCATTACCGCATCCTCGCGGTCAGCTCGCTCGCCGCCGCCGCCGCCCTGCACGGCGCGCCGGCGTTCGCCCAGTCCACCGGCTCGGTCGATTTCGACAGCACGATCGTCGTGACCGGCGTGAAGGCCAGGAGCGTTGCCGGCGTCGACGTGCCGGACTCGCCAAAGGCCAAGCAGGTGATCGACCAGACGCTGATCGCCAAGCAGGTGCCGGGCCAATCGATCAACGACGTCATCAACCTGGTCCCCGGCGTCAGCTTCCAGAATAACGATCCCTTCGGCGGATCGGGCGGCAAGCTGTTCATTCGCGGCTTCGACAAGACGCGCATCTCCGAAACGTTCGATGGCCTGCCCCTGAACGACACCGGCAACTATGACCTCTATTCGAGCCAGCAGCTCGACCCGGAAGTGATCGAAAGCGTCAACGTCAACCTCGGCACGACCGACGTCGATGCGCCGACCGCCGCTGCGACGGGTTCCACCGTCAACTATCGCTCGTTGACCCCGACCGACGATTTCCACGCGCGCATCCTGGCTTCGGCTGGCGATTTCGACTTCTTCCGCATTTTCGGCCTGATCCAGACCGGCGAATTCACCTCGTTCGGCACCAAGGCCTGGTTCTCTGCGTCGAAGGCGACGAACAATGCGATCTACGGCGGCATCGGCAAGATCAACAAGGAACAGTATAACGGCAAGATCTACCAGCCGATCGGCTCGAACGGCGATTTCGTTTCGATCGCCGGCCATTTCAGCAAGAGTCGCAACAATTTCTTCGCCTCGGTACCGCTGTTCAACGAGAATTACGGAACCCGCACGGTGGGCAGTTCGCAGACCGCCAGCCGCTATCCCCTCAATGCCAATGAACAGTTTTTCCAGACGGCGCGTTGCTCCATTCCCGCCGGTATCGCCGGAACCGCTGACGCGGCCTCTCCCTGCGGCAGCGACTGGGAATATCGCTACAATCCGTCCGACACGGGCAATATCCGCATCAACTCGCGCTTCACCCTGGCTGATGGCCTTGTCCTGACGGTCGATCCCAGCATCCAATATGTCAAGGCGAACGGCGGCGGATCGGTCAGTGCCAGTGAGGGCTTCACCACCGCGACCGCAGCCTCCGGCACCACGCCCACCATTCCGGCCGGCTTGCTCGGTTTCGTCAACAACTCCTATTTCTTCGGGCGCGACCTGAATGGCGACGGCGATACCCGCGATACGGTCCGCCTGCTGGCGCCCAGTCAGACGCAGACGTGGCGCCTCGGCCTGATCGCGTCGCTCCGCTACGACCTCAACGACGACAATATCATTCGTGTCGCCTACAGCTACGATCGCGGGCGTCACCGGCAGACCGGAGAGGTGGGCTATCTGCGCCAGGACGGCTTTGGCGTGACGCCATTCCCGGTCGACAACCCGATCCTGGAGGCGAACGGCATTGCCGTGCAGAAGCGCAACCGCTTCTCCTATGCCATCCTGCATCAGGTTTCGGGCGAATATCGCGGCCAGTTCTTCAACGATGCGTTGACGCTGGCCGCCGGCGTTCGCGCGCCTTTCTTCAAGCGCAACCTGAACAATTATTGCTTCACCTACACCGTGACCGGGACGCTCACCTGCCTGGACAGCGCCGTCGCCAACGCGGCCTATGCCGCGGCCAATCCGACAGTCCAGGGTCCGCAGAGCCGCATCCTGAACTACAGCAAGGTGCTACCGAACGCCGGCCTCACCTTCAAGGCGACCCAGAACGGCAGTTTGTTCTTCAACTATTCCAAGGGTTTGCAGGTTCCGGGCACGGACAATCTGTACAACGCCTTCTTCTTCGCCCCCAATACCCCGCAGGCGCGGCCAACGCCGGAAACGTCCGACAACTTCGACCTCGGCGTGCGGTGGCGGTCGCGTGGCGTGCTCATGCAGTTGACGGGCTGGTACACTCACTATCAGAACCGTCTGGCACAGGCCTATGACCGCGATCTCAATGCGTCGATCTATCGCAACCTCGGGACCGTCGATCGCTGGGGTATCGACGGCAGCCTGTCCTACGCTCCGGTCAAGGAAGTCAGCCTGTATCTCTTCGGCTCGTATCTGAAGTCTAAGATCAAGGACAATGTCGACGCCGGCAACTGCACCGCCGCTCAGGCGAACCTTGGCATATTGGGCTGCACGACCGTCGGTCAGCAGGCGTTCTTCCAGACCGCAGGCAAGCGGGAATCGGCGGCGCCGACCTACACCTTCGGCGGTCGAGTCGACGGAACTCTCGGTCCGGTCCAACTCGGCGTGCAGGTGAAGCGCACCGGTCCGCGTTTCGTCAACGACCAGAACCTGCCCTTCTTCAACAGCACGACGGCAAGCTCCGGCCTGTTCGAGATCTTCCCGGCCAAGGCCCCCGCCTACACGCTGGTGGACCTCAGCGCGAAGATCAACATGGGCTTCACCCCGCTGGGCGATCAGACCTTCATCCAGTTGAACGTGCAGAATCTGTTCAACCGATTCTACGTCGGCGGCTTCGACGGCACGTTCACCAGCTACCAACAGGCGAATTCGCCGACCAACTCGAACCTTGGCATCCCGCGTACCTTCATCGCGTCGCTCAACATCGGCTTCTGATCGAATAGCAATCGCACGCAAAAAAGGGGGGAGCGGCTTCGGCCTCTCCCCCCTTTCCATTGGGTTATGCCGTAACTGACATGCTTACATATGGAGCACCCGCCCATAGGCGGCGAGCACGCTCTCATGCATGCTCTCGCTGATCGTCGGATGCGGGAAGACGGTGTGCATGAAGTCGGCCTCGACCAGTTCGGCGGTCTTGCCGATGGTAAAGCCCTGGATCATCTCGGTCACTTCCGCGCCCACCATGTGCGCGCCCAGCAGTTCGCCGGTCCTGGCGTCGAACACGGTCTTCACGAACCCTTCCGCCTCGCCAAGCGCGATCGCCTTGCCGTTGCCGATGAAGGGGAAGGTGCCAACCTTCAGTTCATAGCCGGCCTCCTTCGCCTTCGCCTCGGTCAGGCCGACGGAGGCGACCTGCGGGTGACAATAGGTGCAGCCGGGGATGTTCTTCGCGTCCATCGCATGGGGGTGGACTTCGGTATTGCCCAGTGCCTGCGCGACGGCCTCCGCCACGATCACGCCCTCATGGCTGGCCTTGTGCGCCAGCCAGGGCGGTCCGGTGACGTCGCCGATGGCCCAGATGCCGTCGACATTGGTGCGGCCATATTCGTCGATCTTGATGTGATAACGCTTGTCCGGCTCGACGCCGGTATCCTCCAGACCGATATTCTCGACATTGGGGACGATGCCGATGGCGACGATCACATGGGAGAATTCCTCCACCGTGACCGTACCGTCCTTTGCCTTGATCTCGGCCGTGACCTTCGCGTCGTCCGCCGTGATCGACTGGATATTGGCGGAGATACGCAGGTCCATGCCCTGCTTGGTGAGCGCCTTCGCCATGAACGCCGACACGTCCGCATCCTCGACCGGCAGCACGCGGTCCATCATCTCCACGACCGTCACCTTCGCGCCCATGTCGTTGTAGAAGCTGGCGAATTCAATGCCGATCGCGCCCGACCCGACGACCAGCAGCTTGGTCGGCATCTCCGGCGGAGTCATGGCGTGGCGATAGGTCCAGATGCGCTTGCCGTCGGACTTGGCCTTGGGCATCTCCCGCGCGCGCGCGCCCGTCGCGATGATGATGTGCCTGGCGGAGATTTCCTCGCTCTTGCCGTCGCTGGTGACGGACAGCTTGCCGCCGCCCAGCATCTTGCCGGTGCCCATATGGACGGTGATCTTGTTCTTCTTCATCAGCCCGGTGACGCCCTTGTTGAGCTGCGACGCGACACCGCGCGACCGCTTCACCACCGCTGCTATGTCCGCCGTGATATTGTCGGCGGCGAGGCCATAATCCTTGGCATGCTGCATATAGTGGTAGATTTCGGCGGAGCGCAGCAGCGCCTTGGTCGGGATGCAGCCCCAGTTGAGGCAGATGCCGCCGAGCAATTCGCGCTCGACGATGGCGACCTTCAGGCCAAGCTGCGAAGCCCGGATCGCCGCGACATAGCCGCCGGGACCGGAACCGAGCACGATGAGATCATAGGATGACATTGGCTATCCTTCCTGATTGAGGACATGGGTTGAGTTGGGAACGGGTCTGGGTCGGTTGCTATCGTCAACCGCGACAAAGGTGAAACGGCCGATCGCGACGCTCTGGGTCAAATCGCTGTCCCGGTCGCGCCGCTCGGCCTCGGCGGCAAAGGTCATGGAGGAGCGGCCCGTCTTCTCCAGCGTCACATAGACCGACAGTTCGTCGCCGCACAGCATGCCCGCCGGAAAGCGCAGATCGTCCGCGGCGACCAGGATCGCCCGGCCTTTCGCGATGCGCGATGCCTGCGCGGCCACGCCCAGCGCCATCTGGCTGACGATCCAGCCGCCGAAGGCCCCGCCATAGGGGTTCATGTCGCCCGGCATGACCGTGACGCGGATGGAGGGGATGCGGTCGGTCACCGATAGGGACGATGATGGAAGTCAGGCCACCAGACCGAGCGGCTTCTCCACCAGCCCCTTGAACACGCCCATCAGGCGCGCGCCGTCCGCGCCGTCGATGGCGCGATGGTCGAAACTGCCGGTCACATACATGGCGGTTGCAACGCCCAGCACGTCGCCGGGGAAGACCCACGGCCGCTTCTCGCCCGCCGAAACAGCCAGGATCATGGCCTGCGGCGGATTGATGACCGCGTCGAACTGGGTGATGCCCATCATGCCCATGTTGGAGAGCGAGGCGGTGCCACCCTGATATTCGGATGGCTGGAGCTTGCCCTCCTTCGCCCGCGCCGCCAGATCCTTCATCTCGACCGAAATGTCCGACAGGCTCTTGGTATCGACGGACGTGACGATGGGCGTGATGAGGCCGCCGGGGATCGACACGGCGACGGAGATGTCCGCGCGGCTGAACTTCAGCATGGTGTCGCCCTGGAACTGCACATTGCATTCCGGCACCTGCACGAGCGCGATACCCAGCGCCTTCACCAACATGTCGTTGACGGACAGCTTCACGCCCCGGCTCGACAGCGCGTCGTTCAGTTCCATACGCAGCTTGACGAGAGCGTCGAGGCGCACGTCCACGGTCAGGTAGATGTGCGGGACGGTCTGCTTGCTCTCGGTAAGGCGGCGCGCGATCGTCTTGCGCATGCCCGACAGCTTCACGACTTCATGCGGGGTCGGATAATCGGTCGGCGACGATGCGGTCGGGGCGGGAGCCGGGGTCGCCGCCTTGGACGCGCTGGCGGCGGGTGCGGGAGCCGCGCCGCCCTTGGGCGCGCCGGCAAGGTCGGCTTTCACGATGCGGCCACCGGGACCGCTCCCCTTCACGACGGACAGATCGATCCCGTCATTGGCGGCAAGGCGTCGGGCGAGCGGGCTGACCTTCACCCGCGCATCGCCATGGGAAACGGACGGCGCGGGCGCTGCGGCCCCAGCCGGTGCGGGTTGCGGCTTTGCCTCAGCCTGTGCCATCTTTGGCTCCTCCTTCTTCTCTTCGCTTTTCTCGGCCGGCGGTGTGGGGGCGGCTGCGGGTGCGGGTTCAGGCGCTTCCGCCCTGGGCGCGGGCGCGGCGCCGGCCTCCTCGCCCTCTTCCACTATGGTCGCGATGACGGTGCCGACCTTCACATTTTCCGTGCCTTCCGCGACGCGGATCTCGCCAACGGTGCCCTCGTCGATCGCCTCGAACTCCATCGTCGCCTTGTCGGTCTCGATCTCGGCGAGCAAATCGCCCGAGGCAACCTTGTCACCCGCCTTGACCAGCCATTTCGCGATCGTTCCCTCCTCCATGGTGGGAGAAAGGGCGGGCATCTTAATCTCGATCGCCATGTCGCGGAAACCTTCTTGCTGGCATAGGATGGTCGTGGGATGATCGAGCGCACCTTGCCGCTTTGGCTCTGCGGGTCAAGGGGGAGGCTGCGCTTTGCCGATCAATCCTATGGCGGACCATATTGAACCATAGCCCCGCTTGCCAGCAGCGCGCTTTTGGCGCAGTTTGCGCGGTCTTCCGGGGTCAGAAAGGGTAGGCGATGCGGACATATCTGGTCGTCATTGACGAGACCCGCGAGTCCGAGACCGCGCTGCTCTTCGCATCGCGGCGCGCGGCGAAGACGGGGGGCGCGGTGCACATTGTGGCCTGCGCGCCGCCACCCGAATTCTCGCAATGGGGCGGCGTGCAGGCGACCATGGAGGCCGAGGCACGCGACCGGGCGGAGGCGCTGGTGATGAGCGCCGCCAGCCGGATCATGGGCGAATCCGGTATCAGGCCGAAGATCACGGTGCGGCTGGGCGACGCCGTGCAGGCGGTTCGCCAGACGCTGGAGGAGGAGCCGGACACGGCCGCACTGGTGCTCGGCGCGGCAGCGAAGGGATCACCCGGCGAACTGGTCGTCCATTTCACCGGCACCGATTCGGGAACGCTCCCCTGCCCCGTCATGGTCATCCCCGGCTCGCTGGACCGCGAGGCGATCGAGCGGTTGAGCTGAGCCACCGGTCGCCTTGCCGCTATCGACGATCAATTCCCTGAAGCGCCATCGACTGCGCGCCGCCCCAGCGCGGGATCGTCGGTAAAGAAACCGTCGATGCCGGTCGCGATATAGCGGCGCATCTCCGCGATGGAGCCGGCTTCGCTGCGGGCATTCTCCCCCGCTCCGCTCTGGAAATCCTTCGCGAGGAAGCGGTTTTCGGGGCGAAAGGTCCAGAGCCGGACGAGAAGCCCCGCCGCATGGGCGTCCGCGACCAGACTGGTCGGCTGGCCCAGCCGTCCATCGGCATCGAGCGGGATCAGCGCGCGCGTCGACGGGGCGATGACATCGGCATAGGTCGCCACGGCACGCAGGCCCGCAGGGGTTATCATCGCGCCATAGGTCGCCTTGCCGCCCGCCGCCGCGACATCGGCCGGGACCATGCGCGGGTCGCCGACGAGTTGCATCAGTTTCAGATTGGGCGGCGACTTGCCGATCTGCGCGCGCAGGGCTTTGAGGTTCGCCACCTCGAACGACTGCACCTCAACCGGATTGACCCGCGTATAGGCATGCGCCGCAATCGTCGCGAGGAAGCGCCCCTCCAGCGGCAGGCCGATGCCGGCGAAATAGGTCGAATGCTTGAGTTCGGGGACGAGGCCGATCACCCGCCCCCGCGCGGCGGACTCGGCGGCGGTGAAGTCGATCACCTCGTCCAGCGTCAGGATCTGGAACTGCCCGTCATAGCCGCGGCTCTCCGGGCGCACCTCCCCCAACCGCTCGACCGCGCGCAGCGTCTTCAATTCCGCCAGCGTGAAATCCTCGGTAAACCAGCCGGTGAACGGCTGGCCGTCGATGGTCTTCGTGACCTTGCGCGCCGAGAATTCGGGATGCGCCGCGATATCGGTCGTGCCGGAAATGTCATTCTCATGACGGACCACCAGCACGCCGTCCTTGGTCATCACCAGATCGGGTTCGATATAGTCGGCCCCATCCTCGATCGCCTTCGCATAGGCGCCCAACGTATGCTCCGGCCGCCGCGCGGAGCAGCCTCGGTGGGCGAACACCAGCGGGCGGGTCCGGGGCGGCGTCGTCGTCGCCCCATATCCTCCGTCGATGGCCGCGGCGGCCAACGCACCGGCGCCCAGCGCCACGACCTGCCTGCGGCTCAGCATCGCCTCCTGTCCTCTCAGAAACCGAGGCTGAGGGTAGCAAAGACCTGACGCGGCGCCAGCGGGAAAGCGTTGAACGACGCGCAAAATCAGCGAAGCGCATTGGAGCTATATTACAGCCCGGCTCCGTGCTTTGCCCGATCATTCGTCACCGCCGCCGTCGCATCGCGCCAGACGAGCGCTGCAACAGGAGATCACAGCAGGCGATCTTGCCGAGTTGCGCCATCACCGCCATCGTACCGGAATTGGTGGAGCGATTTTACTAAGAGCCTGATTCGAAATTATCGGTTGTAATTTCATGATCTTGCGATGCGTCTGGCGAAGAGCTGGATCGAGGCGATGAACAGCCATGCGGTAGCCGATGCGATGGTCTGTTCGAAGT
>Ga0068853_100002437_pt1 | contig 13923 bp, 7 predicted proteins | sample KBSCornC32_FD_65655 | JGI IMG/M metagenome (GOLD analysis project Ga0068853, IMG submission 65655) | Corn rhizosphere microbial communities from Kellogg Biological Station, Michigan, USA - KBS Corn C3-2 | ecosystem: Host-associated > Plants > Roots > Rhizosphere > Soil ... | reverse complement strand
TACTCCGGCGACCGGATGTTCCGCAACGACGGCAACGGCCATTTCACCGAATGCACAAAAGAAGCCGGCATACACGGTTCCGTACTCGGCTATGGCCTTGGCGTAACCGTCTCCGATATTAACCTCGACGGCTGGCCCGATATCTATACCGGGAACGACTTCCACGAAGACGACTATCTCTACATCAATGACCACCACGGCCATTTCAACGACGAACTCAACCAGCGCATCATGCATACCAGCCGTTTCAGCATGGGCGTTGACGTGGCCGATGTCAACAATGACGCTCAGCCCGAGATCATCTCCATGGACATGCTTCCGTTCGACCCTTATATACTCAAACGGTCAGAGGGAGAAGACACCTGGGATAGCTATCACGTAAAGCTCGACTTTGGCTACAACTACCAATACACCCGCAACAATCTGCAATTCAACAGAGGCAACGGACATTTCAGCGAGATTGGCCTCTACTCCGGCGTGGCGGCGACCGACTGGTCCTGGGCTCCCCTGTGGATGGACTTCGACAACGACGGCAAAAAAGATCTTTTTATCTCCAACGGCATCCCCAGACGGCTCAATGACATCGACTTCATCAACTTTATCTCCAACCAGGAACTGCAACAGACCGTCAATAACAAAACACCGGATGAACAGGAACTCAGCATGATAAAAAAATTCCCGCAGATCAAGCTGCCGTCCAAATTCTTTCACAACGACGGGGACATGCATTTCTCGGACCTGGAGGGCCACATCGATGGCGCCCGCCCAAATTTCTCCAACGGCGCCATATACGCCGACCTCGACAATGACGGCGATCTCGACGTGGTCGTCAACAACATCGACGACCCAGTGGTTATCTACCAAAATACAAGCAACGATAAAAAAGACCATCCTTCCGCCAGCATAGTCCTCAAAGGCCCCACGAACAACCCCAACGCCCTCGGCGCCAAATTCATCCTCTATTCGGATGGGCAGATCAGGAGCTATGAAAATTATCCCGTCAGGGGCTTCCTCTCGAGTATGCAGGTTCCCCTTACCATCGGCTTGTACCGCACAAAGATCGATTCCGCATTCCTGGTATGGCCGGACAACAGCTACCAACCCGTTCGGCTCTCCGCCGCCACCCCACGGCTTACATTGGTCTGGCAAAAAAACCTGCCCGCCTTCGATTTCCGCCGGCTCGATCCCGAAAAAAAGAATATCCTCCCCAGCCTGTCGGATATCACGGCTTCCACGGGTCTGCTTTATCGGCATGAAGAGAACGACTTTCACGAATTCGACCGCGAGCCCCTCATACCCCGTATGCTGTCCACAGAAGGCCCCGCCCTCGCCGTCGGAGACTGCAACCAGGATGGACTCGAAGACGTGTTCATCGGAGCAGCCAGGCGAAAACAAAGCGCCCTCTTTATCCAACAGCCTTCAGGCAGATTCCTTCGCATTCCCACCCGGGCACTCGAGGCAGACAACGGATACGAAGACGTCGACGCCTGCTGGACAGACGTCAACAACGACGGGCATCCCGATCTGGTCGTGGCCAGCGGCGGCAACGAATTCTATGGACAGGACACCATGCTGTCACCCCGCGCTTACCTGGGTGACGGCAAAGGCCATTTTAGCAAACAACCGCACGCCTTCGACAATATATTTCTCAACGCTTCCTGTATCAAATCATTCGACTTTAACGGTGACGGATACACGGATATCTTCGTTGGTGGCCGCTCCGTGCCCTACAACTATGGCCGGCAGCCGCCTTCGTTTTTGCTCCTCAATGACGGGCACGGGCATTTCAGCGACGTCACCGAAAAATACGCTCCGGGCCTGTCTAAGATCGGCTTTGTCACCTCCGCCCAGTGGGCCGATCTTGACCGCGACGGCCATAAAGACCTGCTGATCGCCCTCGAATGGGGCGGCATCGTTGCCTGGCTCTACCGGCAGGGACACTATGAGCAAAAGGTACTCTCCGATAAGAAAGGATGGTGGAATTTTGTCCTCGCGGCGGACATCGACAACGACGGAGACATGGACATCATCGCCGGCAACCTCGGCCTCAACAGCAGACTGACAGCCTCAGCCGGCCAACCCGTCAGACTCTACGTCTGCGACCTTGACAACAATGGAAAAAAAGAACAGATACTCACCTATTATCTGAAAGGCAAGGAGATACCATTTGCTACCAAACAGGAGTTGGAAAGACAGATCCCCAGCCTGAAAAAACGTTTCCTCTACGCCGGCGATTTTGCCAGCGCGACCCTCAACGAACTCTTCACCGCCGAAGCACTTCAGAAGGCTGACACCCTTACCGCCGACTATTTCGCCAGCACGATTTTCATCAACAACGGCGACGGCAGCTACCGCCCCCAGGCCCTGCCCTGGCAAGCACAGCTATCTCCCTTTAAAGACGCCGTCGTACTGGACGCCAACGGAGACAATCTGCCGGATATACTTTTGTTTGGAAACTTTTATGACAACAACATTCAGATGGGCCGCTACGACGCCGACTATGGTACCCTGCTTATCAATAAAGGCCGCGACTCCTTCGCCGTAAGCCCCTTCAACGGCCCCGCCATTATCGGGCAGGTCCGCCACGTAAAACCCATTCAAATTGGTAAGACCCCGGCGCTTGTCCTGGCGAAGAACGACGATAGCGCGCGCATAATCCGTTTTAGCCGTTAAGGCACAGCCTGTACTACTCTCGTCACCCACTTCGAACTGTCCGGCTCCTGGTCCCTTTCCGTAACCAGCGACTGAAATGGCAATCCCATCGCCGGCTTCTGGTGGTCACTCACATACTCCTGCAACTGCACCATCCCGCGCTCCGCCGCATAAGTCCCCCCTTTTACCTCCCCGATCATTACCTTCCATGGCACATATCGCTTAGGCTCGATACGCGCTGTCCCGTTCAGCCTGCGGTCTACCGACAAAGCTACCATCGTCGCATAGCCCGCGTCTTCATGTGTCACGTTGAGCATTGGATAGTTGATCGCACGCGCACCCCCGGATCTGGCATAGGCCCTTAACTCTCCAACCGCGCCGTAAATTTCCCGCGTCGAGGGATAAGCCGGCGTATGCATCCGGATCACCAGCAACGCAGAATCATTACACATCGAATTCGTCAGCGGAATTCCGTAGATGTTCTCATTGTGCTGGAGAAATAGGCGCATTTTCCCCAGCGTCGCGTCCATCATCTGTTTCATCCCGACCGCCAGACGGTACTGTCCGACCCTCCGAAAGGGATTTATACTGGTCTTGAATTGGCAGTTCCACTGCAGCGCTATAGAATCCATCGGGCCCACACTCAGGATCGTAAAACGGCTCGCTACAGAATCGCCTCCCTTTTCTATAGAAACTTCCATCTCACGGAAAGCGCTTCCCCTCAAACGACAAACATACCCGTCGATACCCGACCACCGCGTCCGCCAGTCGTCCGGTCTGACCAGCCCCCTCGCAGCTCCGGCGGCACTGCATCGCACAGCCAGGATACTGGTTATCTGTAGAGTGCCCGGGATCAGGACATAGACAGCCGCTATACATACAATGAGAACCACAGAAACAACTACAATTAGCCTTTTCATATGAGCATCCTTTTATGGCAGCGCCGAAAATAAACAATAATGTGTAATTTAGCCCCAAACGATTGTAAACAACTATGCGTTTACCACTCCGCTATGGCCTGACCGTTATCGCCGCACTCTGCTATACGATGCTTTTTGCACAAACCACCGACTCCTCCACATGGCTCGTCAAAGCCGACACCATCGACCCATCCAACTACTTCGGCGTCACAGTAGCCAACGGCATGCTCGGCCTCGTCTCCTCCACCGAGCCCTTTAAAGCCAAAGACATCGTCCTCAACGGCGCCTTCGACCTCTACGGCCGCGGCCGCGTCAGCAATATTCTCAAAACATTCAACTTCGTCAACTGCTACCTCGATATAGACGGCCGCCGCCTGGAAAACACCAAACAGCTCTCCCGTTTCCGCCAAAGCCTCGACATGAAAAAAGCCTGCCTGACGACCAGCTTCGACTACGCCGACAAAGCTTCGGTCAGCTATACCTGGTACTCGCTCCGTCAGCTACCCTATACAGCCCTCGTCGATATCACCATCACAGCACATAAAGACATCGAGATCGTCCCCGCCAGCGTCATGGAAGCCCCCGACATGCTCAAAGACGTAGAGAACTACTACAACGAGATCGACCGCCCCCACGTCACCATATCCCTCCTGACCTCGACCGCCAAAAGCCCCACAGGCAAGCTCCTCATGGCCGCCTCCAACAGCTTTGTCTTCGACGAACCCCACGGCTCCGAACCGCGCGTCATCCACGAAATGTGGGACAACAACATGCACCTGCTCAAATTCAAAAAGAAGCTCACCGCCGGACAGACCTACCATTTCTCCATCGTAGGCTCGACGCTCACATCGGCCCACGACGACGACCCGCTCAACGAAGCCGAACGCCTCACGCTCTTCGCCACCCTCCAGGGTAGCCGCCAGTTGATAAAAGACCACGAAATGGCCTGGGACCGGTTATGGCAGAGCGACATCGTCATAGAAGGCGACCCCGCCACCCAGCGTGAGGTCCGGCTCATGCTCTATCATCTCTATTCCTTCGCCCGCGAGGGCACCTCCTATAGCCTCTCCCCGATGGGACTCAGCGGCCTCGGCTACAACGGCCATACTTTCTGGGATACGGAGATATGGATGTATCCCGCCCTCCTCCTCCTGCAGCCTAAAATTGCCGCCTCCCTGATGGAATACCGCTACCAGCGCCTGCCCGCAGCCATGCACAACGCCGCCAGCCACGGCTATAAAGGCGCCATGTTCCCCTGGGAAAGCGCAGCCAGCGGCAACGAAGAAACGCCCGTATGGGCGCTCAGCGGCCCCTTCGAACACCATATCACCGCCGACGTAGGCATCGCCGCATGGGATTACTACTGCGTCACCCGTGACAAGACCTGGCTCAGGGAAAAAGGCTACCCCCTCCTGCAGGCAACCGCCGACTTCTGGGCCAGCCGCGTACAGCGTAACGGACCTGGTCACTACGACATCAACAACGTGGTCGCCGCCGACGAATGGGCCGAGAACGTAGACAACAACGCCTATACCAACGCCGCCGCCCGGGCCAACCTCCAGGACGCCGCCGACGCGGCCCGCATCCTCGGCCTGACACCCGACCCCGACTGGCTCAACGTCAAAAATAATATCCCGATCCTCCGCTTTCCCGACGGAGTCACACGCGAACACGCCACCTACAACGGCGAGTCCATCAAACAGGCCGACGTCAACCTTCTCGCCTACCCCCTAAAGGAAGTTACCAGCCCCGCCGCCATCCGGAAAGACCTCGACTACTACGAACCCCGTGTAGGCGAAGGGCCCGCCATGACCCACGCCATCTTCGCCATCCTTTACGCAAGACTTGGCATGCCCGATAAAGCCCTGACCGATTTTACCGGCGGATACAGACCCAACCTCCGCCCGCCATTTGGCGTGATCGCCGAGACGGCTACGGGCAACAACCCCTATTTTGCCACTGGCGCAGGCGGCATGCTCCAGGCTGTTTTGAACGGCTTTCTCGGCCTCGAGATCACCCCTTCGGGAATAACGCAGCTCCCTGCCCGCCTGCCGTCTAAATGGAAAGCCTTAAAGGCTACCGGAATAGGTCCGGACAGGCTGAATTATATGATCAAATAAGCTTATAGGAAAGGGGATTTTTTACCTGTATTTTTTAAGCAGCTTAAATAATAGGACAATTTCCAGGTCAAAATCCGGCTATATACAATAAAACCCTCATTAGGCGTTAAAGCAAGTAGTAGATCCAAACCTGTTAATAACCTTATACAACCTTATACAAAAACTATGGGATTTAGGTACCCTTTCCTGCTTATTAAAGCTGCCTCAAGGAATTTGTATTTCCTGATGTTTCTCAACGGCTTCGCAATCGCGTCCATGTGCTATTTCAAAATGGAGGCTACCTACGAGAACGGCCTCTTTGGAAGCATCAAGAATACCATCGATGCAAGGGTCGATGCCAACGACACTCCCGATTCCATCCTTGTCAAATCCATGAACGTCTGCCATCAGCTGATGATCGACAGAGCATATGCATTTCAGGACAACAAATCAGACATGGGCGCAGAAGCGGCGATTCACTCCACCGCCTTTGACCTCATGACCACCCAGGGCGCCTGCGGCAGCTATTCCCAGGTGCTGGCACGGATCGTCAAAACATACCACTTCCCCGTACGTATCGCCCAGATGAAAGCAGGCGGCATCTACGGCGCACATAATATCGTCGAAGCCTACAACGGCAACAGCTGGGTAGTCCTCGACCCCACATTCAACCTCTGTTTCGTCCGCCCCGACGCCCGGCTCGCAAGCTTCGCGGACGTTCAGAACAACTGGACCTATTACTCCAGACAGGTATCCCCCGGCTATAACCTCCAGTATCGCTACGAAGACGTCCGCTACGCCAACTGGACAAAGGTCCCCGTCCTCTTCCCCTCGGTCAAAGGCGTCCTCAACATGACCCTGGGCACCGAAAAGGCCAACCAGGTATGCATCCGTACCTTGTTCATGAACGCCTATTCCGTCTGGTTCTACACCATTCTCATACTCTTTATTCCCATATTCCTGATGACTTTCAGACTGGTCATCAAAACCAAAATATTCCCAAGCCAGGACACCCCGTTTACCTTCCGGAACTTCGTAAAATACATCCGGCCCAGAATAGCAGGGACCTCTTACACACACTGAAACTCCTTATAAACCATCCCACAAAGCATCACCCCGCGTGGTGCTTCATTTTTTAGTCCACGAACCATCCCTATCAACAACCCGCGGGACCCATCCCCGGCACGGGCTATTTTTCCATTTTTTTAGTGTAGGTTTGGGGCCGAATAAAAATTAATAAATGCTTAAAGTCGGCGTCTTTGGAGTCGGTCACCTCGGAAAATTTCACCTCAACAACTGGAAAGAAATAAAAGTAGCAGAACTGGTAGGATTCTACGACCCCAACGACAGCATCGCCCAGGAAGTCGCCAATAAATATCAGATCCCAAGATTTCTGGACCCCGAACACCTCATCGAAGCCTGTGACCTCATCGATATCGTCGCCCCTACCCCCCTCCACTTTAATCTGTGCGAAAAAGCCATACGTAAGGGTAAACACGTATTCGTGGAGAAACCCCTCGCCAATACCATGGACGAAGCCCGCGAGCTCGTACAACTCGTCCGGGAATCGAACGTCAAACTGCAGGTCGGCCACGTAGAACGCTTCAACCCCGCCTACCTCGCCGTCCAATCCACGCCGCTTCACCCCATGTTCATCGAAGTCCATCGCCTGGCCCAGTTCAATCCCAGAGGTACCGAGGTCAGCGTCATCCTCGACCTGATGATCCACGACATCGACATCATCCTTAGCCTCGTCAAAAGTGAAGTAAAAACGATATCCGCAAGCGGCGTTGCCGTCATGACCGACACCCCGGACATAGCCAGCGTCCGCATCGAATTCAACAACGGCTGCGTAGCCAATCTCACCTCCAGCCGCATATCGATGAAAAAAATGCGGAAAATGCGACTATTCCAGAAAGATGCCTATATTGGCATCGATTTCCTCAATAAAAAGACCGAGATCATAAAATTGAAAACGCCCCAGGACCTCGACGTTTTCTCCTTCGATATAGAGACCCCGAACGGAAAAAAGACGATCGCACTTTCCAATCCGTCCGTGCCCGAGGTCAACGCCATCAGACTGGAATTGGAAGCCTTCTGCACCGCCATCCTGTCCAACACCCCAACGCGCGTATCCGAAGTTGACGGACTACGGGCAATGGACATCGCTCACCAGATCCTTCAAAAGATAAAACACAACACGATCAACACCTGATCCGGGCATGCAGAGAAAGCTCCATACAGTCTCAATTCTGTGGTATATTCTCAGCGACTATACAATGGCGCTCTTATCTTCCATTATCTTCCACTTCAGCCGCCGGATATTGCTCTCGGAAACGATATTTAATGACCACAGTCTTGTCCTCACCCAGCGATTCTGGCTCGGAACCATCACTATCCCCCTCGGTTGGCTCGCCCTTTATACCCTTATGGGCTCCTATCGCAACCTATACCAGAAATCCCGGCTGAACGAAAGCACCAACACCTTTATCTATTCCATCGTCGGCTGCACCACCGTATTCTTTACCATCGTCATCAACGACCCGGTAAAGGACTACCACTATTTTTATCAAACCTATTTCGTCTTCCTCTTTAGCCACTTCCTCCTGACCCTCACCGGCCGTCTCTTCATCCTCAACTACGTCCGCAACCAGGTCAGAAAAGGAAAGGTCGCTTTCAACGCACTCCTTATTGGCAGCGACGCCGTCGCCACCCGCGTCTACAAGGAATCCCGGGAAGGCCTGCGTCAGTCCGGCTACCACTACGCCGGCTATATCAGCAGCCCCAACCAGCAAAACAACGGCATCGCCCGATATCTGCCCGAACTGGGTAATTCTGACCAGATCGAGACGACCATCGACCGCCACGATATCCAGCTCGTCGTCGTAGCACTCGAACGCTCCTCCCGCAAAGACCTCGAGACCATCGTCGAGAAACTTAGCAACAAGGACGTCCGCATCAAAACCCTGCCCAGCACCCTCGACATCCTCTCCGGTTCCGTCAGGACCAGCGACGTCATGGGTGCGCTCCTGTCCGACATACACACCGGCCTGATGCCCGAATGGCAGCTCAACTTCAAGCGCCTCATCGACGTGTCCATTTCCGTTATAGGCCTGATCGCCTTCTCTCCCCTGATGCTGTACTCCGCTATCCGCGTCCGGCTGTCCTCTGCCGGTCCCATTATTTACCAGCAGGAAAGGATCGGCTACAAAGGCAAAAAATTCTGGATCTATAAGTTCCGGTCCATGCATTCCGACGCCGAAAAAGATGGCCCGGCACTCTCCTCCCACCAGGACCCACGCATCACCTCCTGGGGCAAAACCATGCGCAAATGGCGCATCGATGAGCTCCCCCAACTATGGAATATCCTGAAAGGCGAAATGAGCCTCGTCGGCCCCCGCCCCGAACGTGAATATTATGTCAACCAGTTATATCTCCGCACCCCGTATTTTCGTTACCTCTTAAAAGTAAAACCGGGGCTCACTTCCTGGGGAATGGTCCAGTTTGGTTATGCAGAGAACACCGAAGAAATGCTCGAACGAATGAAGTACGACCTGATGTACATCGAAAACATTTCTCTCGGCCTCGATCTGAAGATCATGGTGCATACCCTGCGGATCATCTTCATGGCGCAAGGCCGGTAGGCATCCTGCAAAAAACATGAAAAAACTTTTTCTCTTACTACTCATATTCACCGGCCTCGCCAAAAACGGCTCCGCTCAAAAATACTGGCAGCAACAGGTCGACTACATCATCGACGTCAGCCTCAACGACGCCGAACGCACCCTCGACGGCTTCATAAAGATCAACTACCTGAACAACTCTCCCGATACCCTCTCCTTCATCTGGATCCACTGCTGGCCCAACGCCTACAAGAACGACCGCACCGCCTTCAGCGAACAGCTCCTCGCCAACGGCCGCACCGATTTCTATTTCTCCGAAAAACAACAAAAAGGCTATATCAACCGGCTCAACTTCCGCGTAGACGGCCAGGAAGCCCGGATGGAAGACCATCCCCAATACATCGATATTGTAAAGGTCATCCTCCCCAACCCCATGCCCCCGGGAGGCCGGATAACCCTGTCCACCCCCTTCCACGTGCAGCTGCCCTATAACTTCTCGCGCGGCGGCTATACCACTTCCACCGACCCGCAGACCGGCAGAACATATACTTCTTATCAGATTACCCAGTGGTATCCAAAACCCGCAGTCTACGACAAACACGGCTGGCATCCCATACCCTACCTCGACCAGGGCGAGTTCTACAGCGAATTTGGCTCCTACGACGTCCGGATCACCGTCCCCCGGCCATACACAATTGCAGCCACCGGTGAGCTCCAGGACGCCCAGGACCTCCAGGAAATAGCGCCACCCCTCCCTCTTCAACAACCCAAAGGCCCGGTCCGCCCCGTCCATCATACGGTTACCCGCAAACCCATTCATAAAACGATTCCAAAACCCGCCCCAAAACCACCGGCCGCAGTACCCACTAAAACCCTGCACTACAAACAGGATAAGATCCACGACTTCGCCTGGTTCGCCGACAAGCTTTTTACTACTGACCACGACACCATCACCCTGCCGTCCGGCCGAACTATACGGATATATTCCTACTACACCCCGTTCGCAGGCAAGGCCTGGAAAAACACTACCCAATATATCAGGGACGCCATAAAATTCCGGAGCGCCCTCGTCGGCGAATATCCCTATAACACCGTAACGGCCGTACAGACAAAAGCAGGCTCCACCGGAGGCATGGAATACCCCACGATCACAGCCGTCAATACCCCCGACGCAAGCCCCCGGTCCCTCGACCTGACCATTGAACACGAGGTCGGCCACAACTGGTTCTATGGCATGCTCGCCACCAACGAACGCCGCTTTGCATGGATGGACGAAGGCATCAATACTTATTACGACGCCCGCTACGAAGCCGCCAAATACAAACCCGAAAGCCCCGGGGACTGGCTGCAGAACAAGCTCCCGTCCGACGATGAAAAATGGGGCCTCGCCGTCGCATACGCTCAACACCGCGATCAGCCCATTTCAACGACCTCCGAAGACTTCTCCGAGACCAACTACTACCTGACCGCCTATTCCAAAACCGGCTACTGGCTCGGACTGCTTGCCGATACCCTGGGCACAGCCACCTTCGACAGCTCCATGCGCGAATACTTCCGCAGATGGGCATTCAGACACCCATACCCCGAAGACCTTGCATCCGTCGTCGACGAGACCAGCCACCGCGACAACAGCCGCATATTCTCCCTCCTCGACAAAAAAGGCCCCCTTACCCCGCCAGTGCACCGCAGCCTGAAACCGACGATCCTGTTCAACCTCAACCATACAGAACAGTTCGACTATATCAACCTCCTGCCCGCCCTCGCCTACAACAAATACGACAAGTTCATCGTCGGAGCCCTCATCCATAATTATAACCTTCCCGCCGACCCCTTCCAGTTCTACCTGGCGCCCTTGTACGCCACCGGTAGTCACCAGCTCGTCGGCGCGGCCGGCCTCAACCATACCTGGTACCCGACCCGGACCTTTGGAAAAATAGACCTCGGAATAAATGGACAGCGCTTCTCTACCATCTCCGGTGTCGACAGCAATGGAAAAAGCATTACCGGTGGTTACTACAAGCTCGTCCCAACCCTCCGCCTGACCTTTCCCAAAAAAGACGCCCGCAGCACACAGGAAAGTTTCATCGAATGGAAAACTTACCTCATCGGCGAAAGGCTTCTGGATCAGTACGTACAAAAATCCGCCGACTCTCTTTACTACCCAACACAGGGGAAATACCATTTTCGCTACCTCAACCAGCTCAGCCTGGGCATCCACGACGACCGGGTGCTCTATCCATACAAAGCCCTGGTGCAGGTTCAGCAGGGCGCCTCCTTCTACCGGATCAACCTCACCGGCAACTATTTCTTCAACTACGAAAAAGGAGGAGGCCTCGAAGCACGCATTTTCGGCGCCAAATTCGGCTACATCGGAACCCGCACCCTCAGCGAAGACCTCAGCAGATTCGAACCCAAACTCACCGCCATAAGGGGTGACGAAGACTATACCTACAACAACTATTTCATCGGCCGGTCGGAATTTACCGGCATAGCCAGCCAGCAGATCATGCTGCGCGACGGCGACCTCCATCTTAGAACAGACCTCTTCCAGGGCCTGCAGGGTCGCTCAGACAACTGGGTGGCAGCCCTCAACCTCAGCACTACCCTGCCCCGCCAGATCGTCCCGGCCTGGGTCCCGCTGAAGATCTTCTTCGACGCCGGCACCTATTCAGGAGCCTGGCAGGACAATCCGCCTACCAGCCACTTTCTCTACGTCGGCGGCCTGCAGTTGTCACTGCTGAAGGACATCGTCCGCATCTACGCCCCCCTGGTCTATAGCAAAGACTTCGGCAACCAGTTGAAGACCGTACCCGATCAGAATACATTCTGGAAACGACTCTCCTTCAGCATAGACATCCAAAACTTTAACTTCGCGAAACTCCTCGGGGGCAAGTAGTCATAGTCATGAGCAATGGCAATGTCCATATCCGCTATCTGGAAAGAAAGGACATCGATGCACACCGGTGGGACACCTGCATCGAAAAAGCCTCCAACCGCCTTGTCTATGCCTTCCATTTTTATCTCGACCACATGGCCGCCGGCCAGTGGAGCGCGCTCGTACTCGGAGACTACGAAGCCGTCATGCCCCTCCCCTGGCGGCGCAAATGGGGCATTCGCTATATCTACCAGCCGGCCTTTACCCAGCAGCTCGGCGTCTTCGGCGCCCATATCGACCCCGCCTGGACAGATACCTTCCTCCACAACCTCCATTCAAAGTTCCGCTTCGCCGAACTCTACCTGAACCATAAAAATACGACCCCCGAACCCCGCGTCAACTATGTCCTCCACCTCGAACCCCCATACGACGTTCTGACCACCCGGTACAAAAAGGACCTGGTCCGCAACCTCCGGCTCGCAACCGCCGCAACACCCAACTATCTCTGCGACTATGACCTGACAACCGTCCTCGACAGCTACCATAGCCAGTACGCCCAAAGACTGCCCTACTTCCAGCCCGAAGACTACCGAAATTTCGAAAAACTCTGCAGGCTGATGCAAACAAGAGGACAACTGCTTGTCCGCGCCGCCACTGGTCCGCAACAACAATTACTGGCCACGGCCCTATTGTTCCGCGACGCGGACAGACTATATTTGCTGCAGTCAACCACCCTGCCGGATGGCCGAAAAAAAGAAGCCAACCATTTTCTGCTGGACCAGCTGATCCGGGAATTTGCAGGCAGCGGGCTGACCCTCGATTTCGAAGGCTCGGATCAGCCAGGCATCGCCCATTTCTATGCGAACTTTGGCAGCATCAACCAGCCATATTTTTTTTACCGGTATAACTATCTGCCCTGGCCAGCCAGGTTGTTAAAAAGATAAAATGACCATCACCACAGACATCGGAAAGAATCACCGGCTGCAGCCCCTGTTGCTCCTGGCAGCATGTGTGCTTTTATCCCTGCTCTACTGTCCACCGGTCGATCTCTTCTATGACGACAAGGAAATATTCCGGTATGCAGGCTTCCTCATATCAAGGGGCGGCATACCTTACCGCGACCTTTTTGACCACAAACCACCCCTTATCTATTTCCTGAACTATTTTGGCGCCATCACAGGCCCCTGGGGATTCTGGATCATCGATACCCTGCTGGCTTCCCTCGCCACGATGCTCTTCTTCCGCACCTGCCGCCAGTACCGGCTCTCACTCCCATGGCTGCTGCCTCTGCTTTTCAACCTGCTTCTCCGCAACTATCAGGTCTGCAGGGGCGTCGGCATGACAAGAGAATATACCGCCATCTTCCAGCTCATCTTTTTTACTCTCATGATGGGCGCCAACCGTTTCCGTTACTACTGGATGGGCATCCTGACAGCACTCATCTTTTTCATGCAGCAGGACCAGATACTCCCCCTGCTTCCCCTGCTTATCTATGCCGTCCTGACCCGGTCTGAAATATCCCCTAAGAAACGCCTCCTCCATATTCTTGCAGGCGGCACCGTCATAACCATCCCGCTTCTCCTCTATTTCGGTATCAACCACTCGCTCCCCGCCTTCTGGAAAGAAGCCTTCGTCTTCAACTTTTCCTGGTATACCGAAAAAAGATCTTTCGCAGAACACTTTCATGCGATAAAGGAAGGACTGGAATTCACCAACTGTGAAATGCCCCTGCTCATTGCACTATCCCTTGGAGC
>Ga0068853_100002436_pt1 | contig 13925 bp, 9 predicted proteins | sample KBSCornC32_FD_65655 | JGI IMG/M metagenome (GOLD analysis project Ga0068853, IMG submission 65655) | Corn rhizosphere microbial communities from Kellogg Biological Station, Michigan, USA - KBS Corn C3-2 | ecosystem: Host-associated > Plants > Roots > Rhizosphere > Soil ... | reverse complement strand
TGGGCATCTACGCCATGCGGATCGTGAGCGGGCTGATCAGCTCGCTGTTCCTGGCGCTGGCCGCCGCGCAGTTGCTCAGCCTCCGCCGACGACTGATCCCGCTGCTCGCCTTCTCCGTCGCCGTGACGCCCATGGTGCTGTTCCTGGACTCCGTCGTGAACCCGAACTCGCTCGAGGTCACCGCCACCTTGGCCGCGTTCGTGACCATGTTCATGGTGGTGCGGCATCCGCAACCCGCCTTGCTACCGGGGCGGGCGATCGCCGTCGTGATCTCGGCCTCGATCGCGGTCACGATGCGCGGTCTCTCGCCCCTCTGGGTCGTGATCGCGCTGCTCGCGCCACTGCTGCTGATCACCCGGCCGGGCTTCGTCGCCCTGGTGAGATCGACCTGGGTCCGGATCGCGGCCCTGGTCATCGCCCTGGCCGCCGCGTTCGCGATCGCGTGGACCCTGCTGAGCAACTCGCTGGGAACCAACACCGGGATCGCCGCCGGGTCGGGCTCTCCCCCGGATGTCGGGGCTTCGCCGTTCCAAGGCTTCCTCTTCGTGCTGTTCGGCACCTTCGACTACGCACGCGGCATGATCGGCGTCTTCGGATGGCTCGACACCCCAGCGCCCCAAGCCGTGTTCTTCGCATGGTCGGCGCTGTCCGGCGCGCTCGTGCTCGTGACCATGTCCCTGACCCGCGGACGTGCTCGCCTGCTGGGCCTCGTGCTGCTCCTGGCCGTCGTCCTGCTGCCGGCGGTGCTGCAGGGCATCTACATCCACAGCGGCGGGATCATCTGGCAGGGTCGCTACGCGCTGCCGCTCTTCGTGATCCTCGTCGTCGCCCTCGGCCTCCTGCTCGGTGAGGCCCTCCCCGACCTCGCGCCGGCGACAGCGCGCGCCCTCGTGATCATCGTGACCGTCACCTGGGCTCTTGCTCAGATCTACAGCTTCGCCACCGCCCTGCGGCGCTACGCGGTGGGGCTGACCGGCGACTTGGCCGCCCTGGCCGAGGCGCCGTCCTGGTCTCCGCCCCTCGGGGTGGTCCCCCTCGTCGTGCTGTTCACCGCTGTGATCGGCGCAGCCGGCGTCGGGCTCGCGATGACGGCCCTCTCGGCCAAATCCGACCGCAGCGAGCTCGATTCAGCTGCCGCCTGAACCGTCTGGGCAGACGGTTCAGCCCGCAGCGAGGGGACGGACCGTCGCGTCCACATCCGGGCACGCCGCCCGCACTCGATCACCCAGGGTCGGGTCCTGAGTCAACACCGTGGTCGGCGCCCCCATCGCGCGGAGGACCAGGCAGAGTTGGGCAGGTTTGCGCAGGTCTCCGACCCCGTACGCCGCCTTGCGCAGGCGGGAATCATTGCTGACCGAGTTCGCCTGCATCTGCAGGACCCAGAAATCGATGGTGGATTCGAAACGATCATGAGTACCGATCAGCAGGGTCGGCGCCTGCAGGTCGGCGTAGCGCACGATCCGGTCAACCGTGGTGTCTCCGGACCCGATGAAGTCGCCGGTCAGGATGCGCGCGACGGGATTCCGGATCGCGTAGCCGCCCGATGAGGTCGGCGCGAACCGCAGCACCCCGACCACGGCGACCGCGACCACAGCCACCGCAATGGCCGTGACGACGGCCCGGCGCGTCCACCGCGACAGAACCCCGAGCACGGTCCCCAGGACCACGACGAGGAGTACCAGGGCGCTAAGCCAGGCGAACTTGAGCGGGTAGTAACTGGTGAGCGCATCGGGGGTTCCTCTGGCCAGGAACAGCAGGGCGCCCCAGCCGATGACCGCCGCCATCCCCATGGCCAGCAAGGCCCACGACAGGGTCGCGCCCAGCGGGCGCCGGGCCGCGATCCCGACCACCACCGCGGCAGCCACCGAGGCGATCAGCACCCATTTGGAGAATGCGTACGCGCCGCCGCCCGCCGCGAGGAAGCCGGATTGAGCGACCAGGGAGGGGATGGTGACGCCGAGGAAGAAGGCGAGCAACTGGGCCAGGCCGATGAGGCCGATCACGAGGTCGCGGCGACTCTGCCGCGGCAGGACGGCCCACCGGCGCACGATCACGACGACCATGAGCAGCCCGGGGAACAGCACAACCGGGCTCCACACCGCCAAGGTCAGGGTGCAGCACAGGGCGAGCAGGGCGATCAAGAGCGCCGGCCGCGCGGACAACGAGACGAACGCGAGCCACCCGCTCAGGACGACCAACAGCGCGACATGCGTGTTGAGGAAACCGTATTCGACGGGATATCCCACCACGAACCAGCTCAACGGGACCAGGGACGCGAGTGCCCCGACCACGGTTCTCATGACCGGCCGGGACGCGCTGATGGATGCCGCCGCCGCGGCTCCGATCAGCACGCAAAGCACCGCGATCACGACGCCCCACAGGCTCGCGAGCGCAGCGAGATCGTGCCCCAGAAGACGATGAGAGGACACCTCCGCCCGACCGGCCGATGCGCCCAAGGAGATCAGACCCGCGGGCAATGGCACGGGATTCTCCTGGGGGCCGAGGCGGATCCCGCTGACGGCGAGGTCGACCCGGGCGAACAGGACGTTGTTGGCTGAGTCGCCGCTCATGACCCAGCTGAGCACGGCGGAGCCGGGGCGCACTCGCGCGATGCCCAGCACGGCGAGCCAGACCACGGCACCGAGCGCGGGGGCGATCGCCGCCCCGGTCCGCGAGAGCGTGGGGCGCGCGCCGGGCGGCAGCCGCAGGGCGACAAGGGCGCCCGCCACACCCAACGCCGCCGAGGCGACCAGGAACGCCGTCACGATCGGCACGTGGATCGCGGCGGTGAGGATCAGGCCGAGCAAGGCGAAGGCGAGCAGACCGAGAACCGTTCCCGCCAGAGCCGCCGCCACGCCCAGACGCCGCCAGGCGACAAGGGTCCACGGGCAGATGGCCCAGACCATGGGCAGCCAGATGCTGGACCCGCCCCACACCGTGACCGCGATGAGCGCCACGAGCCCGACGGCGAAACCGATGAGCGCACCGATCCGAAAACTACTCAGGCGCCGCATCCTGTGCCCTCCTCCGCTGATAGGTGATCGAGATCAGCCCCAGTGCGTGCGCAATGAGGCCCACGACCGGGCCGACGAGGAGCGCAAGAACCACGCGAGACAGGAACGGCAGGGGCGCGAGGAGCGCGATGACCGTCGCAGCGGCCGCGAGCAGCCACCCCACCGAGTAGGTCAGGTGACCGCCGCGCACCAGTAGCGCCGGCCCGGTGACGAACAGGAGGGCCACCGCGACGGACGAGGCGACCAGCACGGCGATCCACCATCCCGCGACCACTGCGAGATGGCCGAACAGAAGAAGGAACAGCGCCGGCCCCAGCCACCAGCCAAGAACCGAGATCGCCGCGCCGCCGGCGATGATCGAGCCGGCCAGGCGGGCGACGCGGCGCGCGAAGCCCGCTTCGGGACGCAACTGCACGATCAAGTAGCTCTGCAGCGACATGGCGGTGACGATCAGGGGCGCGCGCACCAACGTCACCGCCAGGATCACGACGCCGAGGAGTTGCGGGTTCTCGCCCGGCGAGGTGATCTTCAGGATGACAGGGAATCCGCTCACGAGCACCCCCGTCGATGCGGCGGCGGCGATCGTTCTGGCCACGTTCCAGGTCAGGGCTCTCGGCCCGACGTCCAGCCGGTTGCGGCCGACGACGCGCGAGCGCACCAGCAGCCACACCACCGCAGCCGAGATCGGGAACGGGAGCGCGACGGCCCAGGCGAGAGCGACGGGGTCATGGGTGGTGAGCAGCACCGCGCCGATGGCGATCAGGCGCAGCAGACCGTCAAGGATCACCATCAGAGCGACCGGGTTCCAGAGTGACAGGCCGTACAGGGTGCCTCCGGTCACCGCCACCACGACATAGGCTGCGGTGCCGATCGCCAAGGGCGCGACGAATCCAGCCCCGCCGTGCGGGAAGACCACGAACACCCATAGCGGCGTCGCCGCCACCACGACGACCGCCGTGATCAGCGCCGCGATCAGGGCGAAGTTGCGGGCAACCGGACGCACGGCGGGGCCTTCGGGATCGCGGTGGCGCGTCGCGCGGGTGACCTCCTGCTGGATGCCCGAGAGAGCACCGACCAGGAGGTAGGTCGCCGACCAGAAGATCGCGAAGACGGCGTAGTCTGCGGCGCCCACCGCCCGGAAGACGATCCAGGTCACCAGGTAGCCTGCGACCCCGGCGACGGCGGTCGCGAGGACGATCACGGTCAGCCCGCGGCGCGGGGAGCCGCTCACCGCCCCAACCGCCGCAGGACCTTGCGCAGCACGACCCGCACACCGCCGTTGCGGAGATGGTGGGCGACCAGTGCGGCATCGCGACGAAGTCCGCGAGCCCGCGGCGCGCGGGTCGCCGGCCTCGGCCGGGACGCGACCGCGGCATCCGCTGCGCGATGCGGATGATCGACGAATCGCACCAGCGGCTCCAGCGCGCGCTCCCAGACGAAGCGCTCCCTCACCCGGGCGACGTTCGCTCGCCAGACCTCGGCCTGGGCCGTGTCGTACAGCACCGCATCGAACGCGTCGACCAGAGCCTCGACATTCCGCTCGGGGACCACGACACCCAACCCCTCCGAGCGCACCAGGTCGGCGAAGCCGTCGCCATCCGTGACGACCATGGGCAGGCCGGCCCACAGGTAGTCGAGGATCCGCGTGCGGAACGAGAAGGTTGTCTCCAGGTGCTCGAAATGCGTGCTCACGCCGGCATCGGCCTCGCTCAGGTAGTTCTGCCGGTCCGTGTAGTCGACCCAGGAGTCGTTGAAGAAGACGGCGGAACCGAGAACACCCAGCTCACCCGCCAGCGCCCGCGCGCGACCCACGATCGCCATCTCGGGAACATCCGGATTGGGATTCTTCGTGCCCTGGAAATAGAGGCGCAGGTCGGGATGCCGCGTCGAGGCCTGGGCGACGGCCCGGATGAGCGTCTCCGGATCGAACCAGTTGTAGAGCCCGCCGCTCCAGATCAGGATCTTGTCGTTCGGGCCGATGCCGTCGACGACCCCGCGCAGCACGCCACGCTCGTGGACGGGGTCGCGACCGGGCAGGCCGAAGGGGACGACGTCGATGAGCCCGCGCAGCTCCGGATCCTCTGCATAGTTCGCGGGGTTGACACGCCCCAGTGCGGCCAGCTGCCCCAGATAGAACAGACGTTGCCGCTCCGAGGCGCACAAGAAGAAGTCCCCCCGAGCGAGCTGGTCGTTGAGCACGGCCGTCGCGTCGCTCACCTGCAGTTCCCACGTGGCCGGCGGCAGCTCGCGGGCCTGCTCGAGCTGTTCGAGGTGCATCGGGTCGTAGATGTCGACGACCAGCGTCTTCGTGCTCGCGCGAAGGCTTTCGAAATGCCCGAGAGCGTGTCCTTGGAAGATGATGACGTCGGCCCAGCGCTCGAATCGGGAGAACACCCGATCGGCGCCCGGGCGAACCTGGTGGATGGGGAACGGCGCGCCCACGTCCTCCACCTCCGACGTGCTGATGAGCACGACCTGGTGTCGGGTGCCGAGGACCTGGGCGATGGACATCGCGCGAATGGCCGGACCCGCCATCCGCGCCCCGATCGGATCGCCCGTGATCACGAGCACCTTCGTGCCGGTCTCCTGAACGGTCGAGGGAAACGCGTCGACCAGTTTCTCGTAGCCGGACGAATAGACCGGGCGGTCGGTCGCAATGACGTCGATCCGCCCGAACAACGACCAGATCGCATGATCCGGGACGGTGCGCGTCCCCTGCACTTCGGCCCGGTCCGCGACCAGGCCCGGCAGTTGTTCGACGAACTGATCGACGGCGAAGAACGAGGCGAGCGCGGCGCGGGGAACCTCTTGCGTGGCGACGGAGTCGTCCGCGCCGCGACGGTAGTCCAGTTGGCCCGAGTCGAGCTCCCCCACGGCCACGCCACGCCGCACGGTCAGGGCGAGTGCCGGGGCAAGCACCTCGTCGAGCCGGGATTGCTCCAGGTTCTTGTACAGCATGAAGAGTGCGTTGCGCTCCAGGAGGTAGTCCTCCTTGAACGAGGCGTACGACCCGGCCGACCCATGGTGGCGGTGATAGGCAATCGACTCCGGCACATACCGGAAGCGCCATCCCCGCAGGTTCAGGCGCCAGCCAAAATCGACGTCCTCATAGAACATGAAGAACCGTTCGTCGAAGCCCCCGAGCGTCTCGAAGACCGTTCGCCGGACAAACATCGCCGACCCGGTGCCGAAGAGCACATCGCGCTGAGTCGCGCCCAGTGTTCCGGCGATCTCTCCGACGAACGGCTTATAGCCCTTGCCAAACCAGGTGAGTCCGCCCTCGATGAAATCGACCAGGACCCCATCGCCATCCAGCACCCGGGATGCCACGGCGCCGATGGTCTCGTCGTCGCGGAAGACCGCGATCGCGGACTCCACCCAGTTCGAGTCGGGCGTCGCATCGTTGTTGAGGAAGGCCAGGAATTCCCCGGAACTGGATGCCGCCCCGCGGTTGCAACCCGCGGCGAATCCGAGGTTCGACCCGGCCTCGATCACGATGGCCTCGGGAGCCGCGGCGCGGATTCGAGCCACGTCGTCACCCCGCGAGCCGTTGTCGACGACCACGGTCTCGAGATCGGTGACCGGCCAGGAGAGGTCCCGGAGGGCCGCGAGGGCCGCGATCGTGTCGTCGGCACCGTTGTAGTTGACAAGGACAACCGACACGAGCCCGGCGCGGGGCTTCACCATGCGCAGCTTCCTCGTTCCTCGGCGGCGGACCTCCCGAGCCTATTAATCGGGCCCGAGACGGCTGTCACCCCGGGGTCAGTGGACGGTCACCGTGGTGCACGTGACCTGGAGGCCCACTCCGGCGGTCGAGGTCGCCCAGATGCACAGATTCTTGACCCCGGCAGTCGTGGTGATCGTGCCCGAGAAGCCCTGATTCGGACCCGCCCCCGGGAAAGCGGTGGGCGCGACCGAGTCCGCACCGCCACTGCTGAGCTGGTACCAGTTGCTCCCGATGTTGGCCGCGACATTGACGGTCCCCGTCGGAGCGTCCGGACGGACGGCCCACCCGGTCACGGTGATCGTGCCCGTACCGCCAACGAGGGACTCGATGGCGCCGACCGGCGCCGCGGCCGCGGGGACCTCGACCGTCTTGCATTCGAGCAGGTAACCCACTCCCGCTGTCGAGGAGGCCCAGATGCAGACCTTCTGCGCTCCCGACGGAATGGCGATCGTTCCCCCGAAGCCCTGGTTCGGCCCCGCTCCGGGGACCTTGGTGGGCGCCACGGTGTCAGCGGCGCCGCTCGTCAACTGGAACCAGGAGTTGCCCACCTGAGCCGCCACGTTCACCGCGCCGGTGGGAGCATCCGGACGGACCGCCCACCCGGTGAGGGCGACGCCGCCTGGCATCGGCGTGGCCGACTCGATCGCGCCCGTGGGCGATGGGGCGGCGCCGACGGTCACCGAGGTGCAGGCGATGAGCACGCCCGCCCCCGAACTGTTTGACGCCCAGATGCAGAGGTTCTTGACCCCGGGCGAGGTGGTGATCGTGCCCGAGAATCCCTGGTTGGGGCCGGCACCCGGGACCTTCGTCGGGGCGACCGCGTCCGGCTGACCATTGGTGAGCTGGTACCAATTGTTCCCGATGTTCGCGGCGACATTGACCGGCCCGCTGAGAGCGTCCGGCCGCACCGCCCATCCGGAGACGGCGATCGCTCCCAGACCCGGCACAGCGCCCTCGAGCGCGCCGACCGGATCGGGCACCGTCGGAATGACCACGGTCGTGCAGGCGATCGAGACGCTCAGCCCGCTGGTTCCGGTTGCCCAGATACAGATCCGCTGCGATCCCGCGGGCAGACCGATGGTGCCCGAGAAGCCCTGGTTCGGACCGGCGCCTGTCACATGGGCGGGGGCGTCCGCGTCCGCGCCGCCACTGGTGAGCTGGAACCAACTGCTACCGACGTTGGCCGCGACGTTGACCGCGCCGGTCGGCGCATCCGGCCGTACGGCCCATCCGGTCAATGCCACCGAGCCGGGGCTGACCGTCGCGGACTCGATGGCGCCGACCGGCGACGGGAAGTCGGGCACCGTGATCATCTGGCACGAATACGGGACGTTGGCGCCCGGCCCGACGTTCACCAGCGTGACGCAGACGCGCACCGTTCCGGGCCCCCACGGAATGGTCAGGTCGTACCCGTGGTTCTGGCCCGACCCAGGAACATTCGCCTCCCCGTTGGGGTCGACCGTCGATGCGGTCGTACTGAACCAGTTCGAGGCCACCTGGACCGACACGGCAACCGAGGCGCTCGGGTCCGAGGGATCGACTGCCCAGCCCGTGAGATGGATGGCTCGCGGCAAGACCGCGATGGCGTAGACCTGGCCCTCCGGCGAACCCGGTGGGTACGACGGCGGGCCGAACCAATCGTTGTAGTAGACCCAGAAATTCCGGTTGCCGTAGCTGGAGCATCCGTCGCCCAGGCCACGCAGATTGGCGAGAGCGGGCGCGTTGGGCTGGTAAGGGGTGTAGTAGTACAGGGCGGCGGTCGCCTTGTTCTGGATGGTGACGGTCGACGACCCGCAGGGAACGCCGTTCACCGACGGGTTCGGGTTGAACTTGATCGACGACGGCGATCCGACGGGGAACCAGGTGAAGGTCGTCGACATCCCGTAGCGCTTGAACTGCCGTGCAGCCTGATAGATCTGATTGAAGATGCCGAAGTAGGTGCTGTCGCATGCCGCCGAATCGGGGCATCCGTAGCCCATCGCGATCTTCAAGGCCGTCGCGCTCGGACCTCGCGAGGTCACGAGGCCCTCCTCCTTCTGGAGCGTGACCAGGATCACCTTCGCGCTGATGCCGCAGCCCTGCTGGACCTTGAAGATGACGCGTGAGATCGGCTCGGCCGTGGCGCCGGTATAGCCACCGGGGCACATCGCGTCCACGACCCTCGACACGGTGTCGACTCTGAGGACATTGAGGCATTGGCCGTTGGTGCAACTGCCGATCTTGCCCTGCAGGAAGGTCTGGATATCCGACTCGCTCATCGCATTCGCGTCGTAAAAGTTCGCGTCGCTGATGATGTTGCCGGGATCGAACGCACTGCCGTCGAGAGCATCGGAAACGGATGCCGGCTGAAGGCCGACGAGGACCGTCGTGAACACCGCGGTGAGTCCGAGCGTGGCGATGACGCGCGTCAGCGCACGCCGAGTAACTCCCACGACACTCACCCCCTGGTTGAGACTTTAGTCACGCTAGTCCACTTTGGTCACAGGGGCGACCCCGCATTCGAGAGTCGCGCGAGGAGGTTGCGGCGCCTAGCCGCGAGAGACCACCAGGCCGCGCGCGAAGATGCCGACCCGCAGCACGACGCGCACGGGCCAGAGATACCACGCGCTGTACTTGCGCGCGACGTAGCGGTAGGCGCTCACATGGTGGGCCTTCTCCATCTCGGCCGCCCGGAATGCCGTCGAGTGCGCCCCGGTGTGGGTCACCACAGCCGCCGGCCAGTACACGCTGGTGTACCCGGCACGGGCGAGCCTGGCGCCGAGATCCACGTCTTCGAAGTACATGAAATAGCCCTCATCGAAGCCGCCCACTGCGTCGAAGGCGCTCCGGCGCACCAGCAGGCACGAGCCGGAGAGCCAGCCCGCCACGCGCGGCTCCCCGGTGGGCAGCTCGTCGGCTCGGTAGCGACGAGTCCACGGATTGCGCGGAATCGCGCGCCCGAACAGCGCGTGCCCGATCCCGTTGCGCAGAGAGGGAAGGCGCCGCGCTGACGGATACACCGAGCCGTCCGGCTGGAGCACGCGTGGCCCGAGGGCTCCCGCATCGTCGCGCTGCCGGGCGCCCGACACGAGCTCATCCAGCGCATGCGGCTGCAGAATCACATCGGGATTGGAGAGCAGCACCCAGTCGACCGTCGCCGGAAGCGACGAGACGCCGCGGTTCATCGCCGTGCCGTAGCCGAGGTTCTGAGGCAGTTCGAGCAGCTGCGCGTCGGACCCGGCCACCGCCGCGCGCACCGCCTCGAACTCCGACGACGCATTGTCGACCACGACGACGCGAGGAGATCCCGTGGTCGCCGCTCGGATGGAGTCCAGAAAGGGCCCGAGCACCTCGGCGGAGTTGAAGCTCACCGTCACGATCGCCAGGGTCGGAACATCGGGGGCGGAGTCAGGCATGGGCCAGAACAGCATAGCTTTCTACGGTAGATTCATCGCTCGGGGGATGCGTCGTCCGCCAGTGAGGTTTCATGAAGTACATCCGAGAAGTCTGGGCCGCCCGGGAACTTCTCGTCTTCCTGACCCTTCGCGAAGTCAAGGGCAAGTACAAGCGCACGGTCTTCGGCCAGCTCTGGTCTCTGGCCAATCCCCTGGCGGCGATGCTGATCTACACTCTGGTGTTCGCATTCATCATCCGCGTGACGCCCGACCCGGGCAATCCGAGCGGCCTGAACGTCTTCGCCCTCTGGTTGCTGTGCGGGCTCCTCCCCTGGACCTTCTTCGCCCAGGTGCTGAACGCTGGATTGTCTTCGATCGTCGACAACGCCGGCCTCATCCAGAAGGTCTACTTCACGCGGATCGTGCTCCCGCTGTCGCTGGTGGCGTCCGTCTCGTTCAATTGGCTGTTCGAGATGGGCGTGCTCCTGGTCGCCCTGGTGATCTTCGGCGCCTTCGTCTGGCCGTTCCTGCCGCTGCTGATCGTCATCATGATCATGCTGGTCATCTTCGCGGCGGGCGTCGCCCTCCTTCTCTCGGTCGCCAACGTCTACTTCCGCGACACCCAGTACTTCACGACGATCCTGCTTCAGATCTGGATGTATCTGACGCCGATCATCTATCCGGGCAATCTGGTCGACACGCTGTCGAAGCGGGTGGGCAACCTCGCGGGAACGACGATCACCATCGGTGATATCTACCGCCTCAATCCGATGGAGCACTTCGTGGCGGTCTTCCGCCAGTTGCTCTACGACAACCGCCTACCCGACGGCGGCGACTTCCTGACCTGCGCGATCTGGGCGATCGCAACCGCGGTGATCGGCGTCGTGGTGTTCCACCGCGTCGAGAGAAAGCTGGCTGAGACCCTATGACGGATATCGCGGTTTCGGTCGATCACGTGAGCAAGAAGTTCCGTCTCTACTCGGAGCGCAATCAGACCATCAAGTCGGCCGTGATGCGCGGGCGCCGATCGGTGCATGAAGACTTCTGGGCGCTCCGCGACGTCTCTTTCGAAGTGCCGACGGGATCGACGTTCGCGCTGATCGGCTCCAACGGGTCGGGCAAGTCGACGCTGCTCAAGTGCCTGGCCAAGATCTACTTCCCGAACTCCGGCTCGATCACGCCGTATGGCCGGCTCGCCGCCATGTTGGAGGTCGGGTCGGGCTTCCACTACGAACTCTCCGGGCGCGACAACGTCTACTTGAACGGGTCGATTCTGGGGATGTCGAAGAAGGAGATCGACCGCAAGTTTGACGAGATCGTCGACTTCTCGGGCGTCGAAGCCTTCATCGACCAGCCGGTGAAGAACTACTCCTCGGGAATGTACGTGCGGCTCGGGTTCGCGATCGCCATCAATATCGACCCAGACATCCTGGTGGTCGACGAGGTGCTGGCCGTCGGCGACATCGAGTTTCAAGAGAAATGCCTGGAGAAGTTCCGCGAGTTCCACCGCATCGGCAAGACCGTGATCCTCGTGACGCACAACAGCGAAGTGGTTCGCGATATGTGCGATCACGCGGCGTGGATCAAGGACGGAACCCTGCAGGAAGTCGGCCCGGCACGCACGACCATGTCCGCCTATCTGAAGTCGCTGGACCTGCCGTAGATGGCTGGTCCCCGCCTGTCCGTCGCGCTCTGTACATACAACGGCGGGGCATACCTCCTCGAGCAGTTGACGAGCATCGCGGAACAGGAGGTCGCGGTCGATGAGATCGTCGTCGCTGACGACGGCTCCACGGATTTCACGCTCGATCTGCTCGATCGCGCGCGGGAAAGCATCCCGGCCCTCAGGATTCTGCCGCCGACCGACCATCTGGGCGTCACCCGCAATTTCGAACGAGCGATCTCGGCGACGACCGGCGACATCATCTTCCTGGCCGACCAGGACGACCGGTGGCATGCCGACCGCACGGCTGTCGCCGTCGCCGCGCTGAAGGCGGATCCTCAGGCGCTCCTGATCCACAGCGACGCCGCGATCGTCGATGCCCAGGGCCGGGCGACGGGTGACTCGCTGCTCGATCGGCTCCGGGTCGATGCCGCCAGCCGACGCGAGCTGACGGCCGGCCACGCCTTTGACCTGCTCATGAGACGCAATCTCGTCACAGGAGCGACCGTCGCCTTCCGCCGGCGTCTGTTGGAGATCGCTCTCCCCTTCCCCGACGCGTGGCTGCACGATGAGTGGCTGGCGGTGATTGCGGCGTCCACCGGAGGGACCAGGTTGCTGCAGGCGAAGCCGGTTGACTACCGCATGCATGGAGCAAACGAGGTCGGTGCGGCTCGACTCACCTGGGGTGCACGATGGTCGCGCTTGACCGCGCCGCGCGCCGAACGCAATGCACGGCTGCTCGCGCGCGCACGCCAGTTAGAAGCCCGACTTCCTGCTGGCCGGCCCAACGAGCTGGCGTCCGAGAAGGTTCGCCACGAAGAAGTCCGCTCGTCGTATCCCGTCGCCCGAGTGGCGCGCGTTCCCGCCGTACTCCGGGAGTTCCGCACGGGGCGCTATGCCCGGTACGGCCGCGCACTCGACGACGCGCTCCGCGATCTCGTGCAACCTGCTCGCTAGTCGGCCGCGCGACCGCCCCGAAGCCGGCGGGCCCGGTTGCGCACCCGCACCGCCGCTTTGGCCACCGGAGCGGCGATCCGCCAGCCGAGGTCGAGCGGGAAGCGCAGCTGGTCGCCGCGGAACAGGTGCCGGTGTGCGAGCAGGATGCCGTCGTTGCCGAGCACGGCTCGCGCCCGCCTCATCGTTCCCGGCGGCATCATGATCACCGACCGATCGATGCGCTCGATGACGCGCTGCTCCGACTCGTTCCACTCCTGGGACGAGTGCAGCGAGTAGGAGGACGTGGCCCCTTGCCAGCGCCGGTAGATCGCGGTCAATTCGGGCACATCGTCCACCCCGCAGAGCAGAGAGCCTCGCAGGATCACGTCCCAGTCTTCGCAGACCAGCAACTCCTCGTCGAAGCGGACGCCGTAGAGGAAGAACAACTCCCGCGGGAAGGCCCAACTCATGAATGGCGAGTAATTCACGAGCAGATGTGCCAGCTGGTCGAACTGCTCCGGATACTCGGGCTTCGGCCAGGACAGAGCGCGGAAGCCATCTTGGCCCTCGGACCAGGTCTCCGGCTCGACGCTCTGGTTCGCTACCACGGCGCGGATCAGCCGGCCGTCGTTGAGCGCCGCCTCGCGCTCGAAGGTCTCCACCCAGTGGGCGAAGAGCAGGTCGTCGTCGTCGAAGACAGCGAGATAGTGGGCCCGGGCCGCTTCCACGCCAATGTTGAGCGGCCGGGCTCGCGACCCGCCCTCGACCTCCTCGATGCGGATCCGGGATCGCAGCGACGCAGGCTGCCGTTCGATCACCTTGTGCACGGCCGCCGCGTCCTCGGGAAGCGCGCTGTGCAGCAGCACGATGATCTCGAAGTCTTGCGAGGACTGGCTCTGGAGACAGAGCAGGGCGTCCTTCAAGGGCTCGATTCGCTGCCCTTGGGTACGCAGCAGCACCGTGAGGAAGGGGCGATCGACCGGCTTCGCTCCGATCACGTACTCGCGCACGCGCTCGAGGCGCTTGGCCAGCTCGGGATCGACGCGTTGCCGCCCGGCGATGAGGTCGATCAGGCTGATGAAGTTTCGAGCGTGGCGGTCCGGCTCGGGGAACATCGCCTCGCTGCGCTGCTCGTCAGAACCGGTGGACACTGTAGTTGCCCTTCACAAATTGGCCAACGCGGTGGTCGGCGTCGATCGGATCCGCGAGTC
>Ga0068853_100002435_pt1 | contig 13925 bp, 15 predicted proteins | sample KBSCornC32_FD_65655 | JGI IMG/M metagenome (GOLD analysis project Ga0068853, IMG submission 65655) | Corn rhizosphere microbial communities from Kellogg Biological Station, Michigan, USA - KBS Corn C3-2 | ecosystem: Host-associated > Plants > Roots > Rhizosphere > Soil ... | reverse complement strand
CCAACCCTGGCGCGACGGTGTCGTGGTCCTCACCGAGCGGATCATCATCTTCGCCCGGCAGTTTGATGTACTCGTCGCCGGTCATGATGTGGGTGCGCCGCAGCGGCTCGCTGGCGTCTTCAAGCCCCATCAGGCTCGCATAATAAGGTGTGATACCAACCGGGAGCGAGCCTTCATGGCGCTCGACGGCGCTGCGCTCATCGTCAGAAAGCTTGAAAATCCTGGATAATTCCGCGAGCGAGCGAATGCGCACCCGCATCTGCCAGCGCCAGTCGTTCCATTCGGCGGTCGAAGTGTCGGGATAAAAGCGGCGATAGAACGCCTTTGTCTCGGCGCCAACGGGAAAGCGCAAAGCCGCGGGGCGATGAAGACCGGCCCCGATCTTGAGGCTGGCTTTGTCCCTGATGTGGTCCTGCGTCTGCGTGTCCGGCTGCGGGCGGACAGTCCGTAGCGACGGCTTACCCTCTCGCCGCCGCAGTACATGGAGACTCATTGATGTCTCACGACCACTCCCGTTGCCCGTCGAACACCCCAGTGGCGCTTCGTCAAACGGTCAACAACGTCATTCGATAATTAGAACGTTAAATCGGTTCGTCAAGTGAAGCGGCGTGAGTACTGGAACAGATTGCCTCTTTCTCAAACAAAACGTTTCACAAATTCGATGAATTACTGAAAAGCATCGAAGTGAATACAAGTATTCGCAGTATAGGCGGAGGCTATTGAGTCAACGAATATGCGAATGTTTTTTCAGAACAGCCACTTGCGGGCCTTCAACACAACATGCGCAAGCTTTCGGTCTTTGATACAAGCTGCGCGCCTCATCGCAGATGAGAAGTATTCGCCGCGCTTATGACTTCACGTGATGCGACTCGCATGAGTCTGTGAATCATTGCCAATGAATGGTGAGTGCAGCCTTCACAATCGACTCAATTGTGCAGATGATGCGACTCACTCTTGTGGTGGAGAGTTCTCCTGATGCGGCGGGGTCACCCGATAGAGGGTGATATGCACTGGACGGCCGCGCGAATAGTTGAACCCATCGATGGCATCGATGGGGGTCGCATCCGCTTCGAGTTCGGCGAGATGCGCGAGGAAGGCCGGGCGCTGACCGTCTTCGACCGCAGCAAGGCCGCCCTGCGCGGCGCCGATCTCAGCGGCACCATAGCCGTTGGTGAGGTGCGTATCGGTGCCCAGCAGAAACATGGCGCTCGGTTCGGTGTAGCCGGCGAGAGCGACCGCAGGATCATGGGGGCGCAAATGCTGAAGGATCATTGCGGTCTCATGCGGGCTAACCCAAAGGCGATCGGTCTTGGGGACGGCGAGCAATGTCATGGCCGGGTAGGTCGCGATCACGGTGGCCGTCACAAGTCCCGCCGCCAGAGCCTTGGCGCCGCGCAACATCGCGATCGCGGCCGCTATCGCAAAGGCCGCCGAAACAGCGGCTGCGGCAACCAAATCCCAGCTAATGCCGGGACCATATATACGCGGGACGACTACGATTGCGGCCGCTAGCAGCCCCGCCCCAATCAGGAACTGGACCGACGAGATGACCGGCAGGATGCGCCGCCATGTCGGCAGCCCTTCTTCACGAGCAGCCAACACAAACGCCGCGGCCATCATCGCCAGCGCCGGATAGGCCGGCATGATGTAGTGCGGAAGCTTTGTCGGTACAGCTTCGAACATCAGCCACGGGCCGCCAGCCCATGCGAGCAGGAAGCGCGCAGCTGGCGCACGATGCTGGAGGATCGTGGCAGCGACCGCAGGAATTAAGAACAAGGTCGCCGGCCAGAGCGTCGCGATAGTCAGCAAGAGGTAATAGCCCGGCGGCTCACCATGGCTCTCCTGTCCGCCCGCGAGCTTGGCCCCAAAGTCGTGCCCGAGCGACTGCTGATAGAACGCACCGTGACTTTGCAATGCGATGGCGATCAGCCACGGGGCGACGATCAGGATCGTCAGCGGGATACCCCAGAGCGGCTTCAGCTTACCCAGCCAACGCCACTCACGATCCCAGATCAGAAGCACGACGAGCGTCATGCCAACGACGCCAAGGATGACGGGGCCTTTAATGAGGATACCAAGTGCGAACGACAGCCAGCCCAGCAATGCCGTCCGCAGTGTGAGTTGCGCATGCTCCGGATCGCGGGCGAGATAGGCGCGCATCAGGACCGCTTGGGCTCCTACGACGGTGGCAAGGAGCACAGCATCGGTCTTAGCGATCTTCGCCTCCGATGACAGCAGTAATGTCAGCCCCATTAGGAGAGCACTGAGGAACGCGCCTTCGACACTCAGGAACGCGGACGCGCACCAATATACGAGCGCGACCGCGGCCAACGCACCGAGCAGCGAAGGGATTCGATAAGTCCATATCTGGTCGCGCGCTCCGCCAGTAACGGGGCTTGCGATCTCGGTCGCTGCCGCTTGAAGCCAGTAGATGCCGACCGGCTTCTTGTAGCGTGGCTCCTGTCCGAAGCGGATGTCGACGAAGTTATGGGTCTCAAGCATCTGCTTGCTCGCCTGCGCGAAGCGACTCTCGTCGCGGTCCAGCGGTGGAATGGTGAACAGGCCCGGGATCCAGGCGATCAGGCAGATCAGGACCAAAAGGAGCAGCGGCCTGCGGCGTACCAAGGCCATGACCCGGCTGGGTTTTGTCGATTCACTCATATCCCGCTCGGGCCTGTTGCATGTTTGACCCGCCCTGTATAAGGCCCGCGCAAAGGCCAGAAAAGGCGCGAGAACGCATGTCGGATGAAGAGGTTGCTTTTTCCCTGATCGTCGCCGTCAAGGACGAGCAGGAGAACATGGCGCCGCTGATCGCCGAGATCGCCAAGGCCGTAAAGGCCCGCGATCCATCCAGCTACGAGGCGATCTTTATCGACGATGGATCGAGCGACCGCACCGCTGAAGAACTGGTCCGCCTGAAGTCCGTGTTGCCGAGTCTGAGGGTGCTGGTGCATGGACGCAATCTCGGCAAGAGCATGGCCCTGCGCACCGGCATCCGCGCCGCAAAACACCCGATCATCGTGACGATGGATGGCGACGGTCAGAACGATCCCGCTGACATCCACATCATGATCGCACCATTCGCAGAGGGAAATCCAAAGCTCGGAATCGTTGCAGGTCAGCGCATCAAGCGGCAGGATACCTTCTCAAAGCGCTGGGCCTCGAAGATCGCCAATCCGATTCGGCGCTGGCTATTGAACGACGGCACGCGCGACTCCGTTTGCGGCTGGAAAGCCATGCCGCGCGATGTGTTCCTTGCGTTGCCCTACTTCGACAACATGCACCGCTTTCTGATCGCCCTCACGATGCGTGAAGGCTACGAGGTCAGGCTCATCGACGTGAAGGACCGGCTTCGCGCGCACGGCACATCGAAATACACGAACTGGGGCCGTCTGATGGTCGGCATACCGGACCTCTTCGGCGTCGCATGGCTCATGCGCCGCTTCCGTGGAACGGCACAAACGAAAGAACTGTGATGGATAGTATCGCGCATTGGCTGGCGGCAGCCGTCAATCATCCCTACGACATGTGGGACGCGATTGGGTTTCTCGGTGCGGCCGTGTTCGGCGCCCGCTTCTTTATCCAGTGGCTGAAGAGCGAAATGGAAGGCCGCAGCGTGATCCCGATTGCGTTCTGGTACTGCAGCCTCGGCGGCGCGATGATCAATCTCGTCTACGTTATCCACCTCAAGAGCGTGCCGCTGGTCCTCGGCAACGCGCTACCGCTCTTTATCTATGCGCGGAACCTGTTTTTGACCTATCGCGAGCGCGCCGCTTTGGCCCGCGCGGCCGGCGCTTAACCATAACTTCACACGGGTGCCGCGCCTAAGCCCCTATTTTGCCCCATTGTGATACAGTACTTTGCAGTTACGGGGTCCATTCTCGCGGGGAGAACGTCATGCTGCGTCTTATTCCACTGCTTGTCCTGCCGATCGGTCTTTACAACCTCTTTGCGCTGGGCGGGTCGATCGCCAATCGCAACGAAGTCCAGGACGGCCATAACAAAATTCAGGCACTTCTGAGCGACAAGCTGAGCTTCACGGTCAAGATGTTTTCCGGCGACCCGTGGCAGTTCAGTTTCAGCGATTTCCTTCTGCTCTTCGGCGTGGCGATGCTGTTCATCGAAGTGGTGAAGGCGACGCGCACGACGTCCAAGGAAATCATCAATCACGGCCTGTCGATGCTGGTGTTCGTAGTCGCCCTGATCGAGTTCATCACGCTCAAGGGCTTCGCAACCTCGACCTTCTTCTTCCTGATGCTGTTCACGCTGTTCGACGTGGTGGCTGGTTACACCATCTCCATCGTCGCGGCCGAGCACGATCTGGGACTGGGCAAGGCCGGAACCGACTAAGGTTCAGGCTGGCTTCAAGCAGCCGGGCGGCTCGAAGGGGCCGTCCGGCTTGCTTTTGCCCGGACGCTTGCTTTGCAGCGGAATTTCGTTAAATCCCTCCGCCTTACGGCATGGACAGATGGCCGAGTGGTTGAAGGCGCACGCCTGGAAAGTGTGTAACGGTTAATAGCCGTTCGAGGGTTCGAATCCCTCTCTGTCCGCCAGCCGTCAGATTGCGGTCGTGCCGTAGCAATAAGACAGTGCTCTCAACTGATAATGGACCACGCGACGCAACGTGTGCGCCATCGGGCCGTCGATGTCTTCGATCAATGACCAGAGATTGAGGTAGAAAAGCCGGTTGGCATGCTGGACGGTTTCGAACGCTTCTTCGAAGCCGGAAAGCCCGATCTCTCGCATAATCTTGTAAAAGATGCTCTTGCAATGCTTTGGATATTGCTTGTTGCCGAGCATCAGAAAACGTAGCTGCGCGCCGCCATCGCGAGCCGCGAATTCCGGGATCCAATACGGCGTACCAGGAACGACACCGCCAAGATCTCTGTTGATCCGGACAGGGTTTTTTCCGACTTTGCCGCCAAGCGCAATGCTGAACGCTTGCGGCTGATCGAACGCGAAGCCCCAGGTCGAGAATGTGCCGTGTGCATCGAAATCCGCGTAGCGCACGAGCACTTCTCCGGAAAACTGTCCCTGAAGTCCGACACCATCTCTGGTCGCGTAGCTCGCGAACAAACCGTGGTTCGCCAGTTCGACAATCGGCATCACAACGGTGCGATCCTTGTAGCGGATGCTTCGCGACAGCATGAATTGGCGCTGCATCAGTGCATCCGTTGCATCGTCGAACCAGTCGCCACAGTGGTAATCGGACTTAAGCGTCCGGCGAATATCCGCCGGAAATGCCTGTGCATGATCGAAAATACGCTCGATCTCAGAAAGCCCGCCGCTGCCCCATGAGAATTGAGCTTCATACGATTCCAGGAACGCACGTTCCCGCTCGCCAATGGTTGCGCGCGCAGCAACGCGGAAATTTCCACCAGCGAAATCGACATCGGAAATGTCGACAAGAAGGTTGCCCGGAATCCGGATCGCTACAGGCTTCGCCGGATCAACAGGAAACAACCCACGACCTATCGGACCTTCGCGCAGACAGATATTGTCCGCCGTGCCGCCCAACGCCCGGAATTCCGCAAGCATTTCGTCCCAGGCGCGGTCAATCATGCTCAGGCGTATCGCTTGTTCAACGTGTCGATCGTCGCTTCGAATTCCGTGATGGTCTCGGCGATGATCTCCTTGACAGTTTTGACGCTATCGATGCGGCCGGCGACCTGGCCTGACAGTGCGATGGACGCCTCCATATCGCCGCCAAAATAGAGATCTAACGCATTGCGAAATTCGCTCATTACATTCTCGGGCGGGTCCTTTTCGAACCGCGTCGTCTTGTCGGTGCGCAACGCGCGCAACGCGGGACCGGGTCCAAAGCGGTTGAGGAATACGGTGTCCGTTTCCTGCGCCGCAAAGATCGCGTTCTTCCAGTTCTTATGCACAGGCGATTCCGCAGACGAAACCATGCGGGTTCCCATCTGGATACCTTCTGCGCCAAGCGCAAAAGCAGCCGCCATCGTGCGGCCATCCACCATGCCGCCCGCCGCGATCACAGGCACCTTCACCTTTTCACAGACAAGCGGCAGCAGGACCATGCTCGCCACCTCGCGAGGATTCTTGAAGCCGCCACCCTCACCGCCCTCGACGACCAGACCGTCGACGTCGCAGTCAACGGCGCGCAATGCGGCCTTCAGCGATGGCACGACGTGAAACACGATCAGGCCGGCGTCCTTCAGCGGCTGCACGATCTTCTGCGGGTCGCCGGCCGACGTCGTGACGAATTTCACGCCCTGATCGATGATGAACTGGACGATGCCGGGGTCGCGCACGAAAGCGAGCGCGACGTTCACACCAAAAGGTTTCGACGTCAGCTGGCGCATCTTCTCGATTTCGCCTTTGACGGCATCGAGCTGCCCTGAAGAGGTTTCGATAATACCCATGCCGCCGGCGTTGGAAACGGCAGAGGCAAGCTGGCTACGTGCAATCCAGCCCATGGGGGCCTGAACAATCGGATATTCGACACCGAGCAATTCGGTGATGCGGTTTCTAATCTGCATTGGTCTATTCCAGAGGTTGCGAACATTTCCCGGCGGCGCGCACCGGATTGCAGGCCGCGATCACGCCTTGGGGCATCCGCACCGTATAGATGCTGAACCGCGTGTCGGGCTGCATATAATCGGTCGAAACATACTGGGCGCCGGACGCCAGCGCCGCGTCGCGGCGGCGCGTGTCGTTGGTGCGCGATTCGACGGTATCTGCGTCGGCGCGGGTCCGCACGAGAAAGCCCATCTTCACGTCTTTGGTGATGTGCGCTGTATCGGTCAGCACCTCGTTGAGGGTGAGATAGGCAGCAGCAGGAGAACCTTCCGGCGCGTTGACGAACATTGCGCGGCCTTCGAGCGATTTTCGGCTGCCGCGATAAAGCGCGATCTTCCCGCCCTCCTCGTCCAGAGCGAGAATGAACTTGCCGCGCGACGCCGCAAGCGTCGGCCAGCCGTGCTGAAGCACCGCGTCTCTCAACGTTGGAGAGGAGCCCTGCACGTCGTCAGGCGTGATCAGATCTCTGGGATCAAGTACCGAACGGATTTCCGCATCCAAAGCGTCGAACGCGGCCGCGTCGAATTTCAGAGCCTGTGTCTGCTGTGGCAGAGAATCGTCCTTGGCATTGAACGTCAGCAAGATGGGAACGTGACCGGGATGCGCACGCGACCAACCTTTAAGAATGGAAAGGCAATCGTGCAGCGTCACGCAACTCGAACGGAAATCGACATCCTGGATGTGCAGGACCTTAAAGCCGGGCCTGGACATGTAGTCAGCGTACCCATCTGGCAACGCGACACCCAAAAACTCGGCGGCCTTTGGATGCGAAAACAGACCGCCGGCGGGATCATACGCCACGTCGATCTCAATCGCGCGCGCTCCGTCGTTCAGCTGATCGGTCAGAGAGGAGTGGGAATAATCGAGCGTCGGCGCGAGTTTCGGCAGTTGCGCCGTCAAAAACGCGAAGATCTTAGGATCTATCGCTCGCTTATAACTGTTGTGAGTGCCAACGGTGACGATGTCATTTAGACGAAGCTCTGCGCTGTCACATCCGCCACAATTAGGCACCTCGGTCGCACACCCAAGAAGGCCGAACGTCAACGCCGAAAATACGATATTTCGCAGAAGCATCGCACCCCTCCCACCTGCCCATGACCTTAGCAAGCGGGAGAAGTGCGCGCTATCGGGCTAATCCCCGCCGACGCGCCGTGCCACCGTCAAACCGGCAACCAGCAGAACGACGAAGATGACCATGAAGATGAAGAACAGGATTTTCGCGATGGCGATGGAGGCGCCCGCGACGTTGGTGAAACCCAACACCGCAGCAATCAGACCGATCACCAGAAAGATAAATGCCCATCTGAGCATGAGAAACTCCCAAGGCTGCAAATCACCTTGAGAACGCGTCAGAGCCGCAGAAAGTTCCCGCTATTCCGCGGGTGCAGGTTGTGAAAGTGCCCAATTGACGATGTCGGAAACCACCGCGCCCATTGCATCGTTAAACGCCTGAACGGCAGCAGGCACCGAGTTTGCCGTTGCGCTTACCTGATGAATCGAATTGAGGCTGGCAACAATTTCGCGCCCCTTTGATGGCGCAAGTTTCGATTCCACGCGTACCCAAACGGTCGGAATGCCATCGGGCGCACTGTAGCGCGCCTCGAAGTCGCGGATCTGAGCCTGCAGAATATAGTCGGCGTGGAACCCATCGCTGTCTGCGGATACTGCAGCAATCCGATTGCTGTTTTCGAACGCCTCTACCAGCGAGTCTCGCACCAACTTCGGGAGATGATCGGTCCAGGCCGAGTTCGCGTAGTAGTCGACAGAATTGTCCGGCTGGGTCAGGGCGATGCGCGAACTGTCCAAATGATCGGAGATTGTCGTCGTCGATACCGCGAGGCTCCATTTAACCTTGGGACCGTTGGTGGACACGCCTCCAGTTGGCCTAAGTACATAGAGTTGCTGCGGCGTCGAGGTCGGCCCGATCAGATCGCTGCAGCCAGCGAGCAAGAAAGCGCCACTGCCGATCAGCAGGCCGCGCCGGTTCAGGTGTAAGAGGTTCTGGCTCATTTGGGTGTGTATCCCTTGTGACGATCGCCGAAGAGAAGTTTTGTCGGCTGGCGGTCGAGATCGTTGGACAGGCGCGTCAGGCTGGAGACCAGACCACGCGCTTCGCGGAGAAGATCACTCAACTGGCTTAGGCCCTCGCCGTTCACAAATGCATCAGCATCGCCGGAAAGCTTACCGAATTTCTTCACGCTGAGGTCGGCGTCTGCGAGTGTCGGACCGAGTTGCGCCGAAGCCTTTGCGACATTCTTGAGCGTCGTGTCGATCTCCGGCATGTCCTTCGCTAGAGGCGTGGTGATCTTTTTCAGATCGGCGGTCACATCATTCAGGTTGCCCAGAATGCCGGAGAAATTCTTCATGTTCTGCGGCGACAGCAGAACGTTGATTTTGTCAGCCGCACGATTGAGCTTGTCGAACAGCTCAGGCGCACTCTGCTCAAGCTGCTGAAGCGTCGATGGCTTAGATTTGATGAAGGGAATTTGCCCCGGCGCCGACGGCACAAGTAGGTCGGACTTCTTCGTACCGCCGCTGATCTCCACATAGGAGCCACCCGTCAGCCCCTGGCTTTCGATGGACGCTTCAGAATCTTGACGAATCCCGAGCGATGGTTTGACCTGAAGCATCGCGATGACCTTTTGCGGATCATTAGGGTCGAACTTCAGATCGGTCACACGGCCGACATCGATGCCGTTATATTTCACTGTGGTGCCGTTCCCGAGGCCGGTTACAGGCCCTTTGAACGAGGTCTGATAGTACTGATACTCTTGGCTGTACTGCACGCCTGCGAGCCAGAGCAGCGTCACCACCACACCAACTACGCAGATCAGCACAAAGGCACCGACGGCCACGTAATTCGCTTTTGTTTCCATCGCCTATAACCTTCTCATGAGGCGAGCGCCGCGCGTCCGCGAACGCCAGAAAAGTATTCCTGAATCCAGGGGTCTGGATCCTTCCGCAATTCGTCGATCGTCCCGATCTTGATCTTTTTGTTGACCAGTACCGCAATGCGATCCGTGGTCGCTTTCAGCGTGTCCAGATCGTGCGTCACCATGAACACTGTGAGATTCAAACTTTTCTGCAGATCCTTGACCAGCATGTCGAACTGATTGGCCGAGATCGGATCGAGACCCGCCGTCGGCTCATCGAGGAACACGAGCTCCGGGTCGGCAGCGAGCGCGCGCGCAAGTCCGGCACGTTTCTTCATACCGCCGGAGAGCTCGGACGGATATTTCCGCGCCGCATCTTCCGGCAGGCCCACCATTGACAATTTCATCGACGTTACTTCGTTCATGAGTTCTTGGCTCATGCTCGTGTATTCGCGTAGGGGCACTTGGATGTTTTCGGCCACGGTTTGCGAGCTGAACAACGCGCCTTCCTGAAACAGTACGCCCCATCGCATCTGCACCGAATTCTTGGGGCGCTCGCGATGCGGAGTCGGGTCTTCCCCGAAAACTTCGATGTGGCCCTCGCGCGGTTTGTTCAGACCGACAATGGAGTGCAGCAACACGGACTTACCCGCGCCCGATCCGCCGACGATGCCGATCACCTCGCCGCGATAGACATCGAGGTCAATATGATCGTGGATCATGTTACCGCCCATGATGTTCACGAGCCCGCGAACCTTGATGACGACTTCTCTGTCCTTGTTCGCCATCTCAGATCCCCAATATCGAGAACAGGATGGAAAACGCGGCATCGATGACGATGACCAGGAACACGGATTCGACGACGGCCCGCGTCGTGAGCGCGCCGACGCTCGCGGCGTTGCGCTCAACCTGCAGCCCCTCAAAGCAGCCAACAAGTCCAATGGTGGCCGCGAAGATCGGCGCTTTGATCATGCCAACCAGGAACGTCTTCATCTCGACGGCTTCATGCAATTGGCGCATGAACGCCGGCACGGTAATGCCGAGGTCGAAATAACACATCACGGCGCCGCCGATCATCGCCATGATGTCGGCGTAGAACGTCAGGAACGGCAGTGCGATGATCAGACCCATCACGCGCGGAAGAACGAGCACGTCGAACGTGTTGATGCCAATGGTCTGAAGCGCACTGATCTCCTCATTCACCTTCATGGTACCGATTTGCGCCGTAAAAGCAGAACCGGACCGACCGGCGATAATGATCGCGGTCACCAAGCCACCAAGCTCGCGCAGCACGCCAACGCCGAGCAGGTTGATCGTAAAGATTTCCGCGCCAAAACGGCGGAGCTGGTCGGCACCCTGATAGGCAAGCACAATACCAATTAGAAAGGCGAGCAGGCCCACGATAGGCAGCGCATTGATCCCAATCTCTTCGATCTGGGTGAATAAGGCTGCCACACGCAGGTTTCCGCGCGGCTGGAAGATCGCCTCCATCAACTCGATGGTGAAGCGGCCCAGATAGCCGAGCATGCGATAGCCCTGGCGGCCGGTTTCCACCGTCGCCTTGCCCAAGCGGTAGAGGAACGCATTCAGACCGTGGCGTTTTTCCATCACCACCGGCGGGGCGCTGTGCTCCATTTCGATTGTATGAAGCAGCGGTCCATAGACGTCCGGCAGCAGGAATTGCGTGACACGCGCGCCGGCAGCTTCGAGATCACGCTTGGTGCGGACCAGAAGCCAGGTGCCCGCGCTGTCCAATCGGGTAATGCCGCTGCCATCGATCACGGCTTCGGACGCGCCGCCCAGATTTACCCCCTGCAGCTCCGAGTCCATACGCGGCGCGTCCCGCACCGTCCACTCGCCGGTGGCGATCAGACGCGCAACGCGCCCCTGCCGCTCAACGCGGAGTTGGGCGCGCGAGCCGGTCCGCGCGGAATCATGTGCATCTGTCATCCCACAAACACTTTATCTGGCTCCGGCCCGGCGCAACAGGCGAACGACGCTTGACCGGCTTGGCCCAAAGGGCAAGCTCACAATCAGGGAACTCGGAGACAAACGCATGAAACGCCTTGATGGACGTGTGGCATTGGTGACCGGAGCCGCGAGCGGGATCGGCCGCGCCAGCGCCATTCTATTCGCCGCGGAGGGTGCCAAGGTCGTCGCGGTCGACCGCGCCAAGGAAATCGACGAGACCGCAGCACTCATCAAGAAGGCCGGCGGCACAGCACTAGCCATGACGGCGGATGCGTCGTCGGAGTCCGATGTGGCGGCCGCCGTTGACCGCGCGGTGTCAGAATTCGGCGCTCTGGACGTGCTTTATGCCAACGCAGGGGTTAGCGGTGGCTTCCGCAATTTCCTCGAGCTATCGGCGCAAGACTGGATGGACGTGCTGAGCGTCAATCTGATCGGCGTCTACCTAGCCATCAAACATGCCGCTCGGATAATGGTGCCGAAGGGGAAAGGCGCCATCGTCTGCACTGCTTCGGTCGCCGGGTTGCGCTCCGGTGCCGGCGGCGCGCCGTACAGCGCCAGCAAGGCCGGCGTCATCTCGCTTACCCAACTCAGCGCGAACCTGCTCGGCGGCACCGGCGTCCGTATCAATGCCATCTGCCCCGGCATCATTGAGACGGGCATGACAAAGCCGATTTTTGATCATGCAAAATCACGCGGTACCGAAGGCAAGATCGGCCAGCTCAATCCGCTACGCCGCTACGGCCACCCGGAGGAGATCGCGAACATGGCCCTGTTCCTTGCGTCGGACGAGTCGTCTTACGTGAACGGTCAGGCCTTCCCGGTCGACGGCGGGCTTTCGACATCGCATCCGGTCGCGGGACGTTGGGGCTGAGTTCTCAGGAGGGGAAATGATTTTCGGGTTGACGATTTTTGCATTCGTTCACGTCGTTATCACGCTGGTCGCGATGGCCGCCGGCCTGTTCGCGATATTCGGCATGATCGGCAACAAGCGCATGGACGGCATGAATGCGGTCTTCTTGCTGTTCACGGTTTTGACCAGCGTGACCGGCTTTCTGTTTCCCATCCATGGTCTGACACCCGCGCTCATTCTGGGCATGATGTCGATGGTCGTGCTCGCGATTGCATTGACCGCGCGATATCTCTACGCCATGAGCGGCGCGTGGCGCTGGATTTATGTCGTGACCGCTGTCGCGGCACAGTACTTCAACAGCTTCGTGCTGGTGGTGCAGTCGTTCCTCAAGATTCCGCCACTGCATGCGCTGGCGCCCCAGGGCAACGAGCCACCCTTCGCCATCGCGCAAGGTGTCGTGCTGCTCTTCTACATTGTCCTGGGATATCTCGCGGTGAGGCGCTTCCGCCCTTAGTCGACAGGTCCAAGCGCCATCAGAGCATAGGTGGCAAGCCAGTGCTCGCCCATATAGTCGCCGGCGACGTGCGGGAGCGCTGTAACGATGTGGCGTTCAGCTGTTTCCCGCAGGATGGAAGCGCGCGGATCGCTTCCGAGAGCACCGGCTAGCCTTTTCATGCACCATGCGCGGCTGAGGTTGAGCCCGTCGAGATGCGCGATCTTTCCGTCGCTGCGATCGCTGACAGTTGCGGGCGTGAAAAGTGTCTTCGGTTCCTGCGTCTCCAGATCTGGAAGGAATGACGTGAACCACGCTGCGAACTCGTCAGTTGGTAACAGAACCCGCATGCATTCCGCCTCGACCAGAGTGCACGATAGAAAATCGTCGCCGCTCGGCTCCCATGCTGGCGCATTTTTGTCGGCGCCGAACCAGTTGCGCGCGCAGCTAGCCATAAGGTCTTTCAGAGCCATGTCTCCTACGGCGCGGGTATATTCTTCGGTGAGAATGAACGCGAACGCTGTGTTGCCATGCGTGCCGCCGCGGATCGGATAGGTCAGCTTCGGCAGGAATTGCATGAATCGCGCAGCGAAGGCCTTTTCCAACGACGCGAATTGCTTTGCCCATCGCGGATCACGCGCACGCCGCAATTCAGCGCCAAGCATCAACGCCCAAGCCCAGCCATAAGGCCGCTCAAACCCAGCACTCGATGGCCGCGCGAGATAGGCGACTTCGTCGGCAACATTGGCTTCGGTGAAAGCGCTTTCGAAGAGAAAGGAGACATCCGCGGCGCGCGCATTCTTTGGGAACAGGCGCAACAGGCGCGCGAGCAGCCAGTAGGAATGCACGCAGCTATGCCAATCGAAGCTGCCATAGAAGACTGGATGCAGATCGCGCGGCGTGCGCGCATCGCGATCTTCGACCATCACGTGGTCGAGCTTGTTCGGATATTCCTTGGTGACGTGCCCAAGCGCGATTCCGATATAGCGCTCGTCAAGCTCCTGTGTCAGTCGGGGATCCATCATCGCGTCACCGGTGGAAGACGAACAAAACCATGATAACCGTATTCGCGAGCAGCAACAGGAATGCCGTCGGTGCCTGAACCTTGATGACAGCGTTGCGGTCTTTCAGTTCGAGAACTGCCGCCGGAACGATGTTGAAGTTCGCGGCCATCGGTGTGAGCAAGGTGCCGCAG
>Ga0068853_100002430_pt1 | contig 13930 bp, 11 predicted proteins | sample KBSCornC32_FD_65655 | JGI IMG/M metagenome (GOLD analysis project Ga0068853, IMG submission 65655) | Corn rhizosphere microbial communities from Kellogg Biological Station, Michigan, USA - KBS Corn C3-2 | ecosystem: Host-associated > Plants > Roots > Rhizosphere > Soil ... | reverse complement strand
TCGGTGGCGCGAGCCAGGTATTCACCCGCCATCTTGATTTCGCCCAGGACGATCTGCATCTGCTGCACGTAATCGCCGTTCTGATAACTGGCGAGGTCCAACCGGGCCAGTTCCAGTTTTAGCGCCGACGCAGCCACGTCGCTATCATTCTGCATCCGCTGAATCGCCACGTCGGCTTCCGCCATTTTGAACGCGGCCAGTGCGGCGTCGAGCCGAATCTGCTGGGCCACCGCCTCATCACGCAAGCGAGAAGAATCAAGTTCAACCAGGATCTGTCCCGGTGCCACGATTGATCCTTCATCGACGATCTTCAGGATCGCCGTCCCGTTGCCTCCTTCCACGAGTGACCGCAGCGTCAGGTTATTGCCGCTATCGACGTTGCCCCGTTCCGTGATTTTGATTTCCAGAGGCCCGCGCGTGACCGCCTCGGTGGCATATTCCGAATGCAGGTGCTGCTTCGGCAGCGAGAACATCCCCTTCCAGGCGAAAGTCATCCCCACGGCGACCATCGGCAAGGCCACCGCAAGCATAATGGGAACGATCGATCCGCCGCGCTTGGCAGGAACGCGAACAGGTCCGGTATCCCCCGAAAGGGTTGGGAAGGGAGCATTCTGGCGGGTCTTCACAGCCCGCCGCAGTCGCAGATTGAAGCGCATAGTTGTCGACTTCCTCGTCAGTGCTGGCTTTTGAATCGGTCCGGGGAGGCCACAAAATGCGGCGGTCGTCTGGTAACTTGGGCCGAGTTTTCGGGAGAGGTAAAGTCTCGACCCAACCTGCGGTGGATTGCCGCACGTGTTAAATCGGGTCGGCAACGCGTCGTAAGTTACTTGCAGATTTCAGTTTGCCGTCTGTTTCAAGACGGGGGGGCAGGAGTTACGTCCAGCACGGGGGAGGGAGGGCAATCGCAGGGATGACGAAACGATGATTGTTCCCGTGCTGTTGACTCGTCGTCTGGTTCTTATCGCCAAACGACCCATCAATGCGACAATATATGTGTTCCGCGCGGCAATAGTCAACCCAAGTTTGCAGCGTAAGGACGGCCCGTGTATGCTGGCAATGGTCAATTTTGCGGAGCCAACCACCTTGACCGCCGACCCGGCCTGCCCTGCCGAACAGGAGCTCTTTGAGTTCACACACGGGCGTAGCACGCCCGCGGCCAGTGAACGAATTCGACAACATCTGTCGACCTGCTCCAAATGCCGTGCTGTCGCCGATACGGCGGGCAAGAGTACCCCCAAATCGACCGACACGACGCGGCTGGCTCCCGTCGACGGAATCAGCGGAAATCCGACTGACGCGGACGAGGTCACTTCGACATTCGACCCCAACGAAGAATTCGATGTGAGTCAGCTTTCGGTGTCGCAAGAGGTCGGGTCGCTGGGGCGCCTGGGCGAGTATGAAATTCTGGGGATCCTGGGACGCGGCGGCTATGGCATCGTCTTGCGTGCCAAAGACAATACGCTGGGGCGCTCGGTCGCGATCAAAGTTCTCGAGCAGGGCTTCGCCAGCAGCGCCAAATCACGCCGCCGGTTCACTCGCGAAGCTAAGGCCGCCGCTCAGGTCAACCACCCCAATGTCGTTACGATTCACGCCATCGACGAGCACGACGGCATGCCGTTTCTGGTGATGGAGCTCGTCGCCGGAAAATCTCTGCGCGACTGGATTCGCGATACACCCAAGCGCGAATTCATGGATATCTTGCGGATCGGGGCGCAGATCGCTCAGGGGCTGGCCGCGGCTCATGCTCAGGGAGTCATTCATCGCGACGTCAAGCCGGCCAACATCATGCTGGAAGCGGGTTCGCGGCGAGTGAAGATCACCGATTTCGGCCTGGCCCGCGTGGCCGTCGACAACGTCGAGATGACGTCGCGGCAAGTCATGGTGGGAACGCCGGCGTACATGGCCCCCGAACAGTTTCGCGGTGAAGAAATCGACGCCCGCACCGATTTGTTCGCCTTCGGGTGCGTCCTGTACTCGATGTGCGCCGGCCATTCTCCGTTTCACGGTCGAACCGTCGTTGAAATCGCCACACTCGTCAACACGTTTGACCCGCCGAATCTGGCTGATCAGGATGCAGCCGTTCCCCGTTTCCTCGGCGACATGATCGTGCGGCTGCTCGAGAAAGACCCGGACAAGCGTTATCAATCGGCCGCCGAAGTGGCCGACGTGCTGAACCGTCACCTGACGACGTTCAACGCTGCTCCCACCGACGAAATCCCGCGACTCCTTCGCGAAGGGATGCGCCGCGAAACCGGGCCCCGGCGGCGCTGGCAATCGATCATTCCTGCCGTCGCGGTGGCCGCCCTTGCCGCGACGATCTGGTTCGTCGCGAGCCACCGAGATCGCGAACATTCCGGCGGCGGAAAAATCGCAGGCACGACCCAGACCGGCAACCTGCCCGAGCACGGTACGCAGAAATCGGCGACCGGTTCCGCGACCAGCACGACGTCAGGGGCAACGACTGGGGCGACGCCGCCCGACACTCCCGCGCCGATTAAAAAAACTGAATCGGTGACAGTTGCCTCTGACGGCAGCGGTGATTTCCAAACGATCTCCGAAGCCCTGGCGCATGTCCTGCCGGGGGGCAAAATCGTGGTCCTCGACGAGGCCGAATATACCGAGCCGATCGTCGTGCGCGATCCTGTGGCATTCTCGGGAGTGCACCTGATCGCACAACGCCGCGCGGTGCTCAAAGCGCCCTCGCCAACGACGGTCGTGCGCCTCAAGGGAGTTCCCGGGTTCCAGATCAGCGGTTTCAGAATTCTGGCGGCGCAATCTCAACACGCCCTGGAATTGACCGGCGACTGTGCGGGAACGCGAGTGCACGATATCCAGATCGATCGCGTCGGCGAACAGGGATTGACCCACATCGCCGCCGTGTATTTGCATCAGGGGGCCGCCGGATCAGCCGAGCTTCCCATCAGCATCGACGGCATCGCGATTCGCGCGTCGATTGTCGGTCTGGTGATTGGTGATAAACCGCCGCGCGATCCCGATCAGGTTCCGCGGAACATCTTCGTGGAAAACAGCAGCATCGTGGGCATCGATGAAGAGAGCTCGACGCTGGCCGTGCTCTATGGGGCCTGCCGCAACGTGTCACTGCGGCACAATATTCTGGCCAAGGGGCTGTACGGATTGAGTGTTCTGGTGGAAGGCCCGCACCGGCCATTGGACTGGCGATTTTCGAATAATACCTGCTATCGCCTTTCGAATTTTGTCGTGTGGGACGGCCCCGCCGAAAACCCGCCGTCGTTTCTCGTGACCGACAATTTACTGGTCGACGTGCAATTCGTGCACGAGCGCCTGCTCGAAGCGGCGGCGCTTGCCGACGGACAGGAACGGTTCAAGAATAATCTGTGGGTGGCCGCTCCAGTCGGCTCTGCCGAGCGTTTCCAGCGTCTGTCTGCCTTCGCCGATTCGCTGCCGCTGCTTTCGACCGACCCTGCCCACGCCGATTTTTTAAAGCCCGACTTCCAGCGGCTGTCGCCCAGCGTGAAGCGGGACTCGTTTCCCGGAAAATACGGATCGGATGAGAAATAACATGGTCCCTCCTGAACACACCGAGTTCGGACTTCCGCCAGAACACACCGAGTTTGGCCTCGCACCGGAACATACCGAATTCGGTCTGGCTGCGTGCCACACGGAATTCGAAATGGAGTCGGCGCACACGGAATTCCATGCCGCGTGCGCAGAGAATGGCATAGGACAGTTGCGGCCCATCACTGGCCAGATCGAGGCCGGCCCGGCGGCAAAACCATTGCGCGTCATCCACGTTGGGCAATTCCTGTTTCGGGCGGGGATCGAATCGTGGTTGAAATCGCTCTCCCGGTTTGCCGATAAGCGCCGCTTGCAGATTTTACGCTGTGTGGTCACGAGCCCGGTCAACGACGTGCGCGTGATGCGCGAGTTCGATGTTCCCGTCGAAGTGGGAGGCCGCGAGAGCGTCCGCCGCGCCGCCCGGGATTGCGACGTGCTGCTGGTCAGCGGGCCGGCCGACGTCGCCGAATGGCTGGGCGAAATCCGGCCCAGGCTGTGCGTCTTCGTCGCGCATGGCGACGGTCCCTGGACCCGGCAGATCTACGATCGCTCGGCAACTGTGTTCGACCATGTGATCGCCGTCAGCCGCGGCGTGCAGCAGGCGATTTGCAATGGAATCGCCAGCACGGTGATCTACAACGGTTCGGACGTCAGCCATATTTCACGCTCGGAGTCGCGAAACGAGACGCGACTCCGGCACGGGTTTACCGACAGCGATTTCGTCGTCGGCAGCGTCCTGCGGTTCTCACCCGAAAAACGCCCTGAGAAACTCATCGAGGCGATTTCGCGCCTTCCGGCGCGGTTCAAGCTGTTGCTGGTGGGCTGGGGCCCGCTACGGCCCAGGCTGCTGGAACTGGCCAACGAGCTGGCCCCGGGACGATGCGCCGTGGTCCGCGCCGATTCACATCTGGGAGATTATTATCACTCGCTGGATGCGTTTTGCCTGGCATCGCAGTCGGAAGGTTTCGGACTGGCGACGCTGGAAGCGCTATTGTGTGGACTGCCGGTCGTCAGCACGCGCACCGGTTTCGTCCCGGAGCTGCTGCTCGATCGTGTGCACTGCATTCATTCCGATCCCGACGCGGAATCGTTAGCCGGCGCAATACAGATGATCGCCGATCACCCTGACTGGTCCGCCGGCCTGGCCCGCGAAGGCCGCCGCCGCGCCGAATCCTTCGGCTTCGCCTCCCGCATGTGTCGTGAGTACGAAGAGCTGCTGCATCGTTTGTGGGCGGAGCGGGCAATGAGTGAAGAAGGCAGAGTGAAGAGTGAAGAACGAAACTCGTTCCCAAGCTCTGCTGGGGATCGTAGCTGATCGAAGCTCCCCTTCGGGGCTGAACGCGATTTCCATAATTTTTTCACTCTTCACTCTTCACTCTGCCTTCTTCGTTTCCTTCCCATGCCCATCGGTTCCTACGCCGTCGTCCCCCATCTCGCACACGCGCTCGCCGTGCGCCAGCCGCGATCAGTCCTCGATCTGGGCATCGGTTTCGGCGGCGGCGGGGCGATCGTCCGGGAGTGGCTCGATTTGGGAGTGCAGCCCTGGCGCACGTTTCTCGTCGGAGTCGAAGTCTGGCCCGATTATCGGGGACCATTGTGGGACCTCTACAACGTCGTCGTGACCGAGTCGATCGAGGCGTATTTCGCGCACACAACCGATACCTTCGACTGCGTCATGCTCAACGACGTCCTGGAACATTTCGAGAAGCCCGCGGGGTTGGCGCTCTTGTCTGCGACCAGGCGGCTCGTAGCCCCCGGCGGCATGGTGCTCCTGTCGACTCCCTTCGACTTCTTCGAGCAAGGAGCCGTGTACGGCAATGAGTACGAGCGGCACCGTTCGCACTGGACGGCTGAAGAATTGACCGGCCTGGGTTTCCACATCGAAGTCGTCGGGCGCCCCGATTTTCTATGCGGCCGTGCGCTGTTTGCCGAATGGCAATCCTGAGTCGCGCTCCATGTGCCATCGGCGGTGCCGCGGCAAGCAGTCAATTCGACAGTTTAGAAACCTGTCGTACGCTGGCTTGCCCGGGCCAGAGTTTGCGGATGTGCTCGATCTCCAATCGCTCCAATAAGCCGGGAACATCTGCGAGGGCCCGGTCTCCGCGAGTGCGGATGTCGTCTTGCATGCTTTCACGCGGGATGGTGACCTGGCCCGTTGCGATCAGGTCGGGACGAGCCGCGCCGGCCAGCAGCGACGCCCATCCGAAATCGTTTCCGACGTCGATCGCGACGGACTTCACATGGAATTGATCGCAGGCAAAGCGGGCGATTTGTACGGTGTCGAGCGCCCATTGTCCTGCCACGGGCCGGCCTGCAAACCAGGACCAGTTGCTCCAGCTTGCGTTCGATTCGCTCAGCAAGCTTGACCAGGGCTCTCCCGCCGTCTTCGGCCACATGCCTCCCTTGCCGGACCGCAGTTCGCCGATGCCGCGCAGGTCAAAGGTGACGACGACGCGGCCGTTCTTGATCGCGCGGGCAACCGCCGCCCGGTCTCTTCCGGTGACCAGAGTGACGGGCAAACCTTCCACGTCTTTCGGGCGGACGCAGACCACCGGCAAGCGAATGCCAGGCTCGGTCTCGATGATCCAGAACTGGGCAATCCAGCCATTGCTCTCTTCACTGCTCACGGCACTGGCCAACGAGTGACGCCGCACCTCGGGCAGTCGCTCGGGCCAACCGAGCCGTTCGCACAGAAACCTGCGAAGCGATGCGGGATCGTCGGCCGCACCACCACGCGGCAGCGGCTGCAGCCACTCGCCAAAGATACTGCGAAAAGTGTGGTTATTTTCGGGCAATTCGGTGCGCAGGTCCTCGACTGCCTCGACCTTCGCGGGGAGTTCTTTGCCAGCCTGGGGGTGCGGCGGTGTCAGCCAGCGTTCGACTGCCAGATACAACTCCCGGCGCTTGTCCTCCTGATAGCCGTGCCCTGTGCTGGACTCATAGTGTTTCACACAGCCACTATCGCCGTACAACTCGTAAATATGTCTGGCCTGTTGATACGACTTCTCGGCTTCGTGCAGCGGAAACTCGCCGTCATCGGTTCCCCGCAGACTGCTGATGACAACCAGTGGTTGCGGCGCGTGCAAAGCCAGCAGCGTGCCAATGTCGGCGACGCTCCGGATCCCCGGCGGTCGCTGATGCCAGTCCCAATTGATGTCATTGCGAATCCAGTAGTCGAACGTCGTGACCGAGCTGACCGGCACTGCCAGCTTGACGCGCGGATCGACCGCGGCGATCCAATAGGTCGAGTTGCCGCCGCCTGACTCGCCGGTGAATCCAATGCGTTCCGGATCAACTTGTGGTTGCGCACAGAGCACGTCCACCGCGCGGATCGCATCCAGGACCTCCAGCGTCGTGGCCGAACGACGTGAGTATGAGAAGCTGCGGATGCCGTGGGAATTTGGCCCATCGGGACGGACGGCGTCGTTGCCCGTTTTGCGGTCGCCGTAGGCAAAATAATCGTAAGACAGGACAACGCAACCCCGCTTCACCAGGTTGATATTTCGCTGCTGGACGTGCTCGGCCGCCTTGCTGTGCGTGCTGTGCCCGCTGATCGAGACGACGCCTGGTGCTATGCCTTGAATATCGGTCGGAACGTAGAGCACCGCGGCGTTCGCAAAACCGGGATAGGTCTCGAACGTCAGCCGTTCGATGCGATAACCGTCGCGCTCCAAAGTTCCATGCCGCGTCAGTTTCAGGTCCCATTTCGCCGGGACCAGATCGTCAAGCCCCAGGATCCGCAGGACCTCCCGGCGCAACGGCTCCTGGCGATTTTTCCAATCTTCAAGCGTCCCGGAAAGCGGCACGGGCTGAAGTTGTGTTTCGACGAAAGATGGGAGCATGCCCTGCGCCTCGTCGACCGGCAGGAGCTTTCGGTTCAGCCAGGATTCGAGAACGACGCTATCGGGAGGGGCTCCTGTTGCCGGCCCGGTGCAGGCGAACAGGAAGGCAGCCATGAGTATGCCGATCGGTCGTGGCACGATGCGTCCTTACTGCAAATTCATTGGAATGGAGCTCGGCGTTGTCGGCATTTACCTGGGGCAGAAAAATGAATCAATTTGAGGAAGGACAGAAAAATGGGGACAGAAATATCTCAGACGCATGCGTTAGACTCGTATTTTTCTGTCCAAATTTTTCTGTCCTCTCCGTCCTCGTCGCCAAATTGATCTCATAAACTGCTAGACGACGTCGGGGACCACAAACGGGGCTCGGTATTTTCGCGTGAGGAACGCGTTGGCCTGTTCTGCTCCGTCGCCCACGTATCGCTCCGTCTGGGCGTCGAGCGTCAGCGTTCGTCCCAATTGATACGATTCTCCCGCCAGCTTGATGCCGACGCCCTGCAAGTTGCGGGTGATGTTCTCGAAGGTTTCCACGACTTCGCGGTTGTCGCCCAGTTTCTTCGATTTTTCGTCGAAGGAAACCTTCTCGCCCAAACGGTATGAGGCATTCGCCGCGTGGATCAACGAACACGAGTGATGCCCCAATTCCACATCGGCGTTGCAGTCGGACACGTTCCGGCTGCGGACCGCTTGCAGAAAACTGCCCCACGGACCGCCCGGCTTCACATTGACGTCGAATTGATCGAGGTCCTGGGGCGCGCTGCCTCCCTTGGGATAAAACTTTCTGTTGGCGATCATCCCTTCCGTCGTGTAATACTCGTTGGCGACTTTGAACTTGAAGGCTGAATCGGACGGTTTGTCGACCAGACCGCGGACTTCGAAGACCAGCAAAGCTTCCGGATACTCGAAGACCGCCATCTGCATGTTGGGGGTCTGCCCCTGGTCCCCTTCGGCGAATCGCCCGCCCAGGCTCCAAACTTTGCCCGGCAGCGTGGCCCCCTTGATGGCCCAGCGCGCCACATCCAGCTCGTGAATGCCCTGATTGCCGATATCGCCGTTGCCGAATTCCCAGAACCAGTGCCAGTTGTAGTGCACCAGGTTGCCGTGATAAGGCTGCTCGCCCGCAGGGCCTAGCCACAGGTTGAAATCCAGATCGGCGGGAGGCGTCGACGGCGCTTTGTGACCAATGCTCCAGCGCGGCTTGCAGCAATAGCCTTTCGAGACGAGCAGTTTGCCGTACTTGCCCGACTGGACAGCGGCGATCTCGTTCGCTCGGCCGACGCTGCTGCGCTGCTGGGTGCCGTGCTGAACGATGCGTTTGTGCACCCGAGCAGCCTCAATACAGCGCCGCCCTTCCACAAGATTGTGGCAGAGGGGCTTTTCCACATAGACGTCTTTGCCCGCCTGGCAGGCCCAGATTGTGGCGAGTGAATGCCAGTGGTTTGGCGTCGCGATGGAAATCGCATCGAGATTCTTGTCATTCAGCGCCTCGCGAATGTCCTGCACGCATTTGGGCGGCGTCCCCCATTTCTCGACGATCTTTTCACTGCGCGACCCGAACAGGCTGGAATCCGGATCAATCAGGTAAGTGACCTGACACCCCTCCAGGCCGATGTACTGTTCGATGTGCGCATTGCCCTGCCCGTGAATGCCGGCGACTCCCACCCGAATCGTATCATTCGCTCCCAGAACGCGACCGGACGATTTCGTCCCGGCGATCGTGATCGTGGCCATCGCAGCCAGGCTGCTCTTCAAAAAGCGCCGTCGGGTTGTCGGCGTGGTGTTTCCGAGACGTGAGTTTTTCGTCACGATTGGGCCTCCCTAGGGGATGAAGTCGATCGGCAGCACAAGTCAATTTGTACGCCGGCATTGACTCGCACTGCAAGCAATCGACCGTCAAAGTTCGAGTTGAGGTCGGATGCATCGGCATGTTCCGCGAACCTGTCGCCGAATTTCGTGTCGGAATCAGGACTTGTAGCTGAATTCGCCAAGAATTCAGAGGGGCTTTGAGCGTTGTCTGAACTCTGGCGAGTTCAGCGACAGCCTTACGAATAAGAGGACTTATGGACGAAAAAAACGCCGACGGATTGCCGTCGATCTTTGACGATGGCGAGATTTATGATCTGATTGGCGGCGACGTCCCGTACGGGCTGGATTTCTACGTCGCCCTGGCGCGCCAGGCGACTGGCCCGGTGCTGGATATCGCCTGCGGCACCGGACGGATTCTGCTCCCCTGCCTGCAAGCGGGGGTCGATATCGAGGGGCTGGACCTGTTCGAGCCGATGCTTAAGAAACTGCGTGCGAAAGCGGCCGCGCTGGGCCTGGCGCCGCGGCTCCATCGGGCCGATATGAGCGACTTTTCGCTGACACGGCGGTTCGCGCAAATCATGATTCCGTTCAACGCGTTTATTCACAACATGACGCAGGAGTCGCAGATCCGTTGCCTGGCGCTCTGTCACGAACATCTCTTGCCCGGCGGCCGGCTCACGTTCGATACGTTCTTTCCGGCGCTGGAGTTTGTGAGCACGCCCGAAAAGACGCGCGTGCTGGAAGGGGAGTTTCCGCATCCCCAGACCGGTCTGCCGGTACGCATGTACGACACGCGCACGGTCGATCGCGTTTCGCAGATGTTCCACTCGCTTAACGAAATCGAGCTGCTGGCCGCCGACGGCAGCGTGCAGGCCGTGCATCGCACGTACGACAGCTCAAGGTTTTTCTACAGGCATGAAATGGAGCTGCTGCTGCGCGTCGCCGGCTTTGCGGACTGGGAGATTTGCGGCGATTTTTGCGACCGCCCGCTGACGCGCGAGACCGACGCCATGGTCGTGACGGCCTGGAATGCGTGATTGAGGCGGCGATGGCGACACGCGAAATTGTTCTCCGGTTCGCCCCGCACCGTCAAGCGTCGTACGGACACCGGATTCTCACCCGCCAGTGGCCTGCCGCGGCGCGAGGCATTAGAATATTGATCAATGACCACGCCCATTTGGAGGACGTGATTTCATCCGATGAGATGCGGGAGGCCATTCGATGCAGCGCTCTGTTCTCTTGGCGGTCGTCGTGTTCGGGGTGAGTAGTGCACTCTTCGCGCAACAGGACAAAAAGGAAGCTGCCGCGAAGGAATCGGAAAAGGCCGCCGCCCAAAGCAAAGAAAAGGGCAAAGAAAAAGGCAAAGGTGCGGCCGACGATGCGATCACGATGACTGTGATCACGAAGACCGGGGCGCTGAACAAGAACGCGCGGGCCGACGGGATCAAAGTCTTCGTGCTGCTCAACGGCGACGCGGACCACAAAACGCGGCTCCAGAATCCTCGCAAAAATAACTTCGAATTGGGGGCGACCGATACGTTTTCGAAACTTCCCGTCAAAATGCCCCTGAACGAAATCGAATCGATTCGCCTGACGGTCGAGGGGGACGACATGTGGAAATGCGAAACGATCAGCGTGCAGTTTTCTCAGAACGATTTGCGGTCGAAATTGTACAAATTCAGTCCGGGCCGCTACCTGTCGGCCGGCAAGGAAAAAAAGGGATACAACGCGACAAAAACGCTGGACTTCAAATTGAATCCGTCCCCCAAACTGGCCGCACCGGACAAGACCGACGACGCTGACGACAGCGAACGACCGCCGAAGAAGGGAGACAAGGACGGCAAACCCGAGAAGGCCGAGAATAAGTCCAAGAAATAGTCGCCGTCTGAACGAAGTGTCTGTCTTTCATCCGTGGTATTGCCACGCCATGTCAGTCGGTCATTTTTCTGCCATGAGATTTTTTTGCCATCTCTCCCTTGATGGTGGCTGCGGCTCCGAAAACGCGATGCCGACGTGCGTCAGTCAAAAATCACCGTGCGATTGCCGCTTAAGAAGACGCGTTCTTCGAACACGATCCGCAGGGCTCGGGCCAGGACGATCTTTTCGACGTCGCGGCCGGCGTGGGCCATGTCGGCCACCGAGTGGCTGTGATCGACCGAAATCACGTCCTGCGCGATGATCGGGCCGGTGTCGAGGCCCTCGGTCACGAAGTGGGCTGTGGCCCCGATGATCTTCACGCCCCGCTCGAAGGCCTGCCGGTAGGGACCGGCCCCCGCGAAGGCCGGCAGAAACGAATGGTGAATGTTGATGATCCGCCGCGCAAACTGCGCCACGAACTGGGGGCTCAGGATGCGCATGTATTTGGCCAGCACGAGGTATTCGGGATCATATCGCCGAATTTCGCGGAGCACCGCGGCCTCGTGACTTGCCCGGTCAAGCCCGGCGTGGTCGACGAAATGGAACGGAATCGCGAATTTCTCGACCAGCCCCCGCAGAGTCTCGTGATTGCTGATCACCGCCAGGATCCGCGAGTTGATCTCGCCGAATTCGTGCCGCACCAGAAGGTCGCCCAGGCAGTGCGGCTCGGTCGTCGCCAGTACGACCACCCGCCGCGGAACATCGTCGGCCAGGCGGATCGTCGCGGCGGGCAGGGCCTCGCGCAACTCGCGGAGCAGCCCGGCGGCGTCGACGTCGCCCGAGAATTCGGTCCGCATGAAAAAGTGGTTCGCGTCGCGGTCGACGAACTCGCCATTGCTGACGATATTCCCCCCCTGCCGGAAGAGCACGCCGGTGATCCGATGCACGAGGCCCGTTTCATCCGGGCAGTCGATGAGGAGGATTTGATTAGGCATTAGGCATTAGGCATTGGGCATTGGGCATTGGGCATTGGGCATTGGTAAGGAGCGGTCATTTACTGCTAATTCCTAGTGCCTAATGCCCAATGCCAACATCCTCGAAAATTGACTCGCACCATCACCGCGGTTTCCTGATATCGATGTGCCCCAGAATGCTTTCAATTCGCCTCAGGTCCAGCGATCTGCCCGGCGTGGCTTCGGGGTCGATGGCGACCTGCTGGACCGCCGGGTTCCTGAACCGGCCGAGAAAATCGGTCAGTTGCAGCCAGTTCTCGATTTGCAGGCCGGCGATGGGCCCGTCAAATTCGAAATCTTCGACGAACGCGTCGAACCGCTCGCGCATCGTCCACAACGGGACGAATGCAATGCCGGTCTCGGGATCGCGGATCACCCCCGGCCGGGGGCCCGGTTCGATGAGAAACGAAAAGATCGGAAAGACGGCGTGAAAGCCGGCATCGGGCCTCATCAATCGTATCTCCGATGTGAAAGTTCGAGACTGTGCGCGAAGGCGACCGTATCTGTCGCCACTGTGCTCCAATGACAGCACAAATCCGCTGGTGAAGCAATGCACCTCTCGATCAAATCGAGCCGCATCTACGCCTTCGATGAGCGCACCACCAGGCAGCAATGCTCGGCAGTCCAGGTCTCGGACGGATTCGTAACTCGGACGAGGATTAATCCGTCCGTCTCGTCCTTCAGCACGACACCGATCTCGCCGTGCAGTTCAACAACATCGCCTTCTTGAAATGGCCGGTTCTGGTTCATCGCCGGGCACCTTTCAGTCGTGAGGAAGTTCGCGTTAAGTGTCTTCCATTGTGCGCGACCGGAATGACCAGGCTGTATCGGGATAACCCCGATTGGAGCGGCAAAATGGGACAAAAAGGTGCCAGGAACCATTTCTGAAATGGTTCCTGACACCTTTTATGCTGAGAATGCAGGCTTGACGGCACGCGTGGCGATGAAGGTGGCGATGTATCGCGAAATCGGGTCGGCCGTCGGATCAAAGCGGTCTTCATAGAAGCCCATAATCACGAATCCCGCGTCGATCTGTCCATCGATTTGATCGGCAAGCGAATGCCCGAACTCGAAAGGCTGGTGCGGCTTGACGACCAGACGTTCCCGTTCATCGTTGGTCAGGTCGCGGAGGTCGGAGTAGGGAATCGCGAACCGCACCTCCAGACTCCCGTTATTCGCGCGCTCGTCGTCGAACAGATAACGGACCGGATTTGCGAAGCCCGCGAGCATGCTCCCACCCGGCCTGAGGACGCGAAAGCACTCGCGCCAAACGGGCCGGACATCAGGCGCAAAACAATTTGAGCAGGGATGGATGATCAGTCCGAATGAGTCATCGGGGAAGTCCGACAGGTCCGCCATGTCTCCTTCTACCGACGTCAGCGAGAGCGCTTCGCGCTCTGCGACCAGCCGATCCTGAAGGAGTTGCCGCGGAGAGTTGTCGAAGACGGTGACAGCCGCACCAGCGGCCGCTAGCAGAGGCCCCTGTTGCCCGCCACCCGATGCCAGGCAGAGCACGTCCGTTCCAGGCAGATGAGGAAACCAGCTTTCGGGAACGAATTTCGTCGGCGTCAGTAAGATCTCGACTTGGCCCGACCGAGCCCGCGCTATGGCCTCGGGACCGACGGGGACCGTCCATCGATTCCGCTGTTCGACGCGCTCGTCCCACGCGGATCGATTGTGAATTCGAACATCCGGATTCATGTTCTTTTCTGTTCGCCACAAGCTTCGCGAGCCCAGACGAACGGGTGGCCCCAGCCTTCAACCAACATCGGGTGTACCGTATGGTCACCGCCGACAGGGATTGAATGAGGGCGTTGGGACTCGAACCCAAGACCTACGGATTAAAAGTCCGTTGCTCTACCAACTGAGCTACGC
>Ga0068853_100002429_pt1 | contig 13931 bp, 14 predicted proteins | sample KBSCornC32_FD_65655 | JGI IMG/M metagenome (GOLD analysis project Ga0068853, IMG submission 65655) | Corn rhizosphere microbial communities from Kellogg Biological Station, Michigan, USA - KBS Corn C3-2 | ecosystem: Host-associated > Plants > Roots > Rhizosphere > Soil ... | reverse complement strand
AACAGGTTGAGCTGGACTGGGACTCTGCCATCGCCTATCTGCCAGACGTGAAGTTTACCGGCGGGCACGCGGTGAAGGCGGCGGCGGAAGGGTATATGACCAGGCTGTATATGTATGAAAAACGGTGGCCGGAGGCTGCGGCGATGTCTAAAGCCATCATCGACGGACAACAGTTCTCGCTGAATGCCAGCTATGCCGCCAATTTCTACAAGCCGGATCAGTCCTCGAGTCCGGAGATCCTTTTCTCGGTACAGTTCAAACAACCGGCCGTACCCCACTCCTACTCGCTGAATGTGCTGTTGATCGGGCCGGGCTGGAAGGACGTGCAGGGGACGCAGGATATGATCAACGAATACGAGGCCAACGATCCGAGAAAGACCATGACCTTTTTCTTCCCCGGCGACGGGGTGGCGCAGGGTTGGCCCTATCCGGGAACGGTAGGGACGCCTGGAGTGGCGGAATGGGTGACCGGCTTCTATCCCCTAAAGAAATTCATCGATCCCACGGTCAAAAATCCGGTGCCCGGCCTGCTGGATGACCAGGACTACGTATTATTGCGTTTCGCGGATGTCAAACTGATGTATGCCGAGGCGCAGAACGAGGCGGTGGGCCCTGACGGCAGCGTATACCAGCAGGTCAACGACGTACGGGCCAGACCCGGCGTCAATATGCCGGCGCTGCCGGCGGGGCTTTCCCAGACCGATATGCGGGCGCGCATCCGGCACGAAAGAAGGGTCGAGCTTGCGCTTGAGGGTCTGCGTTATTTCGACCTGAGGAGATGGGGGATCGCGAAGCAAAGGCTGAATGGGTTTGTGCAGAATCCGACCCAACCGACGCTGACAACAATTTATAAAGATAACTATGAATTTTGGCCGATCCCTCAGCAGGAGATTGACATCAACAAACCGGCGCTTGTCCAGAATGACGGTTATTAGGAAATGGGGCATTGCCGCGGTCGCCGCATTTCTGACGGCCGGTGGCTTTTCGCAGGCGCAAACGCCTTCCAAATGGAAAGGTTTTGACCAGACGAATTTTAAAGTAGACGGTTACAGCGCGTATATCGTACATCCCTCCACCCCACTGTCCGGAAGGCCCTGGGTGTGGAGGGCTTCTTTTCCCAACTGGCATACGGATATCGACAGCATCCTGCTTTCAAGGGGCTTTTCTATCGGCTATGTAAGCGTGGACAATGAGTACGGCAGTCCCAGGTCGATGAAGGTCTGGGATGACGCCTATGGTTATTTTACCGATTCTCTCGGGCTGGCCCGCATGGTGGCGCTCGAGGCGGTCAGCCGCGGAGCACTGTACGCCTTTGGCTGGGCGAAGCGCAACCCCGGCAGGGTGAGCTGTATCTATTCGGAGACTCCGGTCTGCGACTTTAAGAGCTGGCCGCGTGGCAAGGGGAAAGGGCTCGGGGATTCCGCCAGCTGGCAGCAGCTGAAACAGGTCTATCATTTTACCGAAGCGGAAGCGATTGCTTATTCGGATAACCCGGTGGATCATCTGGAAGGGCTGGCCGCGTGGAAGGTTCCACTGATCAATGTGATCGGTCTGGGCGATCAGGTGGCCCCACCCGCGGAGAACGCGTTGTTGCTGGGGCAGCGGTATGTTACCCTGGGCGGCCCCGTTACGGAATACCCCGTGACCGATGGCCCGCAGGAGCTGCACGGGCACCATTTCCCGATCGATCATCCGGAGTATCTGGCGCAGTGGATCGCTGATAATTCCTATCCCGTGAAGTCCCGTCTGCCTTATAGCAACTACTCGCTGCTCCGGGGAGGGCTTAATAATTTTTTCAGCGCCTGCCGGGTCCGGAGGAAGGCCACGGTCGCCTTTCTCGGCGGGTCCATCACGCATAATCCGGGGTGGAGGAACAAGGTTTGCGCGTGGCTGAGGGAGCGGTATCCGGAGACGGAGTTTAAATTTATTGCAGCGGGTATCCCTTCGCTGGGTAGCCTGCCGCACGTGTTCAGGATGCAGCAGGATGTATTGGACAGTGGCTCCGTCGATCTGCTTTTTCTCGAGGCGGCGGTCAACGACCGGGTCAACGGGACCGATAGTCTTACGCAGGTGCGTTCGCTGGAAGGGATCGTGCGGCATGCGAGAGCGGTGAACCCCGCCATGGATATCGTGATGATGGCTTTTGCCGATCCTGACAAGACGGGGGATTATGACAAAGGCAGGGAGCCGGTGGAGATCGCCAATCAGGAGATGATAGCGGCACACTATGGGTTGCCGTCGATCAATCTGGGGAAAGAGGTGAGGGACCAGCTGAGGGCGGGAGAGTTCGACTGGAAGAATGATTTTAAAGATATACATCCTTCTGTTTTTGGGCAGGAGTTGTATTTCGCCAATATTAAGAGGTTGATGATGGCGGCGGAGGCTGGTCACGGCGGCGGCGCGTATAGTACGCCTGCCGCGATGGATAAGGCGTCTTTTGTGAACGGTGCGTACGTCGGGGTTTCCGCTGCGAAATTCGATGGGGGCTGGCGGCTTGACGATGACTGGAAGCCCGCAGACAGCGCGCGCACCAGAGAGGGTTTTGTAGATGTCCCTGTACTGGAGTCCGTCAAACCCGGCGCCACGCTCACGCTGCCGTTCAAAGGGACCGCCGTCGGCATGGCCGTCGTCTCCGGCCCGGATGCGGGTATCGTGGAATATTCCATCGATCACGGCGCCTGGCAGAAGATGGACCTGTATACACAATGGAGCAGCTGGCTGCATTTACCCTGGTATAAATTGTTTGGCAGCGGCCTCAAAAACAAACAGCACACCCTGCAGGTCAGGATCAGCGACGAAGTTCCGACCGGCAGCAGGGGACATGCCTGCAGGATCGTCCATTTCCTTGTGAACAAATAAGTAAACAATGATCAAACAAGTCAGTGTCACAGACCGGCGGTATCCGCTGGGTGGCGGAGCCGGCAGCGATGCTATTCACAAAGATCCGGTATACTCCTATGCGGTTACGCAGCTGGTCGACGAAGACGGTATTACCGGGACGGGTCTTGCCTTTACGCTTGGAGAAGGCAATGGGCTCGTGTGTCAGGCGGCGTCATTTTATGCACAGCGGCTGAAGGGGAAGGATATCGAAGAAGTGATGCGGGATTTTGGCGTGCTGTCCCGCGAGTTGTCGAACGAGCAACAGTTTCGCTGGCTGGGTCCGCATAAAGGGGTCGTTCATCTGGGTCTGGCGTCGGTGACGAATGCCTGTTTCGACCTTTGGGCTAAGCGGCGCGGCCTGCCGCTGTGGCGTCTGCTGACCGATCTCCCGCCGGAGTCGGTGGTGGACCTGCTCGACCTCTCCTATCTGGAGGACGAGCTGACGCGGGATGAGGCGATCGCGCTGCTACGGGCAAACGACGCGGGCCGCACCGAAAGAGAAAAGATCACCGACAAAGGCTATCCGGGTTATGACACCTCTATCGGATGGTTCAACTACAGCGACCAGCAGGTGGCCGAGAATGTCCGTAGGGCCGTGGGGGCAGGATTCTCTGCGCTGAAGCTGAAAGTAGGTGCGCCCGATCCCGAACGGGATATTCGCCGTGCTCATCTTGTGCGACTGGCCGCGGGCGAAAGGGTAAAGGTCATGCTCGACGCCAACCAGCAGTGGGATCTGCCGCGCGCGATCGCCGTGTGCAGACAGCTGCAGGCGATCAGGCCTTACTGGATCGAGGAGCCCACCCATCCCGATGATATCCTCGGGCATAAGACGCTGGCCGACGCGATCGCGCCGTTCAAACTAGCCCTGGGCGAACACGTGCCGAACCGGGTCATATTCAAGAACTATCTGCAGACCGGCTGTGCGGGATTCATACAGGTAGACGCCGTACGGGTCGGAGGGGTGAGCGAATTCATCGCCGTCAGTCTGCTTTGCCGCAAATACGGGATACCGGTAGTTCCGCACGTGGGTGATATGGGGCAGTTGCACCAGCATCTGGTCCTGTTCAATCATATCGCCATGGGGCATGAGGCGCTGTTCCTCGAACATATTCCTCATCTGAAGGAGCATTTTGTTCATCCGGCGCGCGTCAGCGGCGGGGTATACCAGACTCCGCAGGAACCCGGCAGCAGCTGCGACCTGAAATTGTAGTTTACTTATGATTGCATTGCCTGATATTATTATTAGCGTCGCCTATATACTGGGCATCGTTCTGCTGGGCCTTTGGGCGGGCAGAAGGCAGCAGGGCGGCAGCGCCAGCCAGTATTTTCTCGCAGGAAGGTCGTTGAAATGGCCTTCGATCGGTCTGGCGCTGTTTGCCACCAATATCTCCACCGTACATCTGGTAAGTCTTGCCCAGAGCGGGTTCGACACGGGTCTTCTGAACGGCGATTTCGAGTGGATGGCGGCTTTTACGCTGATCCTGCTGGCCCTGTTCTTCGCCCCGTTCTATATCCGGTCAGGAGTGGCCACGCTACCGGATTTTCTCGAGAAGAGATATGACCGGGCGAGCCGGGACTGGCTGACGGTGATCTCGGTAGTTTCCGCTATCATCATTCATATCGCGTTCTCCATGCTGGCAGGCGGCATCGTGCTGAAGACCCTGTTCGGTTTCAACATGTATGTGAGCGTTATCATCATCTCCCTGGTTACCGCGGTATATACCATCCTCGGCGGGTTGAAAGCCGTGGTCATTACCGAGTCGATCCAGACGGTGGTGCTGGTCACGGGTGCGGTGATCATCACCGTCTCTGCGTGGCACCGGATGGGCGGATGGCATCCCATGGTGCAGGTGCTGCGTGATTCCGGCGGGCTGGAGAGACTGTCGATGATGCGGCCGGCGGGCGACGCAAGCGCCATGCCCTGGTATTCGGTGCTGCTGGGCTATCCGGTTCTGGGCATCTGGTACTGGTGCGCCGACCAGACCATTGTGCAGCGGGTGCTGGGCGCCAGGGACGAGAACCACGCCAGAGTCGGGCCGCTGTTCTGCGGGTTCATAAAGATACTGCCGGTGTTCATCTTCGTGATGCCGGGACTGTTTGCGTATACCCTTGCCCGGTCGGGCAGGCTGGACCTCAGCGGGATGAGCAATAGCAAGGGCATATATACGCTGATGATCACGCAGCTGCTGCCCACGGGACTGGTGGGTATCCTCGTCGCGGCGCTGTTGTCGGGTCTCATGAGCCAGGTATCCGGCGCCCTGAATTCCATCTCCACCATGGTGAGCTATGATATCTACAGGCGGTATCGTCCGCAGACGCCCGATGCGCGGTTGATCCTGACGGGCAAGATAGCGGGTGGGGCCGCGCTCGTCGTTTCGCTGTGTTTGCTGCCGCTGCTGAACCGCTATGAAAGCATATTCAACGGGCTCAACGAGATCATCGCGCATATTGCGCCGCCTATTACCTGTGTCTTTGTGGTGGGGGTTTTCTGGCGGCGGGCATCGCCGGCCTCTTCCAGGCTGACGCTGTGGATCGGATCGGGACTGGGGGCGCTGGTGTTTGCGGTCAATAAGATATGGCCGGAGACCTTTTTGGGAAGGGTCCCCTTTATGATGATGGCGTTCTATTTGTTCTGCGCCTGTCTGGTCATGCAGGTATTCTTCTCTTTTGTGTATCCGTGTGAGCGTGTCGTGCCTATCCGGCGTCTGTACTGGAACTCGTTGAGCGAGCCCTTGTCCTGGAAGGGATGGAAGGGTATCGGCAACTACAAATTCCTGTCGCTGGTATTGCTGGTGGCGGTCATCCTATTATTCTACCTCTTTAGATAATATTTATGAATGAACTGACTGACAGGATCGTCTATCTCACGGGTGGGACAAAGGGCATTGGCTTCGAATGCGCGAAGGCCTATAAGGCGGCAGGGGCTACGGTCGTGGCCGTCTCCAATGACCTGGCGTCGGTGGAGAGCTGTAAAATGGCGCTGGGTCTGGAAGACGTGTTGTTAGGGGATGTTTCCAGACAGGAGGACGTCAGGGATACGCTGCGGTACGTACTGAATAAATATGGCCGGATAGACGCCGTGCACAACAACGCGGGTATCGCCTATCCCGCGAAGCCCCTCCACGAGACCACGGGCCGGGAGTGGGACGAGCTTTTCGACGTCAATCTGAAGAGTATGCTCTATACGACCCGTCATGCCTTTGAGGCGCTGCGCGCGACGCGCGGGTGTATCCTGAATACCAGCAGTCTGGTGGGTGAGATAGGACAGGAGGATCACGCCGCGTACAGCGCGACGAAGGGGGCGATGAATGCCCTTACGAGATCGATGGCGCTGGACTATGCACCTTTCGGGATACGGGTGAACGCCGTCGCACCCGCCGGCGTTTGGACGCCGATGCTGCGGGAGTGGAATGCCGCGCAGGAGAACGCGAAGGATATGGAGAAATATCTCGACGGGATACATGCCCTGGGATATTGTCCCGAAGGAGATGTCATAGCCGATGTCTGTGTGTTCCTGCTGTCGGAGCAGGCCAGGTTTGTGACGGGGGCGATCATGCCGGTCAGTGGTGGCGCGGAGCTGGGGTATCGGAGATAAGTTTCTTACCTTAGCGGTGCCCGGGTACAGACCGGGCGGCCCGCCGATGGAAAACATTCCGATAAGACATATCAGCGCGACGGTAAAGGAACCGGAGTTCTCCGGTAGTTTCCATATCCGGAAGGTCGAACATCTGCTGTCCGGGAAGAAAATGGTACAGGAGCTGCACCGGCACAGCTTCTTTTTTGTCCTGGTATTGTCAGAGGCGGCCGGCGAGCACAACATCGACTTCACCCCCTACCCTGTCGGCAATAACTGCGTTTTCTTCACCCGCCCTGGTCAGGTACACCAGCTCTCCCTTGCCAATGGTTCTACAGGTTATATGATGGCGTTCCAGAAGGAATTCTATTCACCGCTGGCGCGGTCGGCCGGCAAAAATTACTTTCTCTTTGAGCCGGATCAGTTGAAGAAGCTGCTGACCCTATTGAATATTATTTTTCAGGAATACAGTGAGAAACAGGAAAGATACCATGAAGTGATCCGGTCTGTCCTCGATGTATTCTTTGTTCAGCTGCTGAGGCAGGGCAGCGTCGGGCGTCACGCCGACTATACGCAGGAGAGGCTCGATGAGCTGCTGGCACTGATCGAGCTCGAAGGCTTGCAGCACAGGCAGGTGGCGTATTATGCGGACAAAATGCATCTCAGCGCCTGGCAGTTGAACGCCATTACGAAGGCGTCTGTGGGCAAGACCTGCTCGGAGCTCGTCACCGACTTTGTCCTGCTGGAGGCGAAGCGCCGTCTTCTGGCGACTTCCGGTCAGATCAATCAGATCGCGGGGCAGCTGGGATTCGAGGACGTGTCCTACTTTATCCGTTTCTTCAGGAAACATACCGGCTATTCACCGGAGGCGTTCCGGAATAAGTTGAGATAAGTCCTGCTCAACTTCAGTTGTGTCCTACATCCGCGGCGGCCGCCGGGAGTAACTTTGCATAAAACAGAAATGGTTATGGAAGACTTTGATGTTATCATCGTCGGCGGCAGTTATTCCGGGCTCGCGGCGGCGATGTCCCTTGGCAGGGCACTGGTCCGGGTATTGGTCATCGACAGCGGGGCGCCCTGTAACAGACAGACCCCTTATTCGCATAATTTTCTCACGCGGGACGGGCAGACCCCGCGGCAGATCGCGACGATCGCCGCACAGCAGGTGAATGAGTATAAGACGGTGACCTTCTTTCGCGGGCTTGCAGCGGCTGGGAGAAGAGTGGCAACGGGTTTTGAGATAGAGGTTGTTTCGGGCGAGTCCTTTCGTGCAGCGCAGCTTGTTTTTGCAACGGGTATCCGGGATATCCTGCCTTCTATTGAAGGGCTCGCTGAGTGCTGGGGTATATCGGTCCTTCATTGTCCTTACTGTCATGGGTATGAGGTCGCGGGTGAGAAGACGGGGATACTCGCGAACGGCGACAGCGCCTTTGAGATGGCTACGCTGATCTCCAACTGGACAAAGGACCTGACCGTTTATGGCTCGGGGCTCGGGGTTGAGCAGGCGGCGCGGCTTGCGGAGCATGGCATTGGGATTGTGGATAAGGAGGTCCGGCGCGTGGAGCATGTCGACGGGTATGTGCAGCATCTTGTTTTTTCCGACGGGTCTACGGCTCCGGTAAAGGCCCTGTACACCCGCAGTCCCTTCGAACAGCACTGTCCGATCCCCGCGGGTCTGGGGTGTGAGCTGACGGAGGAGGGGTATCTCAAAGTGGATGCCTTTCAGGAGACTAGTTTGCCCGGCGTTTATGCCTGCGGCGACAATGCCTCGCGGATGCGGACCGTCGCTCATGCGGTGGCGGCGGGGACAATGACTGGAATAGCGATCAGCAGGAAAATGATCTTTGCCAATTTTTAAAACAGAGTAATGAAGATCATCATCGTCGGTGCCTCTGGCACCATGGGAAAATATCTTGCCGGGTCTTTCGAAAAAGACCACGAGATAGTGCGGGCCGGCTCCAGCAGCGGCGACGTACGTGTCGATATCACTTCACCCGATTCGATAGAGAACATGTACAGACAGGCCGGCGATTTTGACGCGCTGATCTGTACGGCCGGCCCCACCTGGGTCGGCCCCTGGAAGAATATGACGCATAAAGAATTCCGAAAGGGTATCGAAGGCAAGCTGTTCGGGCAGATCAATCTGGTCCTGATCGGGCAGCACTATATCCGGCCCAAAGGTTCATTTACCCTGATCACGGGCGCTCTGGCCCAGGATCCCGTGCTGAACTTCTCCAATGCGTCGGCGGCCAACGGGGCGGTAGAGGGCTTTGTGCGGGCGGCGGCGATCGAACTGAGTGAAGGGGTCCGTGTCAATGCCGTGAGCCCTGGCGTCATCGAGGACTCCCCACAGTATTTTCCATTCTTTCCGGGCGAGATACCCGTGAGTATGAAGCATCTTGAATATGGCTTTCGCAAGAGCGTGTTCGGGGCCGGGACGGGGCAGGTGATCAGGGTGGTGTAGTGGCGGCTGCGACTGGTCGGAGCGCGCCAGGCTTGGGCGCAGGTTACCTCAACGGGAGCGCGGCGATAACTTCCCAGCCGCTGTCGGCGAGGCGCAGCAGCGAAAGGGCCTGGGCTTCGAATGACGCGTGGTATTGCCGGTTGGAAAAATGTGCCCAGGCGGTGGGGAAATCCGCTTTGCGCAGGTCTCTGTTCGCGATTGTGATATGCGGATGGAAGGGTCGCTGGTCGGGTTTGACGGGCAACTGATTCCTTCTGAGTAGTTCGTCTTCCGTGTAGCTCCTTAATTGGTGGAGCGGCTCGTTGGGCTCCACCCGCACATAGATAACGCGCGGGGCAAAGGCTCCGAAATTCTGCAGGTTAACCGGGAATGGATCGCTTTTGCTGGCGGCGCGGCCCATCACATCGATCAGTGGCTGTTCCAGGCTTTCAGGCATATGCCACGGCGGAATGATCGTTATATGCGCCGGTGACCGCATCGCCACGCGGCAGTTGAAATGCCGAAGCATATAGTTCTTCCATTCCAGCACCTGCCGGTTGATCTCATCAGGAGTGAGTATGGCAATGAAATACATTTCGGTCTAAAGATACCTCAACCAGGCCCTTTCTTTATGGCTTTCCTTGTATCGGCCGTACCATTTGCACAGCGGGTACATGATCACTACCACGCCGATCCAGACAAGGTAGATGCCCCAGAGAGGAAACTGGAATGGCATTGCGAACGATAAGAAGTGAATGACGTACAGATGGATCAAAAAATAGAATAACGGGGTCTTGCCGTATGTGCTGACCGTGTCTGTCAATTTGCTCCTTGTATCCTGCAGGGTCGAAAGTATCAGGAACATCAGCCCCAGGAACACCAGGCAAAAATCCAGCGAGGGCGGGTATTTGGTGAGGTTGATGAAGGAGAGAAAGGTAAACAGTCCGCTTGTCTGGTGCGACCAGGGCAGGGAGTCTCCGTAGACATTGATAAAACGTAAGACGACGAAGAGGGTGAGGACAGCGGCGCCGATCTTTAAGAATATTTGCCTGCGCGACTCCAGTTCGAACAGGCGCCCGCACGCAAATCCAACCAGCATGATCCCAAGCCAGGGGATCGGCGGATAGCCCATGATGAATAGCCGTTCCCCAAGCGGAAAGGTCGCAGGCGCAAACAACGGCATCAGCGCCCTTTTGAAGAATGAGCCCTCGCCGCCGGGGACCAGTGGCGCAAGATTGTGAAGAAAGATAATAACCAGTCCGATGGCGGCGATCGTTCGCGTTGAGCAGCGGATGAGCAGCGAAAGAATGATGAATCCGACGCCGATGGTCGAGATCACCTCGAAGATGAATAGCTTGAAGTGTACGTCAAAAAAGATCCCAAAATTGACAAGGGTGAATTCGAGAACGACCAGCCACAGACCGCGGGTAAGCAGAAATTTTCGGGTAGCTTTGACGTCGTTCTGCTTTTTCATGGAAAGGAACACGGATACCCCCGAGAGAAATACGAATGTCGGGGCGCATAAATGGGTTATCCACCGGGTAAAGAATAGTATTGCCGTGGTGGTACTCAGGTCCGTCGGCTTCCGGATGATGGCGGTCGTATGCATGATATCCCTGACATGGTCAAGGGCCATGATGACCATCACGATGCCTCTCATAAAGTCGATGCTATAGATCCTTTTCATTGGCTATTCCTTCTAAATTACTGATCCATTTTTGGTTTTTTACCGTAAACGCGATAATTATTGCGATGCCGCTGAACGCCAGCGCGTCGAATGCGCTCGCCGGCAGGTTGCCCCGATTGACCGTGGGCTGCGCTATGGCGGAAGGAAGGTGCACCATCCAAAACCACAGAAATATCATCAGCCCCAGTAGCAGGGATACCGCGCGTATGCGTATGCCCAGCGCTATCGCGACACCGGCGGCGACCAGCGCAACCCCCGCAAAATATACCCAGAATAAATGGTCGGGACCGTCCCCTGCGCACGACCCTGCCACAACAAAAGCTCCGCCGCACAGGGCGATCTCCTTCAGTGGCGTTGCCCAGAGACCCAGATGGTAAATCTTATTGGGCTCCGATATCAGCTCGTAGCTAAGGTGAGTGGTAAGGAATAGTGTCATGAAAACAGCTCCCAGTACCAGGGCCGCCCTCTTCGCAAATTTTTTCGTGAAAAGGAGGGCAGCCGTGCCGATAAGGTAAAGACCGAAAAGCCATGCGAACACGCGGAGAAAGGGCAGGTGGTTTTGGTAGGGGGAAAAGAAGACATCCCGGAAAGTTCCGAAGTACAGCTGCTGGATGCCGTAGACCATAAGAGCACAAGAGTAGAACGCCCTTCCGGTAGTTATCAGGTAATTCATTGGATAAATTTATTGTCTGTCCTGGAAGTCCGTGTGGCCTTTCGGCCAACTCCGGATATACTCGTCGTCGGTAGTTGGCCGTCAAATCCTGTCGTTGGTCTAAAATGTCCTGGTTTGAGGCGCTATTTTGTAAATTCGTTAATGCTGAAGCCCAACAGAGAGGTCGTCTTCAATCTGATTTTCTGGCTGCTCTACTTTTTCTACGAGTGGTTTGGTCTTGCCGCTCTTTCCGGGGATTATGGGAGCTATTTCATCAATGCTTGTATGGCATTGCCGCTGTCGTTTGTGATCTCGTATCTCACTGTCAACATTTATATAAAGCGGTATTATAATAAGGGGCTGAAGCTGGAGTTCTGGGTCTTTCAGATCCTTACGTCCCTTATTCTGCTGCTTATCCGGAGAAACATCAACTATTACTTCATTTATCCGCGGTATTTTCCCTTTGCCCGCAGAGTGCCTCTTTACTCGTTTGGCAAACTGATCGTCGAACTGGTAAACCTGTATCTCATAACCGGCGTATATGCGCTGTTCTATTTCGTCCGGTCCTGGTATGAGGAACGGCAGAGGGCGCAGAGCCTGCTGCAGGAAAAGACCTTCGCGGAACTGGAACTCCTGAAATCACAGGTCCAGCCGCATTTCATCTTCAATGCGCTGAATAATATCTATTCTACCGCGCTCAGGACCAGTCCCGAAACGGCCCGCCTGGTCTCGCATCTATCCAGTTTTCTCAACTACAACCTCTATGAGTCCCGACAGGGTGTCGTCACGCTGACGGCCGAGATCGCCTATATCAGGCACTATCTGGAGCTTCAGAAGAACCGGTATGGGGATAAGATGGACGCTTCGATAAATATTTACGACGAAATTAGCGACCTTTATATAGCTCCCCTGCTGTTGTTGCCGCTGGTCGAGAACAGCATAAAGCACGGCATAGCGAACTCCATCGACCCTGGCTGGATAAGAGTAGACGTTTCGAAACAACAAAACCATTTTTCGATCAAGATCGAGAATAGTATCGAGGAAGGAGAGGGGCTGGAAAAAGGCGGCAATGGAGGCATCGGGATGCTGAACGTCCAAAAAAGGCTTCAGCTGCTCTATCCCGACGCGCACGAGTTCAAGATTGTCCTGGAGCCTCATTCCTATCTGGTGGTATTAAAAATAAAGACCTCCAAATGATCAGAACGGTCGTAATCGATGACGAACAGCCCGCGAGGGAGCTGATACTGCTGCATCTTTCCAGCCTGCGGGATTTTGAGGTCGTAGCCACCTTCGACAACGCGCTGGACGCGTTCAGCTATCTGCAAAGGAATGTCGTCGACCTGATCTTTCTGGACATCCAGATGCCCCGGGTTTCCGGTCTCGAGCTGATCCGGGGGCTAAAGGTCTGTCCCAGGGTAATTCTTACAACGGCCTACCGGGAATATGCGGTCGAAGCTTTTGAGCTGGAAGTAATGGACTATCTGGTCAAGCCGATTACGCAGGAGCGCTTTATGAAGGCCATATCGAGGTTTACCTTTGCACAGGCGGAAAGACCCGCCGTCGAAAGCAGCTGGGACTCGGCATATATCTTTTTGAAGGCGGGAAAGGGGCTGACGAAGATCTATCTGAAAGACATCCTGTATATCGAGGGGCTTCGTGATTTTATCAGGGTCCATACGGCCGAGCGGGTCTTCGTCGCCTCTGAAAGACTTAGCTATATGGAGGAGAAGCTGCCGGAAAAGCAGTTTGCCCGGGTCCACAAGTCTTTTATCGTGGCGCTGGGGAAGATCAATAGTCTTCAGGCCGAGCAGGTGATGGTCGGTGCGGTGGCGATACCCATCGGGAGGGTGTTCAAGAATGAATTTTTAAAGAAGGTGCTGCCGGCCGGCGGTGACAAAAAATAGATATTTTTGGGTATGAACGGCCAATATAGAAAAGACATTCATCCGGGACTGGAAGTTGCTGTAATTCTCAAGAAGGATCAGCGAAGCGGCAAACTGACCTATGGCATCGTAAAGGATATTCTGACCTCTGCGGCTTATCATTCGAGGGGTATAAAGGTCAGGCTGGAGGATGGGCAGGTCGGGAGGGTGGCGGAGACGGATGTGGTCGATCCGGATGAGGATTAAATTGGTTACGCGCTGGAGCATTAGTCCTTCTCAAGGATCCGCCGGAGGTAGTTGACCTGGCCGAGGTGATAGTCCGGATGCGCCAGCAGGCGTACTATTACATAACTATTGGAGTTGTTTGCGTCGTCGAACGGTATCGGGTATGCTGCGTCCATTTGCTCCGGGGGAATGGCGTTGATCGCCGCCCTGACCATGGGGATGGCCGCTTCCAGCTGAGCTACAAGATCCTTTCTCGCCACGCCTTTCTGGGAAAATTCGAGGTCGCGGTTGCGGATATATCCGGTGTGTGAGATGAGGGCCCCGAAGAAATGGTTCAAGCCCCCGATGATATGGAGTGTGAGGTTACCGGCCGAATTTTTGACAGTCCCCAGTGTTTTCCAGAGATCTTCTTCCTTTTTGAAAAGGTTGACCTCTTCGATCAGTTTGAGGAGGTCTTTTTCGTAGAAGTTGGCGAGTAGTTGGTTTAGCATATGGTTGGTTTTGTTCTGTTCAGGTGGTTTATTTTATCCGCATGGTTTATTCTATCCAGATCGTTTGCGTGAAGGCGCCGTTGGCCGCGATGTCCC
>Ga0068853_100002427_pt1 | contig 13935 bp, 6 predicted proteins | sample KBSCornC32_FD_65655 | JGI IMG/M metagenome (GOLD analysis project Ga0068853, IMG submission 65655) | Corn rhizosphere microbial communities from Kellogg Biological Station, Michigan, USA - KBS Corn C3-2 | ecosystem: Host-associated > Plants > Roots > Rhizosphere > Soil ... | reverse complement strand
GGGGCGGCGATCGTCGCCTGCGATGACGAATTCGTGCTGTGGGTCAACGGTCAGAAAGTCGGCCAGGGGGGCGGCCAGAAAAGTTTTCTCTTCAACCTGAACGGCATCGTCGGCCGCGGGACCAACGTCTTCGCCGTCGAAGCCACGAACAAATCGGGCAGGGCTGGCTTATTCGTCGACGCCGAAATCCGCGGACAGGGAGGCCATCGTATTCCCTGCGACACAGGGGCCGAATGGTTGGCCACCCGCGACGCTCCGCAGGGAGACGCCTGGCTCAAACCTCATTTTGACGACGCGAAATGGAAGGCTGTCAAAGTCATCGCCGGCCATGCCGAATCCCCTTGGAAGGAAATCGCGTTCACGTTCGGCGATCTCGACCGATTCCAATTGCCCCCCGGTTTTGAAATCAAGCGCATCGCAGAAAAGGAGCTGGTCGGGTCACTCGTCTCGATGACCTGGGGGAACCGTGGCCGGCTGATCGCCTGTGCCGAACGAAAGTCACCCGTCAGCGTCATCGACAGCGACAGCGACGGCACGTACGACAAAATAATCGAGTACACCGACAAGCTCAAGAATTGCCAGGGGCTGTGCGTGGTCGGCGACGACTTGTACGCCGTGGGAGACGGACCTTCCGGCCCGGGACTGTATCGTCTTCCCGATCGCGATCACGACGACAAGGCCGACGAAATCGTATTGCTCAATAAGCCCAAAGGGGGCATGGGCGAGCACGGTCCGCACGACGTCGTCCTGGGCCCCGATGGCTGGCTGTATCACAACCTGGGCAACCACGCCTGGATCCAGCAAACGCCCGAGCTCACTTCGCCCTGCCGGAACTGGGAGGAAGGCAACCTGCTCGAACCCGCGTTCGAAGATGCCGGTGGCCACGCCGTGGGAATCAAGGCCCCCGGCGGCACGATCTGGCGGTTCTCTCCCGACGGCAAGAAATGGTGGGCCGAAACGACTGGCTTCCGCAATCATTACGATATCTGCTTCAACCAGCAGGGAGACCTGTTCACGTTCGACAGCGACATGGAGTGGGACGTGAACCTGCCCTGGTATCGCGCGGTGCGCATCAATCATTGCATTCCGGGCGCCGAGTTCGGCTGGCGCAGCGGCGCCAAGATCTGGCCCGATAATTATTTTGATTCGCTGCCGACGACCGTCGACATCGGCCGCGGGTCACCGACCGGCGTCGTCTTTTACGAGCATACGCAATTTCCTGAAAAGTACCGCGGAGCGATGCTCAACTGCGACTGGTCGATGGGACGGATCATCGTCGGCTATCTCGAACATGACGGCGCGACGTACAAAGGCAAATGGGACAACCTCGTTACCGGCAATCCGCTCAACGTGTCCGACATCGAAGTCGACCGAGACGGTTCGATCGTGTTCTGCACCGGTGGCCGCAATACCGAAGGGGGAATTTATCGCGTCAGTTATACGGCCGGTGCTGGGAGATTCCCGAAAGCCCCAGCCACGGCAACTCTGGACGATGCGCTCGCTTTGCCCCAGCCGCAAGCCGGCTGGTCGCGGGAGTTGGCCGCCGGTATCAAGTCGAAACTGGGAGACGGCTGGGCCGGGGGACTCACGAAAGCCGTCAAAACCGGCTCGCCAGCCCAGAAGGTGCGGGCCCTCACGCTGTTGACCCAATTGGGCCCCAAACCGGATGGCAGACTGCTGATTGACGCGGCCGGCGACGCCGACGCTTCGGTCCGCCAGTTCGCCGTGCTGCTGCTGGGAGATCATCCCACGCCCGAAACTGCGGCGGCGCTCACGAAACTCCTGGGCGATAAAAGCCCGCTCGTCGCCCGCCGTGCCTGCGAAGCGTTCGTCCGCTCGGGACTCGAAGCTCCGGTCGACCCGATCGTGAAGCTCTTGTCCAGTGACGACCGGTGGTTGCGGTTCGCGGCGCGACTCGTACTGGAACGAATCCCTGTGCAGAACTGGAAGGCGACCGTGCTTGCTCATCAGGACCCGAAGGTCGTGCTGTTGGGTCTGCTGGCATTGCACCGTACGGCCAGCAGTGGATTGTCTGCCGAGGATGCCGCGAAAACATTGGAAGCGATGACTCCCAGCGACGCGGGACAATTGATGGATTGGACTCGCATGCTGCAATTGACGCTCTTGCGTGGCGGACCGTCGGTCGTGACCGCCAGATTGCACGAGCGGATATCGACCGCGTACGCCCAATCCGCCGCGTCTCCCTCGCGGCGGGTGGCTGTCATGAATGGCGTCGGTGTGACGCCGATCGGCGTCACGGCCGAATTGGCCCGGCTCGTCGCCGTCGCGCAGGTGCCGCTCACATCGGCCCTGGTCGCCGAGCTCGATCGCAAGCCGGGAAGCCCACAGGAACAGATTCACTACGCGCTGTGCCTGCGCTATCTCAAGACCGGCTGGACGCTCGATCTCAAGAAGCGGTATCTCGACTGGTACGAAACGACGAAGGACCTGGAGGGAGGCAACAGCCTGCAGGGGTATTTGAAGAACATCGTCACGGGAACTCTGGAGATCTACACTCCCGAAGAACGCAAAGAGCTGATCCTGGCCTGGAAAGAGCGGCCCCATGCGACGCGCGTGGTGCTCGGGGCCAGCCAGCCCGATCAAGTCCGCGACTTCGAGCAGGTCGTCGCCAGGTTGCTGACAGACGTCGAGAAAGATCCTGCCGCCGGCGGACACGAAATGCTCTCGCTGACGATCGACGCCCTCAGCAAGAGCGCGGCGGCCGGATCGCAGGCGCTACTGCGAAAGCTGTTCGACGAGAACGCCGATCGCCGCGATCTTTTGGCACGGGCCATCGCCAAACATCCGGTTACAGAGAACGTCCCCTATCTCGAGCGGGCCATCGCTTCCACCGATAAGACGACGATGCAGGTGTGCATTGCTGCGCTGAGCACCGCCGATTACAAGCCAGTCAAACCCGACGAAATCCGCAACCTGATCCTGGCGGGATTGAAACTGGGAAATGAAGGGGGCAAGGCCGTCGTGGGCTTGTTGGGCAAATGGACCGGCAGCGCTCCCGAAAAGAGAGGCGATGTGGCCGCAGCGATTGTGCATTACCAGAAATGGTTCAGCGCGAAATATCCCGACGAGCCGGCCCCCGAATTGGCCGTGACCGACACGGGGAAGACCAAATACACCGTCGACCAGCTCGTCGAATTCCTCGACAAGAACCCGCTGGCTGCCAAAGGCGACGCGGCCCGTGGTCGCGAGGTGTTTGCCAAGGCCAATTGCCTCAAATGCCACCGCTTCCTGAAAGAAGGCGAAGGCGTCGGCCCCGACCTGACTTCGATCCGTCGGCGGTTTCAGAAAAAGGAAATCGTCGAGTCGGTGCTGTTGCCGTCGCAGGTTATCTCCGATCAATACACGGCCATCACAGTCGTGACGACCGACGGCCTCGTGCACACCGGCATGCCGCTGCCCAATCCCGGTTCCAAGAACCTTTTGCTGCTATTATCAGATGCGACGAAGCTGGAGATTCCCGCCGACAAGGTCGAAGAAAAGGCCAAAGCCAAGGTCTCGGTGATGCCGGAAGGACTGTTCAAAGACCTGTCGCTGGAACAGATCGCCGACCTGTTCGCGTTTCTGGAAACCAGCAAGAGCAATCCAGAGCCGGCGGCCTCGGCGGGTAAGTGATTTGAGCAGTGTAGATGGGGTTTCTCCGAAACCCACGTGACGCGAAACGAGCAACCATTCATTCGAACACCATACGCGACGCTTGACCTCGCCAAGCCCCTTACATTGGGGTTCTCAGGGATCCCGGACTATCGCTCATGCGAGTTTCTTAGATCATCGATCGACCACTGTCACGCGGGTTTTGGAAAAACCCGGCTACACTTTGAGGCCACTCGACAAGGCGAGACAACATGCAAACAGACGGCGACCACGAAGACCTATTGGACGAAGTGCGGCTGTTTCTCGAAGAGCTCTGTTGCGACCTGTGCCGGTTCGAACACGTCGCCGCCGGCCTGGCCGGATTGGACGTCAACATTCTGCGCGAGTACTACCTCGGCCGGCCGGGGGCGTTTGCCGATTTGCGGGTCGAACCCAAGGGGCAAGCGCCGTATTTTCTCGAAGTCAAATATCGCTATCCCTCGGCGCAGATCGTTCGTCACCTCGCGCGCAAATACGACCGCGATGCGCTCAAGCCGTTGGCCGGATTGCGATTGATCGTGCTGATCGATCGGGAGGGACGTGACGACTGGGAGTCTCTTAAGCACGAGATCCGGTCCGTCATCCATCCCGATCTGCAACTCGAAATCTGGAGCGAAGAAACCGTTTCCAAGCTCGTCAAAGATCGCTTCCATGTCACCATCGAGGCGCCGACGGAATCGAGTTTTCTCAAAGTCCGCGAAGTGATCAACCAGGCCAAGGCCGCCTATGCCTTCGGCGATCAATGGGCCAACACCCCGCTGCAACCGTTGCAGGCTGCCCTGTTGTGGCAGTTTGGTTCGTGGTACCTGCGCGAACGACGGCAGTCGAACGTGCTGGACGCCCGGGCGATCCTGCCGCCGGGGCTCTACCCGCGGGTCGTCGTCGTCATGGGCGATCTTTGCTCATTTTCGAGCTATGTGCGCGACACACCGGACGAGCGCATTTCCAGGCAGGCGCTGACGTCATTCTATTCGCGGGCCCGCTACCAGATCATCAACAACGGCGGGATGCTGTATCAATTCGTCGGCGACGAGGTGGTCGCCCTGTACGGTCTGCCCGGCGCCCCGGCCAGCTATGTGCAGGACGCGCTCGACACGGCACGGGCGCTGGCCGATATCGGCAACTCGGTCTCGCATCACTGGCAGCGCCACATCGACCGCTTGCAGACGGCGAGCGGACTGCACATGGGGATGGCGATCGGCGATTTGCAGGTCGTCTCGTTGCAGCCGTTTGGACGCACGCACATGGGGGTCGTCGGCGACGTGATCAACATGTCGGCCCGCCTCATGAGCGTCGCCGGTCCCAGCGAGATCAACGTGAGTAACTCGCTGTTCTGCGAGCTCAGCGAAAGCCAACAGTCAGAATTCCACGAAATCGAACCGGTCGACGCCAAAAACCTGGGACGGATCAAAGCCTGGAAGACGATCGCGGCGCACGCAATTGCGAAGTAGTGTCGCCGGGTTTTTCCAAAACCCGCGTGAAATTGTTCGAGCAACTGTCTATCCGGCTAACATGAGCGACAGTTCGGGCCATCGTTCGCCATTATCGTACGTCAAAGTCTAGTTTTTGGGATCAGTGGAAAAAGCAGAACGGAATCACGAAACAAACCAATGAGTGAATATCAACGCGTGGCCTTCCGGGCTATCGACGGCCCCGTCAGCAAAGTGAACCTCTCCTATATGGAGCGGCAGTCATCTCGGGCAGAAATCACCCCGTGGTCATTCGACAACGAATACAACTACGGCGACTTTCGCGGCAATGCTCCCGAGATGTTGCGCCGTGGTTACGACTTGCATGTCCATTACGCAAATTTTGGAACGCGCAGCCTGTTCATTCGCTTCCCGCACGGCTTGCCGAACGCAAAGTCTGCCGAGCCCTACTTCATCAAAGATTCGCTGAAATTCATCAAGGACAAACTGGGGCCGGGCAGAATCCTCTGTATCGACCCATTTTATGAATCCGACGAACTGGATGAGTTATGGGAATTCGACGACATCATTGATCGCTTGATACCGCTCCGAGCCGAAATCCTCGATGGGGATCTGAGACCACTGTATTTGGCTCACTTGGCCATGGCGGTCGATTCGAACCATGATCCCGAGGAAACACGGGAAGGTCCGAACCCTGTGGGTCTGGGAGAACTTTCGGACGCTCAGCGGGCATTGTGCGAATTCTATGGTTTGGATGACTCGTTGATCGCTGCGGCGGCGGAGGGCAGTCCATCACGGCCGAAACACGACGACCCGCGAAACCAGCACGCGAGTTGGATTGCGAGCCAATCGGCAGCAACCAAAGATGCCTGGCTTGTCGAGTTGTTGTCAGATCCTCATTCGACCGTCAAAAGCGAAATTCTCGCAAAGTTCAATAAAGGCCGTCATGCGCCGGCTTGGCCAACCGTCGAACGCAGTCGGACGATTTCCGAATTGCGATCGGCGGCCGACGAACTTGAACAGAAGGCGGATCTCAAGGCGGCCGAGAAGTCCGCCCGCGAGAGAGCGAAGAGGCTCGCCAGGATGGCGGCTGATCCACAAACGTTTCTTCGCGAAACGGAACAACTCGTGGCAGAACGATCGCAACAGTCCTACCGCCAAATCGGCAAGCTCCTGGTGGAGCTGCGCGAGGCGTTGGCCGGCACGGCACAATCTGGCTTGGCAGAAAAGCACGCCCAAAAACTGAAGAAGGAGAATCCCACGCTCCGAATGCTGGCCGCAGAATTGCGGCGCGAGGGTTTGCTCGCGAAATAAGCGGCGTCGGCGGGTTCATCCCCATGACCCGGATAGTCGCTCACGGTAGCGTTAGAGACAGTTGATCCAACGTCTTCACGCGGGTTTCTGAGAAACCCGGCTACACCACGCTATTCGTCGTATTTGAGCAGGAACTTCGGGTTGATCGCCTTGAAGCTCAGGCGGCCGCCGAGTTCGTCGTCGTATTCTTCGGCCAGCGGGCGCAAGATGACCCCTTCCCGTTGTACTTTCGGATTGAGCACACTGGTGCCTTCCGAGAAGGCGATCAGCGAATCGACCGTGTGATCGAGCACGATGCTGCCAAGCTGCGGCACGGGCACAAGCAGCATCTCCTCCAGAACCTGTAACATCTCTGCGTGATCGACGAGCTTGTGGGCTTCTACGTTCAAGACGTTGAAGACATAGAGCGTGACCGCGGTCAGCGCATATTTGTTCTTCTGGATACCGGGGCCGATCACCTCGGCCTGAATCGCCATATCGAAACCATGCCGGCTGCGGGCCTCGCGCAGCTTTTCCTCCAGTTTCAACGAGCGGGCCAGCCGCGCGAGCGCGTTCGAGTCGTCGGTCTCGTCCATCCAGAGGTTGCGGCTGCAGATGCCGAATTCTCCGTGGCGAATGAAAGCGGTAAACGACGTGCCGTCGAGCTTCTCGGTCACGTAAAATGTCTTGCCGCGGTTCCGCTCCAGGACGTTCTCCAGCACCTGCACGCGCGTTTCGTCGGTCTTAGGCAGGAAGCCGGGGAAACCTCCCTTCACCTTACCGCTCATTCCCACCGGGATCGGCGGCTCCCATTTGCAGATATTCAGCAGGTCGGTGACATCGGCGCCTTCGTCGGTCGGAGCACCGGGCGGAAGTATCGAAAGCGGGAAGCAAATTCCCTGAGATACCTGGCCGCGCAGTTTGACTGTCTTGATGCGAAAGCCGGCGGGAAGCACCAACTGGTCTGTCGCGTCGATTTGAGCGGGTTTGAAGCAGTTCGAGCGCAGGAACTCAAATTCCGGCCGCTCGGGCAAGAGTGAATCAATTTCGCAGTAGACGACCTGATCGCCCGGCCTGTGGTCGCCCTTTTTTACAACGACCCACCAGCCCAGGACGCGAATCCTTTCGATGGCGTCGGCGTTGGTAATCGGCTCGACTGCCTTCGCAGTCTGGATGCTGGCAAGTTTGCGCATGGATGACCTTTACTCGCCGGGGACAGAAGACGAGAAGATGCCCACGGATGGCAGGGCAATACCACGGATCTTTTGACTCGATCAAACTGCCGATGGAATTCGATCACTTCAGGACAGCCCACGGGGCAATGAGGTTCGCAGTTTCAATCTTTTAGCTCCACTCCGCATCGTCCGCCGGTTCGTGTCCAAAGGGGCAGTCCTTCAGCGGCTCGGTGCCGAACCACAGGATGTTTCCGTCGGGATCCTTGATCTTCATCTCCAAAGCAAACGTCTGGTTCGTCGGTCGCTGAACCACCTTGATCCGGCCGCTCGATTGGATTTGCTGCCAGAGCGCCCGCAGGCCTGAGGTCCCGATCCAGACGCATCCAGGGGCCCCCGGTGCGAAGCTCTGCAACATGATCGCGTGGCCGTCGCGTGAGACCGACGCGATCTGCGGCGGGTTGGCGCCGCCGGTCCAGTCGCACTGGAAGTCGAGCATCTCGCAGTAAAACCGGATGCTCACCGGCACGTTTGCAACGGCCAGGACGGGGATCGTGTTCTCGACGACATCACGCGGGGCTGCGGTCATTTGCGTATGCTAATCTGGATGGGCCTTGAACATCCAGCCGCTGAATCGAACGGCCGTGGCCCTGACGCCGGCGAAAACACCATCCGAAACCGTGGAACGGGTGGCACACGAGTCATCCCTCGGTTAGCATGTAATTCGAATTCTCTACGGCTATTCCGCCCGCGTCGAGGTGAAATCATGGGTGCACAGTCGTCTTATACCGCAATGGCTCCCGTCCCCGAGCCCGTCGAGGCGTCGCCGTTTGCCGAAATTCTGGCGCAATTTTCCGAAAGAACGCGGGCCTCGACTCTCAAGCGGCTGCGGCTCGTGCGGCCAAATGACCGGGCCTGGCGACCCAAAGATGGCCTCTTGAGTTTCGCCGACATCCTGACGCACCTGGTGCACGCAGATCGCTGGCTGATTAATCTTCTCGATGGAACCGAAGCAGGTGAGGTTGAGTCGATTGCGGGACTGGGAAAGCCCGGCGAGTGGGACAGGCTTATGGAAGCCCTGGTTTCCCTGGGGGCCGAGCGGACGCGACGATTTGCCGCACTGACCGACCACGACCTCTTCGAGCGCGAGATTACCATTAACGGCAACGGGGTCTTGCCGCTGCCGCAATTTCTCATGCGCTACTGCCTCGATCACGAGATACAGCTCCGCGGCTCGCTGCAACTGGCGCTCAAGCTGCGGTACAAGTGAATCAGCGGTCCAAGTGAACTTAATGTCCCCTTCCGCAATGCGCAGTGCAGCGATCGTCCGATGGGTTGTCTTTTCCCATCTTGCTGCTGTCGCCGTTTGCCTGTCGTGTTCATTGGCCGACCGTGGACTACTCGTCAACCCCAGCGTTTCGCGCGCATTTTTCCGGTACTGCGGCTGGCTGTTGCTCCCTGCTTTGCTTGCCTGGCCCGTGTGCCCGGTTACGCTCGTTGTGTCGATCGCCCACGGTCGCGTTTCAACGCGGTCTGGCGCCACAGGTCTCGTCGCGGAATTCCTGTTGTCCCTCACACAGTTTTTCATGCTGCTTCCGGGCTATCAATGATGTATCGGAAACCCTATGCAGACCACATTGCTGCTACTCGCTCTGTTGCCGCTGACGGCCGATGACGATCTGTATGGTCCGCCGTGGGGGGCTAATCATCACGCCACCGATGTGCCACGGAGTCGACGAGCCGTGGTTTCCGGCCCTCGGGCAGAATACGTCGTCGAGCAAGGCGGGACGATGGACGGCAGGAATTGCCGCACCCCGCACGGAGTCTGGCAGCCCTTTCAGCAGACCTGGGAATCGAACCGGCTCGTGCGCATCGACAATATCGGAGAAAAAAACGTCGTTAATCCCTGGCTCTCCAACGGTCGCAACGATTTCCGCAGCCTCAAGGAAATCGTCGACCGCGCCGTCACACCGCAGATGTCCGACAAAGACAAAGCGATGGCCCTGTGGTGGCAGGAAGTCCAGTATCGCTTTCACTACGAAGGAGACAACAACGAGCTGTCGAGCCCTGTCAAGGTATTCAACGTGTATGGACACAACACGTGCGGCAACGACTCGATCTGCCTGGCCGGCCAGTGGAAGCAGGCCGGGCTGAAAGTCGCTCCGGCCCGTGTCGTCGGACACTGCATTACGCAGGTCTTCTTTGACGGCGGCTGGCACCTGTTCGACGGCGACATGCAGTCGATCTATCTGCTGCGCGACAACGAGACGATCGCCGGCGAACAGGATCTCGTGCGCGATCACGATCTGGTGAAGCGCACGCATACGCAGGGCATTCTACAACCCGATCGCCGCACAGGAGACGAATGGGAGTCCTCTATTTTTGTCTTCGAGGGCGAAGTCGCCGGCGACCGCAATGCCGATGGTTCGACCGCCATGATCATGACGCTGCGGCCCGGCGAAGCGTTGGAATGGCGCTGGGACCATTTGCAGCCCATCAAATATCACGGCGGCGGCCCGCCTCGTTTTCCCGATCGCATTTGCAATGGGCGCTGGATCTATCGCCCGGACTTCACCAAAACCGTTTGGCGCGATGGAGCGACGCTGGTCGAGAATATTAAGCAAGGCAAAGACGGCATCTCGGCCGAGGAAGGCCAAACCGGAACGATCACCTGGACCATGCGCAGCCCCTACGTTTTCGTCGGAGGGAAACTCGAGGTCGCCGGGAAGGACGTGAAGCTGTCCATTTCGTGGGACGGTAAAACGTGGGAGGAGACCGACGGTTACCTGGACGGAAAATTCCCGTCCCAGGGAACGGCGCGCTACGTTTATCATGTGAGGTGCCAGCTTGCTGGCTCCGCCCGCCTGTACTCGCTCGAGATCAAGAACGACTTGCAGATGGCTCCTCTCACCTTGCCGGAGATGGTCATTGGCAAGAACAAGTTCGTTTACACCGACGAGTCGCCGGAAGAGAGCCGCGTGCTGATCACGCACGAATGGGTCGAGCGCTCGGCCTCCCGGCCGCCCGAAGCTCCGCCAGAGGCGCTGTTTCCCACGGATAGCGGAGAAACCAACGGGACCGATTTCGTCTTCCGCTGGAAGCCCGCCGCCGACGCGATCGCCGACTATCACTTCGAGCTCTCGTCGCATCGCGATATGCGCTGGCCGCTGTCGATGAGCTTCGCCAAGCTCATCTCGCGCACGGCCGACGCAGGTCAGGCACGTTACACGCTCGATGCTCCCGGCAGTTTGAATCCCGATGTCACGTATTTCTGGCATGTCCGCGCGCAGGACGGTCAAGGAGTATGGGGCCCCTGGAGCAAGACCTGGAGTTTCACCCCTCGCGGGCCGGGAGTGCCATTAAATGTAGCGATCAAATTCGCCGAGGGACCAGACGGGAAAACCGGCGTCCTCGAATGGAAAGGCAATCCGCGGGGGCGAGCGCCGGTGGCGTATCGCGTCTATGCCAGCGACGAGAAGGGCTTTTCGGTCAGCGACAAGCCCTATGAGGTTTCTGTTGGCATCTCGAAAGAACTGCCGCTCAAGCTTCCCGGAAATTTCGTCGCGGAAGTTCACACGACCAGCCTGCCCGTCCTGGCCGGCCAGGCACCGCTCACCGCAGCCGGACTTCGGCCGGTGAACAAGGCCTTCTACCGCGTGGTGGCGGTTGACGCCGCAGGCAAACGCAGCGGCCCTTCCGACTATGTCGCGGCCCCCCGGCCATTCCTCTTCGGCCAGCAGTCGAAGCCAGCGATGAAAGGGCAGGAATTCAGCGCTGAAGTCGCGACGATCCGTTCGCTCGGCGATTTGAGGATGCGGGTCGTCGGCGGCAAAGAGACCACGAATTTCTGGGACATCGAACGGCCCCGGTTCCGCATCGAACGCGGGCCCGCCTGGCTCAAGATCGACGTGACGACCGGAAAGCTGACCGGAACCCCCGACGCTGGCGGAAAGGCGGAAGCCGTGGTGGGCGTGACGCTGGAACGCGAAAAGCGGCAACTCGACGGCGATGCGCTCAAGTGGGGTGTCGAAAAAATCGTCACCGCCGGCACCGCAGAAGTGGGTAGCACGACCCGGAGTTTCGTCATCGACGTGCAGCCGTAAGCTGGTTTTGGCAAACAGCCGACCGCAGGTCGGTCCGGACTCGGGTGGCCCAACCGTGTGCGAAGCACCCGTCGGGTCCCGACGTACGTCGGGACAAGAAGCCGCGCCATGCGGATACGATCGGCCAGAACCCGATCAATTTTGCAGTTCCTGCGCTCTACGCATTGGAATGCGATTGATCGCGTACGATGCCCCGGCGCCATCATTCTGCCTATCCGAATGCTTCCTTCTCCCCTTTGGAGATCGTCTCAAATTCCGTAGTGTGGATTTCAATCCACACGTAGGAATTCGTGCGGATTGAAATCCACACTACGGGTTTGGCGACACTGCCGACAGCGACGGTCCCCTTTTTCAACGGGCTGTTAGCCCAGCTCCACGGTCTGGTGTTCCTCGAACACGACCATCTGGATCTCGCCGTCGAGTGCGTAACGGACGATCAAGACCTTCGACGCGCCCGGCGCCGGGTCGGGGATGCCTGAGACCAGTTCTCTGACCGCAAGTCGCACCTGCCCTTGGTCAATTCGGCCGTCCAGCAGCTTTTTGACGTCGACCATCTTGTCTTCTCCCCAGATTCCCGTGCCGTACAGGCCGTCGAGAATGACGAGCCCGCGCCGTGGGATCTCCTGCGGGCCCCGGGCATCAAGGAACGCGACCTCACGGTGCCCATACGTGCGCTCTGTCACTTCATTTCCGATCTGCGCGCGGAGGTAGAGCTCTCCGCTGGTCTTTCTGCCGGACAGTTCCGGCTCCACAAACACAACCAGGCGGCCGTCTTTCGCCCCCGCATTCAACCGCTCGGTCAGGTTGACGGCTTTTCCGGCGGAGCCGTATTCGGCAGACAGCACGGTCAATGCGCGACGTTTCATCAGGCGCGACGGTTCGGAGGCGACCTGCTGGGGCGCATTGGCGGCAACCTTTCGGTCATCGGCCGCCGTGCGATCCGCTGAAAGTTCGGCACCATCGACGGAAATCGCTTTTGGTCCGCTCTTTCGATCGCCCGCCGTCTGAACCTGGCCCTCACTTCGCCGGGCCTGCGCCGCGGCGCCTGATTCGTTCCCAGCCGCGATCGGCGTGTCCTTCTTCGAGCCCAATTTGAGAAGTGCTCCCGAGATGAGCAGCACGACGGCCAGAGCAGCGGCTACCATCCAGGTCCGTTTCGACGGCGCTGCGGCCGCTGATTTCGCGCGGACAGCCGACGTGAGGGCAGGATTCGCCGGCCCGGCCGAGATGTCCTTGAGGAATTCTGCCACGTCGGAATCGAACGACAATGGCGGAGTCGGCAGTACAGCCGGCGACGGTTCGCCATCGCGCGGGCAGCGCTCCAGGGCCGCGATGACTTCGGTCATCGACTGGTATCGATCCTCGACGTTCTTGGCGACCATTTTGGCAAAGATCGTGTCGACGCTTTCGGGGACGTCGGGACGGACAGACCGCAGCGAGGGAACTGGGTCGTTCTGATGTGCCAGAAGCCTGACGGTCAATGTGTCTCCCTCATAGGCGGCCCGGCCGGTCAACAGGTAGAACAGCGAACAGCCGAGGCTGTAGATGTCCGCCCGGCCGTCGACCGTCTTGATGCTCCGGGCCTGTTCGGGGGCCATGTAGTCGACGGTTCCCATGATGGCACCGGTCGCCGTCAGCTCGGTCTGATTGGCCGACTCGATCCGCGCCAGCCCCATATCGAGGATCTTGACGACCCCCGTTTCGCTCAGCAGCAGGTTGCCGGGCTTGATGTCGCGGTGAATGATTCCCTGCGCGTGTGCGGCCTCGAGTCCGCGAGCGCCTTGCCGTATGCAATTGACGGCCTGGTCCACCGGCAGCGGGCCGTTTTTCTTGACCAGTGCCGCCAGATCGCTGCCGTCGACGCATTCCATGACGAGGAAGTGCACGCCGTTGGCCTCGTCGGCATCATCGGCAGCGACGATATTGGGATGCCGCAATCTGGCCGCCGCCGTCACCTCGCGCTCGAAGCGGGCGATTGCCGCCTGATCCTTGACCAGCGCGCGCGGCAGCATCTTGACGGCCACAATGCGGTGCATTTTGCGATGCTCGGCCCTGTATACCGCCCCCATGCCCCCCTGGCCGATCTTTTCCAGCAGCAGATAATTGCCCAAGACGAGCGATTTGCCTTTCCCCTGCCACAGCATTTCGGCCTGAAATTTCGTCAGCTTCTTCTGGCGGACCAGTTCACGGGCGAGCTCTTCGGCATCTTTGGGAGACGCTTTGGGCGGGATGAAGTCGTTCAGCGCATCGCCGGTGAGAATCCTGCAGTCTTCCAGTTGCCTGACG
>Ga0068853_100002426_pt1 | contig 13937 bp, 9 predicted proteins | sample KBSCornC32_FD_65655 | JGI IMG/M metagenome (GOLD analysis project Ga0068853, IMG submission 65655) | Corn rhizosphere microbial communities from Kellogg Biological Station, Michigan, USA - KBS Corn C3-2 | ecosystem: Host-associated > Plants > Roots > Rhizosphere > Soil ... | reverse complement strand
CCCGCCGAGCGCATCGACCCCGTCTATTACGACAAGGCCTACTACCTGGGGCCGGAGAAGGGCGGCGAGAAGGCCTACCGACTGCTGGCCGAGGTGATGCGCGAGACGAAGCGGGTGGCGGTCGCCCGCTACGCCGCCCGAGGTAAGCAGTACATCGTCATGTTGCGTGCCGCCGACGGCGCCCAGGGCGGGACCGGCATCGTCATGCAGACGCTCCTCTACGCGGACGAGGTGCGCTCGTTCTCCGAGGTCCCCATGGGGGACGCGACGGTGCGCGAGAGCGAGCTGGCGCTGGCCAGGCAGCTCGTCGATCAGATCGCGGCCGAGACGTTCAATCCCTCGGCCTACGAGGACGAGGTCCGCAAGCGAGTCCAGGCGGACATCGAGCGCAAGGTGGAGGGCAAGGAGATCGCGGCGCCCGCGGCCGTCGACGAGCCGGCTCCCGTCATCGACTTGATGGAGGCCCTGAAGGCGAGCCTGGGCGCCAAGGCCAAGGCCGCCGAGGCGGCGGGCGCGGACTCGGGTGCCACGCCCGCCTCCGGAGGCATCGCGACCCGCCGGCCAGCGCGCCGGGCCGCGGGTGCGGCACCGGCGGCAGCGTCAGCGGCCAAGGCCGAGCCGCGCAAGCGCGCCAGCAAGCGCTGACCCGGACCGCGATCACCCTTCTCGGGATCTGAACGGAACAAGGTAAGTTCCGGGGCGGCCCGGAAGCCAGCGCGAGCGTAGCGAGTGGGTCCAAGCACCCGGGAGGCGCAGCTTCGCTGCGCCGGCATCGACGGCCAATCACGACGTCGCAACGGCAGCGCGGAGGCGGACTTCGCCCGCCGGAGCGCGCTGGTCGGAGGGGGGGGAACCCTTTCAGGGTTCCCATTTTGATCGACTGCCCCTCCCGGCGAGCGAGCGAAGCGAGGTAGCCCCTCGCCGCGCACCGGTACTCCACCTTGCCACCTCCAACGGCAGCGCGGAGGCGGGCTTTGCCCGCCGGAGCGCGCTGGTCGGAGGGAATGGGAACCCTGTCAGGGTTCCCATTTTGATCGACTGCCCCCCTCCCGCGAGCGTCGAAGGCGCTTCGGAAAAAGACGCGCGCGCGGGATCGGGCTATCATTCGCGCCACGTGATCGGGACGGGATTCAACGCGCACGAGGTCACTGGCATGCTCGGGATGACCGCGGCGCGCCTGCGCGCCTACGTGCGGGCCGGGCTCCTGTGCCCGCAGCGCGGGCGCGACGGCGAGCTTCTTTTCTCGTTCCAGGACCTGTTGCTGCTGCGGACGGCCGAGGGGCTCGTCACCGAGCGGCTGCCTCCCCGCCGGGTACGCGCGGCCCTGCGCCGACTCCGGCGGATCCTGCCGGCCTCGCAGCCGCTCACCGGCGTTCAGCTTGCCAGCGCGAGCGGCCATGTGGTGGTCCGCGACGGCGCGCGGGCCTGGCGCGCCGATTCCGGGCAGATGTTGATGTCCTTCGAAGGCGAGGCGCTCGATGGGGCAGGGGGCGGGGAGGGGGACGCCCCCATCGCTCTCCGGCCGCGCGCGACCACGGCGTCTCCCGCAGGGGCGGCCGCCGGCCGCGACGACGGCGCGGCCGGCGCGGCGGAGGCCCTGCTGCCCACCGTCGACGATGACGGAGACCAGCTCGCGCCACCGGTGGCCGACGACTTCTTCCAGCTGGGCTGCAGCCTGGAGGCCGGCGCCCCGGAGGCGGCCCGCGCCGCCTACGAGCGGGCGCTGGCGCTCGGCCCGACTCACGTCGACGCCCACGTGAACCTGGGGCGCTTGCTGCACGAAGCCCACGAGCTGCGGCTGGCCGAGGAGCACTACCGGGCGGCGCTGGCCCTGCAGCCGTGCGACGTGACGGCGCTGTTCAACCTGGGGGTCCTCATGGAGGATCAGCAAAAGCCAGAGGAGTCCCTGGCGCTCTACGAGGAGGCGACCCGCCTCGATCCCAATCACGCGGACGCTCACTTCAACGCCGCCCGGCTGCACGATCTGGCCGGGCACTACGAAGCGGCGCTGCGCCACCTCCGCGCGTACCGTAATCTCACGGCCGGATGACCGTCCCCCCTCGGCACCGCCCGCGCGGCGTCCGCGTCCTCGTCGGGCCACGTGCGCGGCTCGGCTTCGCGTTCGTCTCGGCGACGATGATGGCGCTGGCATCGGTGGCCGTCGCCGCCCCCTGGGTGCCTCCCGCGCCGTCGCGCACCGAGGCGGACCTGGATCCTTCCGCGGCGGGTGGCGCGGGTGGGGGCCCGTCCGGGGGCCGCGGAGGCGCCCCCGAACCGGAGCCGGCCGGAAGCGCCGGCGGCGCGGGCGGCGCACCGGTCGCCCCGCCCGCCTCGGTGGCGCCGGACGCCACGCCGGGCGCCGTCACTCCTGTCGACGCTCCGTGGGGGGCCGGGCCTTCCGTGCCCGCGCCGGCCCCGGAGGTCCCGATCGAGATCCTCGTCCTCGAGCGAGGGACGCGCAGCCGGCTCGAGGGCGCCGCCATCACCGTGGACGCGCAGCCGGTGGGCGAGACCGACTCCGACGGGCGCCTGACCCTCACGCTTCCGCTCGGGGCGCATCAGATCGAGGCTCAGTTTCCGACCCACAAGCCTGTGCGCGAGTCGGTCGAGGTGTCGCCCGGGCGCAAGTACCAGATGACCCTGCGGCTCGACAACGAAGCCGACGGCGAGCGCTACGAGACGGAGGTCCGTTCGCGCCACCGGGAGGTGTCGAGCGTGGCGATCGACGCGCGCGAGGCGACCCAGGTGGCCGGCACCTCGGGAGATCCGGTCCGGGTCCTCGCGGCCCTGCCCGGGGTCGCGCAGGCCGTATGGCCGGCCGCCATCTTCGTGGTGCGCGGCTCCAACCCGGGCAACACCGGCTTCTTCATCGACGGCATCCGGGTGCCGGCCCTGTTCCACCTCGCGCTCGGACCATCGCTGATCGCGCCGGAGCTGCTGAGCAGCCTTGATTTTTACCCGGGGGCCTATCCCGCGAACTTCGGGCGGTACATCTCCGGCGTGGTCTCGATCCATTCGGCGCGCCCCCCCGAGGACCGAGCCCACCTGAGCACCGACATCAAGTTCTACGAGGCCCGCGCCGTCGCGACCGCGCCCATCGACCACGGGCGGGGCGTGGTGGCCGCCGCCTTCCGGTATTCGTACACGCGACCCCTCCTGTCTCTCTTCGACAACGACACGACCATCGACTACAGCGACTACCAGCTTCGCGCCGATCACGCGCTCGCTGGCGGTCAGATCACCATGTTCGCGTTCGGGTCGCTCGACCGGCTCGACAATCGGACGCCGTCGACGCAGATGGCAGGGGGCAGCACCGGCGAGACCGGCGCGCTGCAGTTTCATCGGGTCGACCTGCGCTGGTCGGGGCCGAGCCTGGGCGGTCGCCTGCTGTTCGGGACGACGGGCGAATACGATCACGCCCAGTCGTCCCTGGCCCAGGCGCCCCTCATCGTGACGTCGTTCGGGGTGGCCCCGCGGTTGATGTGGAGCCGGCGCTTCACCCCGTCGGTCGAGCTCGACGTCGGCGCGGACGCCGAATACCAGCACTTCAAGACCGAGCCGCTCCCCTTCGGCAAGGCGGGGAAGCTCAGCGATCTCGGACGGTCCCGTCCGGCGCTCACCCAGGGCACCTTCCTTTCGCTGCGGTTCCTGCCGACCGACCGCCTGGCGATCTCGCCCGGGGTGCGCGGGGACCTTTTCGCCGAGGAGGGGACCTCGCGCTTCGTCGTCGAGCCGCGGCTGGACGCGCGCTTCGACATCAAGCCCTGGTTCGCGCTGCTCCTCAACCTCGGCCGGTTCTCACAGATGCCGAGCCTGCCCGTGAACGTGGCGGGGTTCGAATCGTTCGGCTTGGCCAGCATCGGCCTGCAGCAATCCGACGCGATCTCGGGCGGCGTCAACGCGCGCGCGCCCGACGACACGACGTTCGAAGTCATCGGTTTCTACCAGCGCATGCGCGTGACGGACGTCACCGATCTCGACCTGCAGAGCGCCCGCATCACCGGCGACAACTACCTGGTCCTGCACGACGGGATCGGCTACGGCCTGCAGGCGATGATCCGACGGCCCAACACCCACCGTCTGAGCGGCTGGGTGAGCTACACGCTCGCCTACAGCCTGCGCAACGGAACGAACGGCATCGTCCGCTCCGACTGGGACCAGCGCCACGTCCTGAACCTGGTGACGGCCTATCGCGGTCCGGCCGGGATCTCGTTCGGGGGGACTCTCCATTACAACACCGGCCGCGAGGTGCCGATGCTGGAGCCGATGAACTCGATCGGCATGCCGCCGAAGCGGGTCGAGCTCCCTGCCTTCTACCGGCTGGATCTGAGGGTCGAGCGGAAGTTCGTGTTCGACCGGTTCATCCTCACGCCCTACCTGGACGTCGCAAACGTCACCTTCAACCGGGAGCTGGTCCAGTACGTCGCGACGACCGACGGGTCGAAGCCCTCGTACCTGCGCTTGGTGCTGCCCACCCTGGGCCTGGTCGGCGCGTTCTAGATTTGAGCCAGCGTCCCCGCGGATTTCACTGCCGTTCCAGCATCGTCACGTCGAGGACGATGAGATTCGTGGGTTGACTCGTTGAGGGCGTGGATTCGGCGAACGCCGCCTGAGCCTAGTTCAGCGTGAGCACGACCGGTCCGCATGGACCGTCGAGAGCTACGACCCATGTCGGTGTCGCCGAAGGGTTAGTCGATGCGAGCATCTGCCACCCGGCCACCGGGATTGTTACCGGGAACGAGCCGCTCACATTGCCGGTCGGGTCTTGCGCAGCATGAGTGATCAATCGACAGGCCAGCGACCTCGAATTGTAGAGGATTGATCCCTCTGCCGTCTGCGCCGTCTCGAGCATCTCGACGGAGTTAGGGTCGCACTGTAACGTCGCCCTGTTAGGTCCGGTTGGGTTGTATACCCAAAAGCCATCATCAGTTGCCCAGATGGCATCCACATAAGCCCAGTATGGGGAGAAATGACCAGCACCCCTTCTAGCCTGGAGGAGCAGGTACTGCTGCGTGACGTCTACCGCCAGCCTCCACGTTACCTGACCGGGCGGTTGGCCGGGAAACATGTCATCGGACCTCGTGCACGTAAAATTCGAGGCGATCCGAATCGAATAGCTCGCCGGCGTTGTGTAGAAGAGCGCGGAGGTCTGGGCCTCGTCCCCCCGCGCGACGGTGGCCTTCTCGTCTTCGACACCACAACCGACCGCGCCCCAGACGAGAAAGAGAGCCGTTGAAAGGCCAGACAGGCCCCGCATGTCTTCCCTCCCGCGCATGATGGATGCCTGACCTGAGGGCGGCTCCTCAGTTGAGATCCCGAGCGTACTATCGTCCTCCTCGGATACCGAAGTCAACGAATTTTGTGCGTCGATTCGCGGACCATGCGGCGCGACTTCTTTCTTTCGGGCTCACACGGACACGAGTCCAATGAAACGTTCCGAGGCACACGGAGGAGGTACGTCGGCGTCCTCGCTTCGCCTCTCTTTTACCGGGGGTGAAGTCATCTCGAAGAGCGCTTGGACAAGTCGCGGCCCTGCTGTCGGCGCAGGTATGGCATGCTTGCTCGCGTGTCATACCGGTTCGTCGGGACCGCCCCCGCTGTCCTAATTTGGTGCGCCGTCACGGTCCCTCTCGCCTGTTCACTCCCGGACACCTCTGCGCGGGGGTTTGGTTCGACCCAGGTTCTCCACGTTCGGGACTCGAAGCTATCCTTGCGAAGCTTCTCTCTCAATGAGACTGGCATCTATCTAGCCCGTTCGGTCCCGAACGTAGTCGCGAATGACATGGAGATTCCCTACGATCGCTCGCTCCTCACTTTCGCTGGCGGGATCGAACGGCCGGTGGCGGTGGGGGTCGTCAACGTTCCCCCTCTCTTGCCCTCGGCGGACGGGAAGGGGCGCTCGCTCGTGATGGCGCACTTCCGCTCGGACGAGGACATCCCGCAGTCGCTGTCGAGAAAAGACTTACCGCTCATGAACCTGACCTTCCTCGACGAAGTGAGCGGCGCCATCCTCGAGATCCCCGACGTCGACGGCCAGACCTTCAGGCTCGGCGCCACGCGCGCGGATCCCATCTTGGTCCGTCAGAAGGTGCCGACCGAGAAGGACCCGGTCTGGAGCTTCGGCCCACCGGAGGCGCTGGTCCGGGTTCCCCCGGTCAACCAGATCGTGGGGCGCGATCACCTCGGTCTGGTCGCGCTCACGTCCTCCGCGGGAGGGATGACCCAATCGCTCTCGCGCATCCCGTTCGATCACTCCCCGGTGGTCGAGCTGGTTCCCGGCACGCTGAACGAGCACCTCGTGGTCGCCGACCCGGCCCTTCCGGCCTCGCCCTACGCGGGACCCTCGACCATCGCGACGATCGGGGTGGACGCGGCGGTGGCTTGTCCCGACCGCGCGGCGACCAACCCCGACCCTCGCTGCCTCCTGCTCTATGATCGGCAGCGGGGAGGGCAGCGCCTTCCGTTCGTGCATGACGTGGAGGTCGGGACGGACGTCGAGCTGCCCGGTCCCCTGACCGGATCGCTCGCCAGCGTGCTCCGGATCGCGCCGACGGCCCGCGACGCTTTCTGGCCGACGGTGGGGTCCGCGACGACCCGCATCTACGCGTGGCACGTCAGGGACATCCAGGCCGCTAGCTGCGAGATTCCGGGGGCGCCCTCGACCTTCTCGTTCGGGGTCAACGGGTGGCGCCCAGCGGCACCGAGCGGGGTCGCGGCGGGTGCCGGCGAGCCTTCTTCCGGCGCCCAGTTCGTCGTGGTGGCGCAGCCCCCCTCGCAGAGCTCGGAGAAGCGCGCGGCGTGGACGCTGATCGCCGGTACCGCCGGGCAGGAGTGCCACGTGGTGGCCCAGGGGCAGAACCTGATCAACCAGCTCTCCTACGCGCCCGACGGCAGCGCGATCGCGTTCCTCGAGACGGATCCCATCGGCGTGTCGAAGGTCTACGTCAGCGACGGCAGTGCCACCGCGCTGCGGTTGGTCGCGACCGGCTCGTATTTCTTCAACATCGATTTTCACGATCCCCGGCATTTGCTGCTGTGGCACTCCAACATCGACGGGTACTCCGTGTCGTGGCTGGACCTGTCGACCACGCCCGCCACCGAGCACCCGATCGCCGACGGCGTTCGCTGGGACGCGCGCAACTCGTGGACCTGGATCAACTCGCGCTGGGTGTTGCTGGCCGACGCGGACTCGACGCAGGACGGATCGTACTCGCTGAGCGTGGTCGACCTCGAGACGGGAGCGCGGAAGCTGGTCTCTCGTGGGGTGAGGGCGCAAGCGCCGCTCGCGGGCGGGCAACCGCCGCCGATTGATTTCCGGACGCCGTGGACCAGCCCTCCCGAGGGTGCCACCACCCTGACGGTGGCCTACATCGTTCGCTCCCGGGCCCCGTCGTCCCAGGACGGGCTATGGGTCGCGCACCTGCCACTCGGCGACTTCCCCCCGTGACCAGCGCTCCGAGGCGACGCCCCGCGAATGCGTAGCCCCCGCCGCATCCTGCTGGCGGTCGTCCTGGTCGTCGCCGCGGCGGCGGGGACGGCGCGCGCCGATGATCCGGAAGAGGATGCGCCTTCCACGGCGCCCACCGTGTACTGGCGCACCATCGAGACGCCGCACTTCCGCATTCACTTCTACGAGGCGGAGCGCTTCCTGGCCGAGCGGGCCGTCGTCCTGGCCGAGCGCGCGCACGCCAGCCTGACGCGGTACCTGGACTGGCTCCCCGGCGGGCGGATCGACCTGACCCTCATCGACCAGACGGACAGCGCGAACGGGTACGCGAACTCGGTCCCCTCCAACTACATCTACGCGTACGGCGTCCCGCCCGAGCCGCTGTTCAGCCTCAACGACTTCGACGACTGGCTGAACGTCCTCATCTCGCACGAGCTGACCCACGTCGTCCACCTGGACACCATGCGGGGCCTCCCTCGCCTCATCGACATGTTCCTCGGGAAGCTGCTCGCGCCCAACCTGGTGCAGCCGAACTGGTTCATCGAGGGGCTCGCGGTCCTGAACGAATCGCGCGTGACGACCTCGGGCCGCATCCGCAGCTCGATCTACGACATGTACCTGCGCTCGGCGGTGCTGGAGGGGAAGTTCCACGGCATCGACGCGGTGTCGAACGGCCCGCTCGCGTTCCCTCAGGGCGAGGCCGCTTACCTGTACGGGTCTCACTTCCTCAAGTACCTCGAAGATCGCTTCGGCCCCGACAAGCTGGCGGAGCTGTCCCATCGGTACGCGCGGCGGTTGATCCCTTTCGGGCTCAACCGCGTCGCGCGCGAGGTATACGGGCGGCGCTACGACCAGCTCTGGCAGGACTGGATCGCCGACCTCGAGCGCCGCTACGCCCTCCAGCTCGAGGAGGTGCGACGCCAGGGGCAGACGATTCCGAAGCGGCTCACCTTCGAGGGGGAGGGGCCGGTCGGAGGGGCGCCCAGCCCCGGGCTCACGCCGCGCTTCTTCGCCGACGGTTCGGGCCTCGTCTACCAGCGGGTCACCGGGTTCGAGCGGCCGGCCTACATGTTCCTCGATCCCCGCACCGGCGGCCGGCGCGAGCTGCTCGAGATCCACGCGGGCGGGCCGGTCGCGCCGACGCCCGACGGGCGCGGCCTCGTCTATACCCAGCTGGCGCCGCTGCCCCTGCCACGCCGCCTGGGCGGAAACGACAGCGCGAGCTGGCACGACCTGTTTCACGTGGATCTGCAGACCGGCGCCGTCCGGCGACTGACCAAGGGCCGCCGCGTCCACCAGCCGGATGTGTCGCCCGACGGCAAGCGCATCGTGTGCACCACCGGCGCGCTGACCGGCACGCACCAGCTGGCGACGCTGCCCATCGAGGGAGGGCCGCCCGAGATCCTCGTCGAGAACGGCCCGGCCGAGATCGCCTACTCTCCCACCTGGTCGCCGGACGGGCGGAAGGTCGTCTACTCACGCTTCAAGCTGGGGGGCTTCCACGACATCCACCTGTACGATCTCGAGACCAAGACCGATCGGGCCTTGATGCGCGATCGCGCGCTCGACATCGAGCCGCGCTTCTCGCCCGACGGCCGTTTCATCCTGTGGTCGTCGGACCGCACCGGCATCTACAACATCTTCGCGTACGAGGTGGAGACCGCCCGCGTCTTCCAGGTCACCAACGTGATCGGCGGGGCGTTTCAGCCGGTCGTGTCTCCCGACCTCGGCACGCTGGTGTTCACGGGGTTCTCGGCGGCCGGGTACGACCTCTACTCGGTCCCGTACGCGCCCGACACGTGGCCGCTGGCCGAGCCGTTCGTGAACGGCCGCGAGGACACGGAGATCATCGCGACCCCCAAGGGCCTGGTGCCCGCCGTCGAGCGCGACTATCAGGCGTGGCGCTACCTGTACCCGCATCGCCTCGGTGTCCCCTCGATCTCGCGCAACGATCTCGGGCTGGGGCCGGCGCTGCTGTTCAACCTGACGTTCAACGATCCAGTGTCGATCCACGGCATCGGCCTGGCGGCCCAGATCCCGACCGCCGGGGACCCGTCCTTGTCGCTCGCTTACAGCTACGCGCGGTTCTGGCCGCTCTTCGGCTTCGGCCTGACCCGGGCGGCGGCCACGCGGGAAAACGAGCTCGTCGTCGACGGTCACTACCAGTCCTACCGGCAGCACGCCGTCGTCGTGACGGGCAACATCTCGTTCCCGATCTTGCGGCGGGCGGACGCCTCCGGTGATCTGTCGCTGGTCTACACGCGCAGCGACTACGGACCGGCCGAGCCGTTCCCCGTCGCCGACCCGACCGGCGGCATCACGATACCGCCTCCCACCGGACCCGACGCGACCTTCGGCATCGGATGGAGCTTCAGCAACGCGCACGCGTGGACGCGTTCCATCAGCTACCAGGAAGGACGGACGCTGAACCTGAACCTGGGCGTCGCCGATCCGGGCCTGGGCGGCAAGTACCACACCGTCTCGGCCGACTGGAGCTGGCGCGAGTACACCACCATGCCGTGGGCGCGGCTGCACGCGTTCGCGCTGCTGTACGCCGGGGGGATCAGCGTGGGAGACCACCAGGGCTACTACGGTCTCGGCGGGTTCCAGGAGCAGGACCTGGTGCGGGCGCTGTTCTACCAGCGTCGCCAGTGCTGCCTGTTCCTGCGCGGCTATCCCGTCAACGTGGTGACCGGGAACCAGTTCCACCTGCTCTCGGGCGAGTATCGGATGCCCCTCCTGCTCATCGAGAAGGGCTACTCGACATTTCCCCTCTACTGGCGACAGGTCCACGTCGCCTTCTTCGGAGACGTCGGCAACGCCTTCGACGGAGACATCACGCGCCACGGCTGGCGCGTCGGGGTGGGGGGCGAGCTGCGGCTCACCTTCAAGATCGGGTACTACTTCGAGACGAACCTCCAGTTCGGCATCGCCAAGGGCCTGTCGAAAGGCGGCGTCACCGACTACTACTGGGTCACGTCGGTCCCGTTCTTTTAGTCTCCACCCGTCCTCGTCGCCGTCCTCGATCCCCGTACCCGGCCGTAGTTCGGCTGATGGTCGCGACCTCCGGAACGAGGACGAGGACGAGGACGAGAGAACGGACTCAGTCGCGAGGCGGCGGGGCGCACTCGGAGCAGGTGCCGTAGAGCTCGTGGTGGTGGCGGCTCAGCGAGAAGCCGTGCTTCGCCGCGATCTGGTCCTGGAGCCGCTCGACCTCCTGGCTCATGAATTCGACGATGCGGCCGCAGCGCTCGCAGATCAGGTGATCGTGGTGAGACCGCCCGAGCGCGACCTCGTACAGCGTCTCCTTGTGATCGCTGAAGCGGCGCGCGTGCGCCAGCCCGGCATCTTCCAGCAGCTTCATCGTGCGGTACACGGTGGCGAAGCCGATGCCCGGGTGGCGCTTGCGCACGACCGCGTGAAGCGCCTGCAGATCGATGTGGGCCGTCGTCTGGAGGAAGACCGCGACCACGTCGTCCCGCGTCTTCGACGCATTCAGCCCGCGCTCCAGAAGGAAGGCTCTCCAGGCCTTCTCCGTCTTCTCCAGAATCGCGACGTGCCGGCCCGAGACGTCGCCCTGCTTCAAGCGTTGGCTGATCGCTCCCACCACCCGACTTTGGGCCGGACGTCTGGGCAAGTCAATCCCGCCCGCGGTGCTCGGGCCGAGCCCCGCTCACTCGTGTAGCTGCTCGGCCAGGTATCGCTCGCGTCCGATGTCGGAGACGATCTTCAGCTGCGCCTCGAGCCAGTCGATGGCCTCTTCCTCCTCGCGCAGCACCGACTCGACCAGGTCGCGCGTGCCGGCGTCGCTCTTCTGGAGGCAGAGGTCGATGGCCTTGTTCAGCCGGGCGACCGCCTCGCGCTCGAGCTCGAGGTCGAGCTTGTGCATCTCGATCGGCTCCTCGCCGACCTTGACGGGGCCGAGGCGCTGCAGGTTCGGGACGCCGTCGAGATAGAGGATGCGGTGGATGATCCGGTCGGCGTGCTTCATCTCCTCGATCGACTCCTCGCGCTTCTTCTTGGCCAGCCGGGCATAGCCCCAGTTCTCGAGCATCCGGTAGTGGACGAAGTACTGGTTGATGGCGGTCAGCTCGCTGGTGAGGATGTCGTTCAGGGCGGTGATGATCTCGGGGTCTCCACGCATGGAGTCACGGTAGCCCAAAGCCCGCGACATGTCTGCGGAAAATTGAGGCGGGGGCGACCTGAGAGATGCCTGGCGGTCTGACCTTGATAGTGAAAATGACTTTCATATACTGAAGGGGTCGCCGATCATCCCCCCGGAGGCCCCCCTTGCTGGTTTGTCACTGCCACCAAGTTTCCGATCGAACCATTCGAGCCTGCATCCGCGATGGCGCCGAGACCGTCGCACAAGTGGGCGACCGCTGCGGCGCCGGCACGAGCTGCGGAGGATGCCGCCCCGTCGTCAAGGAGATGCTCAGCGTGCTCGGTGGCCTGCGCCACCTGCCCGTGCGGCTGGCCGACTATGACGAGGCCCTCTCCGGCCCGGCATCGGGCGAGCTCAGCGAGTAGCTTCGTTCAGGACGATCCGGCGCGCGCGCTGCGTCCCGGCTGGACAGCGGCGATGAAGCGCACGTTCGGATTGTCGCGAACTGCCATCTGAAGCAGCCACTCGGAGTCGAACAGGACCAGCGGGCGGTCCTCGACGTCCAGCACGCAGGTCGTCCGCCCGGAGAGCTCGAACTTGTCCAGGTTCAGGTTCTCGCCTTCGATCCAGCGCGCCTGGCGGTAGGGCAGCCGATCGAAGCTGACCGCCACGCGGTACTCGGACTTGAGGCGGGCCTGGATGACCTCGAACTGCAGCACGCCGACCGCGCCCAGGATGGGCTCGCGCTCCATGCGCAGCCGATCGAAGAACATCTGCACGGCGCCCTCCTCGGAGAGCTGCTCGAGACCTTTCTTGAGCTGCTTGCGCTTGAGCGGATCCTCGAGGCGCACGCGCACGAAGTGCTCGGGCGAGAAGCGCGGGATGCCCTCGAACTCCAGGGGATCGCCCTCGCACAGGCTGTCGCCGATGCGGAGGACGCCGGGATCCCAGATGCCCACGATGTCGCCCGAGTAGGCCTCGTCGATCACGGTCCGCTCCTGCGCCATGAACTGCACCGGCCGCGCCAGCGTCAGGTCCTTCTGGGTGCGGACGTGGTGCACCGTCATCCCCCGGGTGAACCGGCCCGAACAGATGCGCACGAACGCGATCCGATCGCGGTGCTGGGGGTCCATGTTCGCCTGGATCTTGAAGACGAAGCCCGAGAAGGTCGGCGCGTCCGGCGCCAGCGTCCCCGCCGACGTGGTCCGGGGGCGGGGTGGGGGGGCCAGCGTCACGAAGTTGTCGAGGAAGGGCTCCACCCCGAAGTTGTTCATGGCGCTGCCGAAGAAGACCGGGGTGACCTGCCCCTGGCGAAAGACCTCGAGGTCGAAGGGGTTGCCGGCCGTCTCGAGGAGCGCCAGCTCGTCCTTCATCTTGGCGAGGCCGGTCTCGCCCAGTGCCTCCACCACGTTCTCGTCGTCGAAGGACTGCTCGGTCATGGGCGCCCGGCGGGCGCCGGCGGCGGCTCGCTCGAACGTGAGCAGCTTGTGGTTCCAGCGATCGTAGACGCCGATGAACGAGGTGCCCGAGCCGGCCGGCCAGGTGACGGGGCTGCACGGGATGCCGAGGACGCGTTCGATCTCGTCGAGCAGCTCGAACGGGTCCCGGCCGCTGCGATCCATCTTGTTGATGAAGGTGACGATGGGGATCCCCCGCATCCGGCACACCTGGAACAGCTTGATGGTCTGCGGCTCGACGCCCTTCACGCTGTCGATGAGCATGACGGCCGCGTCGGCGGCGGCCAGCGTCCGGTAGGTGTCCTCCGAGAAGTCGTTGTGGCCGGGCGTGTCGAGCAGGTTGACGTGACACCCGGCGTAGGTGAACTGCAGGACGCTGGTCGAGATCGAGATGCCGCGCTGCCGCTCGATCTCCATCCAATCGCTGGTGGTCTGGCGCGCGTTGGCGCGCTGCTTGACCGAGCCGGCCAGGTGGACGGCTCCGCCATAGAGCAGGAGCTTCTCCGTGAGCGTCGTCTTGCCCGCGTCCGGGTGCGAGATGATGGCGAACGTGCGGCGCAGCGCCACCGCGGCGTGCAGCCGTTGTGTTTCAGGATCCGAGTTCGCGTCCATGCCGGGCGCGCAAAGCTAGCACGGTGTCGACAAAACCCGGGCAAGCGGCCTGCGCACTGGGATGCTGTGAATGATCAGAAAGGCGATCCGAACGTCAGAGCGAGCGCCGCGAGCGGGTCCAAGCACCCGGGAGGCGCAGCTTCGCTGCGCCGGCATCGACGGCCTACGGGGGGAGCTCGTGAGGGGGGACACCCCCTCATGGCCGCGAAGCCGCTGTCGACAAAACCCGGGCAAGCGGCGTACATTCCAAAGAATGTTCTGTCGTGGTCGTTCCATGACAAAGACACCCGGTGACTTGCGGAAGGGCCGAGCTACA
>Ga0068853_100002422_pt1 | contig 13940 bp, 13 predicted proteins | sample KBSCornC32_FD_65655 | JGI IMG/M metagenome (GOLD analysis project Ga0068853, IMG submission 65655) | Corn rhizosphere microbial communities from Kellogg Biological Station, Michigan, USA - KBS Corn C3-2 | ecosystem: Host-associated > Plants > Roots > Rhizosphere > Soil ... | reverse complement strand
CGACCTCGGAACCACGGTCAGCGTCGGAGTCGCCAGCTATCCGGCGGACGGCGGCAGCCTCGATGTGATCATGGACAAGGCCGACAAGGCCATGTACCGCGCCAAGCAGCAGGGACGCAATCGGGTCGTGGCGGCATCGGACGAGTGAGCCGCACGTCGCTCCAGCCCTCTATCTTCTACGTCCTGGCCTGAAATAGGCTGCGTTGTCGTAGAAGCTCGCTTCCAGCGACCTGGCATACCAGCCCGGAATTCCAAGCACCGGCAGCGGCTGCAGGTCGGCCGGAGATCCCAGCATTCCCGCATCGATCCTCTCCCCAAGCCGATTGTCCGCAGCCCCGGTCGTAACATCGACGCCCGCGGGAACGTCGAGCAGCACCGCCTTGCCTGTGACGCCGACAAAAGGCTCGAGCAGCTTTTCGTACAGAGCGTGGCCAAACACGAAAAAGCGCATATGCGCCAAAGCTTCTGCACGCCGGTCCCAGAACAGCTCCTTCCACTTGAACGCACGAATCAGCTCGAATAACTCCGGTGCGCTCGACAGCACGATTACACCGTCTTCGTCGAACTGGGTCAGCGCGTCGCGTGCGTAGCCGCGTCGGCCGGGCGCCTCGTGCTTCATCTCGGCCACGTGGCGGCGATTCAACGCCGCTTTCGACCGCGGAAACACGCACCACACCAGCACGTTGAACAAGTCGTGCCAGTGGCTGGAGCGCACGGCCAGTTCGCCGGTCTCGAAGACGCGTCGCTCGTAGGGATCAGGCGAAGCCGACTCGGCGGGAGCCAGCTTCAGCGCACGCTTCGCGCATGTCGGCACGATGTCGTCCACTAATTGCTGCAGGCACCCAAGCGACGGAAAGCGCGAGCAGTCCAACCGCTCGAGCGCTGGTCGCAGCGTATCGAAGCAGGGTGAGCGATCCGCAAACGCCGGATCCCACAGCTCAACCACGGACTTGGGCATTTTCCGCTACAGATGCGCCAGCTTGCGCCGGAACCAGAAGCCAAGCACCGCCAGCGCAACACCGCAGGTGATCATCATCGAACGATAGCCCGCGTGCTCAACGCCGAATCCCAGCGCCGAGACACCGAGCGTCTGACCGAGGAAGAGACAGAACGCAAACGCGGACACGGCCGAGCCGCGCGCTTCCGGCGCCATTTCCGTCGCACGCGTCTGCAGCGTGTTGTGCAGCATGTAGAACGCAAGGCCGAGCAATGCGATCGGCAGCACGCAAACTTGCCAGTCACGCGCCAGCGCCAGCAGCGCGAAGCAGCCCAGCATGAATACGCCGCCGACGGCAACCAGGCCACGCTGACCGAGACGGCGCACGAGCACCTTGACGAGCAGGCTGTACACCACACCGCCGACACCAAAGCCCGCGAGAATGAAGCCGATCGCGGTATAGCTCAGATCGAACTCATGTCTGAGGAACGCACCGAGATAGCCGAACACGCCGAAGAACAAAAACCCTTCGAGCCCCACGGCAAGCAGCACGATGCGGACTCGCCTGATGCGGAGCAGCCGCGCATAGCGCTTGAGCGGGTTCATGCTGCCGTCTACATGGACATGCATTGCGGTGTGCCGGCGCGCAACCGGAAGCAGCAGCAGACCGATGACGAGGAACGCAGCCGCCGGCACGAGGAACGTCGCGCGCCAGCCGATGTAGTCGCTGAATACGCCGCCGAGCAGCGGGCCGAATGTCTGGCCGAGCAACGTGCCCGCGATGAAACGTCCGAGCACGGGCTGCCGTTCTTCATACGGCACGTTGTCGCCGACAAACGCGAACGACAGCGGAATGACCGCACCGGCCGTCATCCCGGTCAGAAACCGATACAGCGCCAGCGTCTGCAGTGACGATGCCGTTGCACAAGCGGCGCACGCCACAGCCGTCACGAGCAGCGCGAGCGACACCGCGCGCAGCTTCCCGATCCGGTCGCCGAGTGGCCCATGCACGAGCTGGAATAGCCCATATGCCAACGTGAAGCCAGTGATCAGAACAGCTGCGGCACCGACCGAGACGCTGAACTCGTTCGCGACCTTGGGCAGGAGCGGCTCCGCCAGGCGCATGGTCGCACCCGAAACGAAGCCGGCACTCGCGAGCAGCAGCAGGGGGCGTCGTGAACTCATCGCGCGTCGGTGGTGGCGGACAAAAGCGCGTATGGTACAGCGCGCTGCGGCGCGCTCCGGAGATTTTCCGCACCGATCGAAAGCGCCGGTCGCTCGGTTAGAATCTGCGCCTGCGCATGCAAACCGTCCCCGACCCGTAATGCTCTCGAAGCCGAATCCGCAGCTGCGACCCAAGACGCCACGCCCGGGGTCGCAAACCTCACTGACAAGGGCTGCCCGATGACCGAACGCGTCGATTGCGTCGTCATCGGCGCGGGCGTGATCGGACTCGCCATAGCGCGCGAGCTGGCCATGGCCGGCCGCGAGGTCATCGTGCTCGAGGCCGCCGAAGGGATTGGAACCCACACGAGCTCGCGCAACTCCGAAGTCATCCATGCCGGGCTGTACTATCCGAAGGGCTCGCTCAAGGCCCGCTACTGCGTGGAAGGCAAGCACAAGCTCTACGCCTACTGCACCGAGCACCGCATCCCGCACGAGCGCATCGGCAAGATCGTCGTCGCCAGCGACGAATCCGAGCTCGCCGCCGTGCAATCGTATGTCGCGAAAGCCGAAGCCAACGGCGTCGCCGACCTCCAGTGGCTAAATGTCGAACAGTTGCGCGAGCTCGAGCCCGAGGTGCGCTGCGTCGCCGGATTCCTGTCGCCGTCGACCGGCATCATTGACAGTCACGCGCTGATGCTGGCCTATCAGGGGGACGCCGAGAATCACGGTGCGAGCGTAGTGTTCTTCAGTCCGGTCGAGTCCGGCGCAGTGCGCGATCGCGAGATCGTCCTTAACGTCGGCGGCGCGGAGCCCATGACGCTGGCCGCGAGCATCGTGGTCAACTCGGGCGGCCTGTTCGCGCAGAACATCGCGCGCAGCATCGAAGGCGTGCCGGCCGCGAGCATTCCGCCGCAGTACTTCGCAAAGGCGCATTACTACACCCTGACCGGCAGAGCGCCGTTCCATCGCCTGGTGTATCCGGTCGCGACGCACGCGTTCCTCGGTGTGCATGTCACGCTCGATCTCGGCGGTCAGGCGCGTTTCGGCCCCGATGTTGTCTGGGTCGACGGCGTCGACTACACGTTCGATCACTCGCGCGAGCCCCTCTTCTACGAAGCCATCCGCCACTACTATCCGGGATTGAAGGATGGCGCCTTGCAGCCCGGTTACACCGGCATCCGTCCGAAGATCTCGGGGCCCACCGAGACCGCCGCCGACTTCATGATCCAGGGCCCGCGCGAGCATGGCGTCACTGGCCTCGTGAATCTCTACGGTATCGAGTCGCCGGGACTGACCGCTTCGATGGCGATCGCGGAGCACGTCGCACGCATGCTCGAGTAAATTCCGGTGGCGCGCCGCGCCCGTTTCTTGCTATCTTTCGCGCGGCGCTTCCGGTCTTAAATCCCTCCAAGACTCCGGCTTTTGATCAGGTCAGGGCCTTCAGGCCCGGCTTAACCTGTGGCAGCCAGCGCCGACGTTTCGCGAAACCTCTCACAAATTGGAGCAACAAAAAATGACTTCTGTAGTTCTCGCCGCAGCGCCTCTCGGTATCGTTCTCGGTGCTTTGTACTGGGTTCTGTCGTTCTACAAGGTACAGGCCAAAGTCACCGCCGAAATCTGGAAGGCGCACGGCGTCAAGGCCTGAGCCCCGGCGGGCTTCAAAGCCGATAAGCCCCGGTCGCACCGGGGCTTTTTCGTTTCTGGCCGCGCCGCGAGCGAGTCGTGCTCGGTTGATTCGCCCTCTGCGCTGGCGTAGCATCCATTCCTCCCCGGTAGTTCCGGCGGCCCCTGACACCGGCAGAAGACATCGTCCGAACGAGAGAAGGAGAGCCATGCCAGTCAAAGTTTCCATGACCGTGAACGGTAAGCCGGTCACAGTCGATGTCGAGTCGAGAACGCTCCTGGTCGAGCTGATCCGCGAACATCTGCGCCTGACCGGCACGCACATCGGTTGCGATACGGCCCAGTGCGGGGCCTGTACCGTGCACATCAACGGCGCAGCCGTGAAGTCCTGCAACATGCTTGCAGTGCAAGCGCAGGGCGCGAATGTCACCACCATCGAAGGCATTGCCAAAGCGGATGGCACGCTGCATCCGATGCAGGAGGCGTTCCGTGAGCATCACGGCCTCCAGTGTGGTTTCTGTACGCCCGGTATGGTCATGAGCGCGATCGATCTCGCGCGCCGCCATGCCGATTTGACCGAAGCCACCATTCGCGCAGAGCTGGATGGGAACATCTGCCGCTGCACCGGTTACCACAACATCGTCAAGGCCGTGCAGGCCGGCGCGAAGGCAACGCGGAGCGCTTGAGTCATGTACCAGTTCAACTACCACAAGGTCACGAGCGTCGCCGACGCAGCCACGCTGCTCGCAAAGAATCCCGACGCGAAGGCGCTCGCGGGCGGACAAACGATCATCGCAGCGATGAAGTTGCGTCTTGCATCGCCGCCGGATCTGGTCGATCTGAGCGGCATCAAGGAGCTCGGCGGCATCAAGCTCGACGGCGGCACTCTCACGATCGGCGCGATGACGCGCCACGCCGAGGTCGCCGCCTCCAAGGACGTGCTGCAGGCGATTCCCGCACTCGCGAGTCTGGCCGCGAGTATCGGCGATCGCATGGTGCGCAACATGGGCACGATCGGCGGATCGATCGCCAACAACGATCCGGCCGCTGACTATCCGGCCGGCGTAGTGGGCCTCGGCGCAACGGTCAACACGAACAAGCGCAAGATCGCGGGCGACTCGTTCTTCACCGGCATGTACGAAACCGCGCTGGAGCCCGGCGAGCTGATCACGTCGGTCGTTTTTCCGGTACCGAAGCGCGCAGCCTATGCCAAGTTCAAGAACCCCGCGTCGCGCTATGCGATGGTCGGCGTGTTCGTGAGCGAAGGTGCGGGCGGCGTGCGTGTCGCCGTTACGGGCGCCGCACCGAGCGTTTTTCGCGTCCCGGCGATGGAAAAGGCGCTCGCAGCGAAGTTCTCGCCCGACGCGATCGCCGGCATCACGGTTCCCGCCGACGGGCTCAACTCGGATCTGCACGCGTCCAATGAATATCGCGCGCATCTCGTGACCGTGATGGCCAAGCGCGCGGTCGAAGCGGTGCTCGGGAGCAAGTAAGCGGCTCACAATATCGGCGTCCCTCCGTCTCCACCCGCGGAGCCGCAAGCGTCGGCTCTGCGGCGGTTCCTCGGCTACGTTCGCCCGTATTGGCGCCTGATTCTCGGCGCGACGCTGGCCGGCATCCTGAAGTTCACCTTGCCCGCAGCGTTTGCTTTGGTGCTGCGGTTCATGACCGACCGGCTGGTGCCGCAGTTCGGTGCCGCGCCGCCGCCGACCGACCCGGTCTTCAGAGCGACCGAGCACTACCTCACGTGGCTCGCCGGCCTGCTGCCGGCCTCCTGGAACGCGACCAGTGCATGGGGACAGTTCAACGTGCTCACCGGCACGCTGCTTGTCGTGTACGCAATCTGGGGTGTGGCCATGTATTACCGCAGCTACTGGGCGCAGCTCGCCGGCCACCGCGTGATGCTCGACCTGCGCAGCGATCTGTTCCAGCACATCCAGCGGCTCAGCCACTCCTTTTTCCAGACACGCCAGTCCGGCGGCATCGTCTCGCGACTCACCTCCGACATCGCGCTCGCGCAAAATTTCGTCGGCGCGGCCATGACCAACATCTGGATGGACGTGGTCGCATGCTTCTTCTATCTCGCGCTGCTGCTCGCGATGGACGTGCGCCTGACGATCGCGGCGCTGCTCGTGTTTCCGCTCTACATCGCCTGCATGCGCATCTACGGCGCCGAATCCAAGCGCACGTCGCGCGAAGTGCAGGAGGCGATGGAGGAGTTCTCGGGCGATCTGCAGGAGCGCATCGCAGGCTACGCTGTGGTCAAAAGCTTTGCGGCCGAGCGGCGCGAGTCGCGCGGGTTCTTCACGCGGGCGCGCGGCCTGTTCGACCTCGTCATGGCCAACGTGCGCAGCACCAATCTGTCCAGCTCGATCGTGCAATGGCTGACCGAGATGGCGACCCTTGTGCTGATCTGGTACGGCGGCTGGCGCATCTTCAGCGGCCAATCGAGCCTCGGCGTCGTGGTCGCGTTCATCCATCTGCTGCGGCAGCTCTACTTTCCGGTCAACCGCATCAGCGAGATGAACACTGTGTTGCAGAACTCGCTGGCGGCGATCGATCGCATCTTCGAGGTATTCGACACCGAGCCCGACGTGCGTGAGCGTCCCGATGCGAACCCGCTGCCGCGCGTCCAGGGCGAAATCCGCTTCGAGCATGTCAGCTTCGGCTACACGACCGGACGCCCGACGTTGGAGGACATCGACCTCACCATCCATCCGGGCGAGATCGTCGCGCTGGTCGGACCGAGCGGAGCCGGCAAGACCACGCTGGTGCAGCTGATCCCGCGCTTCTACGACCCTACAGCAGGGCGCGTTTGCATGGATGGCGTGGACTTGCGCGACGTGACGCTGCGCTCGCTGCGCAGTCAGATCGGTACGGTGGCGCAGGACACGCTGCTGTTCTCGGGCTCGGTGCGCGAGAACATTCTGTATGGAAGGCCCGATGCCAGCGAAGCCGAGCTGCTCGCCGTATGCAAGGCGGCACATGCCGAAGAGTTCATCCGCGAGCTGCCGGAGGGCTACGACACGCTGCTCGGCGAGCGCGGTGCCAAGCTCTCGGGCGGCCAGCGCCAGCGCATCGCGATCGCGCGCGCGTTCCTCGGCAATCCGCGCATCCTGATTCTCGACGAGGCCACCAGCGCGCTCGACAGCGAAAGCGAGTTCCTGATCCAGGATGCGCTGAAGCGCCTGATGCGCGGACGCACCAACGTGGTGATTGCACACCGGCTGTCCACTGTTCTGCACGCCGATCGCATCGTGGTGCTCGAGCGCGGGCGTATCGTCCAGGTTGGGCCGCATGAGCGGCTGCTGGCCGAGAGCGGCCTGTACCGGCGTCTGTACGAAACTCAGTTCCGCTCCGTCGCGCAGGCCGCCGCCCTGCCGGAAATGTAAGCCGGTTGCGGCGCGCACCCGGCTTCCGGTACATTCGAGGGCCAGCCCTCACAACGCCCTCTCATGTCCTCCGCACCGGCTTCTTCGTCTGCACTGCCCGACTCCATCGACGCCACTATCGCCCTGCTCGCCCGCGGCGATTATGTGGCGGAGCGCGGGCTCGCCACCGCCGTGTTCCTGGCTCTACGCATGGGCCGGCCGCTGTTTCTCGAGGGCGAAGCGGGTGTGGGCAAGACCGAAATCGCCAAAGTGCTCGCCCAGACGTTGGATCGCCGCCTGGTCCGGTTGCAATGCTACGAAGGCCTGGACATCGCTTCCGCGGTCTACGAATGGAATTACACGCGGCAGATGATCGAGATCCGCCTGGCCGAAGCCGAAGGCACGAAGTCGCGCGAAGCGCTGAGCCAGGACATCTTCTCCGAGCGCTTCTTGATCCGGCGCCCGCTGCTGCAGGCGCTCGAAGGCGATCTCGGTGCGCCGCCGGTCCTGTTGATCGACGAGCTCGACCGCACCGACGAGCCGTTCGAAGCCTATCTGCTCGAGGTGCTGTCCGACTTCCAGGTCACGATCCCCGAGATCGGCACGATCAAAGCGCAACAGCCGCCGGTCGTCATCATCACGTCGAACCGCACGCGCGAGATTCATGACGCCGTGAAGCGGCGCTGCCTGTATCACTGGGTCGACTATCCCGACGCGCAGCGCGAATTGGAGATCTTGCGCCGCAAAGTGCCGGGCGCGGCCGAAAGGCTATCGCGCGAAGTCGTTGCATTCGTACAGCGGCTGCGCACCATGAATCTGTTCAAGCAGCCCGGCGTGGCCGAAACGATCGACTGGTCGAAGGCGCTCGTCGCGCTGGACCAGATCACACTCGATCCCACGCTGGTCGACGATACGCTTGGCGCGCTGCTGAAGTATCAGGACGATATCGTGCAAGTCAAAGGCAGCGAGGCCGCGCGCATTCTGTCGGAAATCAAGGCCGAAGTCGGGTAGCGCGCGAACACTCATGCGCTTCCATTCGATCTCGGCAGCACTGCTGCTCGCGCTCACGATCGCGGTCCCCTTCCCCGCCTGCGCCGATGAGGCGCTGCCGATCTTCGATGCGCACGTGCACTACAACCTCGACGAGGCCCGCCCGCTACCGGTCGAAGGTGTGTTCGAGCTCTGGCGGCGCGCGGGCATTCGCGGCGTGCTGCTGACGAGCCGGCCGAACGACGGCACGCGCGAGCTACTGGCTGCCATCCCCTCCGAGGTCAAAGCCGTCGCGTTCGCGCGCCCCTACGTGGTCCTGCAGGATGTGCACACGTGGTTTCGCGACCCGGCGATCTTCGCGATGATCGAGCGGGAGCTCGCGCGCGGCATCTACATCGGGATCGGCGAGTTCCACATCTTCGGCCACGACGCCGACACCGACGGGTTCGCGCGCTTCGTGAAGCTCGCTGCCGACCGTGGTCTGTGGCTGCACGCGCACTGCGATGACTACGTGATCGACCGGATCTTCAAGCTCGACGGACAAGCCAAAGTGATCTGGGCGCATACCGGAATGAGCACGCCGCCCGAGCGCGTCGGCCAACTGTTCGCACAGTACCCTGCTCTTTACGGTGAGCTTTCGTTCCGGGCCGGCGTTACCGAAGGCGACAAGCTGTCCGACGCGTGGCGCGCGTTGTTCACCAAATACCCGCAGCGCTTTCTATTGGGCTCCGATACATGGGTTCCGCAACGCTGGCCCGAGGTGCCGAGCATCATGGCCGGCTATCGCGCGTGGCTCTCGCAGCTGCCTCGCGACGTCGCGGAGAACATCGCGTGGCGCAATGGCACGCGCCTGTTTCTGACTCCATGAGCGGGGAAAACGCCAGCGCCGGGCGGTTGTCCGAAAACGTCATGCACTTTGCGCGCGTGCTGCGCGGGGCCGGCATTCCGGTCGGACCCGATCGCGTGATCGATGCGCTCAAGGCGCTCGAGGTCGCCGGCATCGGGCAACGCGATGATTTCTACTGGACGCTGGCATCGGTGTTCCTCGATCGACGCGAGCAGTTCGAGCTGTTCGACCAGGCGTTCCACATCTTCTGGCGCGATCCCACCATGCTCGAGCGCGTCATGGCCTTGATCATGCCGAATCTGCGCGGCGGCACGGCACCCGAGGAACCGTCGGCCCCGAGTCGGATCGCCGAGGCGATGCGGCCGCGACCCCGCCCGCAGGAATCGAGTGATGAACGCGAGCCTGAACAGGATGCTGCGCACACGGTCTCCGCGCGCGAAGTCCTGCAGCGCGCGGACTTCGAAACCATGACGACCGCCGAGCTTGCGCAAGCCAAGAAAATGATCGCGCACTTGCGGCTGCCGATTCCCGAAGTGCGCACGCGGCGGCTTACGCCGAATCCGCGTGGGCGTCTGGTCGACATGCGCGCGTCGCTGCGCGCCAGCCTGCGTGCAGGGGCCGACGTGATTCCGCTGCGCCGGCGCTCGCACGCGCATCGCCATCCGCCGCTGGTGGTGCTGTGCGACATCTCGGGCAGCATGAAACGCTATTCGCGCATGTTTCTGCACTTTCTGCATGCGATCACCAACGATCGCGATCGCGTGCATACGTTCGTGTTCGGTACGCGTCTCACGAATATCACGCGATACTTGCGCCACCGCGACGTCGACCTCGCGCTGAACGGCGTAACGCAGGCGGTGGCCGACTGGTCGGGCGGAACGCGGATCGGAGCGAGCCTGCGCGAGTTCAATCTGCGCTGGTCGCGGCGCCTGCTGGGTCAGAACGCCGTCGTGCTCCTCATCACCGATGGGCTCGACCGCGAGCTCGGCGACGATCTCGGCGCGCAGATGGAGAGGCTGCACAAGTCTTGCCGCCAGCTGATCTGGCTCAATCCGCTCTTGCGCTTCGATGGCTTCGAGCCGCGCCCGGCCGGCGTTCGTGCGATGCTGCCGCATGTCGACGCGTTCGTTCCCGCGCACAACATCACGAGCCTGCTCGACGTCGCGCACGCGTTGAGTCAAGTCAAGGATGGCCCTCGCCTGCCTTTAATATGAGTCGACTGCATCGCTGCCTCCACAGATCCCTCCCCTTCAAGGGGAGGCTAGGAGGAGGATGGGGCCGATGTCGCTCGAAGAATCCCATCCCCACGCTCGCCTTCCCCTTGAAGGGGAGGGATCTTACGTCTGTCCACTCTTAAGGGCACGGACTTTCTAGGCAGATCAGCTTTCGAAATTTGAGACCAAGGAGAACCACATGGACATGACCGGAGAACAGATCATCCCGCTGCCACAGCAACGGGTATGGGAGGCGCTCAACGATCCCGCCATCCTGAAGGCCTGCATCCCGGGCTGCGAGACGATGGAGAAAGTCTCGGACAGCGAGTACCGCGTCGTCATGAGCGCTTCGGTCGGACCCGTGAAGGCCAAGTTCAGCGGCAAGCTGCTGCTGTCGGACCTCAATCCGCCGAACAGCTACGCGCTCGCATTCGAAGGTTCCGGTGGTGCGGCGGGCTTCGGCAAGGGCAGCTCCACGGTCACGCTATCGCCTGCGGATGGCGGAACGCGGCTCACGTACACGGCGCACGCGACGGTAGGAGGCAAGCTGGCGCAGGTCGGCTCGCGGCTGATCGACGGCGTCGCACGCAAGATGGCCGATGATTTCTTCGCGAAGTTCAACCAAGCCATCGTCCCTGCTCCCGCTGCGGTTGCGGCCGTACCAGCCCCGTCTTCGGCGCCGCAGAAGGCTCACATTCCGGTGTGGGCGTGGGTCGTCGGCGTGATTGTGCTCGTGCTGCTGGCGCTGTTCCTGGCGAAGGGGACGGCCGGTCACTAGACGCCTGAAGCCGGCCGCGCCGGCGCAGCCAATAAACTAGAATTGAGTCTTGGGCGCCAACGCCGTTTTCGTGGGAGGAGCAATGAACAAGCTGGATCTGGCCGGACGTGTGGCCATCGTGACCGGAGGCGTCTCGGGGATCGGACGCGCAATCGCGCAACGCATGGCCGACTCCGGGGCGATCGTGAGCCTGTGGGACCGTCATGCCGACGCTCTCGCCAAGACAGCCAAGGAGTTCGGCGAGAAGACGAAGGTTCATACGGCCACCGTCGACGTGTCGAACTACCAGCAGGTAGCCGCGGCCGCAAAGGCGACGGCAACGGCGCTCGGGAAGATCGACGCGGTCGTGAACTCGGCGGGCATCGCGGGCGCCAATGCCATGGTCTGGGAATACCCGGTCGACGAATGGGTCCGCGTGCACAACATCAACCTGCACGGTACCTTCTACGTGTGCCGCGAGGTCGTCCCATACCTGCAGAAGAACGGCTATGGGCGCATCGTGAACATCGCGTCGATCGCCGGCAAGGAAGGTAACCCGACCGCATCGGCGTACAGCTCGTCGAAGGCCGCAGTGATCGGCCTCACGAAGTCGCTCGGCAAGGAGCTCGCCAAGCAGAACATCACGGTCAACTGCGTAACGCCTGCCGCGGTCAAGACGCCGATCTTCGATCAGGTGTCGCAGCAGCACATCGATTACATGCTGCAGAAGATTCCGATGGGCCGCTTCGGCCTGGTCGAAGAGATCGCGTCGATGGTCTGCTGGCTGTGCACCGAGGACGCCTCGTTCAGCACGGCGGCGGTGTTCGATCTGTCGGGCGGCAGAGGTACTTACTAAAAGCAGGGGGCGAGGGGTTAGGGGCGAGGGAGCAGAGTAGCAGAGGCTCGGCATTCGCTCTTAGCAATCAGTCTCCCGATGCAAGATTGATCAACCGTACTCGTCCTTCCCACGACTCTCCTCTCGTCCCTCTCCCCTAATCCTTAATCCCTGTTCTTAAAGCAACCATGAAAATCAAAGCCGCAATCATCCGCGAGATGGGCCTTCCGCAGCCGTACGCGAAATCGAAACCGATGTCGATCGAAGAAGTCGATCTCGCCGCACCTGGCGAGCGCGAAGTGCTCGTGCAGATCAAGGCTGCGAGCTTGTGCCATTCGGATCTCTCCACGGTCAACGCGGATCGGCCGCGGCAAATGCCGATGGTGCTCGGACACGAAGCGGCCGGCATCGTCGTCGAATGCGGCAACGGGGTGCATGACCTGAAGCCCGGCGATCACGTCGTGATGGTGTTCGCGCCGAGCTGCGGCGAATGCATCGCCTGCAAGGAAGGTCGTCCGGGCCGTTGCGAGCCGGGACAGAAAGCGAACGGCGCCGGCACGCTGCTCGGCGGTGGTATCCGCCTGAGCCAGAACGGCAAGCCGGTCTACCATCACGTGGGCGTGTCGGCCTTCGCCGAGTACTGCGTGGCGAATCGCGGCTCGATGGTCAAGATCGACGATCGGTTACCGATGGACGAAGCCGCCATGTTCGGTTGCGCGGTGCTCACCGGAGTCGGAGCCGCGCTCAACACGGCGCAAGTCTTTCCTGGTGCGCGTGTGGCGGTCGTGGGCCTGGGCGGTGTCGGATTGAACACGCTGTTCGGCGCGCAAGTCGCCGGTGCCAGCCAGGTGATCGCTCTCGATGTACACGACGACAAGCTGGATCTCGCGAAGAAGCTCGGCGCCACCGACGTCGTCAATGCCAAGGATCCCGACGCGATCCAGAACGTGAAAGACCTGACTTCCGGCGGCGTGGACTTCGGTTTCGAGATGGCGGGCTCCGTGCAGGCAATGGAACTGGCTTATCGCATCACACGCCGCGGCGGCACGACGGTTACCGCAGGCCTGCCGCATCCGGACGCGCGCTGGCAGATGCAGCACGTGAACCTGACCGCCGAGGAGCGCACCGTCAAAGGCAGCTACGTCGGCTCGTGCGTGCCGCCGCGCGACATGCCGCGCTACATCGACCTGTATCGCAAGGGCATGCTGCCGGTCAACAAGCTGATGAGCGATCACATCAAGCTCGACCAGATCAACGAGGGCTTCGACCGCCTTGCGTCCGGACACACCGTGCGCCAGATCGTGATGATCTGAGCGTTTCGATAGCACCCCCACCCCAGCCCCCAGCCCTCTCCCGCAATGGGAGAGGGAGTTCCGTATGACACCACTCACGCAGGCGCTATGACGTCCTCGGAGCATCGCAAAGGCGTGCTCCTGATGATCGGCGCGACGGTGTGCTGGTCGACGGCCGGTGTGCTCGTGCGCAACCTGAGCCTGACCGACGGCTGGGAAATCACGTTCTGGCGCTCGCTGTTCATGACCGTATCCGTGATGGGCGTGCTGCTTGTGCAATACGGCCGTGCGACGCTCGCCAGAATTCGCGCAGTGGGTCGATCGGGCGTCATCGTCGGCGCATTGTGGGCGCTGATGTACGTGAGCTTCATCCTCGCGCTCGGCCGCACCACGGTCGCGAATGTGCTGGTGCTCTCGAGCATCTCGCCGTTTGCAGCCGCATTGCTGGGCGGCGTGTTCCTGCACGAGAAGCTGCCGCGCCGCACGTTGGCTGCGATGTTCGCAGCCTGTGCGGGCATCGTTCTGATGTTCGTGGAATCGATCGGTGGCGGCGGCCTGGGCGGCAATCTGATTGCGCTCGTGATTCCGCTGGCATTTGCATGCAACGTGGTCTTGCTGCGCAGGATGCATGTGAGCGTCGACATGATTCCGACACTGGTCATCTCGGGCATCATCTCGATGGCGGTCACTCTGCCGCTTGCGCTGCCGGTCGACGCGAGCGCGAAGGATCTGGGACTGCTCGCGGTCATGGGCGTGGTTCAGCTGACGATCGGCTGTCTGCTGATGCTCGCCGCGACGCCAAGATTGAAGGCAGCGGAGCTCGGCCTGCTGGCTGTTCTCGAGACGGTGGTCGGCACACTCTTGACCTGGCTCGTCATCGGAGAACGCCCCGGCGACCTTGCGCTGG
>Ga0068853_100002418_pt1 | contig 13949 bp, 4 predicted proteins | sample KBSCornC32_FD_65655 | JGI IMG/M metagenome (GOLD analysis project Ga0068853, IMG submission 65655) | Corn rhizosphere microbial communities from Kellogg Biological Station, Michigan, USA - KBS Corn C3-2 | ecosystem: Host-associated > Plants > Roots > Rhizosphere > Soil ... | reverse complement strand
ATACCGGAATCCCCCCTTCCCATCCCCCAGCAACACCACTCCGTGATTGGCATCATCACGTCCGAGACGGATCAGATTATTCTCCTGGTTCCCGCAGATCACCAGATCGGTATGTCCGTCCCCGTTGAGGTCCGCGGCTGCAAGCGCATAAACCGGCGCATACTGAGCCTCTACCGGAAGTTCGTGAAAGACGTAGCCGCGACCGGTATTTTCCAGCCAGCAGGAGGAAAAAGTAGCGGCTGAGAGGGGCTGAACAGCCTTGGCAGGCGGGACAACGTCTGCAACTTTCGCACCCGCATAGGTCTCATATGCATAAAACTTCTTCTTCAGCGACGGCACCTGCCGCAGCACATCGTCCATCGGCATGAAAGGATAGTCGACGTGATTATTATAGCAGGTGAGGATCGGATCGATGATACCGTTGCCGTCGAAGTCAGCGGCGTACAGCCGCACGGGCTCGGCGGCGGACGTCTTTAGCGGCGAATTCCATCCATGGTTACCCAGCACAAGGTCCGGACGGCCGTCGCCATTGAGATCAGTGACCAGGAGCCGGTTCCACCACCCCTGCGATGGGAAGCCAACCCAGGACGCGCTGGCGTCCGTCAGCCGGTGACGATCGTTTAGAAAGACCTTTACCGGCATCCACTCCCCTGCTACGACGAGGTCGGGAACGCCATCGCTGTTGACGTCCACCCATGCTGCGTCGGTGACGATCCCCAGCCGGCCAATATCAGCGGACCAGGCAGCCGTGGCGTCCGTAAAGTGGCCCGAACCATCGTTGACATAAATATGGCTGGGACTGTACGACGGATATTTCCCGGGCAGCTCGCGCCCACCTACGAAGAGGTCGGGGTCGCCATCCCCATCGATGTCGGCGGCCCGGACACAGCTGCTGCCGGCCGCGCCAGCCGGCAGGGCGTGCTGCTGCAAGGTGAAATGTCCCTTCCCATCGTTGATGTATAGTCTGTCGGGGCTCTGCGTCGCCGAGTAGTTACCATAAGTGATGTAAAGATCGGAGTCTCCGTCTTTGTCGGCGTCGAAGAAGAGGGCATCTGACGCTTCCCGGGAAGTGTCGGCGTCCAGGGCCGTTCGAACCCAGCGGTGTTCGGGCGTCTGCAAAAAAAGCGCTCCACCGGCAAATACGTCCCCGAGCCCGTCACCGTTGACGTCACCCTTTGCCATACTGGGACCCGTATGAGAATAGAAATGGGTCAGCATATGCTGACTGTTGAAGTCGTTGACAGGCGCCTGGTGGTGGGTATAAGATATTACACCGGCTGCGGGTGACAAAAGGGTGGCCCGCGCGGGAAGAGACGCAGCACGGGGCGACGAAGCCGCGGCCTGCTTCAATTGGATCAGCTGATCGACCCCTACCCCTGTGAGCAGCTGCGTCCGGTCGTCGGGCCAAACGACCCGAAGCGAGTCGATCCGGACCAGCGTTCCGAGCCCGATATGTAAAACAGGGTCTACGCCCGACTGATACCCGCGAACAGGATCCTGCTCGGTATACCAGACCTGCCCGCCGCCATACGCAAAGACCTTCGCGCCATAGCCGTAGCGATTCAGCCCCTCCCCGATCAGCTGTATCCGCAGAAAATGATTTTTCAGCAAGGTCTCTCCGTTATTACGATATACTCCCGCTTCCTCGTCCAGCGAGTTCATGACAAGGTCAAGGTCGCCGTCGTTGTCCAGGTCTGCATAAACCGCCCCGTTAGTAAACCCCGTCTCGTCGATCCCCCAGTCTGCGTTCTTCTTCTCAAACCGGTCATTTCCCGTATTCCGGTACAGATATGGAGCGATCGTTATCCCCGACATACGCGAGACATAGTCTTCGACGGCTACGGGCGGCCCGCCCTGGCTCATCTTACGGGCCTCGTCCATGGAGTATTTGATGAACTGCAGATTGGTATTGTCGCGTTTATAACCGTTGGAGATAAAAAGATCGCGCCGCCCGTCGTTGTCGAAGTCGGCAAACAATGGCGACCAGCTCCAGTCCGTCGCCGCTACACCCGCCAGCTGGCCGATCTCGCTGAATGTCCCGTCACCGTTGTTCTTCTGCAGGCTGTTCTTCATATACTGGTAATAGAGCCCCTGCTGGAACAGCAGCTGATACTTGTCGAAATTATCAGCGCCGATATGCATCTTCTGGTCGTGGTTGTTCTCCGGAAGCATATCCAGCACGCAGACGTCGGGCAGGCCATCGTTGTTATAGTCCGCTACGTCGCAGCCCATCGAATACTGGGAGACGTGGTCGAACTTCTCCCGCAGCCGCTCGGAAAAACTGCCGTCGTGGTTGTTGATATAACAATAGTCAGGCTCGTTGAAGTCGTTGGCAATATAAATATCGGGCCAGCCGTCCATATCGATATCCGCGGTACTGAGTCCCAGACTGTACGTGAGAACGTTTGACCGAAGGCCCGCCGAATCGGTCACGTCGGTAAAACGACCGCCGTCGTTGCGGAAGAGCTTATTGCGATACATGGGGTCGGCAGGCTGGCCGTGGAGGCGAGACTGCTCCTGCAGTCCCTTCGAGTATTTAGGCTCGGACTGGTTGATGAGGACAAGGTCAAGGTCGCCGTCCTTGTCGTAGTCGAAGAAAGAGGCCTGTGTGGAATAGCCCGGATCGTCGAGCCCATAGGCCGCTGCCTCTTCTGAAAAGGTCAGATTACCTTTGTTAATGTAAAGCAGGTTGCGCCGGTAGTCGGCGGAGGGCAGGCCCGACCGGCAGATATAAATATCCAGCAGTCCGTCGCCGTTGACGTCGGCCATGGTAACACCCGTACACCAACCCTGTTTCAGGGCTATACCAGCCCGGTCCGTGATGTCTTCAAACTGAAAATTTCCTTTGTTGAGGTACAGCCTGTTCCTGACCATATTCCCGGTGAAGCAGATATCCGGCAGGCCGTCGTTGTTGATATCCCCAACTGCCACGCCACCCCCATTATAGAAATAGGGGTATTGCATGATGTTGAAGTCCGGATCCGTCTCCTTCAGCATGTTGCGGAAATCGACGCCTGTCCGGGATGCCGGCAGCCGGGTAAAAAGACGCGGCTTGTCGTCGCCGCAGGCGGCAAGCAGGATCAGGAGACAAAGGGATACATTGCGCATGGACAATGGGTTGAGGAATAGAAAGAGGCCGTCTGGGCGACGGCCTCTCTGTAAATCTAAGAAAATAGGATCAATTGACGTCCCACCATAGTGGCGTGCCACCGGTATCCGGTCCTCCGAGCGCTGTGACCCCACCCGCGACGCCATTGGCGTTCGTGTTGCGCTCGCTCAGCGGGAAGTTGACGCGGCGAACGAATTTGTCGGTCGGAATGGCGCCATTGCTGTAGTTGACCTTATTCCGGAACAGCTTTGGATACCTTGTCCGGCGGAATTCGGACCAGGCCTCCTGGCCGTCGGGATACATGGCGATGTATTTCTGGGTGATAATGCGCTCCAGCTTTTGCGCGAAGGTCGCCGCATTGTCCCATTTGATGGTAATGGTGCTGAGGTCCTGGTTACCGGTCTTGATATCGTTGGCTGCAGCGACGGTAGCCTTGGGATCGATATACTGTGCCGCGGTGCTCGTCGCGTCGGCCAGGTAGGCGGTGGCCTGTGCGTCGACGCCGTATTGCGCGAGGGAGGCCGTGACGCCAGTATTATAGGCCGTACCTGCATCGCCTGCTTTGGCCCAGCCCCGGATGCCTGCTTCGGCCTTCAGGAACCATGCTTCGGCGGCTGTCATCAGCTGGACATAGTTAGCCTTGCTAAAGACGCCACCCCAGGGCGTGGCAGCACAATTGGGAAAATTGGGAAGGGCGGAATAGTTGCCATAGCGGCCCTTGGCGTCGATATCGATACCGTTGCGTACACCGATGATCTTGCCTGCGACGGCGGGATCGGTAGCGGCAACCGCATACTTGGATTCGCGGGGGTCACTGTATCCTTCGAGCAGCGAACCCAGGGGTGCGCCAAAACGGATATCGCCCCAGGAATTGTTGATCACGTTCAGCGGGTGCTGGACGCTGCCGATATCGATAGTAAAGCCGTCGGCATTGGTCGTCAGCAGTCCCAGCGGGTGCGCCAGTGCGGCTTCTCCCTCGGCCTGGGCCTTTGTGGGGTCGACGTTGACGATACGCAGCGCCAGCCGCAGTTTGAGCGAATTCGCGAATTTCACCCACTCGCCATAGTCTCCGCCGTATACCTGGTCGAAACTCGTAAAGGTCTTTGTAGCGTTGCTCTGGGCCAGCGGCGTCAGCACGGCGATGGCAGAGTCGAGGTCGTTGAAAAAGGCATAGTAGGCGTCCTTTTGCGAGTCATAGGTGACGCTGCCGTCAGCATTGACCGAGCCGTAGTGCGTATAGATGATGGGACCGAAGATATCGCTGAGGCGGTGCATCCCTTCGACGCGGAGGATCTTGGCCCAGGCGACGAAAGCGGGGTACTGGCCGGCAGCGTTCCTGATGACCAGCTGCACGGGAGCCATAACGCCGTTGTAGGCATCGCTCCAGGGCTGACCGTTCCAGTTGTCAACCAGGGAGTAGGTCATGTTGTTCTGATTGCCCAGGAATGGGGTCGGGCTGCCCATGTATCCCGAGTAGACGTCGCCGATCAGGTTTTGCTGCAGCTGCATGTCCCATGCCGGGTTGATCACCTGGTAAATGCTCTGCTGCACCTGCTGGAGGGGAACACCAAGCAGCTTGTAGTCCGCACTCAGCTCTTTATTTGAAGTGCCGAAAGCGTCGGTATTGTACTCTTCGAATTTCTTAGTACAGCTGCCGAGGACCAGCGCCCCCGCAATGGCGAGAAATCCTGACCTGCGAACTGCACCTTTCCATATTTTGTATTTCATAACTTTAGTCTTTAGCTTTTACTGATTAAAACCCGATTTTCAAGCTTGCGCCAATGCTGCGCGTAGAAGGCTGAGCAAAAGTCTCTATGCCTTGCAGGGCGTTGCTCGTAGCCATTGAAAGCTCGGGATCGAAGGGTGCTTTTTTGGAGATAAAGAATAAGTTGCGACCGATGAGAGAAAGACGCAAATCGGTGATCCAGCTGACATGTGCGGGTATCTTATAAGCGATCGCCAGCTCGCGGAGACGAACGGCGGTAGCGCTATACATATAGAACTCGCTGATGCCGTTGCGGTCGCCCACGCCTTTATAGAAGGCCTGTGCGGGCAGTAGACCGGACCAGGCCTTGCCGTCGTTGGAGCTGGTGGCATCGGAGACCGTCGCTTTTATATTTACGCCGTTGGCGTCGCGTGCCTGTTGCGTAGCCTTGCTGTCGCCGTATTCGTCGAGGACGGCCTGGGTAACGCTCATTACCTTTCCGCCAAAACGGCCGTCGATCAGGAAGTTCACTGTAAACCTGTCGATATCGAAGCTGTTGTTCCATCCAAGGGTAAAGTCCGGGTTGGAGTTGCCGACTTTTTTGAATGTATTATCCTGAAGAGGTTTTCCCGTACCGTCTACCAGTATCGTACCGTCTTTGGAATTCCTCTGGAAGGTGCTTCCAAAGATATCGCCCCAGGAGCCGCCCTGCTGGATCACCGACTCATACATGTTTACGTTGCCCGGACCGCCGGTCAGATAGAAGATATTGTCGGGTCCTGCTCCGGGAACCTTACCATCGGACAGCTCGAGTACCCTGTTCTTGTTGGCCGCGAAATTGAACGTCGTAGTCCACTTAAATGTCCTGGTGCTGACCGGTACCACGAAGGCGGTAGCCTCTACGCCGGTGTTCTGGATATTGCCGAGGTTAAGGTAATAAGTGCTGTAACCCGAACCGAGGGGCGCAGGGATCTCGACGTACTGGCGGTAGTTGTTGTTCTTATAATAGGTGACGTCGAAACCTACGCGGTCATTGAGAAAGCGCCATTCGGTACCAACCTCGAACGAGCGGTTGTCTTCGGGCCGCAGATAAGTGCCGGGCAAAGGCACCTTGACGTTAACCTGCGCGCCCAGTTGGCTGTTCTGTGTGTATTGAGCGGGGTTAGTGCTGTAGATATTCACCGAGTTGCCCACCTTCGCATAAGAAACGCGGACCTTGCCGAAGCTGACCGGGCCACCGATATTCAGCGCGTCGGTCAGCACGAGGTTGGCGCCGGCCGAATAATAGAAATAACCCGAGTTCTTTGTCGGCGTGAAGGCAAAGGTCGAGGACCAGTCGTTCCTCCCTGTGAGGTCAACGAACAGGAAACCCTTGTATCCGATCTGTGCGCTTCCGAACACCGACTGCAGCTGGTTGTGCTTCGAATACTGGTTGGAGAGAAGTGCTGTCGGCGTGATGAAATTGACGCCGAACTTATTGGCATAGAACAGACCCGCTGGATCTCCTGTCTTGGTATCGAAGTCGATGTCGTCGAGCTTCGTATCGTTGATGCTGGTGCCCAGGTTGGCGCCCAGACTGAAATCATTGCCGAGCTTTTTGTTCAGCATGAGTAGGACGTCGCCGTACAGCTGGGTATTGACGTTATTGACATAGGTATACCTGCCATCCGGTGCTGCCTGTACGGCCTGCGTGCCTGCATAGAGGCGGGCGTCATATGTATCCCAGGACTTGTCGACATTGCCGCGCGCCTGGAGGCTCAGCCAGTCATTGAATTTGAATTTCAGGGCCAGGTTGATGATCGCGCGATCCCTTTTGTCTACACGGGGTCCGCGGTAAAGCAGCCAGTAAGGGTTCTGCTCGTGGTCCTGGCCGCCCGATCCATCGACGGGGCTGATGTCGAACCAGTTCTGGATGTCCAGGTTACGCTGTTGCGAGTAGACGGTGTAGTTCTTGTATTTGTTGAAATCGAGGCCGCGCGGAAAAAGGTAGAGACCCGTCAGGGGGTTGGCATACAGGCCGCTTACCGGACGGTTGTTGGCTTTCTGATCGAGCAGATTGATATTCCCGTCGACGCTAAGCCGGTCGTTCAGGAATTTCGCCGTCTCGCGAAAACTCAGGTTGTGCCTGTTGTAAGAAGAGGTCGGCTCGATCCCGGTGCTGTGTGTATTGCCATAGGAGAAGTAGGTCAGCGCTTTCTCCGTACCGCCCGAAAGGCTCACGGTATTGACGGTCGTAACGCCGGTCTTAAAGAAGGGCTTTACGTGGTCGGGAGCGTTGACGGCATTACCCCAGCTGTTCTCGTTGGTGGGGTCGGTGCTCGCGGCGCCGTTGATGCCCTGGCCGTATTTGAACTGGAGGTCGGGATAGTACATCGGTGATTCGGCTGTGAGATCCGAGGAAACATTGATGCGGGCGCGTCCGGCCTTTCCGCTTTTGGTCGTGATCACGATGACGCCGTTGGCTGCTGCGCTTCCATAGAGGGCTGCGCCCGAAGCGCCTTTTAGCACGGTAAGGCTTTCGATATCATCGGGGTTAAGGTTGGAGATGCCGTCCCCGCCGTCACGGCCCGAGGAGCCGCTACCCGAGGACTGGCCCCAGACGTCGGCCGGCTGTTGCGGGCTATAGTTAGCCATCGGAATACCGTCGATGACATATAGCGGCTGGTTGTTCTGGGTCGATTTGTTACCGCGCAGGATAACACGGGCAGAGCCGCCGAGGCCGGATGCGCTGCGGGTGATCGTCACGCCCGCAACCTTTCCCGTGAGACTGTTGACGAAGTTGGCGTCCTTTACGGTTGTCAGATCGGCGTTCGTCAGTCGTTGCGTGGCATAGGTGAGGTCCTTGCTCTTGCGCTGGATACCCAGGGCCGTGACGACTACCTCATTCAGCTGCTGGTTGCTGGCCTGAAGAGTTATTTGCAGGTTTTCACCGCCGACCGCCACTTCCCTGGTCTGGTAACCGATATAGGACACTATAAGGATATCGCCCCTTTTGGCTTCGATGGTAAATTCGCCGACGCCGTTGGTGGAAGTCCCGCGTTTAGTCCCTTTTACTGTCACGCTGACGCCCGGAATCGGCGCGCCGTCTGCTGCAGTGACCTTGCCAGTGATGGCCTCCTGCGGACTGACAGCGATGACATTGTCCGTCATCGGAGCAAGTGAAAATGCCTGTGTAAAATCCACCGGACGAATGTCTGCGGAAGTACCGCTGCCGCCGGCTGTGAGGATCACAAAGGTGCGTTCGTTCACCTTTTTGAATTTAAGACCGGTGTTCTTCAGCACTTCGCCAAGGATCTTTTCGATGCTATCCTGGCCGTTCGGAAAACTATTGACCTGGCGGCTGCCGAGGGACTGTTCCGAAAACAGAAAATAGACGCCTCTTGTCCGGTTGAGTTCTTTCAACACTTTGAACAGGGCCTCTTTCTGAGTACCTTCTTCGGTCTTGTTCTCTCCGCCGGACTGCTGTACGGCCCGGACACCCTTGCCAGACCAGGCATAGGTGCTCTGAGAACGTCCGGCAAGACAACAGAGGAGAAGTATGCCCAGCACATAGCCGGCCATACGCCAATTGCAATACAAATTTCTCATTTTTTTTGCAGCGTTTGATTAATGAAAATGACGACAGTAAATATTTGCTATGGATGTGCCTTGATCAGAATCTTATTGCCTTCGTGGATAATGTCGAAATCGCCGGTGCTTTGCAGTGCCAGTAGCAGCACGTCCAGGTTGTCATTGGGCATGATCCCATAGAGCTTCTTGTCTTCCAGTCCTTCACCGGAAGTGGTGACGGTCACGCCATAATTTTCGCGTATGATCGTTATGAGGTCCCGGAGGGGGGTGCCGTCGAATACCAGCTTGTGTTCCTTCCAGGCCAGGACGCTGTCATTGCGCACGACCTTCTTTTCCAGGCTGCTTCTGTATTCCACAAAATCGCCCGGGACCATTTTCAATTCCTTTCCTTCTTCCGTATGAAGGACGACGCTACCCTCTTTTAGCATCACGTTGGCCTTGTCCTGGCGATTGACGACGTTGAACTGTGTGCCGGTGACGATGATATCGAAATGGTTGACGTGTACGATGAAACGGCTTTTCAGCGGAGTTTTGGCGACATGAAAGAACGCTTCGCCCGTGAGCCAGACCTCCCGGTCCTTACCGTCCTGCCAGCCCTTCGAAAAGACCAGCCTGCTGTCGGCATTGACGACTACGCTGGAGCCATCCGGCAGGCGGCTTTCCCTCACCTCGCCATAGGCTGTATGCAATTCAGGGGTTGAATGGATCAGCAACGGCCTCAGAAGATAGATACCCGATATGACCGCCAGCACCGCAGCAGCAGCTATCCACCAGCGATAGCCGCCGATCGCTCTGACATTCCTGGTCTCCGCTTCGCGGATCTTCTGCAGGAGTCTGCTTTCCGCGAGAGTGATCTGGCTTTCGTCCAGCTGCCCCTGGTCCAGAGGCAGGGTCCTCAAAAAATCTACGGCCTGGTCGGCACGGGCGCGGATGGCAGGGTCTGCCGCTATCCATTCTTCCCACTGCCTGATACACCGGGTGTCTGTCCGGAAATACCAGGCCAGGAAACTCTCATCCGTTAAAAGGTCTTCTACTCCTACGTAGTTTTTTGACATATGCGATATCTCTCCGGGGAATAAGTGCCCGGGAGAATTTCCGTGTAATGTCTTTTTGTTAAGTTTTTTTTAGCAGAGTGGCGAAGACTTGAAAAAGAGGGCTTTATTAAAGCGGACCACGGGATTCCTTATCGGGCGTCCCACCAGACCCTCGAGGTCATTTTGTCCCCTCCCGGGAGGCGGCCAACGGCTTCATTATAATTGGCGGGGTTGGAGGAAGCCTCGCTCTGGGGATAGGTGAACCGGCGGGGGATACTTCCACCCGTCACATTGCCGGGATAGTTGACGGGTATCAGTGTGGGATAGCCGCTGCGTCTCCAGTTGGCGAAACATTCGTTCTCGTCCATGAATCCGGCTATCCAATATTGTTCGTTGATCTGCTGCAGGCCTTTGGCCGGATCATAGGGATGGGCCGCAAGCCAGCCGCTGATGACAGCGTCAGCCGGACCTGCGCCCGTCTGTTCCGACAGTTGCGCCATGGCATGCTGCACCGCCGTCCTGTAATACACCGCGGGATCACCGCTGATCCATCCCCGCTGTGCCGCCTCGGCCAACAGGAGTCCCGTCTCCCCTGCCGTCAGGAAAAAAGTCGGCGCGTCCAGACGGGCATACGTATAACGGTTGACCACGGAATATTTGTTCTGGTCGCCGGGCCAGTTAGGCGCCAGCGTAAGGTCATAGGCGCCGCCATTGTCGGGGGGATCGTAGCCGCCAGGCTGCCCCAGCTGGTGAGCGGCGACGGTATCGCCCTTGTCGGCTGCAAGCGCTGGATTTGCGCATACTGTTGCCAGATAGGGCAGCCGCGGGTCCTGCGTACTGTGCAGGTAGTTGACAAAGGTCATGTTGAGGCGGTAGCCATTGGGGTCGTTGCCCAGCAGGATAAGCCCCGTGCCATTGACAACGGGCGTAGTAGCCAGATTCTGGTGCGCCAGGACCGCGTTGTCGCTATTGTCCTGGAATACGCCGCCGCTGACCGCCGTCTGAGCCCACTGCGCCGCGGCCGTAGGGTCCACCTTGCTCATCCTCATCGCTACTCGCAGCATCTCCGAATAGGCAAATTTCCGCCAGGACTGCGGAGCGCCGTTGTATAACAGGTCGGCCGCGCCGATGGTGTTGGCTTTGGAAGGGTCGAGAGCCTGGGCCGCATTTTCCAGCTCGTGCAGGATATCCATATAGATGTCCTGCTGCCGGTCATAGCGCGGCGCGGTAGTGCCCGAGATATACCCCAGCCCTGCCTGACTATAGGGACAGTCGCCGTACATATCGGTCATCCGCTGGAACATAAATGCCCTGAAGATGCGGCACTCCTGATAAAGATTGGAGAGTGTGCTGTCTCCCTGTGCGTGGTGCATGACCTCGGTGATATAGGCGACGCTGTTCGGATAGTTCTCGTCCCAGTACGCCGAGTTGTAGGTTCCGTTGAACAGGTATTTGTCTCCGTCCCAGTAAGACACCGTCGAAGAGAGGTGCTGGATCATACAGGAAGAGTAGATCAGGTTGTTCCTCCAGTCCTCATAGCCGTTGCCTTCCGAATTGCCCGAGGTGATCAGCTCGGCGTTGGTAAAAAGATAGTTGAAATTGATCTGCGTACCCGTGATCAGATTGGGATCGGTATTGATATCCACAAAGCCCTTCCGGCAGGCGGCGCCGCCCGAAAGCAGGGTAATCAGAAGGAATATATGGCTTGCTCTCATGTCGATCGTTAAAATTTGAAGTTCACATTAAATCCCCAGCTCCTGACAAGGGGATATCCCGACAGTTCGAGTCCCTGCCCGTTGGTATTGTTGATACTCGATTCAGGGTCTATATTCGGAACCCGTTTCATCAGCGTCGCCAGGTTACGGCCCACCAGCGACAGGCTGAGACCGGTGATGAATTTCTTTTTCAGCATGGAGGACGGTACAGAATACGTCAGGGAGACCGAACGCCATTTGATAAAACTGGCGTCGTAGACAAACTCCTCGGCGATATGGTCGCTGCCGCCCGCCGAGATGTCCTGAAAATATTGCTGGGCCGGCACCGCCAGCGTATTGGGATGACCGTTGTCAAGCACCCCTTTCCCTATATATCCCCCTTCCCTGCCCTGGAGCGTGTTCTTATGAAGGCCATAGTAGTAAAGCAGCAGGTTGGTGCCCGAATAGATCTTTGCCCCGAACTTGAAATCGATCAGCGTGGCGAAGGACCAGTCCCGGTAGTGCAGTTCGTTGGTCAACCCGCCCGTCTGCTTATAAACCGTCGATCCCAGTGGCACCACTCCGTTGCTCGGCTCGGGCTCCCCTGCCGGAGCAGGATTGGAGATACCATCGCTGTAGATGATACGCCCTTTCGGGTCGCGGCGATAGGCATAGCCCATGATCTGGCCATAGGGCAACCCTACCACATTACTGATGCTTACCTCGCTGCCCCAGCGCGGATAGGCGTTGCTGATAGCAATGCTGGGCAGTCCTCCGATGGACATGACCTCGTTGTTGTTGACGGCAAGGTTTAGGGTCGATTTCCAGCTGAAATTTTTGGTCATGACAGGCGTGCCGGTGAGCAGCAGCTCAAGGCCGCGGTTCCGGATCTTACCGATATTGGCGATATACTGGTAGTAGCCCGAGGTCGGACTGATCGTCACCTTGACGATATCGCTGGTCGTCTCCTTGTTGTAATACGTGATATCGAATCCGAGCCTGTCCTTCAGGAACTGGCCTACAAGACCGACCTCTTTTTCGGCAATGCTGATGGGACGCAGGCTGGCATTGGGGATCAGCGGCAGGTCGCCGGAGGCGATGTAGCCCAGCGGCTGTCCGTTGATCGAGTAGTTGCGTATCCCGTAGTTCAGCACGTTCTGATAAGGTTCGGTACCGTTGGAGGAGCCTGCATAGGACGCCCGCAGCTTGCCCAGGGTGACCCAGGAAGGCAGCCGCCAGACCCCGGAGAAAATGAAGCTGGCCGAGACCGAAGGATAGAGATAACGATCGGTGTTGATATTGAGCGTCGAGAACCAGTCGTCCCGGGCGGTCAGGTTGAGGAAGAGCCAGTCCTTATAGCCGATGTCCGCGTTGCCATAGATCGAGTTGACCCGGTATCGCTGGAGGAAAGAGCTATAGGGCTTGTTGATGATATTGCTGGCGTTGTAGTTGTCCGCGGCGAGAAAAGGACCCGCTGCGCGGTTGAAGGATCCAGGCACCGCTCCGATACCCTGCGTGGCCCTGCTGTTGTCCTGACGGTTGGCGCCGAGGTTGGCGTCCAGACTGATGTCCTTACCCAGCCGCCTGTGCACGCCGACCATGAAAATGCCGTTCAGCTCGTGGTAGTTGACCTCATACTGCGTGAGATTGCCGCCGTGTACGCCGTCGAACCGGGTGTAGACCACGCCGGAAGGAACGATATTCGTCACGTCCAGCTGATAGCCGTCGCGGCTGACCTGTCCCTGCAGATACAGCCAGTCGAACAGATTGTATTTCAGGGTAAGGCCGCCGGTGATTCGGTTGCGGTCGGTGACATTGTTATAGTTCCGGGCAATATAGTAGGGATTCTCGAAATAGGGGTCCGTGCCGGGCAGCCACTCGGTACCGTCCGGCTTTATCGTCCGGTTCTTCATCCAGCGGATGTCCATACTGTTGGCGAGGTACAGCGGCGGCGCAAACACATTCCCCGGGTCGTCGGAAAGGCTCGCCCTGTTGTCCACCTGTTCGAAGACATAATCCGCCGTCAGTTCCATCTGAAGCCGGTTCGTCACATAATAGGTGGAATTGAGGTTGAAGCCCTGTTGTTTCATCGATGAGTTGGGCACGATGGTCCCCAGGTGCAGGTCCGAGAGGCCCAGGCGGAAATGGCCCCTATTGTTGGCGCCCGTAAGCGCAACGGCGCTCTGATTGGTGACGCCGGTGCGGAAGAACCGCCGGTAGTTGTCCCTTACCGGGCTATAGGAGTAGTGATCGCCGAGATAGTTGATCGCATCGCTGCCGTCGAGCTTTGCCCCCCAGCTGTAATAGGGGGCGGCGAGCGCCATATTCTTATTGAAAGGCTTCTTTCCCGAAAGCCCCTGGCCGTAGACATACTGATAGTCGCGCTCGTCGACTACCGAATTGAGTGTGAGATTATTGTTGACCTGGACGCCGAATCCGCGCGTCTTCGAGCCGGATTTTGTCCGGATAAGGATTGCGCCGTTGCCGCCGCGATAGCCATAGAGCGCCGAAGCTGCCACGCTTTTTAGAATAAGCACCGACTCGATATTATCGGGGTTGATATTGGAAAGGCCGTCCCCAAGGTCAAGCCCCCCGAACTGGCCTGCGTTATCAACGGTCGTATTGTCATAAGGAATGCCGTCAACGATATACAGCGGCTGATTATTTCCGCTGAGCGAGGCATTGCCGCGAATAATGACACGGCTGCTGCCATAGGGCCCCGTAGCGTTCTGGGCGACGCTGACTCCGGCCACCTGGCCGACAAGGGCATTCCCGAGGTTGGTCTCGCGGGACTGTGTAAATACCGACCCGTCCAGCTCCTCGGCGGAAAAGCCCAG
>Ga0068853_100002416_pt1 | contig 13952 bp, 13 predicted proteins | sample KBSCornC32_FD_65655 | JGI IMG/M metagenome (GOLD analysis project Ga0068853, IMG submission 65655) | Corn rhizosphere microbial communities from Kellogg Biological Station, Michigan, USA - KBS Corn C3-2 | ecosystem: Host-associated > Plants > Roots > Rhizosphere > Soil ... | reverse complement strand
TTCGACGGCGACGGGTCGGCGGACGTGTTCCAGGCCTACTACGGATGGGGATCCGTGCCCGTTTGCATGTCTCGTGACCTCGGAGGGCGGTTCGACTGCATCAATCCGGGCGCGGTCGTTTACGTCGAGCCGCAATCGGACTTCCTGACCGGGGACTTCGATGGCGACGGCCGCACCGACCTGTTTCAGGCCTACCGCGGCTGGAACAGCATCCCCGTGTGCAAGTCGACCGGAACCGGCTTCGATTGCAGCAACCTTTCTGCGACGGTCTACGACTCGTCGTCTCCCGAGCAGAAGTTCCTGACCGGTGACTTCAACGGCGATGGGCGCACCGACGTGGCGCAGGTCTACCGGGGCTGGCACAGCATCCCGGTATGCCTCTCCCAGGCGACCGGCTGGTCCTGCTCGAATCCCCCGGCCGACATCTTCGACGCGGGATCGGACGAACAACAGTTCATCGCGACGGACGTCAATGGTGACGGGCGCACCGACATCGTGCAGACCTTCCGGGGCTGGCACACCCACCCGGTCTGCTTCTCGACCGGTTCCGGCTGGTCGTGCTCGAACCCGCCCGCCGACGTCTACGACTCGGGATCGAGCGAGGAGCGCTTCCTGGCCGGCGACGTCAACGGCGACCTACGCGGGGACATCCTCTCGGTCTGGCGGGGGCCCGCCAGCGGAAAGAGCGGGTGGAGCACGCTCCCCGTCGCGATCGCGAACAAGCACCAGGTGAAGGTCGTCCTCGAGAACGTGGACGACACCGGGCGGGTGTGGCAAGGGGCGAACGACGACACCCTCGGAATCCTGGACGTCGACCGCGGCCCCTATCCGCGGAGCGGGTCTCTCGACCTCACGCCGATCGTGTCGACCAGCTCGGTTCCAGTCCGGTTCACGGTGATGTTCGGCAATGGGGGCGGGGGCGCGGCCTCGGGGACTGTCCGCTTCGAGGTGGACGGTCGCGAGGTATTCACTCAACCCGTGACCGGCACCTGGGGGATCTATGGGTGGTTCTACCGGCGCCAGTTCGACGTCGATTACGCCACTGGCCTGGTGACCGCGCTCTGAGGTCGCCCCTGCGACCGCGCCCCCCGCGACGCCCGCCAGCTCAGCAGGGCGTAAAGCAGGGGCGCGGCCAGCAGCGAGTAGGAGATCACGTGCCCGACGGAGCCGTCCGGGCCCATGATCTCCGTCGCATCGTGGAAGCTCTGGCTCCCCTCGATGACGCCGCTCTCGGCCAGCTCGTGGACGCCATAGACGAGGAGCTGGAACAAAAAGAGCCCCAGGAAGATGGCCGTCACCTTGAGCACGACGCCCAGGTTCAGGAGGGCGGCGCGCCGGCTCCACAGCCAGGCCACCACCGCCGCCAGCACCAGCCCCAGCGCCGCACCGACCAGGCTGCTGGCGCCGGACCCGGCCATGCGCACCTGGATGCCGAGGTAGAGCACGGCCTCCAGGCCCTCGCGGGTGACCAGCAACGTCGTCACCAGAGCGATGCCCGCCAGGGCGCCGAGCGACTCGCCGCCCGCGGGGCCGCCCGCCACCTTCTCGACACGCGCCTCGATGTCGCCCTTCATGTGGCGGCCCATCCGCAACATCTGAATCAGGAGCAACCCCACCAGCACGGCCGCCGTGAGGGCGGCGATCCCTTCGTAGAGGGGCTGGTTCGGCACCATCTGCCACAGGTACGCGCCGACGAGGCACGTCACCACCGACAGGCCCAGGCCGGCGCGCAATCCCCGCAACAGCCCCGCGCGTCCCGTCTTGCGAAGGTACGCGGCGATGACCCCGACGATGAGGAGCGATTCGAGGCCTTCGCGGAACGTGACGAGGAGGGCTTGCAGCATCGGCGGGCGGACTATAGCGCGCCCGCTGCCGGGCGCAGGTCGGTCGACGCCCCTCGGTGCGTCGTGAGCCAGGCGATGGCCCTCTCCTCGGCCCAGTAGACGGGGCGCCAGGGGAGCCGCCCCGCCACGAAGCCGACGTGGCCGCCGTGCTTCGTGACCTCGAACGAGACCTGGGGGCCCGCCGCCGCGATGGCCCGCGTCACGCCCTCCGCCGGGCAGAAGGGATCGTCCAGGCTGCTGATGCACAGGGTGGGCACCTCGATGCGCGCCAGGAAGCCCACCGAGCTCGAGCGCTGGTAGTAGTCGGCGGCGCTGGCGAACCCGTGCAGCGGCGCCGTCAGGCAGTCGTCGAACTCCGCGAACGTGCGGCACCCCTCGATGCGGGCGGCGTGCAGGTGGCGCGTCTCTTCGGGGAAAGCCTCCAGCAGGGCGCGCGCCTTCGCCCGCAGCCGGGTCATGAAGTGCCGCGCGTAGATCCGGCCGGTCCGCCGCTCGAGGAACCGCGACGACACCGCCAGATCGTAAGGGACGGAGATGACGGAGGCGGCGCGGATCGCGCTGGCGGCGCCTTGCTCGCCCAGCCATTTCAGCAGCACGTTTCCGCCCAGCGAGAACCCGATCGAGAACAGGGGCGCGCCCGGGTCGCGCCCGGCCAGGAGGCGCACCACGAAGTCGAGATCGCCGGTCTCCCCCGAGTGGTACAGGCGCGGCCGGCGATTCGGCAGCCGCCGGCGGATGTCGGCGGGATCGCGCGCGCACGAGCGGAAGTTCAGCACCGTGCTGCGCCAGCCGAGCCGCGCCACCAGCAGCGCCAGCCCCTGGGTGTGCAGGGAGTGGGCGCTGCCCTCGAGGCCATGCAGCAGAAGGACGCGCGGGCTGCCGGCGGGCCCGTCGGCGTGGTCCAGCATCAGCTCGTCGCCGTCCGGCGTGGTCAGGACCTCGCGCTCGAAGGTGATCAGCCGACGCGAGCGAAAGATCCGCGCCCACGAGCTCTGCAGGTGCGGTCCCGGCACCCACCACGCGGGGGTGAACGGCCGCGCGGGCCCAGGCCCGGCCCGCCGGGCTCCTCCGCGAGGATCGGTCGGGGCGCCGCCCTCCGCGGGCGCGAGATCGTCGCGGCGAGAGGACGGGCGGGAGGCCGGGGCGAGCCAGGCGGACATTGGCGCAGTCTGCCGCGGAGGGGCCGCCGCGTCGATGTCCGTCGGTCGGCGGCGGCCGCCGCCACTCGTGGCTGGACGGCGTGATATCTCGTGATATCTTTCCCGCCATGGGCAAGAAGACACCACCTGCACCCCCGTCGCCGTCGCCCGCTGAAGGCGCGCTCTTCGTTCGCTTGCCGGCCGACGCCGTCGACCGGCTCCGCCGCGCCTCCGAGGCGCTGGGGATGCGCAAGAAGGACCTGGTGGCTGGGCTGGTGTCGCGGTACGTGGACCCGGACAGCCGGCAAGGCCTGACGGCGCTGGGGTCCCTCGCCGGCCACCGGATGGGCGGCTCTGGAGCCAGCGACGCGGGGGTCGCGCGCGGGTCGTACTCGTTTCAACCCTACGATCCGCCGGAGGTGATGAACGCCGGGCAAGCGGCTGCCTTCCTGCAGATCGAGGAGGCGGCCGTCCTCGAGATGGCCGAGGCAGGGCGGCTGCCCGGACGGCGGCTGCCGGGCGGATGGCGGTTCTCTCGCGCGGCGCTGGTGGCCTGGCTCTCGGTCCCGGGGAGCCCGTGATGAGATATCAGTCCGATATCTCCTGCTGGGTGCCGACCGTGGTCGAGCAGACCCACCGGGGCGCGCGGGGGTGGGATGTCTTCTCTCGGCTGCTCAAGGACCGCATCGTCTTCCTAGGCGCGCCCATCGACGACGAGATCGCGAACGTCGCGGTGGCCCAGCTGCTGTTCCTCGAGTCGGAGGATCCGGACAAGGACGTCATGATGTACGTGAATTCACCGGGGGGCGACGTCGCGGCGGGGCTGGCCATCTACGACACCATGCAGGGCCTGCGCTGTCCCGTGGCCACCTTTTGCGTGGGGCAGGCCGCGTCGATGGCGAGCCTGCTGCTGGCGGCGGGGGCCAAGGGCAAGCGGCACGCCCTGCCGCACGCCCGCGTGATGATCCACCAGCCGCTCGGCGGCCTGCGCGGCCAGGCGACGGACATCGAGATTCATGCGCGCGAGATCCTGAAGGCGCGCGACATCATCAACGGCCTCTACGCGCGTCACACGGGGCAGACGGCCGAGCGAATCAAGCGCGACACCGAGCGCGACAACTTCCTGTCGGCCGAGGAGGCCCGCGACTACGGCCTGGTCGATCGCGTGCTGGATCTGACGGCGCGACGCTGAGCGCGCCGATCAGGGGCGCGGCCGCTATACTGCCGCGCCCATGTTCGATACAGCCGAAGGTCCGGTGCGCGCCGTGCTCGTCGCCGTCCAGCTCCCCGACGTCGACGCGGTGGCCTTTCGGTCATCGGTGGCCGAGCTGGGACGGCTCGCGCGTACGCTGGGCGTCGAGGTCGCGGGCGAGGTCGTGCAACGGCGGGCGGCGCTGCACCCGGGGACCGTGCTCGGAAAGGGGAAGATCGCGGAGCTGCGGCGGATGGTGGGGGGCGGGGAGGCCGGTGAGGCCGGTGAGGGGGCGGAGGACGGGGACGAGGACGAGGAACAGAACGAGGACGGGGAAGAGAAAGAGGTGGGAGAGGCGGTTCGGGGGGAGGTGCAGGCTGTGCTGGTCGACCACGAGCTCACGCCGTCCCAGGCGCGCAACCTCGAGAAGCTGACCGGCGTCGAGGTCATGGATCGCACCAGCGTGATCCTCGAGATCTTCCGGCGGCACTCGCGCTCGCGCGCCGCGAAGGCGCAGGTCGAGATCGTTCGCTTGCAGTATCTGGTGCCGCGCCTTCGCGAGCAGGGCAAGGGCCGCGATCGGCAGCGCGGGGGGATCGGCGGCAAGGGCGCTGGCGAGTCCAGCCTCGAGCTTGATCGCCGCAAGATCCGCGACCGGATCGCCGAGCTGGGTCGCGAGATCGAGTCCATGGCCGAGGAGCAGCGGACCCAGCGGGCCCGCCGGCGCGACATGTCGCGGGTCGCTCTGTGCGGCTACACGAACGCCGGCAAATCCACGCTGATGCGAGCGCTGACCGGAAGCGAGGTCTACGTCGCCGACAAGCTGTTCGCGACGCTGGACACGACGGTTCGCACCCTGGTTCCGCCGGCGCGGCCCCGCATTCTGGTGTCCGACACGGTCGGGTTCATCGACAAGCTGCCGCACGGTCTGGTGGCCTCTTTCAAGAGCACGCTCGACGAGACGCTGGAGGCCGGGCTGCTGGCGCACGTGGTGGACGCGTCCGATCCGGGCTTCGAGCGGCAGCTGCAGGTCACGGTCGAGATCCTCGACGAGATCGGGGCCGGCGAGGTTCCCCGCATGCTGATCTTCAACAAGGTCGATCGGGTGGGGGACGGCTCGTCCGAGGAGGCGGCGCGGGCGGCGTTGCTCGCGCGCTGGCCCGACGCCGTCGTGATGTCGGCCCGCCGAGAGGCCGACGTGGCGGCCCTGCGCGAGCGCTTGATCGCCTTCTTTGCCCGGGATCTGGTCGAGGGCGAGGTCCTGCTTCCTTACGACCGCCAGAGCTTGCGCGGCGAGATCTTCGCGGTCTGCGACGTTCTGGAGGAGCGCTACGAGGACGACGGAATCCACGTCCGGGTGCGGGCCCACCCGTCGTCCCTCGAGCGGCTGGCGCGCCTGGTGGCGGGGACCGTCAGCGCGTGATGGCGGCCAGAACGACCAGGAGGACCAGCAGCGCCACGCCCCCGGCCGCCAGGGCCCAGGTCTGCCTCACCGACAGACCCCGAGCGGGCCGCGCGGTCGACCGTCCCCCCGTCAGGTGGGCTTCGAAGTCGTCGAGGAGAGCGGTCAGCGACTTGTAGCGCTCCTCGCTGTCGGGGCTGAGGCCTCGCTTGACGATGCGGAACGCCCACTCGGGGACCAGGGTGTCGTGGTCCGGCTGCCGCACGTTGCCGGCCAGGATCTCGCGGGCGAGGCTGACGAAGGTCGTGCGGTCCAGCGCGGCCAGCAGCAGCGAGAAGCTCACGCTTCCGAGCGGGGTGTGGCGCGCCGCGGGGCTGGATTGCCCCGGATCGGACTCGAAAGGCATCTTGGCGTAGAGACAGAAGTACATGACGACGGCGAAGCTGAACTGGTTGCTCGCCGCGGTCGCCGCGCCGCCGCGGAAGCGCTCGGGGGCCAGGTAGGTCGCCATGTTGATGGAGCCAGCCGTCGCCAGCCTCTGCTGGAGCGATTGTGCCGCGGTACGGATGGCTTCGCCGGGACCCGCCGAGGAGATCTCCTCGGCGTCGGCCTTCGTCAGGCCGGCCAGTGTCACCGTGTCGTCGGAGCCCACGAAGATGTGCTCGATTCGCACGTCGTCGTAGATGACGCCGGCCTCCAGGTCGGAGGCCAGCCGCCGGCCGGCGCGCAACAGCATCGCGCCGACCTCACGCCAATCGCGATTCCCGGATTGAATCCAGCTGTCGAGCCTCTCGCGGCCGTCGTCTTCTGGTTCTGCCGTCACGATGGTGGTCGGCATTCTAGTGCGAAATTTCCCCCTGACACCTCTGAACGGTTTCGGCTCGCCATTTTCTGAGCGCCCGTTTCCGGCCAGAAACATTGCGGAATGTTTCCGGACAGTTCGACCGCGTCACGGCTCGGCCCTGATGTTCCGTTCCTCGCGTCCACGCGGAGCGAGTGATCCGCGGTCCACACACACACTCCGTGAAAATCGTGCCGGCTCCGGGACCGCGGGGCGCACCGAATGCAGCGGGCCGGGCCCGCGACGAGGGACAGTCCTTGGTGGCCCGCTGCGGCCAGAGGGAGTCGTCCGATGTAGGCACGGCGCTTGCTGACTCAGGGGAGCGTCGGAGGGAGATCGATGCGCTACAAGCTGACCGAGGGGACCGAAAATCGCTTTCATGACTTGCTTCGTTTGATACGAGAGACGCGCCCTTTCCTGGGCACCGCGACCCCCGCGATCCGCGCGGAATGGGACACGATTCGCGGGCGTTTTCCGTCGGAGGACGACGCACGGCAGGGGTACACGTCGCTCTCTCAGATCGAGATCGAGGAGCTGCGCGCGAAGATCGCGCGGTTCCGCCCCGAGCGCCGCCCGAGCGCCATCATGCCGGTTGCTCAGCTTGTGCCGTTGAGCAGCACAGATTGGCAGCCGGCCGCGCTCGCGGCGAGCTGAGGCGCCGTCGAGCAGAGCTCGGCGCCCTCCGATTTCCAGATCCCAGCGGTGCGCTATCGGGCAGGTGTCGGGTCGCCGACAGGTCGCAAGAGTGGACGGACGTCCGGACAGTTGTCCAGCCCGTCAGCGTTTCCTGGAGAGCACCCGGTCGAGCGAGAGAGAGCCGCTCCCTTTCAGGAGGACCACCGCGGCCAGGGAAATCACCACCAGGTGGTATTCGAACCCTTCCTGGCCCGCCGGCAGCGATCCGAACCAGTTCATGAAGAACCCGTTCGAGGCGTGGGTGCTGAGGGCGCCCAGCATGATGCCGACCACGCCCAGCGCCGCCAGGCGCCCTCCCAGGCCGACGGCCAGCGCGAGCGGCGCGAGGAGCTCGGTCACGATGGCAACTGCGGCCGCCGCGGCGGGGAACCCGAGCGTCCTGGTCATCCACCCGTGCGTCCCGGAGAACCCGTAACCTCCGAACCATCCCAGCGCGTGCTGCGCGCCATGCGGGAACATGATCGCCCCGAGCGCGAGCCGAGCCACCGTCGCTGCCGGATCGGCGGCCGTGGCCAACGACCGCCGCAAGGCGGCGCGGGCCGAGCTGTTGGTGGGCGCTGCGGTCGAGAGAGCGTGAGAGGCGAGAGCGTGGCTGGTCATGACAGTCTCCTTGTTCGGACGGGCGTCATTGCCCGCCCCCCACAAGTAACGCCCTGCCAGGCCGCCGATTAGCCGCCAAGCCGCGACTACACCGTTCTCCCCCGCGAACAATCCTCCCAGCCCGTCTTCTCTGGCGGATCGGAGGCGGGCTTCGCCCGCCGGAGACACCGCCATTCAACGGATCCGCATTCGGGTCGGCGGTACTAGTCCGGGGAGGGCTCGTGGGAGGGGCGCAAGCCCCTTCCACGCTCAGGAAGCCCCTTCCACGCTTGTCTTAGATGATCCACGAAGGCGCGGGTCTTGGCGGGAACGCGCCTGCCCTGAGGGTACATGGCGTAGACGCCGAGTCGGACCGGGACGAAGGCGGGGACCACCGGAATCAACCGGCCCGCCGCCAGGTCCGACGCGATCATGAACGTCGGGAGAACGGCCAGACCCATCCCCGCCACCGCCGCCTCACGCAGGACGGCGCCGCTCGAGGCCTTGAAGCGGGGCTCGACCGCCACCGTGATCTCGCGGCGCCCGCCACCCGGCGCGCGGAAGCGCCACTCGGCCGCCACCTTCAGCAGCGAATAGATCAGACAATCGTGGCGGAGCAGATCCTCGGGCTCGCGCGGCGTGCCCCGTCGGGCCAGGTACGCGGGCGACGCCACCAGCGCCGTCTGATCGGAGGCGAGCTTCCGCGACACGAGGCCGGCGCCGGCCAGCCGCGACGCCACGCGAACCGCGACGTCGATCCCTTCCTCGACCAGGTCGATGAAGCGGTCGTTCAGCGTCACCTCGACCCGCACGTCGGGGTATCGCTCGAGGAACCTGGCGATCGGCGCGGCCAGACAGTCCTCCGCAAGGACCACCGGGGCGTCGACGCGCAGCAGACCGCGGGGGCGATCGCCGGCGCCGTCGGCGGCCGCCGCCACCTCGTCGGCGGTGGCGACCAGGCGCGCGCACGGCTCGACCAGCGCCAACCCCTCGGGCGTGAGCGACAGCTTGCGCGTCGTGCGCTGCAGGAGGCGCGTGCCCAGGCGCTCCTCGAGCCCGGCGATGCGCTCGCTGACGACGGACTTGGAGACGCCCAGCTTGGCGGCCGCCGCCGTGAACGATCCCGCCTCGACCACGCGTGCAAACGCGATGAGGGCGAGGATCTCGTCGGGCGCCGCGGCCATGACGGCGGAGGATAACAGGCGGCCGCTCGCGACCAGCGCCTCGACCGGGGCCTATGGCTCACGTCTGGCTTGGTCTTTCGCGCGGTGGCTCGGGGCACTAGCGCGCGTCGAGGAAGGGCTCGACGGCGGAGATCAGCGCTGGCGATTCGAAGACGCTGTAGTGGGTGTGACCCGGGAGGATGGCGAGTCGCCCCTTCGGGGCGCCGCTGCCGTCGAGCCCGCCGTCGCGCTTGCCGCCGCCGAGCAGCTCGAAGAAGCGCGCGATGTGCGAGACGGGCAGGGCGTCGGCGTCGGCGTACACCAGCATGGTGGGCATCGGCAGCTTCGCCACCTCCGCCGACCAGTCGTAGCTGCGTGTCTCGAGCTCGCCCACCTTGTCGAGCAGGGTCGGGAACCGCTCGGGGTGCGGGGCGACGGCGGCGTAGGTCTGGTACACGGGGGACGGGCGCATCATGTCGGCGAGGGCCCGGCCGAGGTGCTTGAACCCCTCCTGGACCTCCGGGTACCAGCCGCTGCTCGCGTAGGGGATAGCCACCAGCACGAGCTTGCGCACCTGCTGCGGATGTTGAATGGCGGCGCGAAGGGCCACGCCACCGCCCAGCGAGTACCCCATGAGGTCGGCGCTCTCCACCCCGAGCTGCTTCAACAACGCGGCGATGTCGTCGCCCATCGTCTCGAAGCGAAGGGGCCGGTCGACGTCCGGGGTCCGCCCGTGCCCCTGCAGGTCGATGGAGATGACCTGGCGGTGCTCGGCGAGGCGAGCGGCGACGGGCGCGTCGAGCCGGGTGTTGTGGAGCCCGCCGTGCAGAAGGACGAGGGGGGTACCGCCCGTGCCGCGGACCTCGTAATAGTAGGAGACGCCGTTGACGGCCACGTGGGCGGACTTGGCGGGTGCGGGTACCGGAGACGACGAGTTGGTCATGGGGCCTGCCTTCTTGTTCGCTGGTTTGGTGGTGGCTGCGCTCGTGGGTGCGGTGGCTGCCGGCGCGGGGACGGACACTGTCAAGATCGACAGGACCAGGGCGCTGCCGGCGATGAGGGTGCGGTTCATGTGGAAGGTGCGGGAGCTGACGGTCGACATGGCAAAGACCTCGCGGCTTGGAAGGGTCACGGGAGGACGGCGGGCAGGCCGAAGAGCTCGACCAGGCGTCCCTCGAAGGTGGTGATCTCCTGGATGCGGCGATCGCGGATCCGCAGGACGTCGATCTTGAACGCGCGGAACTCGCGATCGTTGGGGCGACGCAGGTAGCTGACCGCGGCGGGCTGGCGGTTGGCCCAGGCGGTCACCAGGCGCCACTCGCCCATCTGGGCGGCCCCGGCGATCAGGGCGGCCAGACGGTCCACCCCCTCGTAGCAGAGCGGGTGCGGTGGCATGGTGACCCGAGCGTCCTCGCACAGCAAGGCGACCGATGCGCGTGGATCCGTGCCCTGGTGGGCATCGATGAACGCTTGCAGGACCGTCCGCTCCTCCTCCGACGGCGCCCGGACGGCATCGCTGGGCGTCGAGCTGGCGTGACGTTCGATGGTCTCGCGGGCCCGCTGGAGGGCGCTGTTGATGGCGGCCACGCTCATCTTCAACAGAGACGCCGTCTCGGCCGCCGACCAACCGAGGGCCTCCCGCAAGAGGAAGATGGCTCGCTGGCGTGGCGGCAGCAGCTGGATCAGCGCCAGGTAGCCGAGAGCGATGGTCTCCTTGCTGGTGACGGCCTCGTCGGGGGTGGCGTCGTCCGCCACCAGCTCGTCGAGCAGGCGATCGGGATAGGGCTGGAGCCACGGGACCTCGGCGAACGAGTGGTACGAGACCACCTTGCGGGTCGACGAGCGCAGATGATCCAGGCAGGCGTTGGTGGCGATGCGGTACAGCCAGCGCCGCAGACCCGCCTCGCCATCGACCTGGTTGAAGCTGTCGCGCGCGCGCCAGGCCCGCAGCAAAGTCTCCTGGACCAGGTCGTCCGCCTCGGTGAAGGACCCCACCATCCGATAGCAGTGCACGTGGAGCGCGCGGCGATGGCGCTGGGCCAGGTCCGGGAACGCGGTCATGGGGACGGTGTCTTCAGGCGAAGAAGGAGGCGAGGACGGCATGATGCCCTGTACAACGATCGGCCGCTCGCCAACTCATCGGTCGACCGAAAAATTTTCCGATGGCGGCGCCGCCGCGGGGGAACCCCGGGGTCAGAGTCCCTGGCTCTTGGGCTCGCGCAGACGGATGAGCTGGCGCGCCAACGTCAGGTCCCAGGGCCGGTCGTACCGCTGTCGCTCGTATCGCCGGCGGGCCAGGCTGCGCAGCAGGGCCTTGCCCCAGGCCGGGGTCCGGTGGTCCTGGACCGTCGGGAAACGGCAGCCGAGGACCAGCTCGAAGTCCTTCACGCGCTGGCGCAGGCGAGGGGTCAACCAGGGCGCGTCCTGGTGACAGACCCAGCGCACCCAGCGCGGGTCCGTCCATTCCTCGGGGGTCGAGGGCAGGGCGGGGCCGGTCGGGCCGTACGTGCGCAGCACCGGCAAGCGCGGCGCGCCGGGCGCCGCGGCTGGCCCCGGGGCGTGCGCGGGCGCGCGTTGCGGTGTCGGGCTGTAGAAATAAAGGACGATCTCGCTGTTGGGGTTGATGGTCTTCAGGCGGCGGATGAACGTGAAGGTCCGTTCCAGATCCTCCTCCGGGTCGTCGGGGCCGCCCAGCACGAACGAAAGCTCGGGGACGACCCCGTACGCCCGGCAGCGCGCCGCCGCTTCCAGGGTCGCCTCTACGCGCGCGCCCTTCTGCATGCGCTTCAGCGCCTCGTCGCTGGCGGCCTCGGCGCCGATGTACGCCATGCGCAGGCGGCTGCGGCGCAGCTTCTCCCAGGTCGCCGTCGAGAAGGCGGCCATGGTGTCGGCGCGCGCGTAGCACCACCACGGCAGGCGCAGCTTCTCGAGCGCCTCGATGGTGGGGAGGCTCGTCGACTCGCGATCGAAGAAGTTGTGATCGTAAAACTGCACCGAGTCGACGCCCCAGCGATCGCGCAGCAGCGTCAGCGCCGCCGCCACGCGGGCCGGCTCGTCGAGGACTGTCTTGCCGTTCCACATCGAGACCACCCCGCAGAACTCGCACCGGTAGCGACACCCGAGCGCGGCCTGGTGGACCGCCGTGCGCGCGCCCATGAAGGTCGGCCTCAGGAAGCGGCCGAGGTCGCCGAGGCGCTCGTAGGGCAGCGGCCGGAACGCCGCCGGGGGCGCGACGGCGCGATCGGGGTTGTGGACCACCCGCCCGTCGTCCTTCCACGACAGGCCCGCGACGTCGGCGATGGCCGAACCGTCGCGCGCCGAGCGCGCCGGCGACGGGGGCCCGGCGGCGCCGAGGCGTTCGAGCAGGGCCAGCAACGTCTCCTCACCCTGGCCTCGCACGACATAGTCGACGTAGGGGGCGTTCAGGGCGGCGTCCGGGTACAGCGTCGGAAAGTATCCGCCCCACGCGATCGGCACCGCCGGGTGAGCGCGCCGGATCGCGGAGGCGAGCGCGATGGCCGGGGCGACCTGGGGCCCCGGCATGACCGTGATGCCCACCAGCGCGTGCGGCTCGGCGCGCAGGGCCTGCAGCGCGGTCTGGCCGGCGTCCGGGTCCACGTTCCCGTCGATGAGCCGGCAGGGGTGGCGATCCTCGAGCGCCGCTGCCAGGTGCAGGATCGACAGCGGCATCCGCGTGCTGTCCGGGCCGCACATGCGCGGGTTGACGAGCAGCACCGGCGATCCTCGAGCGCCCGGCGACGCCACGCTCACGACCCGCCTCCGCCATCGCCGGGGCGCGGTAATCTCCCGCCGTGCGCAGCGCGATCGAAGCGGGCCGGCGCCTTTGCCGGCGGATCCTCGACCGCACGCACGGGCGCTACCTGCTGCGGCGGTTCCGGCGCGGCGAGCCGGCGCGCCTGGGGGGCCTGGCCTTCGCAACCGACCCCGAGGTCCTGCATCCGATCTTCTTCCGGTCGACGCGGGTGCTCCTGGACGCGATCCTGCGTCTGCCGCTGCCCGATCGCCGGTTCCTGGACATGGGCGCGGGCTCGGGCGTGATCGGGATGTTCGCGGCGGCGCGCGGCGCGCGGGTCACGGCGTGCGACATCAATCCGAAGGCCGTCGCCCTGGCCCGGGCGAACTTCGCCAGGAACGGCCTGGCCGGTGAGGTGCTGGAGTCCGATCTGTTCGGAGCGCTCGGCGAGCGAACCTTCGACCTGATCGCGTTCAACCTGCCGTACCTGACCGGCGAGGCGCGCACCCCCTTCGAGGCGGCGCTGTTCGGGGGCCGCGAGCTCGAGACGGTGCGCCGCTTCGCGCGCGGCTGCGCCGGGGCCCTGGCGCCGGGCGGCGCCGTGTGGGTGGTCTATTCCGAGGACGCGGACGGTCCGCGCATCCTCGCCGCCTTCTCCGAGGCGGGCCTGCCCCAGGCCGCTCACGTGATCACTCACCGGCTGTTCGAGAGGTTTCACGTGGCCAGCTTCCAGCGGTCATGAGAGCTGCCGCTCGGGGCGCAGCGCCTCGACCACCAGCTTCTCGATGGGGGCGCCCAGGAAGCCGGTGCGCAGCCGGGCGCGCGCCAGCCAGCGCAACGGCAACGCCGCCGCGCGCGGGCGGCCGAAGGCGTGGCGCTGGTAGAACTTGAAGCGCTGCACGCGCTCCCACTTCTGGTCGGTGACCCACGCCCCGCGCGAGCCGACGTAGTCGAAGTCGGCCCACTCGTCGAGCGTGCTCGGCTTGCGGTGGCCGCGGCTCCAGATCAGGTCGGCGATGGGTGAGCCGGGGTAGGGTTGGTAGAAGTACACGGAGACGTCGAAGGCCGGGCTCATGCGGCGCAGGCGCTGGATGACGGACAGCGTGGCCTCGACGCTCTCGTCCGTCTCGTCCGGGAAGCCGACGATGAACGGGAAGATCCCGGCGATGCGGTGCCGCACCATCAGCGCGGCGGTCTCGAACACCTGCTCGAGCTTGATGTCCTTCATCAGCCAATCCATCATCGCCTGCGAGCCGGATTCGACGCCGACCATCACGCGCCGCAGGCCGCTGCGCTTGCACAGGGCCCAGTCGGCGTCGCTCAGGCGGACCCCCTGATCGGC
>Ga0068853_100002415_pt1 | contig 13955 bp, 7 predicted proteins | sample KBSCornC32_FD_65655 | JGI IMG/M metagenome (GOLD analysis project Ga0068853, IMG submission 65655) | Corn rhizosphere microbial communities from Kellogg Biological Station, Michigan, USA - KBS Corn C3-2 | ecosystem: Host-associated > Plants > Roots > Rhizosphere > Soil ... | reverse complement strand
CGCCGCTAAGAGTCCGCAGGGTGTTGAGATCGGCGATGGCCTCGCCGGCGGTATTATTAAAATATACGAAAATCTCTTTTCCTTCTTCGTGCCATCTGCGGATCCTGTCTGCGTATGGTTGCAGGGCTTTTTCGCCGTAGCCGCCTTTGTAGTCGCCGGCGGGGCCGTGGAAGCGGAGGTAGGTGAAGGGACTGTTTGACGGCTCCAAAGTTTTGGAGTCGGGCATGTCGTGGAGGACTCTCGTGGCGTGAAAGCTGTCGAGAACGTCTTCCACTTCTTTTTTGTACCAGGTCCTGTTGCGAAATTCCACGGCAATTTTCCAGGTGTGTTGCGGGTCTGACTGGAGGAGTCTTTCCAGCAGGCGCTGGAGTTGGGGGAGTCGGTGTGCTTTCAGGGAAGGTGGGAACTGGATGAGGAGGCATCCTTTTTTTGCGAAGAGGTGGTCGGCGGCGTGCATGAATTTGTTGACGTCGATGGGAATGAAGGCCAGGTCGGGTATGTGAGTGATGCCGCGCCAGAGTTTGACGGTAAAGCGGAAGTCGTCGGGCACTTCGCGTCCCCATTTGGCAAAGGTGCCGGGCTGTGGGACCTTGTAGAAGCTGCTGTTGACTTCGATGCTGTTGAAGAGGGAGGAGTAGTAGGTGAGGCGGGAGGCCGACTGAAATTCCCGGGGGAAGTGTTGTTTGTTCGGTACCGGAAGGACGAGGCCGCTGGTGCCGAACCAGATTGGGGAAGGGGGGGTGGCGTACATGGACGTTTTAGAGTTGATATGCAAATGGATTGCCAGGGGCTGCTGGTGCATCTACGCATTCGTTGCCGGGAACGATTGCGTAAATAAAGGGCTGTTGACGTGCTGCTATTCCGTCAATTCTCACTAGCATTGAGCACCGATTTGCCAACGATTTGCCATTAAAACTCAACTGCCATATGAAGAAAGCTTTGTTCTTTATTGGCCTGCTGCTATTGATCAGAATGGGTGCGAGCGCCCAGGAGACGATCAGAGGCCGGGTCATAGATGACAGCACCAATTCCGCGCTGGCGGATGTCTCAGTAGCCATCTCTGGTACCTCAAGGGGTACTACTACCGCCTTAGATGGCTCTTTTTCTCTCACATTCCCGACCGATGGAAGAAAACACAGCCTTGTGGTGTCACACGCCGGCTACGAACAACTAACGGTGCCGGGTGTCGGCGCGGGCGCGCCGCTGAGTCTGCGGATGAAGCGTGTGTCGAAGGCGCTGGAGGACGTAGTCGTCATCGGGTATCAGTCCGTCCGGAGAAGGGACGTACTTGCTTCGGTATCGTCTATCAATAGCCGCCAGCTGAAGGATATTCCCCTCAACTCCGCGGAGGAATCTTTGGCCGGGCGTCTGGCGGGGGTACAGGTGACGGGTTCGGAGGGTTCGCCGAACGCGCAGGTGCTTATCCGGGTTCGCGGCGGCGGGTCGATCACCCAGGATAACTCACCCCTTTATATAGTCGACGGTATCCAGCTGGACAATGCGCTTTCGACGATCTCACCGCAGGATATCGAGTCGATCGATGTATTGAAGGACGCGGCGTCGACATCTATCTATGGGGCACGCGGAGCGAACGGGGTGGTGATCATCACGACAAAGGGAGGCCGCAATACGGGCGGCAGGACGACCATTTCGTACAGCGGGTTGTTTGGGGTGAACGTTCTCGAGAAGGAGCTGCCGGTCCAGTCTCCCTATGACTATATGTACTATCAGTACGAGAGGGCCAAACAGACGGGCGACAGCAGCGGTATCGTGCCGTACGGATACAAATGGGACACGGTACAGAAGTATAAGAATGTATCTCCGTATGACTGGCAGAAGAAGGTGTTTGGCCGTCATGCCTTCCAGCAGACGCATAATGTAAGCGTAACCGGCGGTACGGAGCAGACGCAGTACAACCTCAGTCTGACGGACAACCGGCAGGACGGTGTGATGCTGAATTCGGATTATGACAGGAAGCTGCTGGCTTTCCGGTTCGACCACAACGCGAGCGCCAGTCTGAAGATCGGGTTCAATATACGCTATAACAATACGGTCGTCAATGGAGCGGGGACTTCGAATCCCGGTTCGTCGGCGCTGAACTATCTCCGGCAGGTAGTGCGGTACCGTCCTTTTATACTTCCGGGTCAGACGGACAATAGTTTCGACGCCGCGTATTATACGGAGACCAATGCGAACAGTCTTTCGCTGGTCAATCCCGTGTTGCTGAACAGCGCGACGTACCGGAGGAACAATAACGATATTCTCGACCTGAATGGGTATGCCAACTATACGTTCACCAAATGGTTGTCATTCCGGAGCACGTTCGGGTATGATTACAATAATATGAGAATGGATGCGTTCGACGATACGCTGACCTATAACTCGAAGATCAATGGGGCGAGCCTGCCGATAGCAGATATCACTTCCACCCTGAATACGACCATCGATAACTCCAATGTATTCACATTTACCAACAGCGCGATACCGGGGGCTTTCAACCAGAAGCACGCTATTACGCTGATCGCAGGGGAGGAAACTTATCAGACGCATGTGAAGGGGAGTTATGTCGAGACCCGGTATTTTCCTATCGGGACGACGTCGGGTGCGGCGCTGGGGAATATGAACCTTGGTACGCCTCCAAATTCGAGTCTGATAGAGCCCAAGCCGACAACGACGGATGTGAGCACGACATTGTTCTCGCTGTTCTCGAGGCTGACCTATGGTTATGACCGGAAGTATCTGGCGTATATATCGGTCCGTGCGGATGCTTCGTCGCTGTTCGCTCCGAACAACCGGTGGGGGTATTTCCCGTCGGCCACTGCGGCCTGGCGGATATCGCAGGAAAACTTTATGCAGAATTATTCGTGGGTAAACGACCTGAAACTGCGGGTTTCTTACGGATCGGCGGGGAACAACCGGATCAACCCATATCTGTATTCACCCCAGTTCAATACCAACACTCAGTATGGTCTGCTCGACCAGCTGGTGACGGGGTTTGCGCCGGCCTCCTTCAACAATCCCAATCTGAAGTGGGAGACGACCATCTCGCGTAATATAGGTCTGGATGCGACGCTGTTCAACAACAGGCTTGGGTTGACGGTAGACGCGTACAGCAACAGGACCAGGAACCTGCTGGTCAATACGCCTATTCCGAGCAGCGCCGGCTATACGACGCAGCTGCAGAATGTGGGGTCGACCACCAACCAGGGTATCGAGGTGCAGGTGACCGGGACGATCCTGCAGAACCGGAAGCTCACCTGGACGGGCAGCTTCAATATCTCTTTCAACCAGAATAAGATCACGAGCCTTGGGCTTCAGAAATCCTATCTACAGAACTCGGGATGGGCAGGGAGCGGCAACCCGGCGGACTATATCGTGCAGGTGGGTCAGCCGGTGGGTTCGATGTATGGCCTGGTCACGGATGGGTTCTATAAGACGAGCGACTTCGACTACAATCCTGCGACGCGTGTGTATACGCTGAAGGCGGGGCAGCCGAACGACGCCTCCATCACGGCTTCCACTCCGATGCCGGGTTCGCTGAAATATAGGGGAATAGGAAAGGACTCGGTGATCACGGCTTCGGACCGGCAGATCATCGGGAATGCGCAGCCCAGGTTCTTCGGCGGGCTGATGCAGCAGGTCAGTTACAGCGGGTTCGATCTGAGCGTCTTTATCAATTTCCAGTACGGGAACAAAGTATACAACTACAATAAGCTGGAGTTCAGCAGCGGGTATACGCCCGGGGCTTCGCTGATGGGATTTATGAAGGACCGCTGGCATACGGTGGACGGGAATGGCAATGTGCTGGAGCAGCTAAACTCTTCGGGTCAGGTGGTTGGCGCTTCACCGGATTCGCTGAATGCGCTGAACAAGGGGGCGAAGTACTGGATACCGCTGGTGGGGTCGAGCAGCACTTCTTTTACGCCGCAGTCGTGGGCGGTAGAGGATGCTTCCTTTATCCGGATCAACAATATCACGCTGGGGTATACCCTGCCGGTCAGCCTGGTGAGGAGGATGAAGCTGACGCGGATAAGGGTATATGGTACGGTCAACAATGTGGCTGTCATTACGGGATACAGCGGGTACGACCCCGAGGTGAATACGCGCCGGGACACTCCGGTGACGCCTGGTGTCGACTATTCGGCGTATCCGAGGAGCAGGAGTTTTATTGCTGGTCTTAATGTAACCTTTTAAAGAAAAATTTCATGAGAAGTATATATAGCAAAATAGCTCTGGTTGTCCCTGCCGTACTGGTGCTGGCGGCGGCCTGTAAAAAATACCTCGAGCCGGCGCCGGTATCGTCGTTCAGTCCCGACTATGTATTCAGTAATGTGCCAAATGCGCAGAAGGCGCTGCTTGGCGTCTATCAGGATCTGGCCGGTGACAACGGATATGGGATACGTATCAGCATGTATTTCCCGTATGACAATGACGAGATGATCGGGATCCACCAGATAGGGGATAATGACCGGGGGGATATTGCGCACTACAATGCCAATGCGGGCAATGGCCAGCTAAATTCGCCCTGGAGCCAGTTGTATCAGGGCATCGAACGGGCCAATATCTGTATCAATTATATCCCGAAGATGGATATGTACACCAGCGGAACCGCTCAGCAGATAGGTGAGCTGAAGAGGCTGTATGGAGAGGCGCTGACGCTGAGGGCGCAGTATTATCTGGAACTGGTCAGGGACTGGGGGGATGTCCCGGCGCAGTGGGTTCCGTCGGCGATGATGGATAATGTTTTCCAGCCGAAGACGGACCGGGACACGATCTACAATCATTTGCTGAACGATCTGCTGACGGCGGAAGGTCTTGTACCGTGGCGGACGGAGATAGCGGCGTTGGGTGATCCGGCCGACGAGCGGATCACGAAGGGGGCGGTCAAGGGGATGCGGGCGCGGATCGCCCTGTACAGGGGCGGGTATTCGTTGCGGCGCGCTTCGAGTCCGTACGGGCAGGTGATGGCGCGGCCGGCGGACTATCTGGCGTACTACAAGATCGCGCACGACGAGTGTGCCGATCTGATGGGTCACAGGGAACAGCACACGCTGAATGCGGCCTATCAGAGCGTTTTTAAGGATGCGCTGGATGCGCATACGCCGGACAAGGCGGGAGAGGTCATGTTCCAGGTGGCGATGGCCGGCGGGGCGGGATCGTACGACAGCAAACTGGGGTATTATGACGGGGTGAAGGTGAACGCTTCGCTGACCGGTAACTCCGCGATCGGGGTGCTGCCTACTTACTATTATCTTTTCGATTCTACGGATACGCGGCGGGATGTGACCTGTGCGGCTTATGAGGTGAATAAGGACCTGACGACGCTGGCTATGCATCCGCCGACGACGCTGGTGGAGGCGAAGTTCAGGCGGGACTGGATATCCAATCCCACGCAGATGACGTCTACGGCGCAGTATTATGGGATCAACTGGCCGATACAGCGGTTTTCGGATATTTTACTAATGTTTGCAGAGACGGACAATGAAATCAACGGGGCGCCTTCTGCTGCGGCTATCAGTGCGTTCGAGGAGGTCAGGAAGAGGGGATATGGTAAGAATGCGGGTGCTATCGGGACTACGCCGGCGGACCATGACGGGTTCTTCCGCGCGATAGTCAAGGAGAGGTCGCTGGAATTCGGGGGTGAGGGGATCCGGAAGTTCGACCTGATCCGGTGGAATTTGCTTGGGCAGCGGCTGGCGGAGGCCAAGGCCGATCTTACGGCGATGTCAAAGCGCAGTGGGACGTTCTCCGGTGTCTATGCCAACAATACGCTGAACTTCAGTCTGCTTCCCGATTCGATGGTGTGGAGCAAGGCGTCTACGTCGCCGACGGGTCTGGTGCTGCGAAATTCGTTGTATGCGCCGAGGGGTGGGGTATTGCCGGCGGCCGGTGACTCGATGATATTGTGGGTTTCAAAGAGCATCGCCAATGTGCTGAACCTGTCGGGTTCTTCCAACGGCTATGCCTTTTATTTCACGGCGAACCACAGCGAGTTGCTGCCGATACCGCAGCCTGCGCTGGATGCGAACTATAATTTAAAACAGGACTATGGTTATTAGGACTTTGTTGATGGCATATATAACGGTCTGGCTGGTTGGAGATTCGACCATGGCGGACAAAGAGATCAAGGCATACCCCGAGACTGGCTGGGGTATGCCTTTCGCCTATTTTTTCGATTCGGCTGTGAAGGTGGTGAATACGGCGAAGAATGGGCGGAGTACAAAGTCGTTCATTCATGAGGGACGGTGGGATGCCGTGGAGAAGGGGATGAAGGAAGGGGATTATGTGCTGATACAGTTCGGTCACAACGACGAGGTGCCGACAAAGGGGAGTTATACGCCGCCCGCGGATTTTGAAGCGAATCTGGTAAGGTTTGTTTCGGAGGCGCGGTCGAAGAAGGCGGTGCCGGTGCTGATCACGCCGGTGGCCCGCCGGAAGTTCGATGCTTCGGGTGTTGTGCAGGAGACGCATGCGGAGTATGCAGAGATCGTTCGCAGGGTTGCGAGGGAGCATGGTGCGGCGTTGATAGACCTTGATAAAGAAAGCCTGGAGTTGTTGCAGAAGCTGGGGCCGGAGGGGTCGAAGGCGTTGTTCAATTATCTGGAGCCGGGGGAGCATCCGAATTATCCGTCGGGGCGGCAGGATGATACGCATTTTAGTGAGTTGGGGGCGAGGAAGATGGCGGAGATAGTGGTGAACGATCTGAAGAAATCAGGATTGGGGCTGGGTGAGCATGTTGGGGTTTCTTCGGGCGGGAGTTCCCGCCGGGTGGTGGTGGCGAAGGACGGGAGTGGGGACTTCAGGACGGTGCAGGCGGCTTTTGATGCGGTGCCGTTGAATAACCAGCGGCCGGTGACGATCTATGTAAGGGATGGCGTGTACCGGGAGAAGCTGCATCTGGATTCGACGAAACGTTATGTAACTCTGGAGGGGGAGTCGAAGTTCGGGACGGTACTTACCTATGACGATCATCCGGGGATGGTGAATCCGCAGGGGGATAGTGTGAACACGCGTAATTCGTATAGCTGCCGGATCAGCGCGGATGATTTTTGTGCTTTGAACATAGAGTTCCGCAACGACGCCGGTTTCAGTGCGGGTCAGGCGGTCGGACTGGAGGCGCGCGGGGACCGGCTGGTTTTCGAGAGGTGCAGGATCGTGGGGAATCAGGATATACTTTATCTGAACAGTTCGCGAAGTCGTCAGGTATATAAGGACTGTTATATCGAGGGGACGACGGATTTTATTTTTGGATCGGCTACGGCATGGTTCTCGGGCTGTCATATACACAGCAAGAAAAATTCTTATGTAACGGCGGCTTCTACGCCGATGGATCATCCGTATGGGTTTGTGTTCTATGATTGTTCGCTGACGGCGGATTCGGGATTGAACAGGGTGTTTTTGGGAAGGCCGTGGAGGCCGTATGCGGATGTGGTCTATTTGCATTGCTATCTTGGAGTGCATATTCTGCAGGAGGGGTGGTCGGGCTGGAACAAGACCGATAACTGGAAGACGGCCCGGTATGCGGAGTATGGTGATTATGGTCCGGGCGGGGGAGTTGCCGGGAGGGTTTCGTGGTCGAAGCAGCTGACGGATGCGGAGGCCGGCGGTATTACGCCGCGGGTGGTTTTTGGGGATTGGGATGTTGCGGCTTATCTTTAGTCTGTTTAAATGTAAAAACTACAGTTAATGAAAAATATCCGTATTGCTTTTGTTTTTGCCTTTGTGTTGCAGGGGTTCGGTGGATTTGCGCAGGAATATTCGTGGAGTCATTTGCCCGAGGTCGATCGTCCTGTATTCAGGAAGGATACGTTCTCTGTCGTGAAGTATGGGGCTGTGGCGGATGGTATCACGCTGAATACGGCTGCGATCAATGCGGCTATTGTGGATTGCAATAAGAAAGGCGGGGGTGTGGTGGTGGTGCCGCAGGGATTGTGGCTGACGGGGCCGGTGGTCCTGAAGTCCAATGTGAATCTGCATATCGACCGGGCCGCGATCATACAATTTACGGATGATAAGAGTCAGTATCCGATAGTTGCCGGCAACTGGGAGGGGCATCCTGCGGCGCGCTGTCAGTCGCCTATTTCGGCGACGGATGCGGAGAATATTGCCATTACCGGAGGCGGTATTGTGGATGGGAATGGGGATGCGTGGCGCTGGATAGCGAAGGACCGGCTGACCGAGAGCGAGTGGAAGCGGAAGGTGGCGTCGGGGGGTGTGGTGACGGAGGACGGCAAGACATGGTTTCCTTCGGAGAAGTCGATGAAAGGGTATCGGACGAAGGAGGCGGGGGTGTTGAAACCTGGGATGACTGTGAGTCAGTTCGAGGATATCCGGGATTTTCTCCGGCCGAATCTGCTGGTGCTGACCAATTGTAAGAAGGTATTGCTGGACGGGACGACCTTTCAGAATTCACCTGCATGGTGTCTGCATACGCTGCTGTGCGAGCATCTGACGGTGCATGATGTGCATGTCCGCAATCCCTGGAATGCGGCCAATGGGGATGGTATCGACGTGGAGTCCTGCCGGAATGTGCTGCTGGACGGCAATGTGTTCGACGCGGGGGATGACGGCATCTGTGTGAAGTCGGGGCGGGATGAGGAGGGGCGCAAGCGCGGGAGGCCGACGGAGAATATGATCGTGCGGAACAATATCGTCTACCGGGCGCACGGCGGGTTTGTCGTGGGGAGCGAGATGTCCGGGGGTGCGAGGAATATTTTTGTATACAACTGTAGTTTTATCGGGACGGATATTGGGTTGCGATTCAAGACCGTTCGGGGCCGGGGAGGCATAGTAGAAAAAATATATATCAGGGACATTGTGATGCGGGATATTGTACACCAGGCGGTGTTCCTGGACATGTATTATTTTGCTAAACCCCCGTCGATAGAGGATGTTTATTCGGGGGCCGCGAAGGTGGATGTTCCGGCGGTGACGGAGGCGACCCCGCAATTCCGGGATATTCATATCAGCAATATTGTCTGTGATGGGGCTGAAGAGGGTATATTTGTGCGTGGACTGCCGGAGATGAATATCAGGGATATCTATCTTTCGGATATGGTGCTGAAGGCTGACAAGGGGGCTTCGATCGCGGAGGCGCAGGGTATCTCGCTGAAGAATATCCAGCTGGTGACGAAGGCGGATTCTCCGGTCGTATATATCGAGAACAGCAGCAGGTTGCGGTTTGAGGGGTTGAAGTTCGACAGGGGAGCGGGGCTTTTGTTCAGCATTAACGGGAAGAAGTGCTCCGATATACGGGTGACGGGTACTGATCTATCCAAAGCAGTCCATGATGCGGCCTTCAGCTATGGGGCCGAGCGTAGCGTCATGGAACTAAAATAAGTATAATGATACCTGTCAAGACAGCAGTATGTTCGTTCGGTATGTCGGGCCGTACCTTTCAGGCGCCCTTTTTACATGTATTACCGGAGTTCGAGTTCTATTCGGTGTGGGAGAGGAGCAAGAATCTGGCTTCTGAGCTCTATCCGTCGGTGCGTGTGTGCCGTTCGCTGGAAGAGTTGCTGGCGGACCCGGCGGTGGAGCTGGTCATCGTCAATACCCCCAACTATACCCATTATGAGTATGCGAAGCTGGCCCTGGAGGCGGGGAAGCACGTTATTGTGGAGAAGCCGTTCACTGTGACGTCTGCAGAGGCTGATGAGTTGATCCGGCTGGCTGCGATGAAGGGGCTGAAACTTTCTTCTTACCAGAGCCGTCGGTTTGACAGCGATTTCAGGACCGTTCGCCGGGTTGTGGAGTCTGGGGTGCTTGGGAAGATCGTCGAGGCGGAGATCCACTATGACCGGTTCAGTCCGGCGCTGAGTCCGAAGGTGCATAAGGAGACGCCGGGGCCGGGGCGGGGGCTGCTGTATGATCTGGGGTCGCATCTGATCGACCAGGTGTTGCAGTTGTGGGGTGAGCCGCAATTCGTTTTTGCCGATCTGTTTATCATCAGGGATCATTCTCTGGTGGACGATTATATGGAGGTGCTGCTATTCTATCCGGGGATGCGGGTGCGGGTGAAGTCGAGCTATCTGGTGCGGGAGGCGTTGCCGGCGTATAGCGTCTATGGGCATAACGGGACGTTCCTGAAGAGCAGGGCGGATGTGCAGGAGAAGAATTTGCTGGCGGGTCGGCTACCGGAGGGGGCTGACTGGGGGATCGAGCCGGAGAGTGAGCGGGGGTTGTTGCATACGGAGATCGACGGGAAGGTGGTGAGGGAGCTGGTGCCGACGGAGAGGGGGGATGCGCGGGACTATTTCAGGGGGGTTGCGGAGGCTATACGGAATGGTGCGCCTTTGCCGGTGACGGCTGAGCAGGGGGCGTTGGTTATAAGGGTGATAGAGAAGGCTTATGAAAGTTTGAAAGAGAAGAAGATAGTGCCTTTCAGGTGAGGGTTAGGCGGGTTCGGCGGGGTTCGGCGGGGTCCGTCGGCCAGCCGGTGAATGAGGCCAGTGGGTGGTGTTGGGTGAGGTCTGCGGGTGGCGTCTTTTCGATAACGTTTGCGTAAATAAAGACTCCTGCGCGGGGTTCTTTCCGGAAATTGTGATTTAGCATTGCGAAAAGAATCTGGTCATATGAAGAAAGTTATTTTATTATTTTTTGGAGTTGCCGGGGTGGTGGGGATCCAGGCCCAGATGAGTGGTGAGCTGGCGGTGATGCCGGGTGAGCGGCTGGCGGCTACGGCGGTGAAGCTTTGGCCGGAGGCGGGAGATTCTTCGAAGGCTCGGTGGACCTATGACGAAGGGGTTGTCTGGAAGGGAATGGAGGGTCTCTGGCTGAATACGGGGGATGCCCGCTGGTTCAAGTACGTGCAACATCAGATGGATCGTCTTGTCAATAAGGAGGGCGATATCCGGACCTATAAGCCGGAGGACTATAACCTCGACAATGTGCTTTGCGGGAGGGTGCTGCTGATGCTGTATAAGGTAACGGGTCAGGAGAAATATTATAAGGCTGCCGGTCATCTGCGGGAGCAGCTGCGTTCTCAGCCGCGGACGTCGGAGGGGAGTTTTTGGCACAAGAAGAAATATGTCGAGCAGGTGTGGCTGGATGGGTTGTATATGGCTCAGCCCTTTTTTGCGGAGTATGCCGCGCTGTTCCATGAGGATTCGGTGTTTGCAGATATAACGCGTCAGTTCGTGGCGATCGAGAAGCATGCCCGGGAGGCCAAAACCGGTCTGCTATACCATGGCTGGGATGAGTCGAAGCAAGAGAAATGGGCGGACAGGGTGACGGGGCATTCGCCTAATTTTTGGGCGCGGGCGATGGGGTGGTATGGGATGGCTTTGGTTGATGCGCTGGAGCAGTATCCGGCCGGTGATGCGGGGAGGAAGGAGTTGGTGGGGATACTGGGCCGGTATGCCGCGGCGATCGTGAAGGTTCAGGATCCGGCCAGCGGCTGCTGGTGGGATATACTGGATAAGCCGGGTGCGCAGGGGAATTATTTGGAGGCTTCTGCGAGTTCGATGTTCGTGTATACGCTGGCAAAGGGAGTCAGGCTGGGCAATTTGCCGGAGTCTTATCTGGGAGCGGCTAAGAAGGGGTATGAAGGGGTAGTAAAGAAATTTTTGGTGACGGGGACGGATGGAGCTACGAATCTGGAGGGGACGGTGAGTGTCAGTGGGCTCGGCGGGGATCCGTACAGGGACGGGAGCTATGCTTATTATACCGGGGAGAAGGTGGTGCAGAACGATCCGAAGGGTGTCGGGGCCTTTTTGCTGGCGGCGGGTGAGATGGATGTTTTGGGTGCACGCGGGTTAGGGAAGGGGAAGACGGTGATGCTGGACTATTATTTCAACGGCGAGCATCGTAAAGACGTCACGGGGGCGCAGATACGGTTCCACTATATCTGGGATGAGATGGACAACAATGGCTATTCTTTGTGGGGACATCTTTTCCGGCAGTACGGGATGAAGACGGATTCGCTGGCGGTGGCGCCGACGGTGGAGGGGCTGAAGAAGGCGTCGATCTATATCGTCGTGGATCCGGATAATGAGCGGGAATCGTCTGTACCGAATTTTATACAGGACAGGGATATCGACGCGATAGAGGCCTGGGTTAAGGCGGGCGGGGTGCTGGTGCTGATGGGAAATGATTCGGCCAATATGGAGTTTACGCATTTCAACAGGCTGGCGGAGCGATTTGGGTTAAAATTTAATTTTGATGATTATCATAAGGTAACCGGAAACCAGTATGAAATGGGGGCGTTTACCATGACAGTACAGGATGCAATATTCCCGACAACACACAAATTTTACATAAAGGAACTGAGTACCCTTCAGCTGAGCGGGCCGGCGAAGGCGCATTTTTCCGACAAGGGGAATGTGATCATTGCGACTGCGAAGGTTGGAAGGGGGACGGTATTTGCCGTGGGTGATCCCTGGTTCTACAATGAATACACCGATGGGAGGAAGCTTCCGGCGGAATTTGAGAATTTTAGTGCCGCGAGGGATGCGACCCAGTGGTTGATAAAGCAGACTTACACCAAATAATGCAGGTTATGAAGAACTTTCTTGACGAAAATTTTCTCCTCAATTCGAAAGCAGCGCAGCAGTTGTATCATGAGTATGCGAAGGAGATGCCGGTGATCGACTACCATTGTCATTTGCCGCCGCAGCAGATCGCGGCGGACCATCAGTTCGAAAATCTGACCCAGGCCTGGTTGTATGGGGATCATTATAAGTGGAGGGCGATGCGGACGAATGGGGTAGACGAGAGTTACTGCACGGGTGACCGGCCGGACTGGGAGAAATTCCAGAAGTGGGCGGAGACTGTTCCCTATACATTAAGAAACCCGCTGTATCACTGGACGCATCTGGAGTTGCAGCGTTATTTCGACGTGAATGAGATACTGAGCAGCCGGACGGCGAGGGGTGTGTATGAGTCGTGTTCGGCGAAGCTGCAGACGCCGGAGTATTCGGTGCGGAATCTGCTGCGGAAGATGAATGTGCGGACTGTTTGTACGACGGATGATCCGGTGGATACGCTGGAGTATCACGCGCAGCTGAAGCAGGACGGGTTTGAAATTCCTATTCTGCCGGCTTTCAGGCCTGACAATGCGATGAATGTGGATAGTCCTGAGAAATTCAATGCGTATATCAAGCGGCTGGAGGGGGCGACGAACGTTGCGATATCCAGTTTTAATGACTATTTATTTGCGCTGGAGAACAGGCATGATTTCTTTGCTTCGATGGGTTGTACGGTTTCGGATCATGGGTTGGAGGAGATCTATGTGGAGGAGTTTACGGGATGGGAGGTAGAGGCGATCTTCAATAAAGTTCGTGCCGGGAAGGAGTTGAATGATGTGGAGCGCCGGAAGTTCAGGTCTGCGATGCTGGTGCATTTTGCGGAGTGGGACTGGGAGAAGGGTTGGGTGCAGCAGTTCCATCTGGGGGCGCTGCGGAACAATAACAGCCGGATGATGCAGAAGCTGGGGCCGGATACTGGGTGGGATTCGATCGGTGATTTTTCGCAGGGGCGATCGCTGGCGAAGTTCCTGGACCGGCTGGATCGGGAGGACAAGCTGGCGAAGACGATATTGTACAATCTGAATCCTTCGGATAATGAGTTGGTGGCGACGATGATCGGGAATTTCAATGATGGTAGTGTGGCGGGGAAGGTGCAGTTTGGTTCGGGGTGGTGGTTTTTGGATCAGAAGGATGGGATGGTGCGACAGATGAATGCGTTGTCGAATATGGGGATGCTGAGTCGGTTTGTGGGGATGTTGACGGATTCGCGGAGCTTTTTATCGTTCCCGAGGCATGAGTATTTCCGGAGGATATTGTGTAATCTTTTTGGGGAGGATATTACGAATGGGGAGATGCCGAATGATATGGAGTGGGTTGGGAAGGTAGTGAGGGATATCTGTTATTATAATGCGCGGCAGTATTTTAATTTTCAGCCGGCCGGGGCGGCGGTCTATAGTGAGTAGGGGGGAGGCCGGGATGTGTTGCGGC
>Ga0068853_100002411_pt1 | contig 13964 bp, 17 predicted proteins | sample KBSCornC32_FD_65655 | JGI IMG/M metagenome (GOLD analysis project Ga0068853, IMG submission 65655) | Corn rhizosphere microbial communities from Kellogg Biological Station, Michigan, USA - KBS Corn C3-2 | ecosystem: Host-associated > Plants > Roots > Rhizosphere > Soil ... | reverse complement strand
GTGCTACGAAGTCTGCCCGGGCGTCATCCGCACGGACATGACCAAGGATGCGGCCGTGCGCTACGACCAGCAGATCGCCGACGGGATCGCGCCGATCCGGCGCTGGGGCGAGCCCGAGGACATCGGCCGTGCGGTCGCAATGCTAGCGTCGGGCGATATGCCATTTTCGACCGGCAACGCGTTGTTCGTCGACGGCGGACTGCACATGAGAGTGCTATGACGGTCACGGGAACGACGCGGCTGTACGCGATTCTCGGCGACCCGCTCGCACGTGTGCGCTCGCCCGAACGCTTCAACACGATCTTCGCCGAGCGCGGCATCGATGCGGTCATGGTGCCGGCCGAAGTCGATGCGTCGGGCTTCGACGCCACGGTCGCGGGCTTCAAGCGCCTGCGCAACTGCGACGGCCTGATCATCACTATGCCGCACAAGCACGCGATGCTCGCGCACGTCGACGAGTTGCGGCCGAACGGCCGGCTGGTCGGCGCGATCAACGCGGCGCGCCGCATGGACGACGGGCGCTGGGTCGGCGACATGTTCGACGGCCAGGGTTATCTGGGTGGACTGCGCAACCGCGGGATCGACCCGGCCGGCAAACGGTTGCACATGATCGGCTCAGGTGGCGTGGCGCGCGCGATGGCGATGGCACTCGCGCAGGCTGGCGTTGCCTCGCTGACGTTGCGCGATATCGATGCCAGCCGATCCGAGGGTCTCGCGCAAGCGATCCATGCCGCTTTTCCGAAAATCGAAGCGCGCGCCGTGAGCGAAGACCGGTACGATGTGGACATCCTCGCGAATGCAACGCCGATGGGATTGCGCGACGGCGATCCGCTGCCTTGCGATCCCACGCGTGTCGCCAAGAGCACCATCGTCACGGACGTGATTCCGAAGCCCGACATCACGCCGCTGCTGGCCGCTGCGCAAGCGCGTGGTTGCACTGTCGTGACCGGCCGCGAGATGGTCGAAGGTCAGGCCGAGCTGGTGGCGGCTTTCTTCGGATTGCGGGGACGAGGCGCGGCGTGAGTGCGCCGGATCCGAACCGGCTTGCGCTGAACACCGCGACAACGCGCAAGAAATGGAGCCTGGCTGAAGCCATCGCGGGCTGCGCCCGGCATGGGATCAAAGGCATCGCGCCGTGGCGCGATCAACTGCAGGTAATGGGTGTCGAGGCGGCCGCCCGGGCGATTCGCGGCAATGGATTGACCGTGACTGGACTCTGCCGCGGCGGAATGTTTCCGGCAATCGATCCCGCAGGGCGCCGTGCCGCGATCGACGAGAATCGGCGCGCGCTCGAGGAGGCGTACCGATTGCAGGCACAGTGTCTGATTCTGGTTGCTGGCGGACTGCCGGACGGATCGAAGGACATTGCCGGTGCGCGCATGCAGATACAAGATGGGATCGCGGCCCTTTTGCCGCTGGCTCGCCAGGCCCGCATCCCGCTCGCGATCGAGCCGCTGCATCCGATGTACGCCGCCGACCGCGCGTGCATCAACACGCTGAGTCAGGCGCTCGATCTGTGCGACGCTCTCGACCCGCCCGGCGAAGGCGGACTTGGCGTCGCAGTGGACGTCTATCATGTGTGGTGGGATCCCGAGCTCGAGCTCCAGATCGCGCGTGCCGGCAAAGCGCGTCTGCTGGCTTTTCATATTTGCGACTGGCTCGTGCCGACGCGCGACCTGCTGAGCGATCGCGGCATGATGGGCGACGGCGTCATCGATATTCCACGGATACGCTCGTTCCTCGAGCGCGCCGGCTACGCGGGCATGCACGAGGTGGAGATCTTCTCGGAGCTCGACTGGTGGCAACGCGACCCGGACGAGGTATTGGAGACGTGCAAAGATCGGCATCGACGATCCTGCTGACCCGTATGCGACCGCGTCGCCTCTCTCCCAACAAACATAAAGTCCCTCACGAGCAGCGATACGTTCCTCCCCTTCAAGGGAGGATCAAAGGTGGGGATGGGTTTCAGGCAGAGGAGGGTTGGCGCGATGGGTATCACGGAGATGATTGCGACCCATTAGAACAATAAGGAGAGGAGAAGGATGAAGACTTTGTTGATCACAGGTGCCGCAGGCGATGTCGGCACCCATCTGCGCCGCGAGCTCGCGGGCCAATACGCGCTGCGCCTGTCCGATATCAAGCCGATCAAGAAGCTTGCCGCCGGAGAGAAGTCGATGCCGGGCGACATCGCACGGCTGTCCGACATGTTGCGTGTGACCAAAGGCGTCGATGCGATCATGCATCTCGGCGGCTTCGCGGTCGAAGGGCCGTGGAGCGAGATCCTGCGCGCGAACATCGTCGGCTGCTACAACCTGTTCGAAGCCGCGCATCGCAACGGCGTGAAGCGCGTCCTGTTCGCGACCAGCAACCACGCAATGGGGTTCTATCGCCGCGACCAGAAGATCGATCATCGCATGTACCCGAAGCCGGACAGCCGCTACGGTCTGTCCAAAGTGTTCGGCGAGCAGCTCGGCAGTCTCTATTCGGACAAGTACGGCATGCAGGTTTTCTGTATCCGCATCGGCAACGTCAATCCGGCACCCGTGGACAAGCGGCGCCTGTCGCTGTGGCTGAGCCCACGCGATCTCGCGCAACTGGTGAAGATCGGCGTCGATCATCCGGACATCCGCTTCGAGATCGTGTACGGCGTCTCGGGCAACAAGCGCAGCTGGTACGACAACTCGAATGCCGAGCGGCTCGGCTACAAGCCGCAAGACGACAGCGAGTCGTACGCGGCGGACGTGCTGGCCAAGGAGAAGCCGCCGGCCGATTCGCTCTCCGAGCTGTATCAGGGCGGCACGTTCGTCGGGGCCGAGATCGGCGGAGACCCGAACCGTCCGCGTCCGAAGCTCAAGAGGAGAAAATCGTGAGCGACACGCGCCCCAAGCTCGTAGCCCCGCCGGGTGCGTGCGATACGCACATGCATTTCTACGACGAGAACGTTCCGTCGGCACCGGGCGGTCCGCCTTTGCCCGGCAACTTCACTGTGCCGATGTACCAGGCGCTGCAGAAGCGCCTCGGACTCGAGCGTGTGATCGTCGTGCAGCCCAACGCCTACCAGTTCGACAATCGTGTCACGCTCGATGCCATCCGTACACTCGGGCCGAATGCCAAAGGCGTAGGCGTCGTGAAACCGGATGCGACGAGCGCCGAGATCGTTTCGCTGACGATGGGCGGCATCTGCGCTCAGCGCATCTTCAATCTGCCGCACGGCGCGGTCGGCTTCGACAAGATGGACCAGGTGATGGCAAAGGTTCATCCGTTCGGCTGGCACGCGAACATTCAGCTCGACGGCCGTGACATGCTGAAGTACGAGACGCAAATCAAGAAGCTGCCGGGCAAGTTCGTGATCGATCATGTCGGCAAGTTTCTGGAGCCGGTGCCGCTGCATCACGAGGCGTTCAGATCCTTGCTGCGATTGCTGGACACCGGGCGCTGCTGGGTCAAGCTGTCGGCGCCGTACGAGGTTTCGAGAACCGGTCCGCCCAAGTATGAAGACGTGGCGAAGCTTGCGAAGGCGCTCGTGAAGCACGCGCCCGAGCGCATGCTGTGGGCGAGCAACTGGCCGCATCCCGGCATGACCGGGGACAAGCGGCCGGACGACGCTGCTATGCTCGATTTGCTGCTCGACTGGGCGCCGGACGACGCGACGAGAAAGATGATCCTGGTGGACAATCCGGCGGAGCTGTACAAGTTCTAGGGATCGCGATGGAGCGAGACACGGCAAATCCCCCCTGCCCCCCTTTGTCAAAGGGGGGTGATATTTGTTCGTGGACGCCGTCTCCCCTTTCACTAAAGTGCGATGATCTTCGTGCACGGACAGTGGCTCCCTCTTCGCCAAAGCCAGGTGATCTTCGCACGCAGACAGTGGCTCCCCCTTCGCCAAAGAGAGATGACCTTCGCCCACGGACTGTGGCTCCCCCCTTTGGAAAAGGGGGGCTGGGGGGGATTTCTGCAGGCTCATTCGCCGTGCGTCCGCTATTCGACTGCGAAACTTTCCGATGAAAAAAACCCGCATCGCAATCGTCGGCCTCGGCATGGCAGTCGTCCCGCACGCCAAGAGCGCCATCGATCTCGTCGACTGCGTCGAAGTCGCGTACGCGTTCAGCCCGAGCGCCGAGCGCCGCGCCAAGTTCGCGGAGAAGTTTCCATTCCCCCAGTGCGATCGCATCGACACGATCTTCGACGATCCCGCGATCGATGCCGTCGCCATCCTGACGCCGCCATCGACACATCTCGACCTCGTGCGGCACTGTGCCGACAGCGGCAAGCACGTGCTGCTCGAGAAGCCACTCGAGATCACGACTGCGCGAGCCGAGCAAATGGTTGCGACCTGTCGCCGGGCAAGAGTGAAGATGGGCGTGGTGCTGCAACATCGTCACAAGCCTGCGACCGAGCGGCTCGCCAGCGTCCTTCGCTCGGGCGACCTCGGCGCACTTGCGGGAGCGTCCGCGATCATTCGCCTGTGGCGGCCGCAGAGCTACTACGACGATCCTGGCCGCGGGACCAGGGCGCGCGATGGTGGCGGCGTCCTGCTCACTCAAGCCATCCACACGTTGGATGTCCTGTTGTCACTGGCGGGAGATGCCACCGAGGTTTCCGCTTATGCGACGACAACCCGGGTGCATCGCATGGAATGTGAGGATCTCGTCTGCGCCTCGGTGCGCTGGAAGAACGGCGCCTTCGGCGTGATCGAAGCGACGACTGCCGCGTATCCCGGCGCCGCGGAGCGCATCGAGCTGATTGGTGCACGCGGCACCGCAACGATCGCCGGAACCGCGCTCGACGTGCGGTGGCACGATGGCCGCAGCGAATCGATCGGAGCCGATGGCTCGGGCGGCGGCGCCGGTGCCGATCCGATGGCCTTCCCGCACGACTATCATCGCAGCGTCTGGCGCGACTTCGTCGATGCCGTGCAAAGCGGCGGCGAGCCGAGAGTGAACGGCGAAGAAGCGTTGCGCGTGCATCGGCTGATCGATGCGCTGCTCGCGAGCGCCGCGCAGCGCAAGCCGGTCCAACTCCAGTAGGAGACCAAGCCATGCTCCCACTGCTGGTGGCCGCGGTTCTTTCAGCCAATCAGATCGCGCTCGACAACGACTATGTGCGTGTAACGCGCGACGTCGCTCCATGCGCTGCCGCAGCCGAGCCCGAGTGCGGGGATCGCGTAATCGTGGCTCTGGGCGATATCGAGCTCGCGAACAAGAGGATGGCGCGGGGCGACACTGCAGTCTTCAAAGTCGGCGAGACATACGAGCCGCCGACCGGTGGCCCGTACTTCGAGCTCACGATCAAGCCCAGCCATCCGCCGGTGCGCTCACCGGCCGAGATCATTCCGCCCGAGAAGAACGCGATGCGCTTCGAGAGCGACCGTTTCTTCATCTTCGAAGAGAAGCTCGCGCCGGGAGACACGCGCGCGCGGCATAGCCACAGCCAGCGCGTCGTGATCCAACTGAACCGAACGAAGCTCGAGCAGTGGCCAGACGGTAAGCCGTCGATCATCGTCGAGACCGTGCCCGATCGTCCGAGCTTCAGTCCGCCGGTCATACACGTCGTCAAGAATATCGGAGACGTGCCGCTGCGCGGTGTGATCATCGAGTTCATGCCCGAGCGTTAGCGCGGCTCTTCTGGAGGATAGGAACCTTCTCGGTTCGCCCGGCGCCCAACTGCCCCCCTTTGACAAAGGGGGGCAGGGGGGATTTATCCGCGACCGTCATCAAAAAATCAAATCCCCCTCGATCCCCCTTTTTCAAAGGGGGAAGTGGACCAGTTCCATAGTGTGTCGTGGCGTTCAAGAGGTGGTGGAGCGTCCAGCGCTAGCTGCAGAGTCGAGTGGCAGGCGAAATTTCGCCGTTCGCCCTGAGCGTCGCAGCGATAGCTGCAGAGTCGAAGGGGGCTCAGCTCGCAAACCTCTGCGCATACCGAGCACGCGCCTTGGCTGCCTCCTCGTCGCGATTCTTCGGCGGAGCATCCGTTTCGAGCGCGTCCAACAAAGTCCTCGACGCGGCGGCTACTGCTTCGACAGCCGCGAGAAACGCCGCTTCGTTCGCCTTGGAAGGTTTGCTGAAGCCGCTCACCTTTCTGACGAATTGCAGCGACGCCGCACCAATCTCCGCGTCGGTCACTGGCGGTTCGAAGTTGAACAGCGGTCTGATGTTTCTACACATGAGCGTTACCCCAATATTTCAGCTGCCGCTGTCAGACACTACGACTCTTCGGCGCGAGTTGTGCTGGATCGTAGAAGAACTGCTCCTGCGCAACGCGCTCGGACTCCCAGCGCTGATACGCCAACTCTTCGATGCGAGTTGAGCTGCCGTCTTTCCATTTGAATTGAAAGATCCAGCGGATCACCACGCGATCGCCATTTGCAAAGACCGGCCGGACACAAGTGGACTGCACCGACTCGGCGCGCGACATGACCTGGCGCTCGTGCGCGACCAGCTTGTCGCGCCCGACCCGCGGCGGCGCGAAGTTCTCCCGCATCGAGGCGTCTTCGGTATAGAACTCCTCGATCGCCTCCGCATGCGCGTTCTGTTCAACCCGCGCGATGAATCGTTCCAGCGTCTCCGGGGAAGGCATATGCCTCCAGCCAATGATGCGAGAAGGTTATCTTAGCGCGTGGCGATGGAGTTTGCGGTTGCCGGCGAGAGGAAGAATGATCGCAGAAGCTTCTCTAGCCCTCGATGTCATTGCTCCAGGGAGCGCGCTGAATGACCACTCTGTATCCATCCGGATCTTCAAACGTGCGACCCAGTTCCCGCCAGTACGGATTGAATGCCTCGACCACTTTGAATCCGGCCTGCAGCATGGCGGCGCACCTCTCTTGCCATTCGCTGGCGTTCGGGACATAGAAGACAAGAAGATCCTCGGGCGTCGGTGCCGGCTGAACCGGATGGTGGCGGCAGTACGTGAACTCGAAGTGGAAGCTCGTGCCTCGATTTCCGAGCATGACTCCGTCGAAGCCCTCGTGATCTTCGAAACGGCCGATCTCCTCGAGACCGAGACCGCGCGTGTACATGGACACGCTGAGGTCGAGGTCGCGAACTGGGCGTGCTACGCGGAGGTGAGCGCTCATAGTTCGGATGCGGCGAAGGACTGAGCGTCGCCTCGCTACCCCGCAATCTCGGCCTCGACGAGCTTGGCAAGGAGCGCAAGCGATTCTTGCCACCCGAGATAGCAGGCCTCCGGTGGAATGACGGCGGGTATGCCTTCCTGCGTAATGTTCAACTCAGTTCCGCAGGATACGTTCTTCAACGAGACCGTCACCTGCATCTGCCCGGGTAAATTCGGGTCGTCGAACTTGTCCGTGTAGCGAATGCGTTCGTTTGGCACCAGCTCGAGATACTCTCCCCCGAACGAGTGGCTCTGACCGGTCGTGAAGTTGGTGAACGACATCTTGTGGCTCCCGCCAACTCTGGCGTCCATTTGATGGACCTTGCCGGTGAAGCCGTTTGGTGGAAGCCATTTGGCCATGGCGTCAGGATCGAGGAACGCACGGTAGACGCGCTCCGGCGTTGCGCGGAGCACCCGATGAAGCCGGACGGTGTTAGCAGACATGATTGCTTCGCCTTTCGATAAGTGATGGAACGGGCTGTCGAAGTGTACGTTTTAAGCTTTCTCATGCTCGTATCCTTGAGGCCGGGCGCTTATGTCGCTCAGTACCGCCCCCTCGGTTTTGTGACCGTCCCTTTTCCACCAATCTAGGCCGCCGATTAGCTCTTTGACCCGGAAACCGAGTCCTGTCATGTTGAGCGCGCCCTTGGTGGAAGCATTACAACCGATTCCATCGCAGTAGGTGACGACCAGCGCAGTGCGGTCAAGGCCTTTGGTTGATTCCTGACTCATCTGTCGGTGGGGAACATTGATGGCCCCCGGGATGTGCTCTCGTTGATACGCCTCGGGTGAACGGGCATCAATGACGAGGATGTTCTCGCCAGACTCCAAAGCAACTTTTAGATCCCAGGAGTCGGTCTCGAACGCCAGTTTCCGCTCGTAATGTCTCAGTTGTTCGTCCATGTCCATGTGATCTCAGTCTTGTGTCGCGTAACGTGGGAGGTCAGAGGCGCGCCGGCACGGTACTCGCAAAGCGAGACGCCGTTCCACGGCGCACCCTCTGCACCGCCGGGTTGGGCCCAAACCACGACAATGCGATAGTCACTTCTCAGACTCATACTTCTTCTCCACGATCAAATAGCGTAAGGTCGTGTCCCCGGTGTTTAGCGCCTCATGCCACTCGACCGCTTCGCCAGCACGATATTGATCTGATTTCGATTCAAACTCCCGGGTTCCGCTTCCGTCGGTGACTTGCCCGCGTCCGCCGCTCAGAACATAGTTGAAGAAGGCAGGATGAGAGTGACGCTCATGGCCGGTATTCGGCGGAAACGTGCATCTCAAAATCCGAATCTGAGCGTCCTCATAGAGATTCTCGCAACGCCTCTCGCCATTCCAACCTGCACTGAGAGCATCCCGGATCTCCGCGGAGTAAGCGGCAAACGAAAGAAGCGCAAAGACCAGAGGCAGAGCTACTCGGTAACTATTCGACATTGCGGTTCTCCTCTGAATCAAAGCCCGACTAGAAGCAACCATCTGCAAGGTGCAAGATAAAGCGCCTTCCAGGTGTATATCTTTGTATTGCATACGTTGTCGATTGAGACGGACCTTAATGTGCGGACAAGTCGCAAAGGTGCGCACGAGTCGCACCTCGCCCTCAACCGACCCTGATTCTGCTCCTGCCGAGCTTCCGATGCCATGCGCATGCCTCCGCCAGCTGCGGCCGCGACTCCTTACGCGTCGCCCCACACCTCTCGGGCGGTCTCGACGACTAGTCTCAGCTTTGCCGCCTGCGACTCCCGTGCGATTTCGTTGCCGTGCACCGTGCTCGAGAAGCCGCACTGCGGCGACAGAGCCAACTGCTCGAGCGGCACGTAGCGCGCAGCTTCGTCGATCCGGCGCTTGAGGTCGTCCTTGGACTCCAGCTGCCCGACCTTGGTAGTCACGAGGCCCAGCACGACGATCTTCCCCTTCGGCACGAAGCGCAGTGGCGAGAAATCGCCTGAACGCTCGTCGTCGTACTCGAGGAAATAGCCATCGACGGCGAGCTCGTTGAACAACACCTCGGCCACCGGCTCGTAGCCCCCTTCCGCAACCCACGCGCTCTTGAAGTTGCCGCGGCACAGATGCGTGCACACGGTCATGCCTGTCGGCCGGCCGGCAATCGCCGCATTGATCAGCTTGGCATAGCGCCGCGGCAGCTCGTTCGGGTCGTCACCGCGCTGCCGCGCGCCCTCGCGCATCTTGGGGTCGCATAGATACGCGAGGTTCGTATCATCGAGCTGCAGATACCTGCAGCCGGCGGCGCCGAGTTGCTTCAGCTCGTCTCTGTAGCAGGCCGCCACGTCGTCGTAGAACCCCTCCATGTCCGGATACGCTTCGCGGCTGATCGCGTTGCGTCCGCCGCGGAAGTGCAGCATCGTCGGCGACGGAATCGTGACCTTCGGCAGGCGTTTGGCGACGGACCGCAGAAACGCAAAGTCCGCGACTTGAATCGGCCGTACGTGGCGCAGCTTGCCCGTGACATGCATGACAGGTGGCGCGAAGTTCACGTCGCCGGTTGCGCTACGAAAGCTCGCCGCGATCCCGCCCCGCGTCTCGACCCCTTCGAGCTGTTCGAGAAAGTCGATGTGGAAGTACGTGCGGCGAAACTCGCCGTCGGTGATGCCCTGCAAGCCGAGATCTTCCTGAAAGCGCACGATGTCGCGGATGGCGGCGTCTTCGACTGCGCGCAGCTGTTGCTTGGAAATATTGCCTTGCTTGAACTGGTCACGCGCTTCCAGCAGCTCGGGCGGACGCAGAAAGCTGCCGACATGATCGGCGCGAAACGGCGGTGTTGTGCGTTGGGCCATGACGGACTCCCCTTTCGTTATCGACGATATGTCCGGGATGCTAACCCAGCCCACCCCCTGGTCTACCGCTCATGCGAGCGTACAAGATCGGGAAGATCCGAGAGCCGGCGCAGCACCCGGACACTGTCGCCAGTGTGGTGCATCGGGATGTCTTTGCGCATGAATGCAAACACCACCATACCCGCGGCCACTCCGGCCTGCAGGCCCGGCGCGCTGTCCTCGACCACCGCGCAGCGATCCGGCGCCACACCCATGACACCGGCGGCATGCAGGAACAATCCCGGGTCCGGCTTCCAGCTGCCGACCTCGTAGGAGCTGAAGATACGGTCCTTGAAGTACGGCAGCAGGCCGGTAATGCCAAGGCTCAGCTCGATCTTCTCGCGCGGTCCGCTGGACGCGACGCAGTACGGAACATTCAAGCGCTGAATGGTCACGAGCGCGCCATCGATCGCTTGGAGCCGGCTGCGGAACACCTCCGCACAGCGCGCCCTGAAACCCGGCACGAAGTCAGCCGGCAGCGTGCGGCCCAACTGACGCTCGATCTCCGCGAGGCAGTCGGCCATCTTTCGGCCCCTGAAGCGCGCATGCACCTCGTCGAGTGTGAGCTCCAGACCGTGGGGCCGCACACACTCGATCAGTGCTTCGTCGGCAAGCGTCTCGCTGTCGACCAGCGTCCCGTCGCAATCGAAGATGACCGCTTCAATGGTCATGCGAACGAGCGCAGGGCTCTACCGCTGCGATCCTGCGTCCACAACCGACAATGCTGTCAGGTTCACGAGCCGCCGCACCGTTGCAGTCGGCGTCACGATATGACACGCTTTCGCGGCCCCGAGCAAGATGGGGCCAACCGTGATGCCCTCCCCGGCGATTACCTTGAGCAGGTTGAACGAAATGTTCGCCGCATCGAGCGTCGGCATGATCAGCAGGTTGGCTTCGCCCTTCCAGCGCGAGTTCGGAAACACGTGCAGCCGAATCTCCTCGGAGAGCGCCGCGTCGCCATGCATTTCGCCCTCGACTTCGAGATGCGGTGCGAGTTGCGCCAGCAACTCGCGCGTCCGGCTCATCTTCAGCGCCGAGGGTGTGCGTGCGCTGCCGAAATTGGAGTGAGACAACAGCGCGATCTTGGGCGTGAGGCCAAAGCGCTGCACTTCCTCTGCCGCCAGCAGCGTGATTTCGGCCAGCTGCTCCGCAGTCGGATCGGGATTGACGTACGTGTCGCAGATGAAGATGGTTCGATCCTCGAGCAGCAGCAGGTTCATCGCGGCGTACTGCTTCACGCCCGGCCGCAGCCCGATCACGTTCGAGATATAGTTGAGATGCGTGCTGTGCTCGCCATAGGTGCCGCAGATCATTGCGTCGGCGTCGCCTTGCTTGACCATCAGCGCGCCGATCAGCGTCGTGCGACGGATCACCTCGCGCTTGGCGACTTCCACCGACACGCCCTTGCGCTGCATGAGGTTGTAGTAGAGCTGCCAGTAGTTCGGGAACCGCGGGTCGCTGTTCGGGTTGACGAGATCGAAGTCCTTGCCCGCGCGCACGCGTAGCCCCAGCTTCTCGAGACGCGGATTGACGACCTCGGGTCGCCCGACGACGACCGGGCGCGCGATGCGCTCGTCGACCGCGACTTGCACCGCATGCAGCACGCGCTGGTCCTCGCCCTCACAAAAGACGACGCGTTTCGGTTTCTTTTTCGCGGCATCGAACACCGGCTTCATGATCAAGCCGGAGTGGTAGACGAACTGCAGCAGCTGGTCGCAATAGGCCTTGAGATCGGCGATCGGACGCGTCGCGACGCCGCTCTCCATCGCCGCCTTCGCCACGGCCGGCGCGATCTTGACGATAAGGCGCGGGTCGAACGGTTTCGGAATCAGATAGTCCGGACCGAAACTGAGGTTGGCGTCTTGATACGCGAGCGCCACCACGTCCGATTGCTCCTGCTGCGCGAGCTCCGCGATCGCATGCGTGGTCGCGAGCTTCATCGCTTCGGTGATCGTGGTCGCACCCGCATCGAGCGCGCCGCGAAAGATGAACGGGAAGCACAGGACATTGTTGACCTGGTTCGGATAGTCGGAACGGCCGGTCGCGATGATGCAGTCGGGCCGCACGGCCTTCGCCTCGCCCGGCATGATCTCCGGATTCGGATTGGCGAGCGCGAGAATCAGCGGCCGGTCGGCCATCTTCTGAACCATCTCGGGCTTCAACACGCCGCCGGCCGACAGGCCGAGAAAGATGTCGGCGCCCACAATGATCTCGCCGAGCGTGCGCGCTTTCGTGTCTTTCGCATAGCGCGCCTTGTAGTCGTCCATCTCCTCGACGCGGCCTTTGTAGACCACGCCCTTGATGTCGGAGACCACGATGTTGTCGATCGACAGTCCAAGGCTCACCAGCAGGTCGAGGCACGACAGCGCCGCCGCACCGGCACCCGAGCACACCAGCTTGACCTTCGCAATGTCCTTGCCGACAACTTTGAGGCCGTTCAGCACGGCCGCGCCGACGATGATCGCGGTGCCATGCTGATCGTCGTGAAACACCGGGATCTTCATGCGCTCGCGCAGCTTGCGCTCGACATAGAAGCATTCGGGCGCCTTGATGTCTTCGAGGTTGATGCCCCCGAACGTCGGCTCGAGGCTCGCGATGATGTCCACGAGCTTCTCGGGATCGCGCTCGTTGATTTCGATGTCGAACACGTCGATGCCCGCGAACTTCTTGAACAGCACGCCCTTGCCTTCCATGACCGGCTTGGCGGCTTCGGGGCCGATCGCGCCGAGCCCAAGCACCGCGGTGCCGTTCGTGATCACGCCGATGAGATTGCCGCGCGCCGTGTAGTCGCGGGCGTGGGAAGGATCGGCCACGATCTCTTCGCACGCCGCTGCGACACCGGGCGAATAGGCCAGCCCCAGGTCACGCTGGGTAATCAGGCTCTTGGTCGGCGTGACCGAGATCTTTCCGGGCTTGGGCAGGCGGTGATAGTCGAGCGCGGCTTGTCTGAAGGTGTCATCCATCGAGGTCGTCGTACGAAGCTTAAAAGGAGTGTGATTATAGGATGGCGCTACGTGCGCCGCCCGTTTGATACACTGAGTGCGCCTTTCCATTCGATCCCGCCAAACACTCCCTCAACATGCTCTTTTCGCGCCTCAACTACCGCCGTCTGCTTCAGGGCGCAACGGCCGCCGTTCTCGCAGCGCTCCAGGGCCTGGCCTATGCTCAGGGCGGCAGCACACCTCTCATCTGGGAAGTGCGTTCGCCGACGACCACCGTGTACCTGTTCGGCACCATCCACGTCGGTGCACGCAAGATGTACCCGCTGAGCCCCGCAGTCGAGCACGCGTACGCGGCGTCGCGTCTGTTGGCGCTCGAAGCGGATCCCACCGACCAGGCGGTTGCGCTCGCCGCGATCCAGCACTCGGCCTATGCGCCGCCGGACAATCTGGCCAAGCACATCTCGCCCGCGCTGATGGAGGACGTGAAGAAAGCCGCGCCGGCGCTCGGGCTTCCGATCGAGTACGCGCGCGCGATGCGGCCGCATCTGCTGTCGATGACGATGGCGATGATGGAAATCGGCCGCGAAGGTTACGATCCGAGCCTCGGCCTCGATATGCATTTCGCGCGCCGCGCCAAGCAAGAAGGCAAGTCGATCATCGAGCTCGAGTCGATCCCGGGACAGCTGGCACTCCTCGACAGCTTCTCGCCGGATCTACAGGAAGCGATGCTGCGTGCGACTGTAGACAGCATCGGCGACGGCAGTCTCGCCAACGACCTGCGCGACCTGGTGTCGGCATGGACAACGGGTGATGCAAACGGTCTGGCAACTCAGCTCGACAAGGAAACGGAAGGATTGTCCCCGGCACAAGTGGCGGAAATGCGCGAACGCCTCTACGACGCACGCAACCGCGAGATGGCCGACAAGATTGTCGCGATGCTCGCGGGCAATGATACAGTCTTCGTCGCCGTAGGCGCGGGGCACTTGCTGGGCAGCGCCGGCATCGTCGAGCTGCTGCGGCAAAAGGGCTATGCCCTCAAGCGCCTATAGAGCGGCCGCCGCGGCGCTTGTCAGTCCATGAACGA
>Ga0068853_100002408_pt1 | contig 13975 bp, 13 predicted proteins | sample KBSCornC32_FD_65655 | JGI IMG/M metagenome (GOLD analysis project Ga0068853, IMG submission 65655) | Corn rhizosphere microbial communities from Kellogg Biological Station, Michigan, USA - KBS Corn C3-2 | ecosystem: Host-associated > Plants > Roots > Rhizosphere > Soil ... | reverse complement strand
GGAGCAGGTCGATCTCGCCTCGACCTTCGCGCACGTGGCGGGCGTAGCGCAGGCAGAGTGGATGCAGGGCAAAGTGCTGCCTATCGGCGAAGATGGTTCGCGCCAGCGCGCGATCTGCGAATGGGACAGCCAGTTTCCGGGCTACGGCTTCCATATGCGCTCGATCGTGCGCGATGGGTTTGTGCTCACGCGCTATGAGCCTTCGACACCGGGCCAGCCGAACGGGCTCGAGGAATACTGGCCGCAATTCGCCGCTGCCGGGACGCGTATCAAATATGACGGTACGGAAGGTGAGTTGTACGACCTCAAGAACGATCCGCGGCAATGGGAAAATCTCTGGGACGATCCCAAGCGCCAGACGTTGAAGAAGGATTTGATCGCCGATCTCTACGACAACCTTCCACCGGAGCGCTCGCCAAAGCTGAAAGTCGAAGCGCCAGCTTAAAAAAGATTGTCATCCCCGGCGAGTGCGAAGCGAAGCTGAGCGCGAGGGAAGGGGACCCAACTTCTTGTTTTATCGCCAACCAAAGTTGGGTTCCCTTCCCCTCGCGACACTACCGTGTCGCTCGGCCGGGAATGACAAGTAAGGTTTGATCTGACAGGCTGACACAAAGATAATTTCAGGGAGCTGGACAATGGCGTTGATCATCTATGGAAGCACGGTATCGCCGTTCGTGCGCAAGGTGCGCGTGGTGATGGCGGAGAAGCGGCTCGAATACACCCTCGATCCCGTGAGTCCGTTTGCGGCGCCGCCGGAGTTTCTGGAGATCAGCCCGCTCAAACGTATTCCGGCTTTCCGCGATACTGATGTACCGGAGCCGAACCATCTAGCGGACTCGTCGGTCATCTGCGATTACCTGGAAAACAAATTCCCGAAGCCTGCGCTGTATCCCAGCGATCCGTTTCAGCGCGCGAAGGCGCTCTGGTACGAGGAATACGCAGACTCCACGCTCGCGGCGGCGATGGGACGAGGTTTCTTTTTCGAGCGCGTGGTGAAGAAGATCATGCGTGCGCCGGTGGACGAAGATCTCTGCCAGAAGACGCTGAACGAGACGCTGCCGCCGATGTTCGACTATCTGGAGAAGGAGCTGGGCAAGAAGGAATATCTTGCGGGCGGCGCGTTCTCCATCGCCGATATTTCCATCTGCACGATGGTCGTGAATTTCGAGCACGCCGGCGGCGCGGTGGATTCGGCAAAGTGGCCGAACCTCTGCGCTTATATAAAGCGCGTCCATGCGCGGCCGTCGTTCAAGGCTTTCATCGACGAAGAACGTCCCTATATCGACAAGATGCGCGCGCGCTGAGGAGAAGATAATGATCGATCTCTACACATCCGGAACGCCGAACGGCTGGAAAGCCTCCGTCACGCTCGAAGAACTCGGCCTGCCGTATGAGACGCACGCCATCGAACTCGGCAAAGGACAGCAGAAGGAGCCTTGGTTTCTCAAGATCAATCCCAACGGCCGCATCCCCGCAATAGTGGACCGCGACGAGGGCGATTTCGCGGTGTTCGAATCCGGCGCGATCATGATCTATCTCGCGGAGAAGACCGGCAAGCTGATGCCGACGGACGTGAAGGGCCGCTCGCAGGTGATGCAGTGGCTGATGTTCCAGATGGGCGGCATCGGTCCGATGATGGGGCAGGCGAACGTGTTCTTCCGTTATTGGCATGAGAAATACCAACCGGCCATCGATCGCTATCAGAACGAGTCCCGCCGCCTGTTCGAGGTGCTGAACGGCCAGCTCGCGAACAGCGAATATCTCGCCGGCGATTATTCCATCGCCGACATCGCGAATTATTGCTGGGTGCGCATCTATCCGTGGTCGGGTGTATCGGTGGATGGGCTCGACCATCTGCAACGGTGGCTGAACGCTATCGCAGAGCGGCCCGCGGTTCAGCGCGGTGTCGCCGTGCCTGCGCCGATCAAGCTGCCGGACGGCGAGGCCGCCAAGCAGACCGTCGAAAGCGCGAAATCAATCCTCCAGCGCTGAGATATTCTTCTCAATCCGCTTGGTGCGGTTGCGCGCTACGCGCTGGTTGAGCATCTCGACCAGACCGGAGAACGCGACCGCGAAGTAGAGATAGCCGCGCGGGATGTGGAAGTGCATCGCGTCCGCTACCAGCGACGTGCCAATAAGCAGCAGAAAGCTCAGGGCCAGCATCTTCACGGTTGGATGGCGCTCGACGAAATTGGCAACCGCACCGGACGCAAACATCATCACCAGCATCGCCAGCACGACGGCCGTGATCATGATTGACAGGTGCTCTGCCATACCGACCGCGGTCACAACGGAGTCAATCGAGAACACAATATCGAACAACGCGATCTGAACGATCACGGATAGCATCGTCGCGCCCTTGCCTTGACGCTCATGTTCTTCGCCCTCGACCATGCCGTGGATTTCGCGCGTGCTTTTGGTCAGCAGAAACAGGCCGCCGGCGAAGAACACGATGTCCTTCCAGGAAAAATCCAATCCCCAAAGCGAAAGCACCGGGTTTGAAAGCGAAATGATCCACGCGATGCTTGACAGAAAAATGATGCGCAGGATCAGAGCGAGGCCAAGGCCGATCCGGCGCGCGGTCGGGCGACGCGCTGGCTCGAGCTTGTTGGCCGCGAGCGAAAGGAAAATGATGTTGTCGATGCCGAGGACGATCTCGAGCACCATCAGCGTCAACAGCGATATCCAGGCATTCGGGGAATAGAGAAGATCGAGCATCGGTCCTCAGAACCACGGCCGGGCGAGCGCCGGAAACCAATGAATGACGACCTCGCGCGCCGAAAGCAACCCGACGCCGATCCCGAAGAACACGTCGCTAAGGTAGTGCGCGGTCAGGAGCGCGCGCACGAGCGCCAACCCGAGCGCAATTGCGAACCACAATAGGGCAAGTATCGGCCACATCGCGCAGGCGATCACGGCCACACAGGTGATCGTCAGCGAATGGCCGGATGGGAACGAGTTGTATTGCAGGTCAAAACTGAACGGCACGAAGCCGTAAAGCCCCATCTCGAAATCGTCGCGCGGGCGGCGACGTCCGAAGAAGAGCTTGATCGTGTGCAGGATCATGCTGCCGATGGCGAGGCTGGCGATAAACGCGACCGCGCATTGCGACGCGAGCGTCAGATTGTCCGACACACCCCAACGCGCCATCACCCAGCGCGTGCCGATCAAGATGAGGATCGCCGCAATCAGCCAGTGTGACGCCTTCGCAAGATGGGTGATCGAATCCAGAAACCGCCACTGCCGGACGTTGATATTGTCATACAGCCAATGCGACGCCCGCCGGTCGATGCCGAAGCAGGCGAGCCCAAGGATGAGGAACGCGATTCCGGCCCAGAGAAGCATGGCGCTGATTGCCGTGTGGCGGGGGCGCTGTCAAACTCCGTCCGGAACTTGCAGCCAGGGTGACGATCATGAAGCCCGAAGACAGTGTTCTGCGTGTCAGGCGGTCCATACTAATCAACGCATCTCCCGAGCGCGTGTGGCAGGAGTTCATGAGCCACGAGACAATGGACCGCTGGTGGGGAAAACGCATTGGCGACCCGCAAGCAGGCACCTCGACAGGTCAATATTTGCTCGAGTACGACCCGCGCATCGGTGGCCGAGCGCTGATGGCCGTGGAGTGGGATGGCAAGCGCATGCGCTATGGCGGCCCGATCACGGTGTTTGAAGCCGGTCACGAATTGACGTTCGAAAATGACTGGATTCCAAATATGGGCTGGAAAGCGCCGACCTATATCACTATCCGTTTGACCCCGGCGCTCGGTGGTACGCTGGCAGAGATTTTCCACTATGGGTTCGAGAACACCGGCGGCGATATCGGCGCAGAACACGCGGGCTACGAGCAGGGCTGGGGCATGACCCAGCTGAATGCGCTGAAAGGGCTCATTGAGGGCACTGGTTAGGCCCGCGGGCAGGGGCTAGAGTCTTCCCATACGCTATCGAAAATGGAGGACTCTTATGGATTTCGACTACACACCCAAACAGAAGGAATGGATGAAGCGCGTCGGCGACTTCATGGACGCGCACATCTTTCCCGCCGAGGCAACTTACAACGCGCAGATGGACGAAGCGCGCAAGAAGGGCGATCCGTGGATCGTCGTGCCTGTCGTTGAAGATTTGAAGGCCAAGGCCAAGAAGCAGGGCCTGTGGAATTTCTTTCTCAATGAGAGCGCGCACGGCGCGGGTCTGACCAATCTTGAATATGCGCCGCTCGCTGAGTTGATGGGCCGCTGTGGCTTCGCATCGGAAGTCTTCAACTGCTCCGCGCCGGATACCGGCAACATGGAAGTTCTGGAGCGCTACGGCTCGCCGTATCAGCAGGACAAATGGCTGAAGCCGCTGCTCGCCGGCGAAATCCGCTCCGCATTCCTCATGACTGAGCCAGCGGTGGCGTCGTCGGACGCGACGAATATCGCCACCAGCATCGTGCGCAAGGGCGATCACTATGTGATCAATGGGACGAAGTGGTGGTCGTCGGGCGTCGGCGATCCGCGCTGCCAGATCATGATCGTCATGGGTAAGAATACGACAGACGGCGACCGCCATTCGCAACAGTCGCAGATCCTGGTCGAGCGCGACGCACCGGGCGTGCACATCAAGCGCATGCTACCGGTGTTCGGCTATGATGACGCACCGCATGGCCACGGCGAAGTCGAGCTGAAGGATGTAAAGGTACCGGTCGAGAACATGATCCTCGGCGAGGGCCGCGGCTTCGAGATCGCACAGGGCCGCCTCGGACCGGGCCGCATCCATCACTGCATGCGCACCATCGGCGTCGCCGAGCGTGCATTGGCCTCGATGGTGAAGCGTCTGCATGCGCGCACCGCGTTCGGCAAACGCATCGCCGAGCACTCGGTGTGGGAACAGCGCGTCGCCGAAGCCCGCATCAACATCGACATGTGCCGCCTCTTGACGCTCAAGGCCGCCGACATGATGGACAAGGTCGGCAACAAGGTCGCCCGTCTGGAAATCGCGGAGATCAAGGTCGCAGCGCCGCGCATGGCGCTAAAGATAATAGATGATGCGATCCAGGCCTGGGGCGGCGCCGGTGTCACCACCGATCCGGGTCTTGCGCGCATGTATGCGGGTCAGCGCACGCTGCGCCTCGCCGACGGGCCGGATGAAGTGCACTGCCGCACCATCGCGCGTCTCGAATACGGCAAACACGTCGAACGCCCGGTCCGTGCCGCAGCGGAATAAATCGGAAAGGGGCGGCTTCGGCCGCCCTTTTTGTTTGCGCTAGGCCGCTTCGCGCTTTTCCTGGGTCAGCGGAAATTCGGCGCTCACTTCTGTGCCGAAGCCTTCTTCGCTCTGGATACGAAGCTGACCGCCGTGCTTTTCAACCAGCGCACGGACGAGGGCGAGGCCGAGGCCTGTACCCGCTTTCGCCAACATCGGATCGCCGCAAACCTGCTCAAATGGCTTTCCGAGGCGCGGCAGATCCTGCGCCGGTATGCCGATGCCTGTATCGCGAACGGTCAGAACAACAAGCTCGCCATTCGTCGTGAGGTTCACATCCACCTGTCCGCCCGCCGGGGTGAACTTGATCGCGTTGGTCAGCAAGTTCAGCAGCACCTGCTTCACCGCGCGGCGATCAGCGATCAGCAGAATCTGCTCTGACGGAACAGAAACGTTTAGTTCGATGCCATTGAGTTCAGCGCGATCGCGCAGGAGGCGGACGGTGTCGTCTATCGTGCCCTTGAAATCGACACGCTCGAAATTGAGTTCGAGCTTGCCAGCCTCGATCTTCGCCATGTCCAACATGTCGGAAATCAGATCGAGCAAGAGCTGGCCGGAATCGTAGATAAGAGTCGCGTACTCTTCGTATCGCGGATTACCCAACGTACCGAACATGCCCTGGCGCATCAGATCGGTGAAACCGATGACGGCATTAAGAGGCGTGCGCAGTTCGTGGCTCATATTGGCGAGGAACCGCGACTTTGCCTTGTTGGCCGCTTCGGCACGTTCGCGCGCGGCCTGGGCTTCGAGTTCCTGCTCTTTGCGGGCCGTCACGTCGCGGGCGATGCAGATGGTGTTAGGTGCTTCACCATTTTTGCCGTGTACGGCGCGGGTCGTGATCTCCATCCACACGTAATGGCCTTTGGCATGCCTTGTGCGGAACGTTGCGGTCAATGTCTGGCCTTCGGGCGGAAGATCCCAGACGTGCATGATCTCGCTTATGTCATCGGGATGAACTTTATCGAGCGCGGCTTGCCCTTCGATGTCGAGAATGGTGTAGCCCAGAACGCGCCGGAGTGCGTCGGACGCGAACAGAACTTTACCACCTTCTCCATAGAGAACGATGATATCCGAAGCCTGTTCGGTCATCAGACGATACATCGCCTGCGCTTTTTCGCGCGCTTCTTCGGCTCTGACCTGTACTGTGACGTCGTAGCAGACGCCGATCACCGAGACGACGCGGCCGTCGGGGCCGAGCGCAACTTCACCCTGCGTGTCCACGAACTGCGCCGGGACCTCGGGGTCGCGCGCGTGGGTACGATAGGTAAAGGACGACCGTGTCTTGATCGCGTTCGCGATGATGCTTTGCACATTCGCCTTGTCTTCCGGAAGCATCTGGTCGAGCAGCCAGTCACCGTCGGGTATCTGCGCCTCGGGATCGAGGTCCAGCAGCCTGTACATTCCAGGCGACCAATAGGTCGTGTTGCTAGCGAGATCGAAACGCCAATAGCCGAAATGCGCAGCGCGCTCGGCGAGGGCAAAGTGCGCGCGCTCGTGCTCCACGGTCGTGGGAGCAATAGTTCTTGCGCCGTCTCTGATCGGAGTATCGCCCGGCATCGCTTCATCCGCTGAACCGGGTCTTCGCCCGGACGCGCATAAAGCTAGACGCTTTCCCTTAAGCAAGGCTTGCAGAGATGCCTTACCTAATAGGCGGTTAATTTCTACCCTGGCGCGCCGGCGCGCTTGGCGAAGTGCCATGCGCGTTCCGCCAACGGACGTACCGCAGCCGCGTTCTGTGCCGCGTTGGCATTCGACGCTGTGCCGTCGCGCACACGGCCAACGATGCCCTGAAGAATGCCGGCAAGGCGGAAGAAGTTGTAAGCCGCGTAATAGTCCATGTTCGGGGCTTCGGGCCGGTTGGTCCGGCGGCAATAGGCTTCCGTGTATTTCTCCATCGTCGGAATGCCAAGCGCCGCGAGATCGGAGCCGAGCAGGCTGCCGGTTCCGCCACCGGTCGTCGTTCCTTCAGGCATCATCCATTGCATCTGGTGATAGGCGAAATCGGCCATCGGATCGCCGATGGTGCAGAGTTCCCAATCCAGCACCGCGATCACCTTCGGCTCGGTCGGATGCAGGATCATGTTGTCGAGGCGATAGTCGCCATGAACGACGGAGTCGCGCGCGTCTGTCGGGAGATGTTGCGGCAGCCATTCGATGAGCTTGTTCATCTCATCGATCGTTTCGGTTTCGGAGAGCTGGTACTGCTTCGTCCAGCGCGAAACCTGGCGGCCGACATAATTGCCGGGCTTGCCGAAATCTGAGAGGCCGATCTTCTCGTAATCGAGGTTGTGCAGGCGCGCGAGCGTCTCGTTCATCGCGTCGTAGATTTCGGTACGCTGCTTCGGCGACTGATCGGGAAGCATCGGGCCCCAATAGATGCGGCCTTCGACGCATTCCATCACATAGAACATCGTGCCGATAATGCTCTCGTCTTCGCAGAGCAGATACGGCTTCGGCACAGGGAAACCGGTCGGATGCAATGCCGAGATCGCGCGGAACTCGCGGTCCACCGCATGCGCAGACGCGAGCAGCTTTCCCGGCGGCTTACGACGCAGCACATATTTCCGGTTCGGGGTGACGAGCTGATAGGTCGGATTGGACTGCCCGCCCTTGAACTGGCGCACCTCCATCGGCGTCTGGAACCCGTCGATGCGTTCGGCCAGATAAGCCTCAAGCTTGGCAGGATCGAAGCGATGTGCCTCGCGCACGTCCTGCGTGCCCGAGAACTTCTCCTGGCGATCGTCAACCGGCGGCGCCGCGCTCATGCGAATTTCCTTTGCAAACCAAGACCATTCTGTCTGTCGATGCGGCCCTGACAAGGGCAAAATCGCCCTTGCAACCTGTCGGTGCGGCAACTTAGTTTGCATCTCTGGCGGAGGGTCTCATGCGTATTGGTGTTCTAATTGTTGCGGGTTCAGTTTTGACGGCGGCGCTTCCTGCGCACGCGGCACTGACCATTTCGGGCAAGGCCACCAAAAATGTCGATTGCAGCGCCGGTGTGTGCAGCACGACCAAAAAGAGCGCCAACCTGAATGTAGCCGAGCTTTCGAGCATGCTCGCGTCTGGCAATGTGACCGTCCAATCGACCGCGAAGCCGATGGACATCGAGATCAAGGACGATCTGACTTGGGCAAGCATGCATTTTCTGACGCTCATCTCCTATCGGTCGATCCGCATCAGCGGCACGGTCACTGTCGAAGGGACGGGCAACCTCACGTTAGAAACGAATGATGGGGGAAATGATCAGGGTGGCGCGTTGAGCTTTGCGGGCAAGGGCCATGTGACGTTCTGGGATACGAACTCCAACCTCAACATCAACAATCAGCACTATGTACTTGCGAACAGCATTCTGGGGATCCAAGCCGCCGCAACGGAACATTTCGGTGAAAGCGTCGCTCTCGCGAACAGCTACGACGCTTCAGCGGACGGCGTTTACGCAAGCCCACCGGTTTCGACGCAGATCGTCGCCAGTTTTGAAGGATTGGGCAACACGATCAGCAATCTAAAGGTCAAGTCGGGCGCCGGGGGCGGGTTGTTTTTAGACACGCCTTTATTCCTTGAAAACCTGCACCTGACGAAATTCAAGGTGAGTGGCAGCGGCATGGTCGGTGCATTGGGAGCACGCTGCGGCGTGTCCATTGCGAATGTCGATGCGTCCGGTAGCGTGGTTGGCAGGAAGGGCGCGAATACGGGCGGCATCTGCGGCGTTATCGGCGGCGGCCATATTTCGAACGTGTCCTTCAAGGGTTCGGTCAGCGGTATTGGGACTGCGAAGCAGGGCATACATTCGACTGCAGGCGGTCTCTTTGGGGTCAGCTCCGCCACGATTGTGAACTCATATTCGACGGCGACCGTCGATGGCGCCGATGGATGGCAGGTCGGCGGCCTAGTCGGCCAGAACGGCGGCCCCATCGACGGAAGCTTCGCGACGGGAACGGTGCGCGGAACGGACAACGCGATTGTAGGCGGTCTGATCGGACAGAACGTCGCCAGCTTTCCGAACGAGCTTATCACGAATTCCTATGCCACGGGCTTTGCCGGCGGCGGCGTTGGTTCGATGGTTGGCGGGCTGATCGGCCAGAACGACCGCGGTGTGATCGATTGCTACGCGTCTGGACCCGTTGTCAGCGGCTCGGGTAACGCTGTCGGGGGACTGATCGGTGATGATCTTGGAGAAGCCGATCTAACCGATACCTATTTCGATATATCAACGACAGGCCAAAGCCACGGCGTAGGCAACAACACCAGCTATCCCGGCGTAACGGGCCTGACGACCGAGCAATTCCAGGCTGGTCTACCAACGGGCTTCGATCCGTTGATCTGGGCAGAGAACGCAAACATCAACGGTGGGCTGCCTTATCTACTGGCGCTTCCGCCGGGCTAAAGGCCAAGCAAGCTTCAACGACTGCTGGAGCGCGATATCGGCGGCGCCATAACCGGGCGCGAAGGGCCGATGCAATGGTTTTTGCATATTGTCCAGCGCCCGGTGTCCCGGCCTGCAGCAATCCATGTATCTTCGACATGAATTGCGCCGCGAGCATTCGGACACGTTTTTGCTTTCGAGCAGTAGATGAATGATCCGATGTCGGAGTTGATGGTCACCATCCCCGCCTTGTTGATCGCATTGGCATTCGCGACGGTGCTGCCCGGGACTTTGATCGCTTTGAAGGCGTTCCGGCCAAGATCGTACAAAAACGGCTGAAAGGTCATTTGGTCCAACGTCTGCCAGTAACCAGCGATCTGACCTTTGTTGTTGATGCTGGCGAGGATTGTGAAAAACGCGTCGGCGTCCGGATAGTGGACTTGTGTGACCGCTTCGCCTTTAAGGACGAAGCCGGGATAATTCTGCACGGCATCATCACGGTAATAGCCGACAACATCGCCGTTGTCGTTGTATCCGCGCGGACGCGTGCGTGAGGTAGAGAAGGGCAATATCAGATCGGTCTTATATTTCGTCCCTTTGCCGTAATAGCCCAGGATCGTCAGATTGTGGTCCTGATCGAACACCCAGTATTCGCCGATGAACTTTTGTCCCTTCACGATGGTATGCGTAAATCCATCGATTGTGACACCATCTTTGGTGAGCGGAATGATGTTGCCATTCGGCGTGCGCTCGAAGGAATCTCCGAAGAAGCTGTCGCCCGATGGATTGGCCTGACCGACAACGTAGCCGTCGTTGTTGACCGACAAACCTTCGGTACGTCCGCTTGGGTAGTTGAACGTCGAATAGGTACCGGCCAGCGTACCGACAAACCCGTGCATGTTGCCGTCGGACGTCGTGTAGTAGCCGGTGATGACGTTGTTGTCGTTGATGCCGATTGCGACTGTGCGCGTGCTGTTCGCCACCGGCACCACCGGAATGAGCGTTCCTGCGCTTGCGGCGTGCGCGAGTAGTAAAGCTCCAGCCAGCGCAGCCGATGCCACAATAGAGCTATGCATGACGATCCCCCAAATCGACAGAGCGTGAACGCTACGCAACGCCGGGGCTTGTCGCAAGACGATGCGCAGACGCTCATGCCGCCTTTAGCGATTGCTCCACCGCGACGTCGGCTCCAGCGACCCGCACGCGCTGGCAAGTCTTGGCGTGACCGAGCGCACGCTTGAGGACTGGGAAATTCCGCGCCGCCATCGCCATGAAGGTGAGGGCCATCAGTCCGCGTTTGCTCCAGCGTGTTTCGATGGTTTCGCGCAGTGAATCGAGGTTCACGGTCCCATTCAACAGAGCACGCGCATAATCGAAGCCGAGTTGCGCATCGTTGTCGGTCGGCTGGCTGGAGAGAAGCGCTTTGATGATCTCGCCATTCATGCCGGCTTCGACGGCGCGGTCGGAAGCGATTTGCACGCAGGGGCCGCAATCTTCGACCAGCGCACCGCCGATCGCCGCGGCTTGCAGGGCATCGCGCGGCGCGTGGCGGGTCGATTGCAATGTCATCTGCACTTTGGCGAAGCGCCAGAAATCGCGCGGCGAGATATCTGCGAGCTCATGCAGATAGGTCGCATCGTAGTTGTATTTGCGTTCGAACGCGGTGACGTATTTGTGCAGAAGATATCCGATCATCTCGGTTCTCCTTTCAGGCGAAGCCATGCGGTGATCGCGCCGAGCGCGGCAAGTCCGACGACGCCAACCGTTTCTGAGATCGCGACTTGGGTGTCATGCGGGAAGCCATGCATGAACCATCCATCGATATGGATGAGCGCATGCAGCACGGGCCATGCGGCACCCGCGCAAGCGAACGCTGCCGACATTAGTCCCGCGCGTGCGCCAAGTGCGAGGCCGACACCGCTCGCGATGTAGGCCATGCCGATATCCATGACGAAATGCGGGTTGAAAGGGATAGGAACACCGGGCACCGAAGCGAACCATTGGTCCGGCGCAATCAGCATGAAAAGACCGTTGGCAATATTGCCGAGGCCAAGAAGAACGAGCAGCACGCGAACGATCATCGCAACCTCCGTCTTGCCTGGCAGCACTATACGCCATTCAGCCGGTCAGTGGCTGTCCATGGCGTCGCAGTGTAAGGTGCACAGACGTGGAATGACGCGATGAAAAAAGGCGCGGAGCTATCGCCCCGCGCCCACTCAGGAAGTCCGAAAGCTACTGCTGGAGCCAGAGGCACCCGTGAGAGTGGTTGTCAGCATCGAACCAGTAACCAGCGATGGTGCCGTTGTTGTTGATCCAACTCGCAGCCGTCGATGTTGCCCCATCGATAAGGAGCGTTTTCAACTTCCCGTTCGCACCCCGCACATAGGCGCGCGAGAGATTGCCGACGAGCGTGTAGTAGCCTGCGGTTTGTCCTGCCCTGTTGATGTTGTAGGCAAATGTCCACACGGCGGACGGCCCCTTGAACGAGCTCATCGTGCCGTCGGGCGCTCTCACATACCCGTTGAATGGATGTGTCTCCGACGACTCGACATAACTGCCGGAGATATAACCCTTGTCGTTAATGCCACCGACAAGAGTCTGGCCACCGCCCGGTCCGCTGAAGAGCGTCGCGTTTCCATCGCGGTCTTCGACAAACCCGACTTGATTTATATCCATGTCGTAGGCACCGCCGATGATCGAGCCATCAGGACCGAAATTCAGCGGAAACGATAGAAGCGTATTTGGTACGGTGACGCCTTTGATCTTGCCACTGCGGTTGCGAATGAAACCGAAAATACCGTAGTTCTCGTCGTAGTAGTAACCAATGGCCGAACCATCTCCCTTAACGCCATAGGGGTTGGTTCCATGGACGGACTTCTTTGGATCGAATTCCGTGATTGTTCCATCGGCGGTACGGACAAACCCGTGCTGCACGCCAGCGCTGTCCGCGTAGTTTCCGGTGATAGCACCGGAATCGCTGATGCTTTGCGGCGCAGTGGACACCGAGTCGGCGGGATCGAACGTCGTGATCGTGCCATCGGGCGTGCGCAGGAAGCCATGCTGCACCTGGCTGCTATCGGTGTAGTAACCCATGGCGACGTCGGAATTGTTCACGCCAAAGACAGTGACATTCACAGCACCGTCGATTTCGAATTTTGTAAGAACCAGCTTGGCCGCGGCCGCGTCGAGCGCGCCTGAGCAAGCCAATGCCAAGGAAGCTGCCCCCAATAGTCTGATTGATTTATGCAACATATTTACTCCTCCTCGTTTCGCGGACTATTGACGGGGCAGGCGGCACAGGTCCTCAATAAGAGTCTTAAATACTCTCGCGAAATCTTAAGAGGCTCAGCGCGTTAGTGCATGTCCGAGATGTACAATTTTGGCCGTTTCGCGCTGGATCCCGCGGAGCGCAGACTCTACGCTGACGACGTGCCTGTGCCTCTCGGCTCGACCGACACTAGGCTTCTCATCGCGTTGGTGGAAAAGGCCGGTTCTACCATTTCCAAGAGCGAATTGGTGGCGGACGTGTGGGGCCGGACCGCTGTCACGGACAACGCGCTCTACGTCCATATCAATGCGTTGCGGAAAATCCTCGGCGACGATTGCATCGTCAATAAACAAGGACAGGGCTACCGCTTCACCTCGCAAGTTCAACGCACCAAGATGCCGGTCCGGGTGCGGCCGGTCAGGAGTCTGATCGGCAATCTTCCGGAAGCATCACTCGATGCATCCCGCTTGATCGGCCGCGGGGATCAGCTAGAGGCCGCTCTAAAATTGCTCGCGCGGCGGCGGCTGGTCACGCTCACAGGTCCAGGTGGCGTCGGAAAGACCCAGTTTGCGCTCCATGCCGCAGGCAGGAGCACATCGCAATTTACCGATGGGATCTGGCTTGTAGAACTCTCCAGTCTCAAAGATGCCAGCCTCGTACTCACCACCGTCGCCACAGTGCTTGGCGCTCAAATCGGCGATAATGCAAATCTCTTCGACACACTTGCGCGCCATCTCGCCCGGCAAAATCTCCTGCTCGTGCTCGACAATTGCGAGCACGTTATCGGCGAGGCCGCGGCGCTTTGTGAGAAGATCATCAATGCGGCGCCTGGCGTAAAGATTCTGGCGACAAGCAGAGAAGCGCTGGGCTGCAGTGGAGAGCAGGTCTTCGAGATACCGCCTTTGGCGCTTCCTTCCGATGGCGCAACACAGGCGGGGGAACTGCGCAACAGTGCAGCGGTCGAACTCTTCGTCGAGCGCGCAGGAAACGCGGACGCAAACTTCCAATTGGGCGATAGCGACGTGCCGGTGGTCGCCAGAATTTGCCACCATGTCGATGGCCTCCCCCTCGCGATCGAGATCGCGGCCGGCTGGGCTGGCATG
>Ga0068853_100002407_pt1 | contig 13977 bp, 14 predicted proteins | sample KBSCornC32_FD_65655 | JGI IMG/M metagenome (GOLD analysis project Ga0068853, IMG submission 65655) | Corn rhizosphere microbial communities from Kellogg Biological Station, Michigan, USA - KBS Corn C3-2 | ecosystem: Host-associated > Plants > Roots > Rhizosphere > Soil ... | reverse complement strand
GCGAATGCCTGCCTCCGACGCGACCCGGATCATGCTCGGCTTTGGCCACTTCCCCTGCCACCTTGCATGGTGGCGCGGGCCCGGGACGCACTCGCGTCTCAGGAATAATAAGAGACGCTCACGCGTCCCGGGCGCCGGGGCTTCTGGACGGGGTGCCCTTGCCAGCACGACGGACGATCGACTGTCCGGACTGGCCTCCGACCCTCTGCGCCCCGAGGGGCGCACGATACCCCCTCTCCCGGCTGTCCCCTCCGTTCGCATCGTTCGTCGCCATCATGGTGAGCTTGTCGAACCACGACCGCACCATGCGGAAGGGATGGGATGCAGTATGAGGGTGATGCGAGGGGACGGGGATAAGTTATTTTATCTCTCTCATCCTCATGGTGAGGTGCGAGCCGAAGGCGAGCCTCGAACCACGCGGTGTATCGCCGAGGGCCCTTCGAGGCTCGCTGCGCTCGCACCTCAGGATGAGGGTGTTGCTGGGGGCTCTAGCTTCTCCCCAACCACCGGTCATTCCGGCGAAAGCCGGAATCCAGTATGCTCGGCGTGCTCGAGTTTGCCTCAACCGCTCGCGTATCCTCGCCAACTCACCCGAGTACTGGATCCCGGCTTTTGCCGGGATGACGCCGTGAGGGGAGTGAGGCAGCGCCCCAAGCCGCCTATCGGCATTCCACAGGCCACGTCAGAATAACGACAGCTGGATCATGCACTTACCCTGTCACAAAGCTGTGTCGCAATTGTCATAGAAGCGTGACGCCCCGGCCATAGGAATCCGCCTGCACATGGCAGGCCGGGCGAAAGGCCCAGGTCTCGCCGACAGGGTTTGCCCTCATCGCCGAAAGGACCAATTCAATGAAACTCGCTCTGCTCGCCGGGTGCGCAGCTGCCGTTATGAGCCTCGCTACCGTTGGCTCCGCGCTGGCCGCCGACATCACGGGCGCTGGCTCGACCTTCATCTATCCCGTCTTCTCCAAGTGGGCCGATGCCTACAAGGCCAAGACCGGCAACGGCCTCAACTACCAGTCGATCGGCTCGGGCGCCGGCATCAAGCAGGTCGAAGCCAAGACCGTGACGTTCGGCGCGACCGATAAGCCGCTCTCCGACGACGAGCTGACCAAGAACGGCCTCGTGCAGTTCCCGATGATCCAGGGCGGCATCGTGCCGATCTTCAACATCGACGGCGTGAAGCCGGGCGGTCTCGTCCTCGATGCCCCGACGCTCGCCGGCATCTACCAGGGCAAGATCAAGAAGTGGGATGACGCGGCGATCAAGGCGCTGAACCCCTCGGTCACGCTGCCGTCGGCTCCGATCGTCGTTGTTCACCGCGCCGATGGCTCGGGCACGACCTTCAACTTCACCAACTACCTCGGCCAGGGCTCGCAGGATTGGTCCGACAACATCGGCGCCGACACCACCGTCGAGTGGCCGACCGGCGTTGGCGCCAAGGGCTCGGACGGCGTCGCCAACACCGTCAAGCAGACCAAGGGCGCCATCGGCTACGTCGAATACGCCTACGCGGCGCAGAACAGCCTCGCCTATGCGGACATGAAGAACGCCGCCGGCAAGGTCGTCGAGCCCTCGCTCGACAGCTTCGCGGCTGCCGCTTCGAACGCCGACTGGAAGAACGCCAAGAACTTCAACCTCGTGATCACCAACCAGCCGGGCGATGCCTCCTGGCCGATCGCTGCCTCGACCTGGGTGCTGATCCATGCCCAGCCGAGCGACGCGGCCGCCGCCGGCGAGGCGCTGAAATTCTTCGACTGGGCCTACAAGAACGGCAAGGACGACGCCAAGGCGCTCGACTACGTGGCGATCCCGGACTCGGTCGTCACCCTGATCGAAGCCAGCTGGGCGAACATCACCTCGGGCGGCAAGCCGGTCTTTGCGGCGCAGTAGGGCCTGATCCCGACCTTGATGTCGGAAGGAAACGAACACGATGCGGCCGGCGATCCGGCCGCATCCCGAAACTGAGGAAGGCGATCCATGGCCGTCACCACCAGCACCTACGCAGCGCAGGACAGCGCGGGCAGCGCCAAGGCGCGCAGCGTCGTTCTCCAGGATCGCATCTTCTTCTACATGACCGTGGCTTCGGCGGTCCTCGTCGTGCTGGTCCTCGTCGGCGTGATGGTCTCGCTCGTCATCGGCGCCTGGCCGGCCTTGAGCCATTCGGGCCTGAGCTTCCTCTGGACCGAGCGGTGGAGCAAGAAGGCCCAGATTTTTGGCGCACTCGCGCCGATCTACGGCACCATCGTCACCTCGATCATCGCCATGATCATCGGCATCCCGGTGAGCTTCGGCATCGCGATTTTCCTGACCGAGCTTTGCCCGCAGGCGCTCCGTCGCCCCATCGGCGTCGCCGTCGAGCTCCTCGCCGGCATTCCCTCGATCATCTATGGCCTCTGGGGCTTCTTCTACCTCGCCCCCTGGCTGGCACAGCACTTCCAGCCGGTGTTCGGCGTCCTCGCCAATGTCCCGGTCGTTGGCGCGCTCTTCGTCGACTCGGGCTCGGGCCTCAACCTCTTCACCGCGAGCCTCATCCTCGCGATCATGGTGCTGCCTTTCATCACCTCGATTACCCGCGACGTGTTCCAGACGGTGCCGACGCTGCTGCGCGAAAGCGCCTACGGCATGGGCATGACCACCTGGGAAGTCGTCCGCTCGATCGTCATCCCCTATAGCCGCGTCGGCCTCGTCGGCGGCGTCATGCTGGGCCTTGGCCGCGCCCTCGGCGAGACGATGGCCGTGACCTTCGTCATCGGCAATTCGCACAACATCTCGGCCTCGCTCTTCGATCCGGCGACGACCATCTCGGCGACCATCGCCAACGAGTTCGCCGAAGCCGATCCGGGGCTCTTCACCGCTTCGCTGCTCGAGCTTGGCCTCGTGCTCTCGATCATCACCTTCATCGTGCTGGCCCTGGCCAAATGGCTCCTGGTCCGCGGCGAGATCAAATAAGGAGGCCGGGCGATGACTGTCACCAACACCGCCGGAAGCGCCGATCTCAACGGCGGCGCCGCATCGCGCATCGAGGCGCGGCGCAAGGTAGGCAACCTGATCGCGCTCGGGCTCTCGATCGTCGCGACGCTCTTCGGCCTCTTCTTCCTCGTGTCGATCCTGATCACGCTACTGATCCAAGGCTTTTCGGCTATCTCGCCGAGCCTCTTCCTCGAGAACCTGCCGCCGCTCGGCGGCGAGGGCGGGGGGCTTGCCAACGCCATCTTCGGCTCCGTCGCCATGACGGTGGTGGCGATCATTGTCGCCACCCCGATCGGCATTCTGGCCGGCACCTACCTCACCGAGTATGCCCGCGGCGGCAAGCTTGCCGAGGTGGCAAAATTCATCAACGACGTGCTGCTGTCCGCGCCCTCGATCATCATCGGCCTCTTCGTCTACACGATCCTGGTTTTGCCGATCGGCCACTTCTCGGCCTGGTCGGGCGCCGCGGCGCTCGGCATCATCGCGCTGCCGGTGATCAACCGCACCACGCAGGACATGCTCGGCCTCGTGCCGAATGCGCTCCGCGAAGCGGCGGCCGCGCTTGGCACGCCGCGCTGGAAGACGATGACGCACGTCATCTACCGCGCCGCGCGTTCGGGCATCGTCACCGGCGTGCTGCTCGCCGTCGCGCGCATCTCAGGCGAGACCGCGCCGCTCCTCTTCACGGCGCTCAACAACCAGTTCTGGTCGACCGACATGGGCCAGCCGATGGGCAATCTGCCCAACGTCATCTTCCAGTACGCGACGGCGGCGGACGCCAATTCGCAGCGCATCGCCTGGGGCGCGGCGCTTCTCATCACGGTCACCATCCTCGTCATCAACATCGTGGCCCGCGCCCTCTCCGGCGGCGGCAAGCAGCAGGTTTAGGAGCGCAGCATGGACATGGTAAACTCCAGCCCCGACATTCGCGCCGCCGTGGCGGCCACCCAGGGGACGCCTGTGGAACAGCCCATCAAGGTCCACGTCAAGGACGTGCGCTTCTACTACGCCAACGGCTATGAGGCGCTGAAGGGCATCAACCTCGAGCTCCGCGACAAGACGGTCACGGCGTTCATCGGACCCTCGGGCTGCGGCAAGTCGACCCTGCTGCGCATTCTCAACCGCATCTACGACCTCTACCCGGGCCAGCGCGTCACCGGTGAGGTGCTGCTCGACGGCCGCAACATCCTCGGCCGCGACGAGGACCTCAACCGCCTGCGCGCCCGCATCGGCATGGTGTTCCAGAAGCCAACGCCGTTCCCGATGTCGATCTATGAGAACATCGCCTTCGGCATTCGCCTCTATGAGAAGATCCCCAAGTCCGAGATGGACGGCCGGGTCGAAGCAGCGCTCCGCAAGGCCGCGCTCTGGGACGAGGTGAAGGAAAAGCTCCACCAGTCGGGCCTTGGCCTCTCCGGTGGCCAGCAGCAGCGCCTCTGCATCGCCCGCGCCGTCGCGGTAAAACCGTCCGTGCTGCTTCTCGACGAGCCCGCCTCGGCGCTCGATCCGATCTCGACCGCCAAGGTCGAAGAGCTGATCGAGGAGCTCGCCAACGACTATTGCATCGCGATCGTTACGCACAACATGCAGCAGGCGGCGCGTGCCAGTCAGTACACGGCGTTCATGTATCTCGGCGAGCTCATCGAGTTCGACCGCACCGACAATATCTTCACTGCCCCCAAGAACAAGCGCACGCAGGACTACGTGACCGGCCGTTTCGGCTGATCCGTCGGCGGCACCCAATTTCGGCAGGCAAGCTCTTCGAGGACCGACAATGGCCTTCTCTACCACCGAACACACCATTTCCTCTTACGAGGACGAGCTCACCCGCCTCGCCGAGTCGATCGCCGAGATGGGTGGCCTCGTCGAGACCTCGATCTCGAACGCGACCGTGGCGCTGCTCAAGCTCGATCACGCGCTGGCCCAGCAGACGATCGCCGACGACAAGCAGATCGACGCCATGCAGCGCAAGATCGACGAGAACATCGTCTCGATGATCGCCCGCCGCCAGCCGATGGCGAGCGACCTCCGCGCCATCATCACCGCGCTCCACGTCGCCAACGACCTCGAGCGCATGGGCGACATGGCGAAGCAAATCTCCCGGCGCTCGCTGCAGATCGAAAGCCTCGGCCTCGCGCCAAAGTTCTACAACGGCGTCAAGCACATGAACGACCTCGTGCTGCGCCAGGTGAAGGCCGCGCTCGATGCCTACGCGACGCGTGACTCGGCTGCCGCGATCGACGTCTGCAACAGCGACGACGAGATCGACCAGCTCTATACCTCGCTCTTCCGCGAGCTCCTGACCTACATGATGGAAGACCCGCGCGTCATCACGCAGTGCACGCACCTGCTCTTCGCCGGCAAGAGCCTCGAGCGCGCCGGCGACCACGCGACCAACATCGCCGAGGCGGCCTACTACCTCGATACCGGCAAGCAGCTCTCCTCGGAGGTTGAGGAGCTGCACCGTCTCCAGCCCAAGGAGTAGGCGAGGCGAGGGGCCTCGACCAATAGCGTCCATCCATCGAAGTCCGAGCTGAAAGATGCCCGCCCATATCCTGATCGTCGAGGATGAAGCCGATCTGGCGCTGATGATGCGCTACAACCTCGAGGCCGAAGGTTTTCGCGTCTCGACCGCGACCAGCGGCGACGAGGCCGCCGAGCTGATGCGGGAAACCATTCCCGATCTCATCCTGCTCGACTGGATGCTGCCCGGCCTCTCCGGCATCGAACTCTGCCGCCGCTGGCGCGCCCGCGAGGAAACCGCCCGCGTGCCGATCATCATGATCACCGCGCGCGGCGAGGAAGAGGAGCGGGTGAGGGGGCTTGCGACCGGCGCCGACGACTACATGGTCAAGCCGTTTTCGATCCCCGAGCTCCAGGCGCGCATCAACGCGCTGCTGCGCCGCGCCAATCCGCAGCTCGTGACCAACGTCCTCAAGGCCGGCGACCTCGAGCTCGACCGCACCAGCCACCGCGTCCGCCGCTCCGGCCGCGAAGTGCATCTCGGCCCGACCGAGTATCGCCTGCTCGAGTACCTGATGCGCCACCCCGGCCGCGTTTATTCGCGCGAGCAGCTGCTCGATGGCGTCTGGGGCAACGACGTCTACGTTGACGAACGCACCGTGGACGTCCATGTCGGCCGGCTGCGCAAGGCCATCAACCGTGGGCGCAACCCCGATCCGATCCGCACCGTCCGCGGCGCCGGCTACGCCTTCGACGAGCGCTTCGCGGCGACGACGTAAGTCACGCCATTGCCGCCGCAGGCATCCGATGTTATATAATGTATAACATCGGAGATCGACATGGCGGCCAAATCATCGGCACGTAAGCGGACGTCCTCGACGCCTGCCATCACCACGACCGTAAAGAAGGCCGGTGGCTCGCTGATCGTCACGGTGCCCGCGCCGGCGCGAGATCTCCTGCAGCTCTCTGAGGGGCAGGAGATGAGCGTTTCCGTAGAGGAGGGGAAACTCATCTATGAGGCCTTCACTGCCGGGCCCCGCCGACGCTCGAAATATACGCTCGACGAGTTGCTGTCCCAATGTGATTTCGACACGCCTTATTCCGACGAGGAGCGAGCCTGGCTCGACGCGCCGCCTGTCGGTCGTGAAATCATCTGATGGAGCGCGGAGAGATCTGGCACTGCGATCTCTCGCCGTCCGCTGGGCGTGAGCAGAAGGGTCCGCACTACGTGCTGATCATTTCCCCGCGCGCCTTCAATCGCGGCGGCGTGCCACTGGTGTGCCCAATCACCACCGTCGGTGCTCACAGCCGCATGGCGGGCTTTGCGGTGAACCTTTCGGGCGCCGGCACCGGCGTAACGGGCGTGATCCAGGTCGACCAGCTGGCCGCTCTGGACATGACGGCGCGAAAAGGCAAACCGACGCGCGACAAGGTTCCAGACTACATTATGGAAGAAGTCCTGGAGAAGATCGCCGTCCTCGTGCAGTAGCAGCTCCTCCTCGGCCTTGCCTTCCGGCCCAGGATTTGTTCATTTCCGAACAAAATCCCGGGAGGAATCATGAAACGGGCGCTGGTGGTGTGGGGCGGGCTCGAATTGCACGAGCCCGAAGCGGGGGCGCATGTCGTGCGCCAACTGCTCGAAGCCGAGGGTTTTGCCGTCGACGTGACCGGCGAATACGCCGCGCTCGGTGGCGAGAATGTCAGCAGCTACGATCTCATCGTCCCCAGATCACCGGCGGCGAGCTCGACCGCGAAACGACGATCCGCTTCTGCAATGCCGTCGAGGCGGGGACGGGCGTCGCGGCCTTCCATCATGGCCTCGCGACGACGTTCCAGAACAATGCGCGCTTCCGCTTCCTCGCTTCGTGCACCTTCGCCACGCACCCGGGCGACATCATCACCTACCGGGTCGATCCAAAAGTGCTGCATGATCCAATCATGGCGGGCATCGAGCCCTTCGAGCACACGTCGGAGCAGTACTACATGCATGTCGATCCGGCGGTCGAAGTGCTGGCGACGACGACCTTCTCCGGCGAGCACGCGGCGTGGAAGCGCAACGTGCAGATGCCCGTTGTCTTCAAGACCATCTACGGCAAGGCGCGCGTCTTCTACACGGCGCTCGGCCACAAACCGGCCGAGCTCGGCAAGGCGGAAGTCCGCACCATCCTGACCCGGGGGTTGCTATGGGCGGCGCGGTGATCGAGAAGCCGCGCCTGCCGCGCACCGGACTCGAGCTCAGCCGCGTCGGTTTCGGCAGTGCGCCGATGGGTGACATCAACCGCGTGCCGGACGAGGCGGCGGCGAATGCGCTGCTGCAGGCGGTGTGGGATGGCGGCATCCGCTACTTCGACACGGCGCCGATGTACGGCAACGGCCTCGCCGAACGGCGTGTCGGCGATTTCCTGCGCGATAAGCCGCGCGACGACTATGTGCTCTCGACCAAGGTCGGCCGCCTGCTCGTCCCGGATCGCGCCCACGCGATGGAGCGCTACGGCAACCCCAAGGCGATGCCGTTCCGAGTCGAGTTCGACTATACCTATGCGGGCATCATGAAGAGTTTCGAGATGTCGCTGCAGCGCCTCGGGCTCGAGCGCATCGACATTCTCTACCTGCACGACGTCGGCCGCTTCAGCCAGCGCGAACGCTACGACGCGACGCTCGCGCAGGCCCTCGACGGCGGCGGCATCCGTGCGCTCGAGGAGTTGCGCGACAAGGGCGCCGTCCGGGCCATTGGCGTCGGCGTAAACGAGTGGCAGATTCTCGACCTGCTGATGAACCACGCGCAGTGGGACGTCTTCCTCCTCGCCAACCGCTACACGCTGCTCGACCAGGAGGTCATCGATACGCTGCTGCCCCGCTGCGTCCGCGAGGGCGTCGCGATCGTCGATGGCGCGCCGCTCCATAACGGCCTCCTCGCAACCGGCGCCGTTCCCGGCGCGCGCTACGACTATGCCCCGGCGAGCGAGCAGATCCTCGACAAGGTGCGGGGCATCGAAGCGACCTGCAGACGCCATGGCGTGCCGCTGCTCCGCGCCGCACTGAACTTTCCATTGGGGCACGAGGCGATCGCCTCGATCATTCCGGGGCCGGTGACGACGGCAGAACTGGCCAGCAACCTGAGCCACTTCCACGCCACCATTCCGCCGACGCTCTGGGACGATCTCAAGGCACAAGACCTGCTGCACAATGCAGCGCCAGCACCTGCGACGCCGGCGCTCGAATAGAGTGCCGCAAATACATCGCCCGAAGTAGAGCTCTTGTTGCGGCGGTCGGTCCCATACGGTCGAATAATGGCAAGTTGCGGTGATTGCCAAATACGCCAAAGAGGCAGAGGGTAACAAAGTGTCGCAGGGGGCTTTAGCCGGCGCCTTGCACTGAATCGACAAACTCGACGTCTTTTGGGGGTCGAAGGGGATGTCGGAAGCGCAAGAGCTGGTGCGTGTGTTGCTGCGCGAGCGCGTCCGGACGGACGCCGAGGCGGATGCTGTGCTGAGCAGTGCTGCTCGCCTGGGTGTCGATCCGCTCGACTATTGCATTCATCGATTTTCGCTCGGCGACGAGGAAGTCATCGAGCGCGGTGCCCATTGGGCGGGGCTCGCCTTCTCGCCGGTGGTCCCCTGCACGGGCAATAATCACGTCGACATGACGAGGCTCGATGAGCTCGCCGGCCGGCGCTCGATGCGGGAAATCCTGTTCGATCGTGAGATCACCTTCATCGCCCCGAAGTTCTCCGAACTCGTGAGCCTCAAGGGTTACGCGGCGGCGCACCCGGATTTCCGCCGGCATACCTGCGTCGCGCCGCCGCGCGCCATCCGCGCCGCGCTGGCGCGGATCAGCAGCGGCCAGCTTCTCGACGAATCGCGCCAGCGCCTGGCGCGGCGATGGCCGTATGCCAGCGCCCATCTCGATCTCGGCCGGCTGGCGCGGTGGCTATTCGTGCTCGCAACGGCCAGCGTTGCGGCGGCGACGATTGCGGCGCCGGTGGGCGTCCAATGGCTGCTGCTGCCGCCTGTCGCCCTCGTCCTGCTGCTGCCGGCGCTGTTTCGCTTCATCGCGCTCTTGGGCGCCCAGGAGGTCGAGGCCGTTTCAGTGCCGCCACTGAGCGATGCCGACCTGCCGGTCTATTCGGTGCTGGTCCCGTTGCATGACGAAGCCCAGATGGTGCCGCTGCTCGAGCGGGCCCTGGGCGCCATCGACTATCCACCCGAAAAGCTCGACATCAAGTTCGTCGTCGAGGCCCGCAGCGTTGCCACTGTCGCAGCGGTGCGCAGCATTCTCGCCGACCCGCGTTTCGAGCTCGTGGAGGTGCCCGAAGCGCCACCCTTCACCAAGCCCAAGGCACTCGACTACGCCTTGCCGTTCGCTCGGGGAGAGCACGTCGCGATCTTCGATGCGGAGGACATACCGAGCCCGGATCAGCTCCGCCTCGCGGCTGCGCATTTTGCCGCCTCGCCGGATGTCGATTGCCTCCAGGCCGAGCTCCTCGTCGACAATGCCCGTGAGAACCTGCTGACCGGCCTCTTTACCGGCGAATATGCCGGTCAGTTTGGCGTCGTGCTGCCGGCACTGGCGTTCTGGGGGCTGCCGATGCCCCTCGGTGGCACCAGCAATCATTTCCGGACCGCCGTCTTGCGCGCCGCCGGCGGCTGGGATGCCTTCAACGTCACCGAAGATGCCGACCTCGGCGTGCGGCTCGCCCGGCTGAGGCACCGCGTTGCCATGCTGCCGTCCCAGACCTGGGAGGAGGCGCCGGTCAGCCTCGATGTCTGGATGCGGCAGCGGACCCGCTGGATGAAGGGTTGGATGCAGACCTTCATCGTCCACAATCATCACTTGCCGAGCCTCGCCCGCGACATGGGTTGGCGCGGCTGGCTCGCCTTCGAGGTCTATGTCGGCTCGATGATCCTGTCGCCGCTGCTTCACACGGCGTTCCTGATCGGGCTCGTCGTCGCGCTGTTGGGCGGTGCGCCGGTGCTGTTCGACCTTACCGATCCGCGTACCGGCGTCGCCATCGCGGTGCTGGTTGCCGGCTATGGCGCAAGCTTCGCGCTGGTCATTGCGGGGCTCGTCCGGCTCGGCCAGCGGCGGCTTCTGCTCCTCCAGCTCCTGTTGCCGCTCTATTGGGTCCTCCACAGCGTGGCGGCCGCCCGTGCCTGCTACGAGCTGCTGACCCGGCCGCATTTCTGGGCCAAGACCGCGCACGGCCGGACGCGCCTCAAGCGGTCGTTCGATGCGGCGTCGTATCGGCCGGCCGCCGAGCGGGTGGAGTGGTCCGGAGCGGACATCGAAACCATCGGGCGGGCGTCGGCGCCGCCGCGCGCTGCTCAGTAAAAGCCCACTGGAAACCAGCGCAAATAGAGCTGGTCCATCGTGCCGTCGTGCTTGAGACGGACGAGGGCGGCGTTGATCGCCTCGCGCACCGCATCGCGGCCGATCGGGACCGCAATGGCCATGCCCTGGCCGAAGAGGTCCGGCCGGAAATAAGGCTCGCCCGCAAAGCCGCAGCAGCCCGGATTGTCGTTGAGCCAGAACGAGGCCCTGAGGGCGTCGCCGAAATAGGCGTCGGCCTTGTCGCCCTCGACCGCGGCCAGCGCCTCGGGCTCGGTCGGGAATTCGGCTATCTTGGCTTTTGGCAGGTAGCGGCGCACGAACTCTTCATGCGCGGTGCCCTTGCGGACGGCGACAGTTTTGCCCGCCAGCTTTTCCGGATCGAACGTGCGGACGGCACTGGTGCGCGTCACGAAGCGTCCGGGGAGGCCCAGATAGATATCGGAAAAGTCGAAGCGGGCGCCGTTTTCCGGCGTCAGGGCCAGCCCCGCGATCAGCGCATCGCCCTGGTTGTCGGCGAGCGCCTGGGGCGCCTGTTGCCAGGGCCACGCCTGGATGGTGCAGGCAATCTTGAGCTCGGTGCAGATGCCCTTCGCCACGTCGACATTGTAGCCGACGATCGCGCCCGTCTTGTCGCGGAAGTTGAAGGGCGGGAAGTCGGCCGTGGTCAGGAAGCGGATCGACGGAACCGCGCTCAGGTCCGGCGCGATGTCGCGGGCGCTCGGGTCGACGAAATACGGCATCGCCTGCGCCGACGCGGCGGCCGTCCAGCCGGCAGTGAGCACGAACAACAAGAGAGCAAGGAGCCGCATGGGTCTTCGATGCCGAAGAAAGAGCCGCAGCTCAAGCGACATATTGAAGCGTTGGCAAGGGGAGATCGCCATTTCGGCTCGACCCTGGCGTCATGCCCACTGCGGCTCGCCAGCCGGAAAGTCGGGCATCCGCTCCGGCGCCGCCTCGCGGAACGCCTCAACCTCCCGGCACGCGGCATCGGCAGCAACGAGGCGAGGGTAGGGGGAGAGGTCACAGCCCAGCCGCCGGCAGTTATAGAGCTGCGGCACAAGATGGAGATCCGCGAGCCCCGGCGCATCGCCGAAGCAGAAGCGCGTCGGCTCCCTGCGGCGCAGCATCTCCTCGAGGCTGGTAAGGGCTACCGCGCACCAGTGCCGGTACCAGTCGTCGATGGCCGAGGACGGCTGACCCATCCCCGCCGCCAGGTACTTGCGGACACGCCCGTTATTGATGGGGTGAAGGTCAGCGGTGATGAGCTGCGCGAATGAGCGGACCCGCGCCCGCTCGATAGCGTCGCGGGGCAGCAGCGCCGGTTCGGGGTAGCGTTCCTCGAGCAGCTCGAGGATCGCCGACGACTGCGCGATGATAGCGCCGTCGATCTCGAGCGCTGGCATCAAGCCCTGCGGGTTGAGCCGTTTGTATTCGCCCGAAGGCAGGCTCGACGTCGCCACATACTCGTAGGCAATGCCCTTGAGGGCGAGGGCAATACGAACCCGCCAGCCCGCAGAGTTGCGGAACATGCTGTAGAGCCGCATCGAACCCTCCGGCAGGAACGCCGATGTCAGCGCTTCTTCTTCTCGAGCTGGTGGTAAGCCCGGCGCGAGTGGAACTCGCAATAGGGGCTGCTTTCGTTCGAGTGCTGGCCGCAGAAGTAGAAGTCCGGCGTCAGCGGATCGCCGATCGGCCACTTGCAGGTGTGCTCGTTGAGCTGCAGCAGGGAGAGCCGCTCCTCGACCGGAATGAACAGCTCCTGCACCTGCGGGGCCACGTAGGCCTCGACCTCGAGCTCCTCGGAAATCTTGAGCGCGGTCGCCCCGATCATCGGCGCCTGGCCCATCGAGCGGTGCTTCATCACGCCCGAGAGGCTGCTGCGGCCGGCCGACGGCGATGCCACGCGGCGCGGTCCGCTGCTGCGCGGCGTTGAACGCACGCGCGGCGCGGCGCTTGCCGGCTTGGCGCGGCCCGAAAGCTTCAGGCGGTGCACCTTGCCGATCACGGCATTGCGCGTCACGCCGTCGCCGAGCTCGTTTGCAATCTGGCTCGCCGAAAAACCTTCCATCCAGAGCTTCTTCAGCAGCTCGACGCGCTCATCCGTCCAGCCGATCGATGGCTCTCCCAAGAGTCTTTTCTCCTTCTTCGGGGCAGAATCTTTCCACGTGCTGCCAAACAGTCCGGCAGCCGGATACGCTACGCGTCGTAGGTCGAAATGGTCCGCCACACGAAATATCGTGTTCCAACAGTCCCGATATTACACGGGGCCAAGAATCCGTGACAAGAGTCCCAGCCCGATTTCCCCGTGCAAAACCCGATCAATTCCGGTGCTTTGCGGAAGCCGAGTCAAATCAGGCACTTGCCCGCCTCAGGTTGACTCTCCACCGTCCGAACGGCATATTTACGGCAACAACGCGCCGCCCAAGGGCTGCGCGTTTTTGGTTTTTGTGGCCTCTTTTCAACACCCCTGAGGAATGACGATGTCCGCGCTCTTTGGCACCTACGCCCGGTCCGATCTCGCTTTCGAGCGGGGCGAGGGCGTGCGCCTGTTCACCGCGGATGGCACAGAGTATCTCGACTTCAATTCGGGCATCGGTGTGAATGCGCTGGGGCATGGCGACCCGCACGTCGTCGGCGCGCTGAAGGCCGCAGCCGACAAGGTCTGGCACACCTCCAACATCTTCACCATTCCCGAGCAGGAGCGGCTGGGGCAGCGGCTGGTCGATGCGACCTTTGCCGAGTCCGTCTTCTTTACCAACTCGGGTGCCGAAGCCGTCGAGTGCGCCATCAAGACGGCGCGGCATTATTTCTTCTCGCTCGGCCAGCCCGAGCGGTTCGACATCATCGCCTTCACGGGCTCCTTCCACGGCCGCACGCTCGGCACCATCGCGGCCGGCGGCAACCCGCACTACATCGAAGGGTTCGGCCCGCCGCTCCCCGGCTTCAAGCATCTCGCGCCGGGCGACCTCAAGGCGGTCGAAGCACTGATCGACGACAAGACCTGCGCCATCCTCATCGAACCCGTGCAGGGCGAGGGCGGGGTGACCGCCATGTCCGTCGAATTCCTCCAGGGCCTGCGCGCGCTCTGCGACAAGCACGGCATGCTGCTGATCCTCGACGAGGTGCAGTGCGGCTATGGCCGGACCGGCAAGTTCTTCGCGCATGAATGGGCGGGCATCGAGCCCGACATCATGGCGGTCGCGAAGG
>Ga0068853_100002405_pt1 | contig 13991 bp, 11 predicted proteins | sample KBSCornC32_FD_65655 | JGI IMG/M metagenome (GOLD analysis project Ga0068853, IMG submission 65655) | Corn rhizosphere microbial communities from Kellogg Biological Station, Michigan, USA - KBS Corn C3-2 | ecosystem: Host-associated > Plants > Roots > Rhizosphere > Soil ... | reverse complement strand
CAGCGCCGTGGCCAACCTGCGGCCCGATGTCGCGCTGGCGCCGCACGTCGCGCGCATGCTGGTGACGCCGGAAACGCGCCGCGTGCAATCGACTTTGGACGGCGCCCTGCAGGCCTTCGCGCTCGACGCAGTGAATCGGCAGATCGCGGCGCTCGACCAGCAGAACGTAGGCGATGCTGCCGTGCTCGTGGTCGACAACGCTAGCGGCGAGGTGCTGGCCTATGTCGGCAACGCTGGCGACACCTCCAGCGCGCGCTATGTCGACGGCGTCAAGGCGGCGCGTCAGGCGGGTTCCACGTTGAAGCCCTTCCTCTATGAATTGGCGATCGAGCAGAACATGCTGACCGCGGCTTCACTGCTGGACGATTCGCCGGTGAATCTCGCCACGCCGGCTGGTCTGTACGTGCCGCAAAACTACGATCGCGATTTCAAAGGCCTTGTGAGCCTGCGCACCGCGCTGTCGGGCTCACTCAATGTGCCTGCGGTGCGCACATTGACGCTGATCGGCCCGGACGTTTTTGCGGAGCGCCTGCGCGCGCTCGGCTTCGACTACGTCACTCATGAGGGCGACTATTACGGTTACTCGCTCGCGCTCGGCTCGGCCGAGGTCAGCCTGTGGCAGCTCACCAATGCGTACCGCGCCCTTGCGAATGGCGGAGTGGTGACGCCGCTCAAGCTGGTTCCGGGAGCACGGTCCTCGGGACAGCAGGTCGCCGATCGCGCTGCGAGCTACATCGTCGCCGACGTACTGTCGGATCGTTCGGCCCGCAGCATTACGTTTGGCCTGGCGAGTCCGCTGGCTGCGCGCTTCTGGGCCGCGGTCAAGACCGGCACGAGCAAGGACATGCGCGACAACTGGTGCATCGGATTCTCGCAGCGCTACACGGTCGGGGTGTGGGTCGGTAACTTCGACGGCAGCGCGATGTGGGATGTGTCGGGAGTCACGGGTGCGGCGCCGTTGTGGCTCGAGGTGATGAACTACCTGCATCCGGCTGGATCGGTCGCGCCGCCAGTTCCAGCGGGTGTCGAAACGGCTCATGTGGACTTTGAACCGGCCGTCGAAGCGCCCCGCGAGGAGCTGTTTGTCGCCGGCACCGCGATGGCGCACGTCGAGGCAAAGGCGCCCGAGAAAACACATCCGGGCATCGTGTATCCGGGGCAGGGCGAAGTCATCGCGGTCGACCCCGACATCCCGAGCGAGCTCCAGCGCGTGCGGTTCGAAGCCGTGGGGGCGAGCGCCGATGCGCAGTGGAGACTGAACGGCGAGCCCGTCGCCGATGCCCTGTGGCGTCCTCGCCCTGGCAAATGGGTGCTCTTGCTGCAGAATCCGGCCGGCCGGAAACTCGACGAGGTGAGCTTCGAGGTCAGAGGCGGCAGCAACTAAACAGGCGCACGTCTCATCTCAGCTACTATACGAGTCTCCCTGCGATTCTCCGGAAACCAAGACCATGAGCAAACTTGTTCTCACAGTGGCGCTGGCGTTGTCGTTCTTGCTGCCTTGCGCCGCCTTCTCGAAGGAGGACCTGCCGGAAGTCAAAGTGCATCGGCAAGGCGGCGTGTCGTACGTGTCCGGAGGCGTCGATCCGCTCGAGCGCAAGGCGTTGAAGAAGCTGGCCGAGCGCTATCAGGTGCAGCTCACTTTCGCGCGCGAGGGCAGCAGCGAACCGCTGACGGGCGTCCACGTCACGCTGGTCGACTACAAGGGCGACAAGGCGGTCGACGTGGTCTCCGACGGCCCGATCTTTTTCGCCAACCCGCCGGGCGGCCGCTGGACCATCGAGGCCGAGCTGGACGGCGAAACGTTCAGCAAGACTGCGGATATCGGCAGCCGGTTCTACGTGACCTTCGATTTCAAGTTCAAGAGCGCGAAGTCCAACTGATGGAACGCGCGTGTTTGACATTGCTGCGGGCGGGGCAAGGCTTTCGTAAGGTGGGTCGGTAGCCAAGGCCCGGCAGGCCCCCTACAATACCCGCGGCACTGGTCAGCCGAGCCAGCACAATTACAACTCAAACGGAGGAGAGCCAATTGAGTACGACCTATACGCCGGAGTTCGAGAAGGCGACTTACGCGAAAGTCATGTGGCGCGTAATCCCCTTCCTGTTCCTGTGCTACATCGTGGCATACCTCGACCGGGTGAACGTCGGGTTCGCCAAGCTGCAGATGTCGAGCGACTTGAACTTCAGCGACACGATCTACGGCGCCGGGGCCGGCATCTTCTTCATCGGCTACTTCTTTTTCGAGGTTCCGAGCAACGTGATCCTGTCCAAGGTCGGCGCCAAGATCTGGATCGCCCGCATCATGATCGTGTGGGGCCTGATTTCCGCAGGCATGATGTTCACCAACAGCGAGATGACGTTCTATGTGATGCGCTTCCTGCTCGGCGTCGCGGAAGCCGGCTTCTTTCCCGGGATCATTCTGTATCTGACCTATTGGTTCCCGCGCAGCCGCCGGGCCAAGATGACCGCCAGCTTCATGACGGCCATCGCGGTCTCGGGGATCATCGGAGGTCCGGTTTCGGGGTGGATTCTCTCCGCCATGGCCGGCGTCGCTGATCTCAAGGGGTGGCAGTGGCTGTTCCTGCTCGAAGGGCTCCCCTCGGTTGTGGTCGGAATCATGGTGCTGTTCTACCTCGACGACAATCCGAGCAAGTCGAAGTGGCTGACGGGCGACGAGAAGGGCTTGCTCTTGACGCGCCTCGAGCAGGACGAGCAGGTGAAGCGAGCTCAGGGTGAGCAGAGTCACAGCTTCGCCGACGCGTTCAAGAACGGGCGTGTATGGATCTTCTGCGCGATCTACTTCGGCATCGTGATGGGGACCTACGGCATCTCGTTCTGGCTGCCGCAGATCATCAAGGAGACCATCACGAAAGACCCCTTCCACATCGGGCTGATCTCGGCGATTCCGTGGGCCGCCGCGGCCATCGCGATGGTGGTGAACGGCCACCACTCCGACGCAACCGGCGAGCGGCGCTGGCATGTGGCCGGAGCCTGCATCATCGGGGCGGTCGCATTCGCGGTCAGTGCGATGCCGGGCGTCGGCGGCTGGGCGGGAATCGCGGCTTTGACCGTCGCAACTGCGGCGGTGATGTCGGCGGTGTCGTGTTTCTGGTCGTTGCCGACCGGGATTCTGTCGGGCACGGCCGCTGCGGCAGGCATTGCGTGGATCAACTCGGTCGGCAACCTCGCCGGCTATGTGAGTCCGATGGTGGTCGGAAAGATCCGTGACGCGACGCACAGTATGACGCTGGCGCTGACCGTGCTGTCGGTTTCGGTCCTGATCGCGGCCCTGCTCGTCATTTACGTGACCAGCATCAAGCCGAAGGAAGTCGCGGGTCGCCCGGCAGCGCAGACGAGCTGACCGGCAATCGGCCAGTCGCGTTTCGACACGCGATCCGGGCGGAGCCGCCCGGGTCGCGTTAGTTCCCAACGTGCAATACCAGCGCAGTTTCGCAACACAACTACACAATTGCAGTAACGAGTATTGCTATGATCCGCATGCCGCAGTACGGGAAGCTCTGCGGTGTCTCATTTCCGAGCAGCGTCCGAGGACACGATCCTTACGCGACGCTTACAATTCCGAATCGAGAGCGTGTGCCGCGGGCCGGATAGGCCGATGACGGTCGTCTTCCCTTTGCGTCTCTAGCCATCGCGAGGACGGGTACTTCGGATGTGGATCGTCCAACTTGCGCTGCGCCGGCCTTATACATTCATCGTGCTGGCGCTGCTCATCCTGATCATCGGCCCCCTGATGATCCTGCGCACGCCGACCGACATCTTCCCGAACATCAACATCACCGTCATCAGCGTCATCTGGCGCTACAACGGCCTCTCCAGCGAGGAGATGGAAGGCCGCATCATCTCGCAGTTCGAGCGCGCCGTAACCGTCACCGTCAACGATATCGAGCACATCGAGTCGCAAACCTACAACGGCGCCGGGGTCGTCAAGCTGTTCTTCCATCCGAGCGCCAACATTCAGACCAGCCTCGCGCAGGTGGTCGCCATAGCCCAGACCGTGCTGAACGCCTATCCTCCGGGCGCGACACCTCCGCTGATACTGCAATACAACGCGTCGACCGTGCCGATCCTGCAACTCGCGCTGTCGAGCCGGTCCCTGGCCGAACACGAGCTGAACGACCTCGCCAACAGCTTCATGCGCACGCAACTCGCGACCGTGCAGGGCGCAGTGCTGCCGTTCCCCTACGGCGGCAAAGTACGGCAGGTGATGGTGGACATCGATCCGCGTGCGCTGCAGGCCAAGGGGCTGTCACCCCAGGACGTGGTCAGCGCGCTGAATCAGCAAAATCTGATTCTGCCGAGCGGCACCGTCAAGATCGGCTCGCTCGAGTACGACGTCACGCTGAACGGCAGTCCGCGCACGATCCAGGAGATGAACGATCTGCCGATCAAGACCCTGCCGAACGGCACGATCTACATCCGCGACGTGGCGCATGTTCGCGACGGTTTCATCCCGCAGCAGAACGTCGTGCGCCGCGACGGCCAGCGCGCGGTGCTGTTGACGATCCTCAAGTACGGAAATGCCTCGACGCTCGACATCGTCGATCGCGTCAAGGCCGAGGTTCCTCGCATGCAGGCCGCGCTGCCGCCCGAGCTCGAGCTGCAGACCGCCCTGGACCAGTCGTTGTTCGTGCGCGCGGCAGTCGACGGCGTGATCCACGAGGCGATTCTCGCCGGCTGCCTGACGGCACTCATGATCCTGGTATTCCTCGGCAGCTGGCGCAGCACGCTGATCATCGCGGTATCCATTCCACTCGCGATGCTGACCTCGATCAGCATTCTGTCCGCGCTCGGTGAGACGATCAATATCATGACGCTCGGCGGCCTCGCGCTGGCGGTCGGCATTCTGGTCGACGATGCGACTGTCGCCATCGAGAACATGAGTCAGCATCTGGAGCAGGGCAAGCTGCTCGAGCAGGCGATTCTTGACGGCGCCCAGCAGATCGCGATTCCGACCTTCGTGTCGACGTTGTGCATTTGTATCGTGTTCGTGCCGATGTTTCTGCTCACCGGCGTGGCGCGCTACCTGTTCGTGCCGCTCGCGGAAGCCGTCGTGTTCGCGATGCTCGCGTCGTACTTCTTCTCGCGTACGCTGGTGCCCACACTGGCCAAATATCTGCTGCGGGCCGAGGATCATGGCGATCTGCGCCAGGCGCCGAGTCGCTGGAACGTGCTCGGCCGCTTCCATCGCGGATTCGAGCGCTATTTCGAACAGGTACGCGCCGGCTATCACGGCATGCTCGAGCGCTGCATGGCCGCCCCGCTGCTGTTCATTAGCCTGTTTCTGTTCGGGTGCGTGGCCTCCGCTGCGTTGCTGCCGTTCGTCGGGCGCGACTTCTTTCCATCTGTCGACGCCGGCCAGTTCAAGCTGCATGTGCGCGCCAAGACCGGCACGCGAATCGAAGAGACCGCACGCCTGTGCGATCTCGTCGAGGAACACATCCGTACGCTGATCCCCGCCGCCGAGCTCGAGTCGATTCTAGACAACATCGGCTTGCCGACCAGCGGCACCAACCTTTCGTACAACAATTCTGGCACCGCGGGTCCGGCCGATGCCGATATCATCGTCTCGTTGAAGAAAGGGCACCGGCCGACCGACGAGCACATTCGCCGCCTGCGGCGCGAGCTGCCCGATCAGTTCCCGGGCGTCGTGTTCTACTTCCTGCCGGCCGACATCGTCAGCCAGATACTCAATTTCGGCCTGCCCGCGCCGATCGACATCCAGGTGATCGGCCGCAATCTCGGCGCGAACCACGCCTACGCGCTCAGCCTGCTCGAAAAGCTCAAGCAGGTCACCGGCATCGCGGACCTGCGTATTCAGCAGGCGTTCGATCAACCGCAGCTTCAGCTCACCGTCGACCGGACACGGGCACAGCAGGCCGGTATTTCGCAGAAGGACGTGGCCTCCAGCCTGCTGATCGCGTTGAGCGGCAGCTTCCAAACGAACCCTAGCTTTTTCCTGAACTGGAAGAACGGCGTCAGCTACAACGTCATCACTCAGACGCCCCAATACCGAATCGATTCGCTACAGGCGCTCGCGAACATCCCGGTTACCGGGGAGAGTACCGGCAAGTCCGAGATTCTCGGCAGTCTGGCGACGGTCTCGCGCGCCAGCGAGCGCGCGTTGATCAGCCACTGGAACGTACAGCCTGTTCTGGACATCTACGGCGGCGTGCAAAGCCGCGATCTGGGCGGGGTAGCCGACGAGGTCCAGAAGATCGTAGATGCCAGCCTCAAGGATCTGCCAAAGGGCTCGCGGCTGGTCGTGCGCGGCCAGATAGAAACGATGCAGTCGTCCTTCGCGGGATTGCTGCTGGGCTTGATCTTCGCGGTCGTCTTGATCTATCTGCTGATGGTCGTCAACTTCCAGTCCTGGCTTGATCCGTTCATCATTATCACCGCTCTGCCGGCCGCGCTTGCGGGCATCATCTGGATGTTGTTCGCGACCCGGACGACGATCAGCGTGCCGGCGTTGACCGGCGCCATCATGGCAATGGGTATCGCCACAGCCAACAGTATTCTGGTGGTGAGCTTCGCGCGCGAGCAACTGCGCGCCGAGGGCGAGGCTATAGCTGCGGCGATGCGAGCAGGGTTCACGCGCTTCCGCCCGGTGGTGATGACCGCGCTCGCGATGATCATCGGCATGGTGCCGATGTCGCTCGGTCTGGGTGAGGGTGGGGAGCAGAACGCCCCGCTCGGGCGGGCCGTGATCGGCGGGCTTCTGCTCGCGACCGTGGCGACCTTGTTGTTCGTGCCGGTGGTCTTCGCAGTCATCCACGGCAGGCGCGCGCGCAGGCGGCCCGCCAGGCTGGCGCCAGCATGAGTAGCATGAAAGCGGGAGAGAAGAACAGAATATGTCGTCCAACTCGAACAACTCTCTAGGCAGCTCCAGCCTCCGGTCGCGACCAGGGCGCCGCTTCGGACTGCGCTGGATCGTCGCCGGCGTGTTGATCGCGATCTTTGTTGCGGCTTTCGTGCTGGGCATCAAGCCGCGCCTCGACGCGAGCGCCGCGCTCAAGAAGGAGACGCAAGCGCTCAGCATCCCGACCGTTTCGATCTTGCGGCCCCAGCCCGGCGACGCGAGCCAGGAATTGGTGCTGCCCGGCAACGTTCAGGCCTACATAGATACTCCGATCTACGCACGCACCAATGGTTATCTCAAGCACTGGTACGCGGACATCGGCGCGCGCGTCAAGGCTGGTCAACTGCTGGCTGAGATCGACACACCGGAGGTGAATGACCAGCTGCAGCAGACACGCGCCGATCTTGCGAACGCGAAGGCGAGCTACGAGCTGGCCGCGTCGACGGCCGAGCGTTGGAAGGGATTGCTGGCGTCGAACTCCGTCTCGAGGCAGGAGACTGAAGAGAAGCTCGCGGACACGCAGGTGAAAAAGGCCGTGCTCGACGCAGCAGCGTTCAACGTCTCGCGCCTCGAAAAGATGCAATCGTTCGCCAAGATTTACGCTCCGTTCAGCGGCGTCATCACTGCGCGGAACACCGATGTCGGCGCGTTGATCGATGCCGGCAGCGCCGGTGGTCCCGACAGGGAGCTGTTCCATCTCGCGGCTACCGACCGGATGCGCGTATTCGTGAGCGTGCCGCAGCTGCATTCGCGCGATGCTGCACCAGGCACGACTGCGGATCTGACGTTGACCGAGTTTCCCGACAAGCGTTTCAAGGGAACGCTGGTACGCACGGCGTCGGCGATCGACGCCGCTTCGCGCACGCTGCTCGCCGAGTTCGAGGTGGACAATCGTACCGGCGAGTTGCTGCCCGGTGCCTATGCCCAGGTGCATTTCAAGCTGAAGAACGAGAACAAATCGCTGGTGCTGCCGATCAACACGCTGCTGTTCCGCGCAGAGGGAACCCAGGTCGCCGTGGTCGGATCGGATTCGCGGGTCGCGCTGATGAAAGTCGTGCTCGGGCGCGACTTCGGCACCTCGGTCGAGATCGTTTCGGGTCTCTCCGGTGACGAAGCCGTGATCTTGAATCCGTCCGATTCCATCGTCGCCGGCACGCAAGTGCGCGTCGTGAAGGACATCAGCAAGGAAAACGCGGCGAAGGAAGCTTCCGCGGCGGCCGTCAAGGACGCCGCGGCGAAAGACGCAGCAGGCAAGGACGCCGCGAGCAAGGCGCCGAAGTGACGTCGACCAGTAGTGACCCGGCGCTTATTGCGGCGCGGTGTCGAGACGCGTTGCCAGGGCGATCATGTCGGCGCCGCTGAACTGCGGCAGCGAGCAGGCGCCTGCGGTGCACACGAATCCCGCGGCTCTGGCGAATTCCGGATACTGCACATCGGGGTTGGGTAACGGGCCTTCGCGGCGGTCCAGCCATTCGATACGCCGGTATGCCGACGGATACCTGACCGCAGCCTGGAACAGATCCTGAGCGGCGGGATCGTCCTTCCTGCCTACGATCGTGAGATGGGTCGGATCGGTTCCGGTCTCCGCATCCGCGATCAGGATCCCGGCTTCGGTTCGACGCAGCAACGCCACCTCGCGCGTCACGAGATAGCGCATCGCCCGCTTGGCGTCCGCGCGATACTGGTCGTCGCCGGTGTAGCGCGCGATCAGATTGAAGAAGCGCGCGGCAGCGATGTTTTCATCGATCTGCGGCGTGGGTTTCAGAATCTGACCGCGGTCGGCGACCGTCGTATAGCCTGCATTGGCTGCCCCGATGAAGCTTTTGCGTACGAAGCGCGCCGCATCCTCCGCCCGTGCGAGCCAGTTGCGCTCACCGGTGACGGAGTACAACGCCAGCAGCGCGCGGCCCATGGCGACCGAGTCGTCCAGATAGGGGCCTGACGCGTCTTTCTCGTCGTGAGCGAAACCGCCGTCAGGCAGTAAGCGATGCTCGACGGTCCACGTAGCCGCCGCTTGCGCCTGCTCGAGGTACTGCTCTTCGAGCGTGGCGCTGTAGAGCTGAACCAGCGCCTGCACCATCCAGCCTTGCTCACGCGCATAGAGGTGTCTATCGATGGCGGGCACGCCGAGCTTGCGCCGCGCGGCATCGCCGAGCGAAAAATACTCGCCGCTGTGCTCGCCCCGCACGAGATCGGCGTCCTGGCTGACATAGAACGCGCCATCCGGACTCATGAGGAAGCCGCCGACATAACGGTGGATGTCCTTGGCCGCTTTCAGATACGCCGGATCGCCGAGGATCATGTAGCCGAGCGCATAGAGGCGCAGGTGATCCGCCTGGATCTGCAGCAGCTTCTCGAAGTGCGGATGCTTCCAGTCGCGATCGGTCGAGTATTGGTACATCCCGCCCCATGCCGGATCGATCAACGCGAGTGCACCGTCCAGATCCTGCCGCGCGATCTTCTCGGCCTGACGTGCGGTCTTGGTCGTGGACTGCCTGCGCGACAGCTCCAACGCGTACTCGACGGTGTCGCGGTCCAGGTACTTCTGGTCTTGATCGAGGCCGCCGAGCTTGAAGTCGTGGGTGGTCGCAAAGCGCTGCGCGAGCTGCTTGCGGACCGGCTCGGCCAGGACGTGCGTCGCCGAGTAGGCGTCGATGCTGGCCTGGTCTCGATACTTGAGCGGGCTCGGATCAGCGACGATCGCGTCGAGCAGGATGCGCATGCGTTCAGGCGGGATATAGCCGCGGCGCTTGACGATCTCGGTCCCATCCGGCGCGAACACCACGGTAGCCGGCCAGCCATATTCGTCGTAGCGCCGGGAAAGATCCGGACGCGCATCCTGGTCGACCTTGAGAGCGATGTAGCTCTTGGCAATAGCTTGCGCGACTTTCGTGTCGCGATAGGTCGTTTCCTCCATCACGTGGCACCAGTGACACCAGACGGCCTCCAGATCCAGCAGGATGTAACGCTTCTCACGCTTGGCCCGCGCGAAGGCCTCGTCGGACCATTCTTCCCACTGGATGGCCCCTTGCGCGCCGGTGAAGGCTGGCGAGGGGCTCTCCGACTTGCTGTTCATGCGTGCGGCCTGGGCGCTGCTGGCGAGAGCAAGGACAAGCAGGGCTACGATGCGGATTGCGGAACGAGCGGTCATGAGTTTGCTCCGAGGCCGTTTGCAGGGTATACGGCTACTAGGCCTGGGCGGATGCGGCCTGGCCAGGTTGCCCCGCTGTGGAAAAGTCCCTATAATCCGCGCCTTCGTCAGAAACCGCCCTATATCGAAGGACGGCGTCTGGCTCTCATTGGAACTTCAGTTCGCCGGGTTCCTTGGACTCACACCCTTGCCCTACCGTATCGCACGCGGAGGGCTTAACCCATAAGGAGATGCGATTGCGTCACTACGAGATCGTCTTCATCGTCCATCCCGATCAGAGCGAGCAGGTGCCTGCGATGATCGAGCGCTACAAAGGGATGGTCGCCGCCCGCAACGGCCGCATTCACCGGCTCGAGGACTGGGGGCGGCGGCAAATGACGTACGCCATCCAGAAAATGCACAAGGCGCACTACGTTCTGATGAACGTCGAGTGCGATCAGGAAACCCTCGACGAGCTCGAGAATGCGTTCCGCTTCAACGACGCGGTGCTGCGCCATCTGACGATGAGCATGCGCGGCCCGGTCACCGAGGCCTCGCCGATGATGCGGCAGGAGAAGCGCCCGGCCAGTCCGGACGACCGGCCGAGATCCTTCGAGGATCGTCCGCCGCGCTCGTCCGAAGATCGGCCTCGGCCCTCTCAAGACGCGGCGCCCGCTGCGGGCTAGGTGCAGAACCAGGTCCGGCTGGCCGGTACCGTGGTTGCGCGCGAAGCGTTGCGCCACACGCCGGCCGGAGTCCCGGTCCTGACCTTTACCGTGAAACACGAGTCGACGCAGGTCGAGGGCGGCGTGCCCAGGCAGGTCGGATTGGAGATCGACGCGATGGCGATGGGCGATGTGGCGCAGCGCATGAGCGCTGTGCAGGCAGGGCAAACAGTCCGCCTCGCAGGATTTCTCGCCAGCCGCAGCCGGCTCAGTACCCGTGTCGTGCTCCACGTGAACCAATTCGAAATCGATTAGAGGAAAGACATCATGGCATTCGGAGGCAGCAGGTTCGGAGGCAAGTCCAAGGACAAGCGCAAGGAAGGCGACCGCGGGTTCCGCCCGCTGTTCAAGCGTCGCAAGTTCTGCCGCTTCACCGCGGAAGGCATCAAGGAGATCGACTACAAGGACGTCGAGCTCCTGAAAGACTTCATCAACGAGAACGGTCGCATCATCCCGGCCCGCATCACCGGCACGAAGGCCCACTACCAGCGTCAGCTGTCGGCGGCCATCAAGCGCGCACGCTTCCTGGCGCTGCTGCCGTACACCGACCTGCACTGAGGAGATCGGTCATGCAAGTCATTCTGATGGAGAAGGTGACGAATCTCGGCCAGCTCGGCGACATCGTCAAAGTGAAAGCCGGCTACGCGCGCAACTATCTGATCCCGAAAGGCAAGGCGAAGCGCGCCACGGAAGAGAACAAAGCCGAGTTCGAGAAGCGGCGTGCCGACCTCGAAAAAGCGCAGAACGAAACCCTGACTGCAGCGCAAGCACACGCAGCGAAGCTCGAAGGACTGATGGTCCAGGTGACGCAGAAGGCCGGCGTGGATGGCCGACTGTTCGGCTCAGTGACCAACTCGGACATCTCCGACGCGCTCAAGGCGCAAGGCTTTGAAGTGGTGAAAGGCTCTGTGCGGCTGCCGAACGGTCCGCTGAAACAGGTGGGCGACTATGAGATCGTGCTCGATCTGCATACCGACGCGAAAGCGACGATCAAGGTGTCGGTGCTTGGGGAGCAGTAGAAAGCAGGGGCAAGGCACGAGGGTAGCAAACAGGGGCGAGGGACGAGGGATTAGGGGCGAGGGAACGCCTCCGCTCTTTTGTCGTTCGCGCCAGACTGCATACAGAAAGAGGGGCTTCGGCCCCTTTTCTTTTTGCTGAGGTTGCGCCGATCGGAGGTGCCTCGTTCGACCGCTGGCGGTAAAATCAACGCAGCGCACCCTCATCCCTCGCCCCTAATCCCTCGCCCCTCGAGAACGTGGCCCAATCCGTCTCCCAGATCATTCAGGACGCACAGATCGACATCCTGAAGCTGCCGCCGCACTCGGTCGAGGCGGAGCAATCGGTTCTGGGCGGGTTGCTGCTCGACAACACGGCCTGGGATCGCATCGCCGATTTGATCGCGGAGAGCCACTTCTATCGTGCCGATCACCGGCATATCTACCGGCACATCTCGAAGCTGGTCGAGCACTCGCGGCCGGCGGACGTCGTGACCGTCGCCGAAAGTCTCGAAGCGACCAAGGAATTGGCGAGTGTGGGCGGGATTCCGTACCTCAGCGCGCTCGCGAGCAACACGCCGTCCGCTGCCAACATCCGTCGTTATGCCGAGATCGTTCGCGACCGCGCGATCCTGCGTCGTCTCGCGGAGGTCGGAACCGAAATCGCCGACTCGTCGTACAACACGATGGGCAAGGAGGCGAGTCAGATCCTCGACGAGGCCGAGTCGCGCGTGTTCGAGATCGCAGAGCAGGGTGCGCGCGGTCGCCAAGGCTTTCAGGAGATGCCGCCGCTGCTGACCAAGGTCGTCGAGCGCATCGATCTGCTGTACAACCGCCAGGGCGACAGCGATGTGACCGGCGTAGCGACCGGTTTCATCGATCTGGATCGTATGACATCCGGGTTGCAGCCGGGCGAGCTCGTGATCGTTGCCGGCAGACCCTCGATGGGGAAAACTTCATTTGCTTTGAACATCGCCGAACACGCCGCGCTGACCTCGGGCCTGCCCGTCGGTGTCTTCAGCATGGAAATGGCGGCGACGCAGCTGGTGATGCGCATGATCGGATCGGTCGGCAAGCTCGACCAGCACAAGCTGCGCACCGGCCGCTTGCATGACGACGACTGGCAGCGCCTCACGCATACGGTCGGCAAGCTCAACGAGGCACCGATACACATCGACGAGACCGCGGCGCTCAATCCGCTCGAGCTGCGCGCCCGAGCGCGACGCCTGCATCGGCAGTACAAGAAACTGGGCCTGATCGTGATCGACTACATCCAGCTCATGTCGGCATCCGGCACCGGAGAGAATCGCGCGACAGAGATCTCCGAGATCTCGCGTTCGCTCAAGGCGCTTGCCAAGGAGCTTGACGCTCCCGTGATTGCGCTCTCACAGCTCAACCGCAGTCTCGAGCAACGTCCTAACAGGCGGCCGGTGATGTCGGATCTTCGCGAATCAGGCGCGATAGAACAGGACGCGGATGTCATATTGTTCATCTATCGAGACGAAGTCTACAACCCCGATACTGCGGACAAGGGCGTAGCAGAGATCATCATCGGCAAGCAGCGTAACGGGCCGATCGGCACGGTGAAGCTCGCCTTCCTCGGCGAGTACACTCGCTTCGATAATCTGGCGGATCCCAGTCGGTACTGATCGCCTGGAATCGAGCGAAAAGAGGCCGACGCCGGCTCGTTCTGCGCGCCGCTTGGGGCCCTTTGAAATTACAGCTGAAAGATCGCACCTTGTGCCCAGTAACAGGCGTCACAACATATAATTATGAGCCTTTCTCATCCCACATCATCCGAGTCGGAGACTGAATGGACGCAAAAACGAAAGCACGATTGGCCGAGCTGGAGGCCCAGATTGCGGCGGGAGAGATACCCGCGAGTAGGGTGGAGGAAGTCCTGCAACGCATAGCCAAAGTAAAGCTGGAATCCCCGGCGTCGGCGCCGCGAGGCAAGGCGCCCACAACGACGAAGCCTGCGAAGAAGATCCCAACGGCCAGTGCTGACGATGATGAGGGCTGACAGGATCTGATCGACGTTGCCGAATTCAGCCCCAGCATCTGATTTATTCGATGGCCGGCAACGCTGGACATGGCGGCGGCGCGTACGGTACGACCAGCGCTACACTAGTGGACTGTAACAACCATTTATAGACTACAATGGCGTTCATGCCAAACGCCATCAGCCTGACGAAAACGGAAAGAGTGGAGCTCACCAAGCAAGCGACCAGTCGTACCGGCCGTGCCGAAGATGCGCGGCGTGC
>Ga0068853_100002404_pt1 | contig 13992 bp, 15 predicted proteins | sample KBSCornC32_FD_65655 | JGI IMG/M metagenome (GOLD analysis project Ga0068853, IMG submission 65655) | Corn rhizosphere microbial communities from Kellogg Biological Station, Michigan, USA - KBS Corn C3-2 | ecosystem: Host-associated > Plants > Roots > Rhizosphere > Soil ... | reverse complement strand
GGGATTCCTTAGAAGTCGCGCTGCCACCACTGTGCGCGGCAACAGCAGAAGAGCTATTCGTTCCGACCGCGGCCCCAATCTCGTGAGAACCAATATGGTTGGGCCCAGCACACGCGCTCAGCACGCAAAGACCGGCCACTGACGCCAATTCCCTTAAATAACGCATCACCATCTCACCCCGATTCCGGTCCATTCCGGAAATGGTTTAACTACGAAAGTTGTCAGGGGAGACGGATGAGACGGAGCAGCAATGGCAGATCGTTGACTCTTTTTATCACGAGCAAAGCCGGTTCGTAAAAGCCCGAAGGTGAGTGACGAAAGTAATCACATAGGTACTGGATCGCCAGACGGGGAGCGCGCATATTCTGGGTTCCACCGCCGCAAATTCCGCGGGATTGTTTTTTGGCGCTGTACGTTCGCCCACGTCAACGAAGAAACCAGTTCTCCACAACCACGCGCCGGCAAAACCACTGTTTCGTGAACAAAAATCTTGCAAAGCTGTTCCGCAGTCGCCGGGGCAGCCTGGCCACAACCCCAGAAGGTGATCCAGTGCCATCGCCGAATTGTTTCTTCAGCAGATCAGAATACGCTTGCATCGATTCGTGGGCGTAGTAGCCGTTAGCGGACCGGATGATTTTCGCTGCCAGTAATCCTGATTCCACGGCAGGTCGTATGCCTTCACCGCTCTGGGGAAATGCAAGCCCGGCGGAATCGCCGATGAGCATCACAGAATCACCCACTACTCTGCGTTTACCGTAGCCGAACAGAAGATAAGCATGTCCGGCGAACTTGCCCGGAAGATCAAACACCACCTTGCCTGTCTTGCGTAGGAAATGAAGGAAATGAACAACGTGCTGGGAAAGGGCGTGCTGGTCAAGCCGCCCCAGCCCAATGTTGAGAAAATTTCCTTTGCGAAAACACCAGCCATATCCCTGGAAATCCCGGCAAAAATAGAGCTCGGGTATTTCCGGTTGAATAGCGCAGAGACGCGCCTGGTCAGGCGACATTTCAAACTCGATTTCCTGGGCTATGACCGGTTCATCTGAATTGGTATTGCCCAGATGCCGCGCTATGGGGCAGAAATGCCCGCCTGCACCAACCAGCATTTTGGCCTGGATGGATCCATTAATGATCCAGTGCCCATCGAATCGCTCAATCTTGCTGATGAGGGAACCTTCACGTATCTCTGCTCCAGAGCGGCGAAGCAGGTACTCATCAAACTCGCAGCGACGGATACCGTAGCTGATGACGCGATCGTATGGAATACTGACTTCCCGCGCTTCTATGGAACTCACGCGAAAGCCGCGAATCTCTTGCATGGTGCGGCCCGGGGAATAATCCGCGGCCTCAATCTCCAATGCCCGTAAGACCCAGGGAGTAATCCAGCCTCCGCAAATTTTGTTGCGGGGAAAGTTAGCTTTATCCAGGATTAGAACGTGCATTCCAGACGAGCGCAGCCCCCATGCGCAAGATGACCCCGCCGGGCCGCCACCTACGATTAGGACGTCGCACGAATCCATTGCACATCCTGTAAATCCTGTTCAATTGCATTGTTGTTGTATAAGTGGGCCCGGGTCAATGGCTGCGACTTGCAGGCTCGACCGGCAAAGACAAGTTGGAACAATTGCAGCGTGCCTACTCGAAATCCGGCAATGGAACCCGCCAGATACAGCCGCCACATGCGGGCAAAAGTGAGGCCAAAGCGCTCAACTACTTGGTCAAAGCACCGTTCATAGCGCTGCAACCAGAATTCAGTTGTTCGGGCATAGTGCATGCGCAGATTTTCAACGTCGAGCACGCTGAAATCATGCGCCTCCAGAACATCCATAGCTTCGCGCAGAGTGGGCGTATATGCACCGGGGAAGATGCGCTTCCTGATCCATACGCTCAAGGGTTGCGGCTGGTTTTTTCCGATGAAGTGCAAAAGGCCCCGGCCCGTGTCGCCGATGGAGCGGCGAATTACATTTCCTAATTCCTGATAGTGCTCGCGGCCAATGTGCTCCAGCATTCCCACGGAGACAAAGGCGTCATAATGATCAGCGATATTGCGGTAATCATCTTCAATGAATTCAACTCTGGACTGCAGTCCTTCACGTTTTGCCCGTTCGCGGGCAAATGCAATCTGCTCATGTGAGATATTGAAGGCTTTCACTCGCACGCCATATTCGCGGGCCATGTGCAAGCTTAGCGCGCCCCATCCGCAGCCAGCTTCCACCGCGGTTTCACCCGGTTGCAACCAAAGCTTGCGGCAGACGAGATCTAGTTTCGCCCTCTGTGCTATTTCAAGGCTTGCGCTCTCGTCGGGGAAATAAGCGCATGTGTATACCAGCTCTGGATCAAGCCAGAGTTTGTAAAAATCGGTGGGGATATCGTAGTGGTGATGGATATTCTTGCGCGCGCCCTGCAATCCACAGGACTGGGCCAATCGAAGCCAACGCGAAAGAAAACGTGTGATGAGGCGGTCAGGTGCCCGGTAGAGGGCTTCCAGTGCGCTAACCAGATCGCCTTCTACCTGAATGTCACCCTGGCTATACAGGTCTCCGAAATTCATCTCAGGGTTTAGCAACACGGCAATCAGCGTTTTTCTGTTTTTCAGGCGAACGATGGGTAACGTAGGACACGTAGACATTCGCCTGGGAGAGTCGCCTAGTTCCATGCGAACATGCGCCGGTCCGGAAAGCTTATGGATAGCACTTAGTAAGCGACGATCAAGCCTCTTATGCGCCACGAAACGCTCCACAATTGCGAAGATGCTGCTTCAATCCCTTGGAATAATGATGAGTTACAAACGTTTCTGGTTGACCGTCATCCGCTGAGGGATAAAGGCAGATGATCTTCTAAAAGCTGCCTTTATTGAGACTTGATGCCGGATATAGCCCATCATCTCGCCTTCTGGCTCTTGGAATAAGTTGCAAAAAGTAATTTGACGCGTGTCTGTTGCGGTCCGTAGATATCCATCCATCTGATTTATGGCCCGCAAGAACACGCCTTAGCTTCGCCATGGGCGGAACACTCCGTAAGACACGTTGACTTGGCGCGCGGGCCAACCAGACGCGCCGGATTCACTTCAATGAAACCAAGCAATCGATTACTAAGGCTTCCACCTTGGCCGGCGTGCTCCTGCGGTTTACTCATTCACCATCTCGTCGTATTCTCCGGCAAGGTGCTCCGCCGCGTCCTCTGCGGTCAATGTCTGAAAGAAGATTATGCAATCGGTCAATCTTGGGATGGGAAGCAAGTTCATCTTAGCTAAGCCGCTTTGGTCCAATGACCAGAAAATCCATTGGTTTGATACACATAGAACTGAATAGCAAAAAGCAGTTGACAAGTGAATCACTGTTATAGTTAAGTATAACAGTATAGGCAGTCAGCCGGACTGCTGACAAAAGGAGATTCACATGAAATCGCTTCGCACCCTACTTCCTCTCATTCTGTTGTCGATCTCGAGCATGGCCTTTGCCCAGTCTGACGCGCACAAGCATGCAGCTACCCAATCCGACGCGCCAAAGTCTGACGCGCAAAAATCTTTCGATCAACTTAAAACTCTGGCCGGTACCTGGCATGCCACAGTCACCACAGATCCGCCCGTGAAAGAAATGGGCAATGGCGCGATGGGTGATGTCACACTGCGCGTTACATCCCGCGGCAACGCGCTGGTGCATGAGATGGGCGAGAAGGGAAAAGACGACCCTACGAAGTACGACCATCCGGTTACCATGTTCTATCTGGATAACGATCGCCTGGTTCTCACGCATTATTGTGATGCAGGCAACCGACCACGTATGGCGGCCAGGACGTCACCGGACGGAAAGACCCTGGAATTTGATTTTCTTGACGTCGCCGGCAACACGCAGTACGGCCACATGGAACACGCGGTATTCACTTTTATCGACGCGAACCATCACACTGAAGACTGGACGTTCAGGATGAAAGGCGACAAACTCATGCACGCGCACATGGACTTGCAGCGCGCAAGCAAACAAGCGGAAATGTCACAGAAATAACTGGAAACCTGATGGATCGTGAGTGGAATGACAGCCAGCCGATTTACCGCCAGCTTCGCGACCGGGTCGTCGCGATGATTCTGGACGGCCTGCTCAAAGAAGGCGATCCGCTGCCTTCGGTGCGCACAGTCGCGGCGGAATATCGCGTCAATCCACTCACGGTCCTCAAGGGTTATCAGCAACTGGTGGATGACGGCCTGGTGGAAACACGGCGCGGTCTGGGCATGTTCGTCAATCCTGGCGCGCGCAAACTGTTGCTGCAGGGCGAACGCCAGAAATTTCTGATCGAAGATTGGCCCAGGATTCACGCAACCATTCAGCGGCTCGGCCTCAAGGCGGAAGAACTTCTGAACGGCGACAGCGCAACATCTTCTCCAGATACTGCAGCAGGGAAAACCACGCAAACAAAAGCAACCGGTCCAAATCCCACCGGGCCGATTTCCGAAAAAGAGGAGCGCTGAAGCTATGGCTTGCATAGAAGCTCGCGGTCTCCGCAAATCGTTTGGAACAACCATTGCGCTCGATGGCATCAACCTGCGAGTGGAAGAGGGCCGCATTCTTGGCATCATTGGCCCCAACGGCGCGGGCAAGACCACGGCGCTCAACGCAATTCTGGGCCTCACGCCATATCAGGGCGAGCTGAGAGTTCTCGGCCGCAATCCCTGGACTGAGCGCGATCAGCTCATGCGCGATGTCTGCTTCATCGCCGATGTCGCCATCCTTCCGCGCTGGATCAAGGTCTCACAGGCGCTCGACTACGTCGCCGGCGTGCATCCGCGGTTCGATCGCGCGAAAGCGGAGGCTTTTCTTGCCAAGACCACTATCGGACGCGACCGCAAGGTCAAGCACCTATCCAAAGGCATGGTGGCCCAGCTACATCTCGCCTTGGTGATGGCCATCGACGCGAAATTACTGGTTCTGGACGAACCAACGCTCGGTCTCGATATCCTTTATCGCAAGCAATTCTACGATTCGCTGCTGAATGACTACTTTGATCGCAACCGCACCATCGTGGTCACCACGCATCAGGTTGAAGAACTCCAGAACGTCCTCACCGATCTGATGTTCATGGACCGCGGCCGCGTCGTGCTCGATTGCAGCATGGAGGAGCTGGAGTCTCGCTATGTGGAGTTGACGGTCAATCCCGCGCAGGTTGCGGCGGCCCGCGCTCTCAAGCCGATCTACGAACGCGAGGCGCTGGGCCGCAGCATCATGTTGTTTGATCTAACGTCTGTTCGTATCGACCGTCAGCATCTTGCCGCGCTGGGGGAGGCGCGCACCCCAAGCATCGCTGACCTGTTTATCGCCATCGTGGGCAGCCGTGCCGCCGAAGCACAAGGAGCCGCTGTATGAATACTCAATCAAACGCCATGAACGGAGCTTCCCTCGGCCCGCGCGGTACCGCGCCCGCGGTGTTTTCCGCCACCCGGCCATTCTTCTGGTCGGTACGCCGCGAATTATGGGAAAACCGCCTGATTTATCTTGTGCCGCTCATCGCTGCCGCCATCTTTCTCGTCGGATTCCTGATTAACTTGGTTTCTCTGCGATACCACATGCACGGCGTATGGTTTCTGGATCCGGCGCAACAGCGCCGTGTCCTCAGTCTCCCGCACGCAATGTCGGCAGCCCTCATCATGGGGACTGCCATGATTGTTGGAATCTTTTACTCTCTTGACGCACTGTATGGCGAGCGCCGCGATCGCAGCATCCTCTTCTGGAAGTCGCTGCCTGTTTCCGATCTCACTGCTGTGCTTTCCAAAGTGACCATTCCGCTTGTGATTATTCCGGTGCTCTCATATGCCGTTGCCATTGTTACTCAGTTGATCATGCTGCTGCTGAGCAGCGTCGTGCTGCTGGGGAGTGGGGCGAGTATCGCGACGATCTGGACCCAGGAACCGTTCTTCCGCCAGTCACTGACGCTCTTTTATCACATGCTCACCGTTCACGGTCTTTGGTATGCCCCTCTTTATGGCTGGCTGTTTCTGGTTTCCGCCTGGGCGCCCCGCGCGCCATTGATATGGGCCGTTTTGCCGCCGTTCGTGATCTGCGGAGTGGAAAAGATTGCCTTCAATACCACCTATTTTCTGTCCTTGCTGAAGGTACGGCTGACCGGCCCGCCGGATCCCGAGATGCCCCGGAATGCGGACTTCATGAGCACGCTTATTCCGCACCATTTCTTCAGCCAGCCTGGCCTGTGGATCGGGCTGGCAATCGCTGCGGTATTCATCGCCGCAACGATTCAAATACGCCGCTATCGTGGCCCCATCTGATTTGCATGGCAGTCGTGTTCCATCGATGGCGAGGAGAAACGAGTAGGGCGTGAATGAACAACGGTGGAAAGAGCAGGTCGGCGCGGCTGCGGCGTCCATGTAGAGATGAAACCTGCCATCACTCGATCATGGCGCTCATTGCGAGGCATGTATAGATCAAGGAAAGAGAACATCAAATGAAGCCCAGCGTTTTGTTGACCATCGCGTCTCTCCTCTCGATCCTGTTGTTGACGTTTCACCTGGCGCACGACATCATTCGCGGAATGGAGAAAGGAGGACTCTCGAATCTCATTGCTGTCCCCATCCTGGTCGTCTGGCTGTACGGAACGCTGGTGCTCGCGGGACGGCGATCGGGATACGTCATGATCCTTCTCGGATCGCTCCTTGGATTGGGTATCCCCTTCGTCCACATGAAAGGGGCGGGTGTGGGGGCCCAGATTGCCAAGGCCCCGAGCGGAGGCTTCTTCTTCGTATGGACGACGATCGCGCTCGGTGTAACCGCGCTTTTTTCCATCATCCTCTCAGCGCGCGGACTGTGGAGCCCGCGATCGGGCGAGGAGTGAACAATGTCATCTTCGCCCATATTGCTTCTTCACATCTGTTCTGGAACCATCGGTGGGCTGTCTGGCGCAGCAGCGGTCTCATTCCGCAAGGGTTCACCGCGGCATCGCACGGCGGGGAATGTTTTTGTGATTGCGATGGTAAGCCTGGGCACAACCGCTGTGTATCTGGCGCTCATGAAATCACAAATGACAAATATTTTCCGCGGCGTGCTCACGTTCTATCTGGCGGCCACGTCATGGATGACCGTCCGGCGCCGAGAGCGTAAACCGGGCGTTTTCGATTGGATCGCTCTTCTGGCTGCATTGACGGTCGGCGCTGTCATCATGACCTATGGGTTCCAGGCGGCGCATAGCCCGAGAGGGCTGAAAGCTGGAGTCCCCACCGGGATGTATTTCTTCCTTGGTTCCATAGCCCTGCTGGCTGCCGTGGGCGACGTCCGCATGCTCGTCCGTGGCGGTATCTTCGGCACGCAACGTCTGATGCGGCATCTCTGGCGTATGTGCTTTGCGCTGTTCATCGCCTCAGCTTCCATATTCATAGCGCGGCCACATCTGTTTCCCGCTTTGTTTCGCAAGACCGGGCTACTTTTTCTGCTGGGTATTGGGCCGCTGATATTGATGATTTTCTGGCTGGTTCGCGTCCGCTTCTCAAAAGCGTATAGGGGAAAATCGATGCCGGGCCAGAGAGATTTTTACCCGCTGCCGCCTCAACCCTCCACCAGTGTTGTCCAGGAGACACACTCATCCTCAGCAACTTAGCGCGCCTACAATATCCGCGCTCCTCATTCGTCTACACGGGTAGAGGAATGTCGTGGCGAGCGTAGATCACATGGCACTCGAACAGGACCAGCGGATTTCCGAAGTGGTGAAGCGGGAGCAATCCCGTCTCCGTAACTTCATCCGCCGGCGCGTGCCTGATCCACGAGACGCTGAGGACGTTCTTCAGGATGTCTTTTACAGATTGGTGGAAGCCAATCGCCTGCTGATGCCGATTGAGCACGTTACCAGTTGGCTCTTTCGCGTCGCGCGCAATCGCATCACCGATCTCTTTAGGAAGAAGACGCCGGAGCCCTTCAGCGATGCAGCGGTTGAGGGTGAAGAGGGTGAGCTGTTGCAGATCGAAGATCTTTTGCCATCGCCGGATGCGGGGCCAGAAGCACTCTACTTCCGCAATCTGCTTCTGGACGAACTGGCGCTTGCGCTCGATGAACTGCCTGATGAGCAGAGGGAAATATTCGTGGCGCATGAACTGGAAGGGCGCAGCTTCAAGGAATTGGCGGAAGAGACCGGAGTGAGCGTGAATACGCTGCTCTCGCGTAAGCGCTATGCGGTGCTTCATCTGCGAGCCCGATTACAAGACATCCACGAGGAGTTTACGAAAGTATGAGGGAACTGACATGAGCAGAAGGAAAAGATTGTTTTGGATTGCGCCGCTCGCGCTTCTGGCAATAGCGCTCTTTATCTTTATCGGCGGTGAAATCGTGATGCGCCTGTGGAACTGGCTGGTGCCGATGTTGTTCGGCTTGCGTCAGATTACCTTCTGGCAGGCTATTGGAATTCTTGCGCTGTGCCGCATCCTTTTTGGCAGCCACGGTTTCCGCGGGACTCGTTCCAACATGCGGCGCCGCATGCAGCAACGTATGGACGAGCGCTGGGAGCGCATGACCCCCGAGGAGCGCGAAAGAATGCGCCAAAGCTGGCGCGGGCGTTGCGGCTTTGGTCCAACTGGCAGTGAGAGCACAGGACAATGAGGAGCTTCACATGCGTGGGTTCCCTGCTCCATCAGCTAAGAGCGGAATCCGTTATCCCATCACCAGGCCTTCAATGTCATGCTTCTGCATAATGGGCTGCAGCTTGTCCACCACTCTGCATAGTAGCCGGTCGCGAACTGCTTGCGGCAATGAGGAATAGAAATCTTTCGTCACCATCATGTCATGCAAAGCAGCGTGCCCCGCGCCGGGGGCGTCAACGCCCAGCACCAAGCACTGGTCGCACAATGGGTGAGGCGTGTGCTGTTCCACGATGCGCACGGTCAATGCAGAGCGGCATGAGATATCCCCCATTTGGGGAAATTTACGGACAGCCCGCTCCTCAAAACGTGGCCACAGTGCCGGGTCGGGGAACATCTCTGCTTTCCATTCACGCCCGTCATCCCACTGAGTTCCCGGAGCAATTTCAAACGGTCCCATGTCTTGTGTCACGTCCACGCCGGTCAGGTTGAAGGCGAGTGAGGTAATTCGGCGATCTTGGTAGGAATCTGGCGGCGAGGGAAAATCACGATGCCAGGGCTGGATTTTTGCTCCCTCGAACGGCGTATCAAACCCCACCTCCACAATCTGGTTACTCGGGGCCGAGTACCCCTTCAGCCACCGCCTGGACCCAGGGATGAATCACCAGGTCTGCAAATCCCTTGATCGCCTGGGGATGCACTTCCACATACCAGCGCCGCGGTCCACGTCCCACAGCCCCGCCGGGGCGCTGTATTGCTTCCCAGAAAGCGGTCATCATGTCTTCTCTGAGCTGCTCCACCCAATCTCGGGGAAATGCTGATTTCTTGGCGACGATTCCCTCACGGTAGAGGACATCTATGTCGTGGCTTACATCAGGCGAAGTTGGGAAGTTGGAAAGATAGCTCTTGTTGCCATGAATTGCTTAGATGCCGAGGCCAAAGTTCCCGGACATTATCCTGAGTGCGAATCACACCACCATGGATGCTGAGTACCTCGAAGAGAGCTCCTGAATTTTGCGCTTCAGCCTCTTTCGGCAAATTTCATACTCGCGCAACTGAAAAGGCGTAACATTGAAGTGGTCTTCAAAGGACGTCACTTACGGTTGTCGCACTGAAAGTGTTTTGGTTTTCAGGATGGAGGCTGCCATGGCATTTGTCTCAGCTAGATCCAGCACTCGGTTCATGATCGTTATTGCTTTGCTTGTGTCAACTGCTACAGCACAACGCGGCAGCGGATCCACAGGTTCAGGGTCGCCTTCCCGCGGCACTCCCTCAATCCGAACACCAAGCGCCGCCCCAGACGCAAGTACAAAGCCGGTCTTTGTGTCGGGCAAAGTCATGTTGCAGGGCGGCGGAGCGCTGCCTGAGCCAGTCCCTATTGAACGCGTTTGCAATGGGACAGTGCGGCGTGAAGGTTATGCCGACACAAAAGGGCAATTTGAATTTCAGTTGGGCTTGAATCTTACGTTTCAGGACGCCAGCGAAAACGATACCCGGATCGCTCCCACTTCACAGTCGCGCTCCGGAAGTGGTAATAGCCTGCGGCCTCTTGAACTGAATGGCTGTGAGCTGCGCGCGGTGCTGGCCGGCTATCAATCCAGCGTAGTGAATCTGCGCATTATGGGCGGCGATACGTGGCAGTATGAAGTGGGCACAATATTTCTTAAGCGGATTGGAAATGCTCCGGGAACCACCATTAGCGTGACCAGCATGGCCGCGCCCAAAGATGCAATGCGCGCACTGGAAAAAGCGCAGAAGATCAAGGCGGAAAAGCCGGCGGAAGCAGAAAAAGAGCTGAACAAAGCTGTGAAAATCTATCCTCAGTTTGCAGCCGCATGGACATTGCTGGGCGATCTGCATCGCGAGCACAATGATTTCAATACTGCAAGGACAGATTACGAGCAGGCCATCGCGGCTGATCCGCAGTTTGTAAATCCCAACTATGGCCTGGCGATGATTGCATTGCAGGAAAAAAAGTGGGATGACACAATCCGCCTGACCGAACAGGTGATCAAGCTGAACGCTGCCGCGTATCCACTGGCATATTTTTTGAATGCCGCAGCCAACTATAATTCGCAGAAGTTCGAGCCGGCGGAAGAGAACGCCAAAAAGTTCAAGGCCCTGGATACCCAGCACAGTCATCCTGAAGTCTGCCTGCTGTTGAGCTATCTCTATTCCGGCCGGCAGGATTACGCCGCCGCAGCCGGCGAAATCCGTGAGTACCTTACTCTGGCACCAAGCTCACCTGACGCCGAATCGCTCAAGAACGACGTCAAGCGTTTTGAGGATTTAAGCGTTTCCGCCAAGCGTGAATAGCTGGTATCATCCGGCTGGCGATTTTGAATGGCTGGGGTTTGAATGTAACGGCGCGTTCTTGCGAAACCTGAGCAACGCCGGCGGCGTGAATTTTTCTCCGCGCTTAAGCTGTCCGGTATTGTCATCCACTTTGCTCCAGCCTACGTTTGATGTCGCGTAAAACCATCCATCCACTTCCACCGCGTGCGTGGGATCGAGCTGTCCTACTTGATGAATCACCTGATCGCCTGTGATCTCGGTTTGCACGGGGTTCAACAGAAATCGCAGGATTCGCTCCGGCTCGGTGCCGTTCTGTATTCCGATGAGTGAATCGCCGTTGCGATAGAGTCCATCGAGTCCTACAACGGCAACATTTTCCGGATGCGGCAGGTAATTTACTTTTGCCGACAAATTTGGAGCAGCGTCCGCCGCAGGCAAATCGATCACAGCAATGCCCATGGTGTAGTCAGCCACAAAGAGCCGCTTGCCATCGCGCGATAGCACAGCCGTCTGGGGAGAAAAAAGCCCATCGGCAATTTTTTCCAGCTTCGCTGTCTGCAAATCTCCATGCAGGCGATACACTCCACCGCCGATGCTGTCCGTAACATAGACGGTGCCTTGGTCAGTGACGCACATATCGCCCAGCACCGCGGGGCCGGTGGTTGCGGGATCAAAGCGATGCAGCACCTTGCCGGTTGTCGGGTCGATCTCCATCAGCACGGCTTTACCTTGCTCTTCTTTGGGAATGCCGCTGAATCCGGGCATGGCGGAAGCAGTCACCCACAAGGTTTTCCGTTTGGGATCGGCGGAAATGGCCAGCGTGGGCCAGCGTTTGGCTTCCGCCGGCAACGGTAATTCTTCCATCGTGCATTGACGGCTGCCGGCTTTGGGAAGTGACACTCGATAGATGGTGTGGTGCTGAATGCTGGAGACAAAAAAATCGCCTGATGACTTCAGGTAAGTAATGTCCTCAGGCATAGTGTCGATCTGCGGGAGCTCGCAGACAAATTCGGCGTTGGTTACCGGCAAGCTGCGTTCCTTCATCAAGGCGGTGACCTTCTCTCCGGTTCCGACACGCATGAGTGATTTCAGGTCTTCATCCTTTGCAGGATCAAAGCTAAGGCCCGTGACGACGTACTTTTCAATCCACTTCAGCGCTTCGTCCTTATGGCCGAGCCGGGCTTCTATGGTCGCCACACTCAACATATAACGCGGCGTCGGGGCAGGCAGCTCGCGTCCGATCTGGGTCAACACATCCCGCGCGCTCTGCCAGTTCTTCTGTCTAGCTGCTTCACTGAGCTTCTGGAAGAGTTCGCGATAGCGTGTCTTATCGATGCAATAACTGTGTGTGCTTCCAGCCAGTATTAATGCTAAGAGAAATGTGACCACCAACTTGTGACTGCTTAGCTTCATCACGTTTTGGACTCACACCTTAACCCGGCGTTAGCAACCTCTCTCCCCTGCCATTCTCACTTGTGGCATTGAGCTACTCAGGATTCCCATGCTCAAACCAGCGGCGGGCAAGGAGTGTCTCTGCTGGTTTGGCATTCAGCATGCACTTATATCCAGTGACTCTCCCCTGGAATCTAAAATCATTAGGGTATGTGTGTTTATGAAGAGAGCTTACTTCGTTTTTCCTATTCTGTTATTTGCCATCACGGCATTCGCCCAAAACAACTTTGTTTATACCAACGATAATTTTTCTCCCAATACCGTCTCCGCCTTTAAGGTAAGCCCCAGTAACGGAGCGCTCACGCTGATTCCCGGATCGCCCTTTCAGACGGGTGGAAACGGCGGCGCCCACGACGTTGGCCCTCAGACCATTACAACCGCGACTCTTGGCACAAATAGCTTTCTCTACGCAGCCAACGCAGGCAGCGGCACTCTCAGCGCTTTCGCCATCGACCCCAGGACAGGAAATCTCACTGCTGTGCCTGGCTCTCCTTTTACCGTTGCGGCGGCAAATTCCGGTAATACGCTTTCACTTACCGCCAGCCCTGACGGACATTTTCTGTTTGAGGTTGACGAAAGTTCAACGTTCATCCGCACTTTTAACATCGCGGCCAATGGCGCGCTCACAGAAGCCGCAGGCTCACCCATTGACAGCGGCGCGTTTCCTGAAGGCTTGAAGGCGACGGCCAACGGAAAGTTCCTTCTGGTCGGCCTGAAGTCGATAGATGCCGTAGGTGTGTACGCAATTGGCTCGAGCGGATCTCTTACTCCAGTGTTTGGCTCGCCATTTCTTACCAATGGAGCTGCCGCCGCGGTAGATACCACATGCGCCAACAATCGCGCGTTCGTCGCCAGCGCGGGGTCAGATCTGATTGATGCTTTTGACATGGCCGCCGACGGCAGCTTGACGCCGGTTGCCGGCTCGCCATTCCCCAGCGGAGGCACCAGTACCATCAATGCTCTTACTCTCAATCCCAGCAATCAGGAATTGCTGACCAGTGACGTGTTCAATTCTGAAGTGTCATCTCTCGCTGTTGGGACGGATGGCTCGCTGCAGCCCGTTCCGGGATCGCCTTTTTCCGCCACTGACTGGGTCGGGTCCATTGCGACAACCCGAAGCGGTAAGTTCGTTTACACATCACTCTTCGCCCAAGGACGAGTGGACGGCTGGATGATCATGACTGATGGAACGCTGCGTCCCATTCCGGGGCGTCCATTCTCTACCGGACAGCCCGGTGCAGGCGTGCAAGCGCTGACTACTTTCCCCGCGCCTTCATGCACGGCAACACAATAAGGGCCTCGATGTTCGCGTAACTTCGTCGATTACGACCCGGAGCGCCACTCCGGGTCTTTTTTGTTTGCTGGCGAAGCACAGACGCCGCAAGAATTTTCATTTATCTTCAAACTGCTTCTGGTTTTTTTGTGCAGTTCGCTTTACCATCGCCAATAGTGTCCGCTTCAGAGCACAAACCGCTAGACAAAGATAAAGATCGTCTCGTTTCCGCCGTGCAGGCGGAAGACGATGCGTCGTATGAACTCAAGCTGCGTCCGCGCTACCTGCGCGAATTTATTGGGCAGAAGAAGGTAAAAGAGAACCTCGCGGTCGCCGTGGAAGCCGCCAAGTCACGCGGTGAAGCGCTGGACCACGTTCTTTTATATGGTCCGCCGGGGCTGGGCAA
>Ga0068853_100002403_pt1 | contig 13996 bp, 15 predicted proteins | sample KBSCornC32_FD_65655 | JGI IMG/M metagenome (GOLD analysis project Ga0068853, IMG submission 65655) | Corn rhizosphere microbial communities from Kellogg Biological Station, Michigan, USA - KBS Corn C3-2 | ecosystem: Host-associated > Plants > Roots > Rhizosphere > Soil ... | reverse complement strand
CACACGGTCGCGATTCAGTACGCGGGCGCCAAAGGAGTGGTCTTCAGCCTCGGGGCCTGGAACCTCTCGGTGCAGGGCTACCCCGCCAAGCCGGAACTGCCGCCCACCGAAACGACCAAAAGCGGGAAATAGGCAAAGAAAGAGCCGACCGCGCCGGATTCGCAAACGGCGCGGTCGGCTCTCGAGGCCGACCCCAGGGAAGGTCGCCTCGGTCAGTGCCCGCGCAGCTGGAACCGCGCCGGCCGGGGAAGCGGCTCACCGAGGATCAGGCGAGCCCGGTAGTAGAGAGCTTCGAAAGCCTGAGTGTCGAGCTCGTCCAGACCACTCTGCTCGCGTCCGGGCTGCGTGGCGGCGCCTTCGGCCGGCCCACCCCCCACTGGGTTCTGGCGCAGTACGCCGTTCAGCCTGCCGCGCGAGACGAATCTCGTGTGCTCGGGTGCGCTGTCCATCGGCCCTCCTTTCTTGGTTTTATTGACCATCTAACTCAAGAATACCATGTCCGCGTTACGAGAGGCAGGTCGGGGCATTTGAGCCAACCTCCGGGGTGCGGTCCCTGGCGGAGTTCAGTGCGAGAGCGCGGGGCTCAAGCTCAGTCCCGCCGGACCGAGGGCGCGGCGGACGCGCTTATCGAAAGTGGCGAGATGGGCGCCGGCTCGTTCAGCGGTGGCGAGCGCGAAGCCATCGGCAAGGCTGATGCCCAGGGCGCGACGGCGCGCAGCGCTGCGGGCGAGGGTCGCGTCGGGAGCGTGTAGCCGGATACCCAGCGAAGCGATCGCATCGACGGCGGTGCGCATCGTCTGCTCCTCCTCCGCCGGCCTCACCAGGGCCTCCGCATAGTTAACCGTGCAGAGAAGCAACTCGACCCCTTCGCCGGCCCAGCGACCGAAGGCGCGGACGGCGGCGTGATGGTGGGCATCAGTGCGATCGAGCGCAGCAATCACGACGTCTGTGTCGAGTACGCAGACACTCACGGGGCGACGCCTCAGGCGCGCTCTTCCGAACGCAGCTCGTCGAGGTAACCCGGTCCATAGAGGCCATCGAAGACACCCAAAGCAGCCTCGAGATCCGGCCGGGCGCGGTGGACGAGGATGCGGTCCCTTCCCTCCGCCTCCACTACGACCTCGTCCCCGGCCCGCAACCCGGCGGCCTCGAGACTCTCGACCGGAAGCGTGATCTGGTTCTTGCTGGAAATCCGTGGCATGGCCTTTACTTTAACGTAAAGGCCGCCTGCCTTACCTATGGTCATCGACCCAGGCTGGCGTTCCGCGCCACACGGAACAAGACGCGAGCGCGCCAAAACGCACTCGTCTCGCGGTACCTTCTAGAGGCATTTAGCGGCGGGTTGGGGCGGGGCGCCACCCGGCAGAGCGCACCCCGCCCCATCGCCTCTTCAGACGGCTGCAGATACCTCTGCGTCGTCGCCATCCGGTGGGCGGCGGGGAGTCGAGGCCCCGCTGCCGTTGGATGACGGCTCACCGCTGAAGCTCTTGGTCTTGCCCGGCCGCAGGTAGACGATCTGGCCCTGGCGCAGCTCGAGCTTCTGCAGCTCGGCGCGGGTCAGCTGGGCCCAGACCTCGGTGCCGTCGGCAAGCACGAACTCGACCCGGATCTCGAAGCCGAGGGCGACGATGCGTTGCACCATCGCCTCCTCGGTGTTCTCGTCGGGGTCGAGCACGACGTCCATGTCGTGCGGACGCACGAAGCCGTCGCCGAGCCGGTTGACCTCGCCGACGAAGCTCATCACGAACTCGTTGGCCGGGTGGTCGTAGAGGTCGTCGGCGCTGCCCGACTGCTCCACCCTGCCCTCGTTCATCACGACCAGCTGGCCGGCGACGTCCATCGCCTCCTCCTGGTCGTGGGTGACGAAGATCGTCGTCACGTGCATCTCCTCGTGCAGGTTGCGCAGCCAGGTGCGCAGGTCCTTGCGCACCTTGGCGTCGAGGGCGCCGAACGGCTCGTCGAGCAGCAGCACCTGGGGCTCGACCGCCAGCGCCCGGGCCAGGGCCATGCGCTGGCGCTGGCCCCCGGAGAGCTGGGACGGGTAGCGGTCGGCGAGCCCGTCGAGCTGCACCAGCTGGAGCAGCTCGTGGACCCGCGCCGAGATCTTCGCCTTGTCCCACTTGCGGATCTTCAGCCCAAAGCCGACGTTCTCGAAGACCGTCATGTGCTTGAAGGCGGCGTAGTGCTGGAAGACGAAGCCGACTTCGCGCTTCTGCGTCGGCTTCTTCGAGACGTCCTCGTCATCGATCATGACGCGACCGGCATCGAGCGTCTCGAGGCCCGCGATCGCCCGCAGCAGCGTCGACTTGCCGCTGCCGCTGGGGCCCAGCAGGGCCGTCAGCGACCCGTTGGGGACCTCGATCGAGACGTCGTTAAGCGCCTGAAAGTCACCGAAGCTCTTGCTGGCTCCCTCGACTGAGATTCCCATCAGGCGTCCTCCTTTCTCTTTAGGACGTTCATTGCGAGGAGAGTTGCCAGGGCGAGCAGGGCGAGCACGACGGATGCCCCGAAGGCTCCGGCCTGGTTGAAGTTCTGAAACTGCTTTTCGACGAACAGCGGCAGGGTTTCGGTCTCGCCCGAGATCTGGCCGGAGACGATCGAGACCGCGCCGAACTCGCCCAACACCCGTGCCGTGGTCAGCACCACCCCGTAGGCGACGCCCCAGCGGATCGCCGGCAGGGTGATCCGCCAGAAGGTCTGCCAGGCGTTGGCGCCGAGGGTCGAGGCGGCCTGCTCCTGCTCGGTGCCGATCTCCTGCAGCACGGGCACCGTCTCCCGCACTACGAAGGGCAGCGAGACGAAGATGCTGGCGAGAACCATTCCGGGGACCGAGAAGAGGACCTTGATCCCGGCTTCGTCGAGGCCGGGCCCGAACCAGCCTTTGGTCCCGTAGAGGAGGAAGAGCGAGAGCCCGATCACGACCGGCGAGATCGCGAAGGGCAGGTTGATCACGGCATCGATCAGGGCGCTGCCGCGGCGACGGTGGCGAACCAGCAGCAGGGCGCAGCCGACGCCGAAGATCGTGTTGAGCGGCACCGCGATCGCGACCATCAGCAGGCTCAGCTTCAAGGCGTGCAGGCCATCCGGGGAGGTGATCGCTTCGAGCGGCGGCGCCAGGCCGTGCTCGAAGGTCTTGTAGAAGATCGTCACCAAGGGTGCGAGCAGGAGCAGGGCGAGGTAGCCGAGCCCGAGTGCGCGCAGGCCCCAACGGCTGTGCCTGCCGCTAGCGGGTCTCATCGTCGTCGCCCCCCGCGGTGAAGTCCTCGCCGCTCATCGGCATCACGGTCAGCCCCGAGCCGCCGCTGCGTTCGTGGCGGCTGCCCCAGCGCTGAACCAGGCTGATCGCGGCAAGCATCAGCAGCGAAGCCGCGAGCAGGACCACCGAGACCGCGGCGGCTCCCACTTCGTTGCCGGACTCGATCTGCTGGCGGATGAACACCGAGGAGACCGTCGTGTTCGAGAGGCCGCCGGCGAAGAGGAGCACGGAGCCGTACTCGCCGAGCGCGCGGGCGAAGGCAAGGGCGACCCCGGCAGCGAGCCCCGGCAGCAGGTTGGGGAAGATGATGCGACGAAAGACCGTGAAGCCACTGGCGCCGAGCGAGGCCGCCGCCTCCTCCATATCGCGGTCCATCTCGATCAGCAGCGGCTGGACCGCGCGGACGACGAAGGGCAGGGTGACGAAGAGAAGGGCGACGACGACCGCGGCCTGCGTCGCGGCTAGGTGGATGTTGAAGGGACTGTCGTTGCCATAGAGGGTGATCAGGGTGAGGCTGGCGACGATCGTCGGCAATGCGAAGGGCAGGTCGATGACCGCGTTGACGACGGACTTACCCGGAAACTCGTCGCGGACGAGGAGCCAGGCGATGATCGTGCCGAAGATCGCGTTGATCACGACCACGATCAGTGAAGCGACCACGGTCAGCTCCAGCGACCGCAGTGCCTGGGGTGTGGTGACCTGGTGCCAGAAGGCGCCGAGACCATCTTCGAAAGCCTGGCTCGTCAGCGCCGCAAGTGGCAGCAGGACGATGATGCTCAGGTAGAGGACAACCGTGCCCCTCCCGAGGCCGGCGCCGACCCCGGGCAGGCGCAGGCCCGCCCGGGGTGCTGAGGCTGTCGCCGTCGACGCCTCCATCGATCAGCCGGAGGTCGAGACTCCGAGTTCGCTCTCGATCTTCGCGACGGAACCAGTTTCGTCGTCGAAGAATTCGTCGTTGACCTTGCCCCAGCCACCGAACTGGCTGATCTTGAACAGGTCCTTCGGGGTCGGGAACTGCTTGGGGTCGACCAGCTTCGGATTGACCGGGCGATAGCCGTTTTCAGCCCACAGTTCCTGTCCTTCGTCGGACCAGAGGAACTTGAGGAAATCTTCCGCCGCGGGCTCCGGAGCGCTTTCGGTGACGGCGATCGGCGTTTCGATTTGGATCGTCGAAGGCGGGATCACGTATTCGACGTCTTCGCCCTCTTTTTCGGCCTTGATCGCCTCGTTCTCGTAGCTGAGCAGCACGTCGCCCTCGCCCTGAGTGAAGGCGGCGAGCGCATCGCTGCCGCTGCCCGGCTGCGCCTTGGTCTTTTCCAGCACGGTCTTGACCGCTTCCAGCGCCTGTTCGGGCGACTTGCCCTCGTTGATCGCCGTGCCGTAGACGGCCATCAGGTTCCAGCGGGCCGAACCGGAGCTGAACGGGTTCGGGGTGACGATGCCGACGTCCTTGGTCTGCAGGTCGTCAAACGAGTGGATTCCCTTCGGGTTGCCCTTGCGGACGACGAGCACGACGACCGAGTCGGTCGCGATACCGCCGTAGGGCTGTTTTTCCCAGTTCTTGGAGACCAGTTCGCCTTCTTCGACCAGCCGTTCCATGTCGCCCGCCTGGGAGAAGTGGACGACCGAGGCGGGCTGGCCGGCGACGACCGCGCGACTCTGGTCGCCGGAGGCGCCGAAGGAGTTGCTGAAGCTGACCCCTTCGCCCGCTGAGGTCTTTTCGAACGCCGGCTCCAGGCTTTCCTGGTAGACGGATTCGGGAGTGGAGTAGCCGACCACGTCGAGCTTGCCGCCCCCCGAGGAGGCGCTGCTGTCGTTGCTGCTACTTCCACATCCGGCAACCACAGCCGCCATCGCAAAAAGAACGGCCAGGAGGGCCGCGTTGACGCTGCGCCGCCGGGTTACCTTGCGAGCGTTCCGCATAGAAAGGAATCCTTTCTTTCTCTACTGATTTAGTTTTTTGAGCAACTTAGTTCTAAAGGAAGCTCGGCAGGGTAGCACAATGTCGATCGGCAAAGTCGTAAAAGCCGATCCGGATTCACCAAATCCCGTTCCGGTGCGCCTTATGCACTCCCGGCGTGCATAAGGCGCACCGGAACGTCAGGCGGTGAGGACGCGGCGATCCTCGGGGCCGGGGCGCAGGATCAGGACCTCGGCTGGGGCCTTGGCGAGCAGCCAAACGAGATCGTCGCCGGAGAAGCCGGCGGCGCCGGTCGCGGTCGCCGAGACGACGACGCGGTCGAAGGTCTCGTGCTCGAGCAGGCGGCTGAGCGCGTGGCGGTAGCTGCGCCCCCGTTCGACCCTGGCGTCCACCGGCACACCCTGGCCGGTGGCGCGCTGCTCGATCGCCTCCAGCATCGGCATCGCTTTCGCCGCCTCGGCGGGGATCGCGCACTCCAGCGGCAGCTGCTTCGGCACCGCGGCGAGGTAGGCGGGCATCAGGGTTGCGTGCTCGGCTTTGGCTAGGCGAAGCGCGGCGTCGAGGGCACGGCGGGAGATCTCGGTGCCGGTGAAGGGCAGGAGGATCTGGTGCACCTGTTGGGGGCGCTCGGAGCGCTTGCCGCGCCAGCGCGTGCTGGCGATCAGGTAACCGCCGGAGAGGCCGAGCAAAAGGGCGAAGCCGACGAGGAAGTGCTCGATCACTCGCTCTCCTCCTTGCCGCCGCGGTGGGCGACGATCCGCACGTCCACCCCGCCCGGGGTCGCCCTCATCAGGCGCTGCGGCAGCGGTTCGCGCAGCCGGCTCAAACCTTTGCGCGGTAGCGACTCGCCGACCATCAGGTAGGTGCTGCCGCGCTCGCGCACCACCCGCGCCACGGCGACGACGAGGTCGTCGTGCTCCTCGATCAGCAGGGTCGCGCCGAGCACCGAGGCGAGCTGGCGCAGGGCCGTGACCTGGCGCTCGACGTCGCCTTCGATCGGCTTGCCCGGCGGCTTCACCCAGAGCAGGTCGAGGTCGGTGCCGAGCCGCTGCGCCGAGCGCCAGGCGCGCCGCACCAGGCGCTGCGAGCTGGGCTGGGGCCGGACCAGGGCGAGCAGCCTCTCCCCCACCGCCTGCGGCACCTCCGCGGCGACCCGCTCCTCGCGCGTGCCGAGCTGCTCGGGAACGTGCAGGGTGAGCCGCTTGGACTCGACCTCCTCGGCCACCTGGCGCAAGCTGACCTCGCGTAGCGCCGCCAGGTTCTCGATCCGGAAGAAGTTGTCGAGCGCGGCCTGGATGTTGTCGCCCGGGTAGATCTTGCCGGCCCTTAGGCGGGCGACCAGCGCCTCCGGCGTGAGGTCAATTAGGACGACCTCGTCAGCGGTGCCGAGCACCGAGTCCGGGACCGTCTCGCGCACCCGCACTCCGGTCAGCTCGGCCACCCGGTCGTTGAGCGACTCGAGGTGCTGGACGTTGACGGTCGAGAAGACGTCGATCCCCGCCGCCAGCACCTCGGCGATGTCTTCGAAGCGCTTGCCGTGCTCGAGTCCAGGCGGGTTGCTGTGGGCGAGCTCGTCGATCAGGGCCAGGTCCGGCTGGCGAGAGAGCACACCCGGCAGGTCCATCTCCTCGACCTCGACCCCGCGGTAGGCGACCGTGCGCCGCGGCACCAGCTCGAGCCCGCGAGCCTGCGCGCTGGTCTCCTCGCGCTTGTGCGGCTCGAGGTAGCCGATCGCAACGTCGCGTCCCGCCTCCGCTTCGGCGCGACCCTCCTGCAGCATCCGGTAGGTCTTCCCCACCCCGGCCGCCATGCCGAGGAAGATCTTGTAGTGGCCGCGATCCATGCGGCGCCCCTCCGGGCCTACGCCCCCAACAGGTTGTGGACGATGAGGTCGATCAGCTTGATGCCGACGAACGGGGCGATCAGGCCGCCAAGTCCGTAGAGCAGCATGTTGCGGCGCAGCAGCGCGGTGGCGCCGATCGGGCGGTAGCGGACGCCGCGCAAGGAGAGCGGGATCAGCAACGGGATGATCAGCGCGTTGAAGATCACCGCCGAGAGGATCGCCGATTCCGGCGTTCCCAACGACATCACGTTGAGCGCATCGAGCGGGCCCCGTTCGCCGGCCACCGCGTAGGTGGTGGCGAACATCGCCGGCAGGATCGCGAAGTACTTGGCGACGTCGTTGGCGATCGAGAATGTGGTCAGGGCGCCGCGGGTGATCAGCAGCTGCTTGCCGACCTCGACGATCTCGATCAGCTTGGTCGGATTCGAGTCGAGGTCGACCATGTTGCCCGCCTCACGCGCCGCCTGGGTGCCTGTGTTCATCGCAACGCCGACATCAGCCTGGGCCAGGGCGGGGGCGTCGTTGGTGCCGTCGCCGGTCATCGCGATCAGGCGGCCGTCGGCCTGCTGCTCCTTGATCAGCTCGAGCTTGCGCTCCGGCGTCGCTTCGGCGAGGAAATCGTCGACCCCGGCCTCCTCGGCGATCTTCGCCGCGGTCAGCTTGTTGTCGCCGGTGACCATGATCGTGCGGATGCCCATCGCCCGCAGCTGGTCGAAGCGAGCGCTCATCCCCTCCTTGATCACGTCCTTGAGGTAGACGACGCCGAGCACGCGCTCGTTGCGGGCGACGGCCAGCGGAGTGCCGCCCTCGCGGCCGATCCGGTCGAGCTCGCCACGCAGCTCGGCCGGCGCCCTCCCCCCCTCCTCGGCAACCCAGGACTCGATCGCGTCGCCCGCCCCCTTGCGCAGGCGGGTGCCGTTGAAGTCGACGCCGCTCATCCGCGTCTCGGCGCTGAAGGGGACGAAGGTCGGCTCGTGGCCGTCGAACTCGTGCTCGCGGATCCCGTAGCCCTTGGCGAGAACGACGATCGAGCGCCCCTCCGGGGTCTCGTCGGCAAGCGAGGACATCTGCGCCGCCTCGGCCAGCTCCTCGGCGCCGACCCCCGGCATCGGCATGAACTCGACCGCCTCGCGGTTGCCGAGCGTGATCGTGCCGGTCTTGTCGAGCAGCAGCAGGTCGCAGTCGCCCGAGGCCTCGACCGCGCGGCCGGAGAGGGCGAGCACGTTGCGGCGCACGAGCCGGTCCATGCCAGCAATGCCGATCGCCGAGAGCAGGGCGCCGATCGTGGTCGGGATCAGCGCGACGAGCAGAGCGATCAGGGTCGTCTCGGAGAGCTCGGTGCCAGCGAAGAGCGCGAAGGGACGCAGCGAGACGACGACGATGACGAAGATCAGGGTGAGGCCGGCGAGGAGGATGCCCAGCGCGACCTCGTTCGGGGTCTTCTTGCGCTCGGCGCCCTCGACCAGGTTGATCATCCGATCGAGGAAGGATTTGCCCGGCTCCTGGGTGATCTCGACGACGATGCGGTCGGAGAGCACGCGGGTGCCGCCGGTCACGGCCGAGCGATCGCCGCCGGCCTCGCGGATCACCGGCGCCGACTCACCGGTGATCGCCGACTCGTCGACCGAGGCGATGCCCTCGATCACGGTGCCGTCGCCGGGAATCACCTCGCCGGTCTCGACCACCACGACGTCGCCGCGAGCCAGCTCCGAGGCGGGCTTCTCGCCACCGTCGCGCAGACGGGCGACGGTCTCGGTGCGCATCGAGCGCAGGCTCGCCGCCTGGGCGCGCCCGCGGCCCTCGGCCAGCGCCTCGGCGAGGTTGGCGAAGACGACCGTGAGCCAGAGCCAGATCGTGATCGCGAGGCTGAACCAGGCGGGCTCGTGGCCACCACCGAGCGGCCCGCCGCCGAAGACGCGGATCAGCCAGGCGATGGTGGTGATCACGGCGCCGATCTCGACCACCAGCATCACCGGGTTGCGCGCCTGCACCCGCGGGTCGAGCTTGCGCAGCGACTCGAGCAAGGCCGGTCGCAAAACCTCGGGGTCGAAGAGAGAGCGGGCCTCGGTCTCCGTGCTCATCTGAGCGGGGCCTCCTTTTCGAGCGCGATGTTCAGCTGCAGGACGTTGACCCCGGGCTCGCCGAGCAGACCGAGGAAGCGGCCATCGGTGTGAGCCGAGATCAGATCGTCGACCCGGGGCAGTGGCAGCCGCCGGACAACGGCGATCCGGTGGGCCTGGATCCAGGCGTTGGCCTGAGAGATGTGCGGATCGACTCCGGAGGCCGATTCGGTCACGGCGTCGACCGGAACCTGCTGCCCAGAAAGGCCGCGGTCATACGGCTTCTCCCGCGCCAGGTAGGCGGCGAGGTTCCTGCGCACGGCGTCACGCGCTTCGACGCTGTTGGGACCGAGGTTGGAGAAGTAGGTGACGTCGCCCGAGTATCCGGTCGCCGAAGGGCGCGACTGAAAGTAGGCCGGCCTGCCCCCGAAGTCCTGGCCGATCAGGCTCGAGCCGACGACGCGGCCATCGAAGCTGACCTTGGAGCCGTTCGCCCTGCCTGGGAAGACGAGCTGGGAGATGCCGGTGATCGCCAGCGGGTAGATGATGCCGAGCACGATCGTCAGCACCACGACCGCGATCCCTCCCGTCAGCAGATCCCTCCGCATCAGAAGAGCCTCGTGGTCAAGCTCTGGACCACCGGCCCGAGCAGCAGAGCGGGGAAGAAGGTGAGGGCGCCGACCAGGATGACGACGCCGACGAGCAGGAAGACGAAGGTCGGGTTGTCGGTGCGCATCGTCCCCAGCCCCGGCGGCGAGGCCTTCTTGCCGGCGAGCGCGCCGGCGATCGCGAGGACGAAGAGGATCGGCGCGAAGCGGGCGCCCAGCATCACCGCGCCACCGAGGATGTCGGCGAAGGAGATCCCGTAGGCGCCCACGTTGCCGGGCGCGTGCGGCTGGACGAAACCGGTGTAGCCGGCGAAGGCCGAGCCGTTGTTGTTGGCCTGTGAGAGGTAGGCGTAGAGCGTCTCGGAGAAGCCCTGCGGGTTGACCCCGGCGAAGAGCGAGCGTCTGCCCAGCGCGCTCGCCGAGGCGATCCCAGAGGAGAGCAGGACGACCAGCGGCGTCAGCAAGACGCCGAGCGAGACCAGCTTGATCTCGCGCGCCTGGATCTTCTTGCCCAGGTACTCGGGCGTGCGACCGACCATCAGGCCGCCGATGAAGACGGCGAGCAGGACGTAGAGCAGCATCGAGTAGAGCCCGGCGCCGACGCCGCCGAAGACGACCTCGCTGAAGCCGAGGTTGACGAACGGCACCGCGCCTCCCAGCCCGCTCAGCGACTCGAAGGCGGCGTTGACCGCACCGCAGGAGGTGACCGTCGTCACCGCCGTCCACAACGAGGAGCCGGCGATGCCGAAGCGCTGCTCCTTGCCCTCCATGTTGCCGCCGGTGGAGCCGCGGAAGGCGTGAGTGTGCAGCCCCGCGGCGTGCTGCGCCGGCGTGCCGTGCTGCTCGGCCATGTAGACGATCGCGACACCGCCGGCGAAGAGCACGAACATCGCCGCGAAGATCGCCCAGCCCTGGCGCTGGCTGCCGACCATGCGGCCGTAGGTGTAGGTGAGGCCGGCCGGAATGACGAGGATCAGCAGCAGCTCGACGAAGTTGGTCAGGCCGCTCGGGTTCTCGAACGGGTGGGCCGAGTTGACGTTGAAGAAGCCGCCGCCGTTGGTACCGAGCTCCTTGATCGCCTCCTGCGAGGCGACGGGCCCCTGGGCGAGAGTCTGGGTGCCGCCGCTCAGGGTGTGGATCACCGTGTAGTGGTCGAGGTTCTGGATCACGCCCTGGGAGACGAGGAAGAGCGCGGAGAGGATCGAGACGGGCAGCAGGATGTAGAGCAGGACCCGAACCAGGTCCTGCCAGAAGTTGCCGATCTCCCCGCCGCTGCGAGCGACGATGCCGCGGATCAGGGCGACGACGACAGCGACCCCGACCGCAGCCGAGACGAAGTTCTGCACCGCCAGCCCCGCCATCTGGGCGAAGTAGGTGAGGGTGGCTTCGCCACCGTAGTACTGCCAGTTGGTATTGGTGACGAAGGAGGAGGCGGTGTTGAAGTTGAGGTCCCAGGGGGCCGAGTGGAAGCCCTGCGGGTTGAAGGGCTGGACGCCCTGGGTGCGCAGGATCAGGTAGAGCCCGAGCCAGGAGAGCAGCGAGAAGACGATCAGGCTGCGGGCGTAGGCCTTCCAGTCCTGCCCCTCGCCGGGCCGCACGCGCAGCACCCTGTAGGCGAGGCGCTCGATTGGCCCGACGAGGGGAGATAGGAAGACCCGCTGGTCGGTGAAGACCCGCGCCATGTAGGTGCCGACCGGCTTGACCAGCGCGAGGAGGACGGCGAGGAAGACCGCGATCTGCAGCCACCCCTCCGCCATCAGAGGTTCTCTCCGCGCAGCAGGGCGTAGAGGAGATAGGCGCAGACCAGGGCCGAGACGACCAGCCCGAGGAGGTCAGCCGCGGAGAGCGATGCCAGCGGCAGCTGGCTCATATCCGGTCGATCAGCTCGATCGCCCCGTAGAGAAGGGCGAAGAGGGCGACGGCGATCGCTAGCGCGAAGAGGTCGGCTGGAAGGCCGCCTCCGCCGGGGAAGATGTCAGCGAACGAGAGCACATTCCGATCATGCGCCGCGGCGCGTCAAGGGTGTGTATGCGATCGCCGGCCGACCGTGGAGATTTCGTAAAGATGCGGCGAAACGCCGGCGCCGTGCTAGAGGGCGATTCGGTAACCGACCCCCGGGTCGGTGCGGATCAGCCCCTCACCGTCGCCCGGTTCGATCTTGCGCCGCAGGTTCGCCACGTGCGTTCGCAGGGTCGCCGTGTCGTCGCCCCAAGCAGGGCCCCAGACCTCGGTCAGCAGCGTCCGGTGGGTCATCAGGCGACCGCGATTGCGAACCAGCGCCCGCAGGACCTGGAACTCGGTAGGAGTCAGGTGGATCTGCTCGCCGCCACGAGAGACCGAGCGCGCGGCCAGATCGACGGTCAGCTCGCCGATCTCGACCGTGGGCTCCTCCTCTCCCCCGGGCGCGCGGCGAAGCGCTGCCTGCAACCGGGCGATCAGCTCCGGGGGGCCGAACGGCTTGGTCACGTAGTCATCGGCTCCCGCTGCCAGCGCCCGCACCTTTGCCCCCTCCTCGCCAACCGCCGAGAGCACGATGATCGGCATCTCGCTCCACTCGCGCAGCCGTTCGGTGACCTCGATGCCGTCGATGTCGGGAAGCATCAGGTCGACGATGGCGGCGACCGGCGGCTTCACCGACGCCAGGTCGAGGGCCTCCTCGCCGCTCTCGGCGGGAACCGCCTCGTAGCCGGCGTCGCGGAGGATCACCTTCAGCGCCCGCAGGATCTGCGGCTCGTCATCGCAGGCGAGGACCCGCGGCCGCTCGCTCACCCGTGCTCCCGGCACGGCATCGCGACGACGAAGCTGCTGCCCTGGCCGACAACCGAGTCGACGGTGATCTCACCGCCGTTGGCCTCGACGAAGCCCTTGGCGATCGCCAGCCCCAGCCCGGCGCCAGCGCTGCTGCCCCCCTCGCCGTGGCGGAACGGCTCGAAGATCCGCCGCCGCTCGCTCTCGGGGATTCCGGGGCCCTGGTCAACCACGCGCAGGACGATCTTGTCAGCAACCAGCATCGATTTGACCAGGACCGGGCCGCCGCCGCCGTGGCGCACCGCGTTCTCCAGCAGGTTGGCGAAGGCGCGCTCGAGCTGGGCGGCATCGGCGTCGACCAGCGGCAGCTCGGGGTCGACCGCGAGTCGCACCGTCTCGGGCCGGCCGATCGCCGCCCGGGCGGCCTCCAACACCTCGGCGAGGTCGACCGGCTCGCTGTGGGGCTGGGCCTTGCCGGCCTCCAGGCGCGACATGTCGAGCAGGTTCTCGACCAGACGCGAGAGCCGCTCCCCCTCGGAGACCACCGCTGCGCTCAGCTCCTCGCGCTCGTCGCTGGTCGCCGCCGGCGAGCCCAGCGCGGCGCCGCTGGCGATGATCGAGGTCAACGGCGTGCGCAGGTCGTGCGAGATCGATCGCAGCAGGGCCGTCTTTAGCTCGTCGCTGCGGCGCAGCGCCTCGGCCTCGACCATCTCCGCCTGCATCCGGTCGCGCTCCTCGGCCAGCGCCGCCAGCTCGGCCAGCGCCCGGTCGGCCTGATCGCGCCGGCGCTCGGCCTCGAGCGCCTGGGCGCGCGCAAGGCCGGCGACGGTGCTGCTGATCGCGGCGACGATGACGAAGGCGATCAGCGCGATCCAGTTCTCTTCGTCGGCGATCGTCAGCCGGTGCAGCGGCGGCAGCTGGAAGTAGTTGAAGGCGACGGCGCTGGCGAGCGAGGCGAGCAGGCCGAGGCGCAGGCCCCAGACGATCGAGATCAGCAGGATCGCCGGCAGATAGACGACCCCCAGCGAGACCACCGGCGCGACCGACTTCAGCGGGTAGACGATCAGCGTCCCGGCGACGACCGCCGCAAGCGTCGCCAGCAATCCGAGCCAGGCAGGAGGCGGCTCGCTGCTAAGCCGGATGTCCACCTGCTTAGCCCGGGCTGATGCCGCCGCCGGCAGGCGGCGGTGAGGCCGGAGCGGGAGCGGGTTCAGGTGTCGCTTCGGGAGTGGCTTCGGCTTCGGGGGCGGCCCCTCCTGCTTCTTCCTTGCCTTGCTTCGAGGGTTCTTCGCTCGATTCTTCTTCTTCGTATTCGTTGTATTCGGATTCGCTCGAGGAGGAGCTGTAGGAGCCCGAGGTGTGACCGCTGTCGAGGCCGGCCAGTTCCGGCAAAGTCGCCGGTTCGGAGAATTCGGGGCAGTCGCCCGCGACCGCCGATTCCATGAAGGAGCGCCAGATCGGCCCGGCCGTAGGACCGCCGAAGCCGGTTTCTTCCCGCGACTGCGGGTGCCCGACCCAGACCGCGGTCGAGTAGAGCGGCGTGTAGCCGACGAACCAGGC
>Ga0068853_100002402_pt1 | contig 13997 bp, 7 predicted proteins | sample KBSCornC32_FD_65655 | JGI IMG/M metagenome (GOLD analysis project Ga0068853, IMG submission 65655) | Corn rhizosphere microbial communities from Kellogg Biological Station, Michigan, USA - KBS Corn C3-2 | ecosystem: Host-associated > Plants > Roots > Rhizosphere > Soil ... | reverse complement strand
AACCCGGCGGGCCAGCGACTCTCCGGGCTCAGGCTGAAATTCGACTGGTACCGCAACAAATTCTACGCAAACTACCACGATACCGTCTATGACCTTAGCAGCACCCCCTTCACCCGTTGCGTCCTCTACTCCTCGCCAGCGGATACAGCGGTTAGCTACACTTTCTACAAGGGCCTGCTCATCAACGGTATAGAACCAGGCAAATTCGTCCAGGTGCTGGCCGACGGCCGGCTGACCCTCGCCAAATACCGGACCGTCGTAATAAAGGACATACACGACGAAGGCGTACTGTCTACCACGAGATCCTTCATCGGACAGGACTACTACTACCTGGTCCGCAACGGTATTCAGAGCACACCGGTCCGGCTCAACAGGAAAACGCTCGAAAAAGAAATGGCCGGCAAATGGACAGAAATTGCCGCCTACGCCAAAGAGAAAACGATCTCCTTTAACGACGAAGAAGGATGGACAGCACTCGTCGCCTGGTACAATTCCCTCCAAAAGTAAAAGAGACCACCTGGGTCTCTTTTACACATAAAATTATTACTGGCGACCGCCGCCTGACCCGGCCTACCCATCCTATTGCGCGTCCCACCACATACGGGCCAACTGCGAGTCGGCATCTCCCGCCACCGTATACTGCGTGGCGACAGGCGCAACATTCGCCGAATTAGTGCTGTACTCGTTGGGACCATAGGCAAACCGGCGGGGAATGGCCTTATTCGCGGTCACCGCCGCAGGACCACCAACCAGCGCAGGAACACCCGTCCTCCTCCAAAGCGTCCAGCCCCTCACCCCATTGGGATAATGCGTCACCCATTCCTGCGTACAGATCTTGGTCAGCGGGTCTCCCGTAGCAAGCGTGATATCCGTACTGCCCATATAGGCAGTGTATTGCGTGTTCCCAAAATTAGCAGCTTCGGCCACCGAAGCCGCGTCCGTGCCCTTCGGAGTCCAAAGGTCCCACGCTGCGCGGATACCCTGACCATAGAGCGCCACAGGATCCTCTGCCGTCCAGCCCCGCTGAGCGGCCTCGGCCCTCGCCAGCAGCATCTCTCCCACCCCCAGTATAGGGAAGCCGGCCGTAGAGCTCTCGCTCTGACCAGCCATCACCTTGGCGTAGTTCGTATTGTTATTGGCAAATGCGACGGCGGCATTCCTGGCCAGACCAAAGGGGAACCCAACCGGCGACGTAGCATAAATATTTGCCTGACCACGGGGATCAGTATGCGAAGACAACCAGTCGGTCATCGTCTGCGACACCGCATAGTCGAACCGCTTGGTGATATCATAATACCGATAGACGGGATTGAAAAAATTACCACCCGGATAAGCCATCACCAGGTCTTTGTCGATCAATCCTCCCGCAAGCGCCTTGGCGAACTCTGTTTTTCCGGTCGCAGGGTCGACCTTCGTCAGGTGCAGCGCCAGCAGGGCATGAATGGAATTGGCGAACTTCTTCCAGCTCGCGGGATCCCCATTCAGAAAGATATCGCCGGACACATTTGCTCCGCCATCGAACTGGGCGACAGCCTCATTCAGCTCCTTGAAAAGATCCGTAAAAATGTCTTTCTGCTTCGAATACGCCACGGCGCCATTGTCCCCCGCAAGCGTATTGAAATAGGGCATATCGCCATAGAGATCGGTTATCACGGAAAAAATATACGCCTTCATGATCCTCGCAACGGCGATCTGGTTGGCGTTCGAACCATAGTTCGCGGCCGCGGCCTTCGTCTTCGGGTCGGTGTTCGTCTTGATGATCGTCTGAAGGTCGAACAGCATACCATTCTGCGTATACTGATTGGGGGTAGGCTGAGCGAAAACATTGGCGCCGAAGAAATCATCCCAGTTCAGGCTCTCCTTCGAGAAGATGGAGACGTCGGTATACTGCGTCTCGGAATAGTACTGACAGTACAACCCCGCGACGTCCGCATTCAGGGACGGCGTGTTCGCAGGTGCAGCCGGCCCGAATGCCAGCGCATGCATATTCGAAAGCACAGACGTAAAAAGGGCGCCCGTCACCGGGACGGTTGCCGAATTGGGATCCGTATTGAGGGTGCCGAAATCGTCGACCTTCTTACAGGACAGCGTGGACGAGACGATCAGAACAGCGGCCATCCCAACAAGTATATTTATTTTTTTGCGTTTCATTTGTCTTGATTTTATATGTACCACAGGGCCCTTCAGGCGCCCTGTTTAAAAGTTAAAGCTCAGGTTAAAGCCAACCGAACGCGTCGTAGGCAACTCGCCGTTCTCCCCGTAAACATTGGATATCTGCGAAGGATCGAAATTCCTCGACCCGCTGTATATCAGCCAGAGACTCCGCCCGACGATCGAGGCCGTCGCAGTCTGCATCCATTTTGTAGTGAATCCCCATTTCTTCACCGGTAGCTGATACCCCAGGCTAACCTCCCTGAGCTTTACAAAAGAAAGACTGTGCAAAAAGGGATCGGCGATCTTGGCACCGTAGAACTGCTGGAAATAGGTCTGCCCGTCCACATAAATGTCCACAGGCGTCTTGCTGTCTGCCGAGCTTACCCCTTTTACGTGTACTCCGCCGCCACTGGCGACATCGTCACGAACGCTCTTACCCTTGTCGTTGTTGACCGCCGTATAGTCGAGGATACCGGAATACTGCCCCCAGCTCTCCGTCAGAGAGAAGAAATGACCGCCGGCCTGATAGTCGATGCTGGCGTTCAGGATAAAACGTTTGTAGGTAAACAGGTTTTGGAACCCGCCGGTGACCTTGGGTACAATGCTGCCCCAGTGGGTGTTGGCATCACCCGTCACATAAAGACCGGTAGTGGGATTGACCAGCGGCAGCCCGCCGTCACCCTTCTTCTGCCCGGCGCCGATCAACTGGCCCCAGTCCTTGCCCAACTCCTGGTAAGCCGACGCATAGTGCGTACCAAAAGTACCGATCCAGCCCGTCGGTTGTATCCGGGTAGTCGTACCAAATATCTGGGTCACCTTGTTGTTCATCAGATAGCCGAGGGTCGCCGTTACATTCCAGTTGAAATTTGTCGTCTTCAGGATATTCCCCGTCAGCGTAAATTCAAAACCCTTTCTTACCACCGTCGCCGCATTGACCGTCTTGGCCCGATAGCCGCTGACCGCATCGACGCTGATCTGCACGGGCTGCGAAGCCGCTTTTTCGTTATAGTAGTTGACCGTCAGACCATACCTGTTCTGGAAGAACCGCAGGTCGATACCGGCCTCATAGGTGGTGATCAACGCCCCTTTCAGCGCGGAATCCGGAACCAGACCCGGAGCGCTCATCATCAGATTGCCATTCCACTGGTACTGGTTCAGACTATAGGGCACCGTCGTTGCATAAATGTCCAGACCCAGCGGCTTACGCCCCCAGGAACCATACAACTTGGCAAATGACAACCACGAAGGCATCGTCTTGACCAGCTCTGACGGCACAAAGGAAAAGCCCGCAGCAGGATAGAAAAGATGGTTGTTCCCGGAAGGCAGCGTCGAGATCCAGTCTTCACGAACAGCCCAACTGGCGCTGATAAAACGCTTGTACTCGAAATCACCCGAGGCGAACGCCGACTTGATCTCCGACCCGAGCCGGGCATTCGAAATATTCGGCTGGGACTTGGAATTCGAGATCGAATACAGATCCGGAATGGTCAATCCATTCACCGTCTGCATCTGCATGTCCTTACGGGTATACTTGTTGACGTTGCCGCCCGCCAGCACATTCAGATTGAAGTCCTGGAACAAGGCATGATTGTAAGAGGCGATCACCTCATAGTTCATCTCGTTCTGATAACGCTGACCCGTCAGATAGCTGCCCAGCAGACCAGTCTGATAGCCACTCTTCTCCAGTATAGACTTTGTGATATTCTCCTTCCAGAAATTGAACTGGTCCTTACGAACCGTACCCTTCACGCTGAAACCGTCAAAAAGATTGAACTTCAGCCAGGCATCCCCATATAACCGCTCACGCCGCGTCTGCTGCGAAAGATTGTCCTGATAGGAATAGAAATTATACCAGTAGTTGCCGGAAAAGAACGCCGCCGGATTCGAAGCATCATAGCCATCCGGATTGCTCGCCCAGTTCCAGGACGCCAGCGTACCCGCAGGCGTCATCAACCCCCTGAATTTCTTCATCAGCTTCAGGTCCAGGTCGCGGTGGTTCCACTGACCAAAGTTCCCGGACGTATTATTGGCATAGCCGTCGTCGAACTGACCGGCGATCAGCTGGGAGTTATAGGTAAGGTCCACGCCGGCCGTAATGAACTTGTTCAGGTCAACCGTAGCCGTAGCGCTAAGGATGTCCCTGTCCGACTTGGTGTCGGGAATAAGACCATGGATATACTGCTTGGAGTACGAGATACGGGTCTGATAACCCTGCCCCGACTTGGTAAAATTGACGTTCGTATTGTTCGTCACGCCGGTATTGAAGAACTGCTTGATATTATTGGGCTGAGCCACCAGCTTCTGTGCCTTGCCGGTATATTCCGTTCCCGGAACCCAGGCGTACCAGGGCGCATATGACTGTCCATCCATCTCCGGCCCCCAGCTGGAGTCATCCGTAAAATCAGGGAACCCTACCCCATCCAGCGTCTTCCACTCGACCGGATCACCTGCCTTCCAGTGATAGGTAGTTAGCGAATTGACCGCACCGCCGGCATACCGGTTCTGCGCGTGCATCAGGTGAAATACCCTTTCAAAAAGCACGCCCTGGTTTACCTGGACAGAAGACCTGCCATTCGCAGAACCCTTCTTGGTAGTGATGACGATAGCGCCGTTGATCGCCTTGCTCCCGAACAGAGCAGTAGCATTGGCGCCCTTGAGGACAGTGACAGACTCGATGTTCGACGGATCGATATCGAAACTGCCGTCATTGTCACCATCATTGCCGATGATCGTCCCATCCACCACAAAGATCGGGCTCACATCCCCCGAAAGCAAAAGACCACCCCGAATACGGGCAAAAGACTGACTGTTCAGCTTCGAAGGCGACTGGGTACGAAACTGTACCCCGGCCACCTTACCCGCCAATGCATCCGCCACATTGGTCTGGGGAATGATATTTACCGCATCTGCCTTGATTACCTGCGCACTGTAAGGAGTAGTCCGCTCGCTTTTCTTCACACCGAAAGCCGTACTAACCACGACTTCGGACAGCGACTGACTGGTGCGCTTCAGCCTGAATGAAAGGTCGCCGCCATCCGCGACCATATCGGCGCCGGCAAAGCCTACCGCATTTACCTGCAGAACAGCGCCTTTCGTGACCTTGATGCTAAAATTTCCGTCGGCGTCGGCACTGACACCCTGTTTTTCGCCCTTGATTCGTACAGAAGCGAAAGACACAGGCTGGCCAAGCTCATCCAGCACCTTACCTTTAACGGGAATTTTTGTCTGGGCGGAAGCTGTCGTGCATAGCACAAACAACACCGCAAGCAGTGATAGAAGTTTTCTCATGTGACTGTTAAGTTTTGTAGTAGAAACCGTAATTTATATTAACTTTTTTTGCCAACAAAAAAATTTGTTAACAAAATTTAACAAAAAGGTTAAAATTCCTTAATCTTCAATTTAAAAATCATTTATTTTACTATCTATAAGTTATTAAAAATTAAATCTTTAAAAGACAATTTACTAAACCAAAAGGATACCCGAAAAAAGTAGTTTTTTAACTAATATTTCTTTATCCTCATACCAATAACAAATATCAACAAATCATAATTAAAATTATCCCAGTCAGCTATTCTTAAAGGAGGCGGATATTTTTAGAAAATTTTCATATATTACAAAACACTAACTTATAGAAACTTTATTCATTTTTTCTTTCTCCCGAATGCTAACTTTGCGGGATGGAATTACTAGACGGACAGATCGCCTCCCGGGCGATAAAAGACGCTCTCGCAATACAAGTAGCCCAACTTAAAACAGAAGGAAAAAAAGTCCCCCACCTGGCCGCCGTACTGGTTGGAAACAACGGCGCAAGCGAAACCTACGTCGGCGCAAAAGTCAAGGCCTGCGCAGAAATAGGCTTTAAATCGACCCTTCTCAGACTGGAAGAGACCACCAGCGAGAACAGACTACTCCATCTTATTGAGGAACTCAATAACGACCCGGACGTCGACGGCATACTGGTACAACTGCCCCTGCCCAAACATATTTCCGACGAAAAGGTGATCAACTCCATCCACCCCTCCAAGGACGTGGACGGCTTCCACCCCGAAAACGTCGGCAGAATGGTCCAGGGCCTCCCAACCTTTATCCCCGCCACCCCCTATGGGATCATGCTCCTGCTCCAACACTATAAAATAGATACCCGCGGCAAGCACGCAGTAGTAGTCGGCCGCAGCAACATCGTCGGTCGCCCCATGAGCATCCTCCTTAGCGGAAACAGCAACCCCGGCAACTGCACCGTCACCATTTGCCACTCCCATACCCACAACCTCAGGGAAATATGCCTGCAGGGCGATATAATAGTTGCCGCCCTGGGCAAGCCTGAGTTCGTCGACGCCTCCATGGTCAAAAAAGACGCCATCATCATCGACGTGGGCATTACCCGCGTCCCCGACGCCAGCAAAAAGAGCGGCTTTGCCCTGAAAGGAGACGTCAACTTCAAAGAAGTGAGCCCCCTCTGTAGCTTTATCACCCCGGTACCCGGCGGAGTAGGCCCCATGACCATCGCCGCACTCATGAAAAATACATTCAGAGCCTGCGCAGAAAGAAATGACAACTGAGACGACATATCAATCCCTGCCGACATCCGCGGCTCCTCCCCTGCCGGTCATGGAATCGTTCTACACCCTCCAGGGAGAAGGCTTCCACCAGGGAAAGGCCGCCTATTTTATCCGACTGGGCGGCTGTGACGTCGGCTGCTTCTGGTGCGACGTAAAAGACAGCTGGGAAGCCGGCAAACACCCCCTTCGGCAGATCGGTCAACTCGTAACCGAAGCCGCCGCCCACCCCGGCCGCATAGCCGTCATCACCGGAGGCGAACCACTGATGCACGACTGTACCCCCCTCACGACCCAGTTGCACCAGGCCGGCTTCGCGACACATATCGAAACGTCCGGCTCCTCTCCCCTCAGCGGCGACTGGGACTGGATCACCCTATCTCCCAAAAAATTCAAGGACCCCCTCCCGGAAATACTCCCGCTGGCAGGCGAACTCAAGATCATCATCTACAACAAAAGCGACTTCGACTGGGCCGAACAATGGGCACGCCTGGTATCCCCCGCCTGCCGCCTCTACCTCCAGCCGGAATGGAGCAGATCCACCACAGTCACACCACTTATCATAGAATATATAAAGGAGAACCCCCAATGGAGATTCTCCCTTCAGTTGCACAAATACATCCACGTGCCTTAACCCCCCGTCTACTGCCCTACCATCACTTCGTCGATATGACGCAGGTTTCCCGAACCATTATAATACTTATAATGCAGCGTAAAAGTCTTCGTCGCCGGATTGTACGTGCACGCCCCATCATTGGCAAGGGTAGCGAAAGAATTGCCCGGATTGGCCTGGCTCGGCAGCACATTCACCGTATTATCCGGGTTTATCTGCAGCGACATCTGACTCGTCAGGTCCCCCAGCTGCCCATCGATCACATTCGGACTCACCGTCAGGAAAGCAGCACTTCCGGTAATTCCCGCGGTGGTCAGGACACCCGATCCTACCGTCGCTCCATTATATAATATCCTCGACCCCGACAGGCTATACACGTCTTCATAAATACTCTTTAGCTTGATCAGAATTACCTCCTGCTTAAGATTATCCGGGATCTTCGCGCCCTTTGCATTGGTCAGCAGCACCGGCAACGCATAGTCCTTCGTGAAGTCGATCTTAGTCCCAAAAAAAGTAATAGAATCTTTGACCATCTGCTGCCCTGGACTGATCGTCACAGCGCCATTGTTGGCTATCTGGTAGTTGTCGGCCGGAAGCAGCACCCTCGTGCTGTCCGAATTGGCTGCCTTATATTGATCCAGCGTCGCCTGGTCGACCACCAGCGTGGCGGTCACCGGAGAAGAAAGCGTCAGACCCGCGACCGACAAGGTTATCCCGACATTGATCCCGGCGGAAGAGACGGGCAGGACCGACTGGGAGGCCACGAATATGCCGTTGTATTGCCCGTCCCCCTGAATGCTCACCAGTGCCGGGCTCTGCGAATAATCCTGTACCGGCCCGTTATTCTTCAGACAGGCGCTGAATAGGAAAGCCACGACGACCAATCCAACCACCGCCCGCGACTGTATATTAAATAGTCTTTTCATTGCTTTTCGGTTTATTGATTCCAGAAAATTTTGGCCGAGAATTGAGCGTTGGCGCCCAGCTGCGGCACATTCACACCATTCGTATTCAGCTCGGACTGAGGATACAAATACCTGACAGGTATTTCCGGCTCTATATGAGTGGGCGCCTTCGAGATCGGCAAAGCCGGAATACCCGTCCTCCGGAAGTCCGTCCAGGCCTCAACCTGGTTGATCCCGTTCAGCGCAGCCCACTTCTGCGTCAGTATAGCATGCAGCTTGTTCGGCGAAGCCGTCCAGTCCACATCCGCAACACCCTGGGTATAGTAGGCCCTGGCGTCATCATCCGGCGTGGCCCCCGTGGGTATCTGATTAGTCCCGTCTTTATACAGGTATTCGAAAGACTGCGTAATAGCCGACTCGAATAACGTCTGCGGGTCCCCCGTTATCCATCCCCTCTGCGCAGCCTCCGCCTGCAGGAAAAGACTTTCAAAATCGGAAAGGACCAGCTGGTCCTGACCAGGTCCCTTCAGCACGCCGGGACCTATCGCAGAAGTATTCGCATTCGATACCGCCGCCGGGTCGCCGTCATAGTTGCCCGCATAGCCGCCGTTGACAGCCGAATAGAAATAACCCAGCCTCGGGTCGTTATTACTGTTATAGAAATTCACCGCATACGTATTCGCCCTGTAATAGGCGACATTGGTAGTAGAAGCCGTGACCGTAAAAAACGTCGCATAAAAAGGATTGATCTTGGCGGTAGAATTCTGATAACCGGGGTTGATAACCGCACTCTCACCCGCCCCTATAAAGCCCCTGCCATTGGCGGCGATCCCTGCCAGCTCGGTAGCGATCAGCCCCTGCTGAGCCCCCACCTGCGACTGGTGTATCAGCAACTTCAGCAGCAGCGTGTTGGAGAACCGGACCCAGGCATCCATCCGGTCGCTGGCCGTAGCAGCATCCGTCCCACCATTGCCGCCGGCATTACCAAAAAGCACGTCGTACTGTTCATCGGTCTTCAGCGTCACCGTAGGCGCCGTCGTATAATAGGACTTTGCCGAATCGAACAACACGATAGCACTATCGACCTGTTTGACAAGATCGTTATAAATATCCGCCCCCTTATCATACTTCGGCTGGACGGAATTCTGCGGGTTGAAGGCCTCCTTATACGGAACATCATTGTAGATGTCCACCAGCATCGAGAAATGGAAGGCCTTCATCACCTTTGCAACTGCAACATAAAAAGGCGCCTGCGCATCCCGCCCCGTCTGCTCGATATAATTGAACCTGTTCAGCGTCGCATAAACATTACCCCATTCGAAGTCGGTATAGTTGTTCGGTAAATTATAGGTCTCCGTTTGCACATCGGGCACATAGTTACCGCTCCGGGACCAGTACGCCATCCATCTGGTCAGGTTTTGATAGTCCCGCCCGAGATTGTCTGCGGTTCCGACAAGCGCCGCGGACAATACGACATTGGGAGTGACTGTTGTGGGCTGATTCTGATTCTGGTTTACGTTGAGGTATTTCTTGCACCCCCCAACCATTACCCCAATCAGTATGACTATTATTGTGGTCGCTTTTTTCATATCCAATATTTTTAATTGCTCTCAGAGCAGACTAGAAGGTTATTGTAATATTGGCGCCATAAAGCCGTGTAGGAGGCGTCTGGAATTCCGACGTCGATCCGATAGCGTTGCCCGTACCGGTATTATTGGTGCCTATGCCGGTGACGCTGTTATCATTGAATTCCGGGTCAGACCAGAAATTGGATTTCGGTCGCAGCATCAGCAAATTCCTGCCCACAAGCCCAACAGTGATCCGCTTGACAAAGGAAGTCCTGGACAACAGCTTCGCCGGCACCTCATAGGTAAGAGCCACTTCTCTCAGCTTCCAGAAAGCAGCACTGGTTATATAAGGAGTCCCGATCCCATTGGTATACAACGTCGGCCAAAAACCGGCTCCGCCAATATTACCGCCATTGGAAATAGCTACGCTGGTATTCGGCACATATTTACCCGTCCCGTCCGGGATCTCCGAGTTCGGGAAGATAAAACGCTGGCGGCCATTCTCGGCAGAATGCCACGAAACACCCGTAAAATCCATATTCTGCCCCAGGGCATTCATGATATAGTTACCGCCCCGGTAATCAATAACCGCAGAAAGCGTAAAACCCTTAACAGCTACCGACGTATTGATGCCAAGTATATCCCGTGGATTCGTATTCCCGAAAACTTTTTCATTCGGGTCCAGCGTTGGCAGCCCGGTCTCAGGGTCAACGATCACCTTTCCATTGGCGGAATCCCTTACCCAGTCCGTCGTCTTGATTACCGGGTATGGCCGTCCTTTCACTGCATAGATACCCCCTGCTACACCCGCCGAACCATTCGCAAAATTGCTTAGCTGCAGCTCATCCACACCCGGCAGCAGTTGATTGATCTTATTCATATAGTGCGCATACGAAACGCCCACATTCCACGTCACATCCTTCGTCTTTATGGGGGTCACATTCAGATCCAGCTCATAGCCCCGGTTCGTAACCAGCCCCGCATTCACCACTTTGGACGTAAACCCCGTAGGCGCAGGTATGGACGCCGTCAGCGTCTGGCCCTTGCTTTTACTCTGATAAAACGCGCCTGATAAATTGATCCGGTTATTGTAGAACCCCAGCTCGCCGCCAACTTCGAATTCGTCTGTGATCTCAGGTTTGATAAGGGGATTTAAATAGGTCGAGGACTGGGAATATCCCCCAAGGGACCCAAACGGGAATCCGGAACTTGTCTGCTGATAGCCCGTGGCCGGCACGAAAGGGTTGACCAGCAGATACGCTCCATAGGCATTGTTCCCGCCAAGATTGATATTGGCTACATGCGTAAACCCGCCTCTCAATTTGCCGTAGGTTAACACTTTATTGTTCTTCAACGCCTCGAACGCCTGCGTAAAGACCAGAGAAGCATCGACCCCATAATAATTATACCTGTACTGGCTGGGATCAAGCGTGGAGTTCCATTCCATCCGGTCGCTCCCATGCAGAAAAACAAACTCCCTGAATCCAAGGGTAAGGTCTCCATAGAACGCCCCATCCCGTTGCTTATAAGTAGTCTGATTATAACCCGGCACGCCCAATACGCTGGAAATATTATAAAAGTCCATGAACTGCAGGTTGTCTCCTTCCAGCCACTGGTCCGTCTGATACCGCTGCTCCAGGTTCCATCCCACCAGCCCCTTTAGCGAGACGTCCCCCCACTCCTTACTGACAGCGGCGATAAGGTCATTATTCAACCGCTGTTCGAAAAAAGATTCGTCGTACTCCGAAGGCGCCAGATAGCCCTGACTGCTCGGAACATTCCCCGCGCCCCACGGGTCGGCGATCGCCCAGGGAGCAAAATTGATCCCCGCACGCGTATACTTCCTGTTGAACGTACTCTGCGTAACGCCAAGCCGGTCCGACAGCGTAAGCCAGTCCGTAACTTTAAAGGAAAGATTGAGATTTCCCAACAGGTCATACGTATTGGTCTTTCTCCTGGAATTATCGATCGTCCAGTAAGGATTCGTCGCATAAGCATCAAAATAACCATTGGGATCGGCAAACATATTGTTCCTCCAGTCCCTGAAAGAGGTCAGCGGAACATGCGCCGGGTTATTCAGCACTTCGAAATATAAAGGACGGCCCGAAAAAACGCCGCCATTGGTCTGGTTATAGCTCAACCCCGCAATATCCACCGAGGACTGATTGAAAGACGCCGTGTACTCAGCCCTAAACCGGCCATACGTCCTCGAACCCCCAACCCGGAAATTATCCCGCCTCGACCTGTCATTCGGTACGACCCCGGTCTTCTTCACATCCTGAAAGCCCATATAGAACGTCCCCCTTTCATCTCCCGAAGAAAAAGAAACATTGGCCTGGTTGGTCAACCCCGTATTGAAGAAATCCCGGATATTGTTCTTTATAGGCGAATACCGCACGAAATTGGTGTCCAGTTTATCGAGGTTCACCGTCCCGTCCGGATTTCGTTCGGGAACCCCATAACCCAACGCCACAAGCGATCCGTCATAGGGCGGCCCATAGCTCTGATTCTCATACGGCACATACCCCACGGTGCCATCCGGGAACGTTGCAAAACCTTCGCCGCCGTATGAACCAAACCGTGTCTGCACCTTCGGCATATACGATATGGTTTCCCATGAGGTCGTATTGCCGACCGTGATCGTTGGCTTGCCCCTCGAACCATGCTTTGTGGTTATGACCAACACTCCGTTGGAGGCCTTCGATCCATAAATGGCCGCAGCAACCGCCCCTTTCAGCACGGTCACATTGTCCACGTCCTCCGGGTCGATCTTGTTGATATAAGTCGGATCATCTACCGGAACGCCATCCAGAACCAAAAGCGCCTGGTTGTTCCCCGTGATGCTTCGGTTACCGCGAAGCACGATTCGCGTCGTGGGATTGACGCTGTTATTCGTCAGATTGATCTGTAACCCCGAGACCTTACCCGCAAGCCCGGTAGAGATATCGGTCACTTTCGCCTGGGTCAGCTCCTTCGTGCCGATCTTCGTAGTGGCATAACCCAGTTCTTTCGACTGCCGCTGAATACCAAGCGCAGTCACCACAACCTCAGTCAGCGCAGTCGTACTCCGCGCCACCTGGACAGCCAGCATGGCATCGCCGGTAACATTAACCTCCTTTTGGGTAATTCCCGTTCCTGAAATGACAAGCACATCTCCGGTCTTAGCCCTGATCGTAAAATTACCATCGGCGTCGGCGCTTGTTCCCGACTTTGTGCCTTTGATTCGAATCGAAGAAAATGGAACCGGCTGCCCCAGGGGATCGGTAACCCGGCCGGTGATAGATCTGATTTGGGCAAATAGCAACTGGCACGACAGTATAAGCACTGCCAGCAGTGGTGGAAGTTTTCTCATGTGGGGGTGTTTTGGTTTGTATTTAATTAAAAATCAATACGAATACATAAGTTTTTTTTCAAAACTTTAATAGGCTCCAACCCCATTCTTTTCAGATGATAAATAATAGACATGTATACTTCGGCGGCCGCTGCCGGAACTCGTGTGAAAGAAATGTTAACGAATCCGGCAAAATTGTCGCACCTTTTTTGCTTCAGCAACAGAAAGTCCTAATACCGTACGTTTTAGTTACTTTCAGCAAGCAAATAAATGATTCCAGATGAAAAGCTTAGGTCTCCCGTATCCTCATATCCTGCTCGCAATGGCTTTCCTTATCCCCTCGATCGCGGGACAGGCACAGTATAACCCCGACAAAGTGAATAAAAAGGCGACCCAGCTGTATTCAAAAGGACTCGAACAGGCCCAGAACGACGACCTGAAGGGCGGCATCGAAACCCTGAAAAAAGCCCTTGCCATCGACAACAACTACGAAGAAGCCTGCCTCTCCATAGCCGGCATGTACTCCGAGATGAAGGACCACCACTCCGCCGTCGAATACTATGAAAAAGCCAAAGCGATAGACAGCGAGTTCTTCAAGGACTACAACCTCCCCTACTCCATCGACCTCGCAGGCACCGGCAATTTTGAAAAAGCCCTCCAGGCCATCGACGTCTTCCTGACCGTCCCCAACCTCAACGAAACCAGCCGAAAGGCAGGCGCATACCGCGAGCGCTGTTATCAGTTCGCCGTCGACTACGCAGCCGCTCACCAATCGTCGGCCAATTATAAATTTGAGCCCCACAACCTTGGGGACAGTATCAACACGGAGGTCTCCGAATACTATCCCTCGATCAGCCTCGACGGCAACAC
>Ga0068853_100002399_pt1 | contig 14011 bp, 10 predicted proteins | sample KBSCornC32_FD_65655 | JGI IMG/M metagenome (GOLD analysis project Ga0068853, IMG submission 65655) | Corn rhizosphere microbial communities from Kellogg Biological Station, Michigan, USA - KBS Corn C3-2 | ecosystem: Host-associated > Plants > Roots > Rhizosphere > Soil ... | reverse complement strand
CCGGGCGGACCATCGCAAACGTTTGGTATCGGAGCGAAGCTTCGGGGTCGTCATTCCAGGGCGGAGCAGGAGCGAAGCGACGCGCGCAGACCCTGGAATGACGACGAGAGGATCGCCTCTTCTAGTCCCCAACGTTCAGATCTGTCAGAACTATCCAAGCCCGATCAAGCGGCGGATGCGACCGACATCGGTGCCGATGAAGGACTGCATGCCGATCGCCACCTGTTCTGGCGCCATGGCGTCGAGGAAGCGGCGGAATTCTTCATCCGACAGCGCCTCACCGTTCCAGTGGACGCGGCAGAATTCCTCCGAGCCGTGGAAATGGCCGGCGCCCGCGAGCAGGTCGTCGACGTAGCGGCCATAGATCATGCATTCGGAAAACTGGCGCGCCGAACCGACGACGCTGACCCAGTCGCGGCCATGCACCCTCTCGATCCGCTCGCACATCGCGTTGACCGTCTCGCGGCGCCAGGCGATCAGTGTCGAGATGTAGTCGTGGCTCGACACATTGACGGGATCGATGCCGAGCGCGGCTCCCGCATTGCGCGACCAGGTGCGATGCTCGTCGTGGCCCTCGTTTGACAGCACACCATCGCGCCGGAACAGCCGCACCTTGCCGTCGCGCCAGAAGGCGTCGGTGTCGAACGGTTTCAGGAAGGCGACGTCGGAATCGCAGAAGACCAACACGTCTTGCTTTGCGTGGCCGGCAATGGCGATGCGGCGCAGCTGCTGCACATGCCAGCCACGCAACGGCTGCGTTTTCAGGCTCAGCCAGATGCGGCGGCGAAAGCCGCTCAACGGGTCGTTGAACACATGCAGCCAGCGCGGCAACAGTTCCCGCTCGTCGATGACGCTGCGGCGGCTGTCTTCCAGCTGGCGAAACAGCGCGACATCGCGATGCTCGGTCAGGATATAGTGATGCGCCATGCCGGTGACGTGCCGGTCAATGGTTTCGCACAGCAGCCGGCAGCGTTCGAAATCGGGCGCGTAGCTCGCGGTGACGATTGCGGCCGAAGGCGCGCGCGGCAGCGGTTCGATCGCGGTGGAGGGGTCAGGCACGAAGCGGCTGTTCACCGGCGAGCCTCCAGCGGCCGTGACCTGTGCCACAGCTTCTGCCTGACGACACGCCACAGGAACAGCGGGTTGCCGACGATATAGCGGCGCCACAGGCGGCCGGGTTCGATCCAAAGGCGAAACAGCCATTCCAGCCGTAGCCGGCGCAGCCATAGCGGCGCGCGCGGCACCGAGCCGCTCATGAAATCAAGCAGCGCGCCGACGGCGACCGGCAGCGTGCAGTGGCGGCTGTCGATGTGGCGCTCGATCCACAATTCCTGGCGCGGCACGCCCATGGCGACGAGCAATATATCCGGCCGCAGCCTGGCGATGCGCTCGAGGATCGCCGGCTCTTCGGCGGCCGAGAAGAAACCGTCATGGACGACGACGAATTTGTGCTGCATGGCGAGCGTCGAAAGCTTCGCGCATGCGGCTTCGGCGTTGGCACGCGTCGTGCCGAGCAGCGCCACCGTCAGCGGATGCGACGACGCCTGCAGGAAGGCCGGAATGAAGTCGGTGCCGTTGAGATTGCTGGGGAAAGGCGCGCCGTAGAGCAGCTTTGCCGCCATGTCGACGCCGACACCGTCCGGGAGGATGAGGAAGTTCTCCAGCGCCTCGGCAAAGACCGGATCGGTGCAGGCAAGGTTGGCATTGTGAGCGTTGAGGAAGCTCACCTTGGTGAAGCGACGCTCGTCGATCAGCCTTGTGAGCAACGAAATTGCCTCGTCCCACCGTATGGCCAGCACCGGAATGCCCAGAATGGTCTTCAGCGTATCGAAGCCGAAGGCGGCGCGCACGGTGTGCATGTTCATGCGGCGGCCTCCTGTCTGACAGCGCCTAGCTTCTCAAGACCAAGCCCGATCGCGGCATCGAGCGCGTTGAGCTGGCGGCGATGGAAGGCGCTGCCATCGACGTCGCGGACATTGGCGGCGGCGGCCTGGAGAGCGGCTGCGAAGGCAGTCGGATCGTCGGTCACCACGCAGTTATCGGGGCGATAGCCAATGCCGCGCAGCGAGCGGCTGGTAGCAACGCACGGCAGGCCGAGCTCGAAGGTTTCGATCGTCTTCAGCTGGACGCCGCTGCCGGCGGTACTGATCAAGGGAATGACGGCGGCTGCGCGCACGAAGGCCAGGGCGTCCGGAACCCTGCCGACGAAGGAGACGCCAGGATGCGCCGAGGTCACGCCGGCAGGCATGTTGCCCGCGATCCTGATGCGGAAATCCTGTTTCAGATGCGGCACGACCTTGGTCAGGAACCAGTCGAGCCCGATGCGGTTCGGCTGCCAGGTCCAGGTGCCGATCAGCGCGGCGTCGCAATCGATGTGGCGCCGCGCCTTGCCTGCCTGCGCCTGCGCGCGGGTGACCAGCGGCAGCACCGCCGAGCGTCTGTCGGAGGCGACGCCGAGTGCGGCGCGGTCTTCCTCGGCCAGCGTGAAGACAAAGCGCGCGGCGCCGCAGAGGCGCTCTTCGATGACCTTGAGGAGCCTCGCCTCGCGGCGGAACATCCAGCGCTGAACCGCGCTGCCGGCTGCGGCGGCATTTTCCTCGGCCGAACGGTGCTCGACATTATGCGCGACGAAGACGAATGGACGGTCGGCGAGCACCCTTTCAAAGGCACCGGCGAACTGCACCGAATTCAGGACATAGCCGTCGAAGGGACCGGCGCGCTCGATGGCGGCGCGGACTTCGGCGTCGGGAACGACGCGCAGCTTGACCGAGGAAAAGGTCAGGCCGGAAAGAACCGCCTTGCCCAACCAGGCAAGCTTCTGCAACGGCGAAGCGCTTTCGGTGCGGACCTCGACGGCGTCGAGCACAATGGTGTTTTGCGGATCGGACGGGGCCTTGCCCGGCCAGATGAAGCCGATCACCGTCACGCGCACGCCGGCGCGCCGCAGCGCATCGATGATCGCGGCGTTGGCAATCTCGTAGCCCGAGGCGAGAGCGCCATCGGGCACGATCGATGTGGCGAACAGCAGATGCATCTCACCTATCCATTGGTGCAGCCGGTAGCAAAACGCGGTGAAGCCTTGATTAAATGGCACTCTCAAAGGCCAAAGACCCGGCTTTTCTGGAAGCGGCGCGAGAAGGTGATTAACGAAACGTTATCACCGCGATGCTATCGAGGATTGAAACCCACGCTGCTGGAAACGGATGATCCCTTTGCCGTCCGACGCTTCTGTATCGATCGCGGGGCGGTCGCCGGGGCTTGCCGCTGAGACCGTCGAGGCGGTCGTGACGCTGCCGACCTTCAAGCGGCCGAAGCAGGTGCTGGAAACCCTGGCTTCGCTCAAGGCACAGCGGACCAACAGGCGCTTTGCCGTCATCGTCATGGAAAACGAGGCCGAGGCGCGCGAGGGCGCGAGCGCGGCGCTGCCGCTGTTCGAAAGCGGCGAGATGCCCGGCATGGTGATCATCGCGCATCAGCGCGGCAATTGCAGCGCCTACAATGCCGGCTGGCAGACGGCGATCCTGCAGTTTCCCAACTTCAAGCATCTTTTGGTCATCGACGACGACGAGATCGCCGAGCCCGACTGGCTGGAGCGCATGTGCAAGGCAGCCGAGACCCTTGGCGCCGACATTGTCGGCGGCCCGCAAGTGCCGGTCTTTGCCGACCCGGCGCATGCCAGATGGGCCGAGCATCCTGTCTTTGCACCGCCCTATCGCGAAACGGACCGCGTGCCGGCGCTCTATTCCTCCGGCAATCTGCTGGTGGGGCGCAACGTGCTGACGGCCATGGGACCGCCCTTCCTCGACCTCAGGTTCAACTTCATGGGCGGCGGCGATTCCGACTTCCTCAGCCGTTCGGCGCAGAAGGGCTTCGTGCTCGGCTGGTGCGCCGAAGCAAAAGTCAACGAAACCGTGCCGGCGAGGCGCATCGAGGCCGACTGGATCCGCGCCCGCAGCCTGCGCAACGGCGTGATCTCGACGCTTGTCGAAAAGAAGAAACGGGCCGGCACGCCGCTTGCCGGCCCTAAAGTTTTCCTGAAGAGCCTGGCGCTGCTTGCTGCCTCGCCGCTGCGCGGCGCCATCCGGCTGGCGCGTACCGGCTCACTGACGACGGGCCTCTATCCGGTCTATGTCGCGCTCGGCCGGGTGCTTGCCGAATTCGGATATGCCAATGAGCAGTACCGACAGCCTGAGAAGAATTGAGCGCGCCCCGCTCAGCGGCGCCTTCACGCGCGACGGCGTCGCCACAGCGATCGCGGCGCTTTTGTTCACCGTCATCATCGTCTCGTTCCGGCCCTTCCAGCCGGCAGGCGCGGAACTGACCGGCGACGGCGGCGACATCGTCAACCAGCTCGGCTTCGGCTCGCTCGGCGCTGTCTCGATCTTCTCGCTGCTTACTTTCGCCAATCCGCGCGTGGTGCGCTCGCTGGTCAGCCCGTCCTGGGTGCTGATGCTGGGCTTCTTCTTCCTGTCGGTGGTGCTGGCGACCGATCCGCCCGCGGCGATGCGCGCCGCCTCCTTCACCATGATCGGCATCATCACCATGGCGACGATCCTGGTGCTGCCGCGCGACGCCGACTCCTTCGCCCGGGTGGTCATCTTCACCGCCGTCGTGGTGATCGGCCTCTCCTACATCGGCCTGGTCGTTTTCCCGCATGAGGCGTTGCATACCGCCGACTCGCAGGAGCCGGAGCATGCGGGCTTGTGGCGCGGCGTGTTCACGCACAAGAACATCGCCGGTCCGGTGATGGCCTGTTTCAGCTTCGCCGGGCTCTATCTCTTCCGGCGCGGCCAGCGCTGGTGGGGCGCCGGCATCTTCTGCGCGGCGATGGTCTTCATGCTGCACACCGGCTCCAAGACCACGGCGGGGCTGGTCCCGTTCTCGATCATGATCGTCGTGCTGCCCAGCCTCATCGGCATGCGGCTCGGCACGCCGATCCTGTTCGCGCTGGCCATCATCGCGACTGCCGTCGGCACGCTCGGCATCGTCTTCATTGCGCCGGTGAAACACCTGGCTGCGATCTATTTCCCGAACCTGACCTATACCGGACGCACGACGCTTTGGGAGTTCGCCGGCGAGATGCTGGCGAAGAAGCCGTGGACCGGCTACGGCTACGAAAGCTTCTGGGGAACGCCGCTGCTGCTCAACCAGGATCAGCCCTTCGACCGGGCCTGGGATATCCGCACCATCGTGCACGGCCATGACGGTTATCTCGACATCGCCGTGCTGATGGGCATTCCGGCGCTCTGCGTCGCCGTCTACACCTTCCTGATCGCCCCTTTGCGCGACTACATGCGCATCCCGCAGCGCAAAGAAAACATCTTCCTCGGCGATTTCTTCATGATGGTGGTGCTGTTCACGGCGCTGAACGGTTTCCTGGAAAGCTTCTTCTTCCACCGCGGTGACCCGGTCTGGCTGTTCTTCGTGCTGGGCGTGCTCGGCCTGAGACAAGTCTCGTTGCGGCCGATCCCGGTTCGCGTCTCCCACTGATCCTGGACAATCGATCTCTCGCGGCTGAACTTTTCCAACGCCATGCAAACGCAGCTTTATTTCTGCGCAATCCGGATTGAAAACCGCTTCACACTTTTCCTGGAATTGCTTTAAGAGAGCCTTCTTTCGGAGGCTTTCATGACGATCAGGCTGGTTCTCGCCGGTTGCGGCAATATGGGTTACGCCATGCTCTCGGGCTGGCTGAAATCCGCGAAGCTCGAGCCGACGGCGGTGTTCGTGGTCGAGCCCAACGCCGAGTTGCGCCAGCGCGCCGAACATCTCGGTTGCCGTGCCGCCGCCGACGCCGCGGCTATTCCGGCCGGCGCCGTGCCCGATCTCGTGGTCATTGCGGTAAAGCCACAGGTGATTCGCGAGGTGACGGCGCACTACAAGCGCTTCGGCGACGGCAGGACGACTTTCGTCAGCATTGCCGCCGGCACGCCGGTCGCCACCTTCGAGGAAATCCTGGGCGAGCTCGCGCCGGTCGTGCGCTGCATGCCGAACACGCCGGCTGCGATCGGCAAGGGCATGATGGTGGTGTTTTCCAACCCGCTGGTCTCCGAAGACGTGCGCCGCTTCGTTGCCGAACTGCTTTCGGCAAGCGGTGTCGTGACGACGATCGACGACGAGGGCCTGATGGACGCCGTGACCGCCGTCTCCGGCTCCGGCCCGGCCTATATCTTCCACTTCATCGAGGCGCTGACGGTTGCGGCCGAAAAGGCCGGCCTGCCGGCCGAGACCGCCAAGCTGCTTGCCATGCAGACTGTTTTCGGCGCCGCCTCGCTCGCCGCTGAAAGCGACGAGGAACCGGGCGTGCTGCGCCAGCAGGTGACCAGCCCCAACGGCACGACCGCCGCGGCACTTGCCGTGCTGATGGGCGGAGACCGGCTGACGAAGCTCGTTACCGAAGCCGTGGAAGCGGCGCGGCTGAGATCGATAGAGCTGGGCAAGTAGGCTCTTCTTGTTTGAGCATGATCTTTCCGAAAACCGGCCTCCACTTTTCGGGATCATGCGCCCCCGTACAACATCTCGTCCTGGAGCTTGCGCAGGGCGTAAAGTCTCGTCGTCTGGTCCGGCGCGGCATTGTCGGCCGTCAACAACCCGCCTTTCCTGACGGGCTTCAGCACCTTGCCGCCTTCGAGCAGCCCGACCGGCACGGCGCGGCTCGCCCTGGCATCGGCAACGGTCATGGTCCAGGAGCGGTAGCAAGTCTCGCCGATCGCATCGAAGGTCTCGCCGGCGGCGAGGTCGCGCTTGGCGACCGCGCAGACTTCCGCCACCGGCCTCGGCAGAGGCACCATGTCGGGTTTGCCGTGGAGCATGATGCGGGCCGCGGTGAGCGGCACCTCCAGCGAGGTCAGGTGATAGGGCCTGAACAAGCCGTAATAGGGGCCGCGGCCGACGTGGAGATCGTCCATGCGCTCGACAATGCGCGGGTGCATCGCCTCGACGATGACGAAGACGCCGGGCGCCACGCCCTTGCCGATCGTGTAGTCGACGACGCCCTTCCTCGACAGGAGGCCGCCGTCCTCTTTGGGTATCAGCACCTTGGCCAGTTGATCGCGATCGGCCTTGGGCCCGTGCATGCCTGGAACATCGGGAACAAGGCCTGTGGCGTTGGCGATGGCGCACATCTCGACCATGGTTTTGGAGCCGTCGACGAATTCGACCAGCATGCGCGGGTTCATGTTGCGGCGTTGCGCCTCTTCCCAGTAATCGTCCGGGACGGCGTCATGGTTGAGCGGATTGTTCTTGCCCTTGCCGGCCGAGACGATGGTGTAGCCGAGCGCCGAAGCGAACTCGATCAGTTCCATGCAGCTCGAGGGTTCATCGCCCGCGCCAACCGAATAGACGACGCCCAACCGGTCGGCCTGCTGCTTCAGGTAGCAGCCGATGGTCACGTCGGCCTCGACATTCATCATCACCAGATGCTTGCCATGTTCCATGGCCATCAGGTCGAAATCGGCGGCAACGCCAGGTTTTCCGGTGGCGTCGATGACGACGTCGATCAGCGGATTGGTGACCAGCATCTCGTTCGAGGTGATGGCGATCCTGCCGCCTTCGATCGCCTGTGTGACCCTGGAGGCGGTTTCGGCCTCGATCGCCATCGCCTCGTCGCCATAGGCGATGCGGATCGCCTCGCGGGCGGTGTGCGGGCGCCGCGTGGAAATGGCCGCGATCGAAATGCCCGGCATCAGCATGCCCTGCGTCACCAGGTCGGTGCCCATCTCGCCAGAGCCGATGACACCGATGCGCACGGGCTTGCCTTCGGCGGCGCGTCGGGCAAGATCGCGGGCAAGTCCGGTCAGGGCGACATTGGTCATGTAAGAAAATCCACGGCTTTTTGCTCCGGCTCGCAATACAGGGAACGATCCACGTTTGCCAACCAAACCAGACCGACATGGCGATTTCTTGCGCATGCTTTGCAAAGCCGCAGCAGATTTCCCGAGAGCTTGTGCCTGGCGACCGCACGATTCGCCATTTCTTTCAGGCCATTAACCATTGCGATCCGCCTTAACCTGAAAAGTCCTGGCCGCCGCACCCGGTTTCTGTGCCATTTTTGCTACAGGTTTTGGCACTAATGCCCTGAATCGCACTTTTGAGGGGTGTCTAATCCATTATGCACTCACATCCCCGAAAAATCTGATAGATACTGGCCGTAAGCTCCGGTGGCAGGCTTGGGCAATAAGCGCCGATAAAAAAATAATGGCGCGGGGATAGTCACGGGGTAGAAATGACCAGGACGGGTAAAGTAACCGTCGGCTGGCGCTTTGCGCTCGCCGTTACGGTGTCGATGCTGGCTTGCGAGAGCGCCGGCGCACTCACACTCAAAGAAGCCGTTGCCGTCGCTGTGGAGTCCAATCCGGAGATTGGACAGGCGATCGAAAACCGCGAAGCGATCGAATTCGAACTGCGCCAGGCAAAAGGCCTTTATCTTCCCAGCGTCGATCTGGAAGCGTCGACAGGCGTTCGCCGCCTGGACAATGATACAAGGCGTGCCCTCGACCAGGATCATGACGCCCTTTATCCGAACGAGGCAGACCTCACGGTCTCGCAGACGCTTTATGACAGCGGCGCAAGGCGGGCCGAACTGAACCGTCAGGCCTCGCGGGTCGATGGGGCTTCCTTCCGGGTTCTGGAACGGTCGGAATTCATCGGGCTTGCGGTCGTCCAGGACTATCTGGAATACATGCTGCAGGCTTCGATCGTGACCGAGGCCAAGAAGAACCTTGGCTTCCATCAGTCTATCCTCAGCGACATCAAGCAAGGTATCGCGGGCGGCGCCCTCAACGATGCCGACCGGCAGCAGGCCGAGGAACGGCTCTATGCCGCCAAGGCGCGGATGCAGGAGGCAACCGAAGAACTCGAGGCGGCCAAGATCCGCTTCTTCAAGAATGTCGGCAAGCCGCTGACCAACGCGTCCCGGCCGTCCGATGTCGCGGCCGCTCTGCCGCGGTCGCTCGACGATGCTATCGGGCTAGCCAGGCAGAACAATCCGCGTGTCCATATGGCCAACAGCGATATCGACGCCGCCGCTTCGCTGGTCGATGCGGCGCGGGCGAAATTCGGCCCCACGATTACCGCCGAGGGTGTTGCCCGGGGCGGATATGACATCGACGGCGACAATGGCGACGCGAGCGACTTGCAGGCTCGGGTGGTGCTGCGCTGGAACCTCTATCGCGGCGGCATCGACAAGGCCAACGAACAGGAACAGATCCGCCGCACCAGCGAGCAGCGTCTTGCGCTGCATCAGGTGCTGCGCGAGATCGAGGAAGCCGTCCGCACCTCGTGGGACCGCCGTTTCCGCCAGGCGGAACTGGCAAAGACGCTGCGGCAGCAGGCGGCCACCAATGAGAAGCTCGTCGCTTCCTATCGCGAGCAGTTCAAGGTCGGACAGCGCTCGCTCCTCGATGTGCTCGACGCCCAGAACACGCGCTTCAACACCGCGACACTGGCCGACACGTCGTCTTACGCGTCGCTGTTTGCAGAATACCGGCTGCTGGCCGCAACCGGGGAATTGCTGAAGACGCTCAACATCCAGCCGGCCAAGCAGGCCTCGGCCTATGCGCGTACGGAGTTCGGCGTGCCTGAAACGGCCGATACCGAGACCTATGCGCGGACGCCGTCGGAACAGAAGAACGATCTTCCTTTCGACATCCTCGCACCGGTCAGGAAGAAGTAGTCGATGTAAGCGTCGATCTCAGGTCCTTCGGGGCGGATCGTGAACCAGCAACCTAACATCCTGTCGCCCAAGGAGGCCTTCAAAGCCTGCTTCTGCGCTGTTGCGGCCTATCTCGGCAGGCCGAGCGCGGAGACCGTGCTGTTTGCCGGCGTGCCGATTTCGGACACGCGCATCGAGCCGGATGAAATCCGCCATCTGGCCGAGCGCATCGGCCTCGAGGTCCAGGATTTCAGCCATCGTGATTTCCTGCGCGGTCGCTTCGATCTTCCGGCCATCGTCTTCCGCGTCAGCCAATTGCCGATCGCTCTCCTGGCCGAAATCGAGGGCGGACAATATCTGACGGCGCCCCAGGAAAACGGCCGCACCACTATCGACAGGTCGGAACTCGCCGAAAGCTATATCAGCGGCGGCTCGTCCTTTTCGATCACCTATGCCAACACGGCCGAAGAGATGACAGTCGGCACCGCCGCGCGGATCGAAAGGCGCCACTGGCTGACCGGCACCATGGGGGCGTTCTGGCGCACCTATTCGAAGGTGGTGCTGTCGGCGGTCTTCATCAACCTGCTTGCGATCGCCTCGCCGATCTTCACCATGAACGTCTACGACCGCATCCTGCCGAACAAGGCGATCTCCACGCTGTGGGTGCTGGCGCTCGGTATCGGCGCGGCCATCCTGTTCGACCTGCTTCTCAAGACGGCCAGGGCGTCATTGATCGACTATGCCGGACGCAAGGCGGATCTGCGGATCTCCTATCTGCTGTTCGAAAAAGTGCTGAATTCCTCGCTGTCGGCGCGGCCCGGATCGACGGGTGAATATGCAAACCGCGTCACGCAGTACGAATTCGTGCGCGAGTTCTTCACCTCGAACACCATCAGCGTCTTCATCGACACGCTCTTCGTCTTCGTCTTCCTGCTGGTGATCTACGCCATCGGCGGCTGGCTGGTGATCATCCCCGCGCTGGCCTTCGTCATATCGGTCATTGTCGGGCTGATCACGCAGCGGCGGATCGGCAAGCGGGTCGCCGCCTCGATGAACGAGGCGTCGCAACGCCAGGCCCTGCTGGTCGAATCCATTTCCACGCTGGAGACGATCAAGTCGCTGCGCGCCGAGGCCTACCTGCTGCGCAAATGGGGCGAGCACTCGAAGAACGCGGCCAACACGTCGGAGAAGATCAAGGAGCTCTCGGCGGCGGCAGGCAACATCACCGGCGCCATCCAGCAATTCGTCACGGTGGCCCTGGTTGTGGCCGGCGCCTACGCATTCTCGGAAGGCCAGGTCTCGACAGGCGCCATCATCGGCACCGTCATGCTGGCCGGCAGGGCCGTAGCGCCGCTCGGCCAGATCGCGATTACGCTTGCACGGTTCCGGCAGGCCATGCTGTCGCTCAAGATCATCAATACGATCATGTCGCAGCCGGAGGATCGCCCCGATACGGTCGGTTTCGTCAACCGGCCGATCCGCAGCGGCGCCCTCGTCTTCAAGAATGTCGGTTTCGCCTATCCGGGCACGGAGAACGAGGTTCTGAGCGGGCTCAACATCGCGGTCAGGCCCGGCGAGCGGGTCGGCATCATCGGCCGCATCGGTTCCGGCAAGACCACGATGGGCCGGCTGATCGGCAGGCTTTACCTGCCGACGTCGGGGGAACTGCTGCTCGATGGCATCGACATCCGCCAATACCACCCGTCGGAGGTGCGCGCCGCGGTCGGCATCGTCGCGCAGGCCGGCGACCTGTTTTCGGGCACCATCAAGGAGAACCTCTTGATGGCGGCGCCGGAAGCGAGCGACGAGGAGATCATCGATGCGGCGAAAGCCGCTGGCGTCGATGACTTCGTCTCGCGGCATCCGCGCGGCTACGACATGAATGTCGGTGAGCGAGGCACCAATCTCTCGGGCGGGCAAAGGCAGGCGGTGGCAATCGCCCGACTGCTCTTGACCAAACCGAAGATCGTCTTCCTGGACGAGCCGTCGGGTTCGATGGATCTCGCTTCCGAACGGCAGTTGATCAAGCAGCTCAAGGTGGCTTTCGATCGCGACACGACGCTGATCGTATCGACCCATCGCTACAGCATGCTGGAACTTGCCGACCGCCTCATCGTCATTGAGCAAGGCCGCGTCGTCGCGGACGGGCCCAAGGAACAAGTCATCCAGGCATTGCAGAAGGGCAATGCCTGACCGGAACGTACAGACATGCTTGCACGGGAAGATCGGCCACCATTTTTCGCCTCGGCGTCCGTCTACATCGTCGGGGCGCTGTTCGTGTGCTTTACGGCCTGGGCATCCTTTGCCGAGGTCGATGAGATCGCGCGCGGCGACGGCAAGGTGATACCCGCTTCGAAGACGCAGATCATTCAGGCCAGCGAGCCCGGCGTCGTGCAGGAAATCGCCGTCAAGATCGGCCAGATCGTCAAGAAGAACGACCTCATCATCCGCCTCGACAACTCGGGCAATACGTCGAGCCTTGGCGAAGAGAAGGCCAAGGCGCGGGCGCTGCAGGCGCGCATCGCGCGGCTGCAGTTCGAGCAGAGCGGCAATGTCGAAGGGGCGTTCCCTTGCCCTGCGGAGATCCTGAAGGTCGCGCCGGAAATCTGCGACAACGAGCAGAAGCTGCTCGTCGCCCGGCGCGACAATTTCGAGGTCAAGCTGTCCGTTCTCAAATCGCGCCTCGATCAGCGCGAGAAAGAGCTGGACGAGGCCACCGCCAATTCCGACCGCCTGTCCAAGAGCCTGGACGTCACCGACCGGGAAGCGGCTCTGGTCGAACCCATGGTCAAGAAAGGCCTGATGGCCAAGACCGAACAGATTCGTGTCGAGCGCGAACAGACCGACCTTCACGGACAGCTGGCCCTCGCCGGCGAGACAATCAAGAAGAGCCAGTCGGCAATCACCGAGGCGCAGCTTCAGGTGAATGAATTGGGCCTGCAATTGCAGCAGGAGGCGTTGAGCGACTTGACGCAGGCGCTCGCCGATCTCTCCGTGGTCGACGAAACCATCCGCGGCGCCACCGACAAGGTGGCGCGCACCGACATCCGCTCGCCGGTCGACGGCATCGTCAACACGCTCGACGTCAATACGCTCGGCGCCTTCGTGCAGCCCGGCGCTGTGGTGGCCGGCATCGTGCCGACCTCCGAGACGCTGCTGGTCGAGGCGCGGGTTTCGCCGCGCGACGTCGCCTTCATCCAGCCGGACCAGGAGGCGCTGATCAAGGTCACGGCCTATGATTTCTCGATCTTCGGCGGCATCGAGGGCAAGGTCTCCAACATCACCGCCGACAGCCTCGTCGACCAGAAGACCGGCGAACCCTATTACCAGGTGCGCGTCGCCACCGAGAAGTCGACGCTGACAAGGAACGGCAAGGCCTATTCGATCATCCCGGGCATGATCTGTTCGGTCGACATCAAGACCGGACGCAAGACGATCCTCAACTATCTTTTGAAGCCCATCAACAAGGCGCGTCAGGAGGCGATGAGTGAGCGATAGCGCGATCCGCCCCGACACTCGCCGCGACCGGCTGTTGCCGGCGCTCGCGGCCGAGGATTTCGGCCCGGAGTTCCGCGTCGTGGCCCGCGGCGGCGTGCGCCGCGGCATCCGGCTGGAGCACGCCTTCTGGGTGTCGCTGAAGCAGTTGGCGGAAAACCGCAAATGCACGATCGGCATGCTGGTCGAGGAGATCGCCGAACATCATCCCGACCAGGGCAACCTCACCTCGGCGATCCGGGTCGCATGTATGCGCGGCCTTGCCGAGGAAAGCATGGAATTGCGCAAGCTTGCCTCGATCCGCACGATCAACGCGATCCTCATCGCGTGCCCGTCGCCCGCCTTCGCGCTGTCGTCATCGAAGAAGATCCTGGCTTTCAACACGCCGTTCCAGCAACTGGTCAGGCGTCAGTTGCCGAGCGCGCCTGGCGAGGATGGCCGCCAGGACCTGAAGCTGGCCCTGGACCTCAACGTTCCCGACATCTTCGCCAGGCTCGACGCCAATGGCGAAACACCGGTCACCAGCGGCTTCGTCATCGGCGCCGGCGAGCGCCGCTATCGCGGTCAGCTCAGCGCCGTGCGCGCGCCCGTCACCGAGCCGGAACTCCTGATGGCTTTCGTCTTCAACGGCTGAAGCAATTCCAGGAAACGCACGTGGCGGCCTTCCTGCCCGGAAATTGCATGAAGACAAACAGATAGAGCGGTTATGCGCTTGGCGAAGCGCCAAACCGCTCAAGTCTACTGCCTCGGACCCGAAGCGGCAGATGGTTCCGGCGATCCTTCGCCGGGCGCTACCGTCGAGAAGCCGCCGGCGATGTCGGCGATCTGCGCACCGGACTTCGACCCGTGGATCCAGGCGCGATC